>Ga0134128_10002279_pt1 | contig 23869 bp, 23 predicted proteins | sample KB31754_FD_96462 | JGI IMG/M metagenome (GOLD analysis project Ga0134128, IMG submission 96462) | Terrestrial soil microbial communities with excess Nitrogen fertilizer from Kellogg Biological Station, Michigan, USA - KB3-175-4 | ecosystem: Environmental > Terrestrial > Soil > Unclassified ... | reverse complement strand
TACGCGCCGTTGTCGTCCCGGCAGATCCTGCGCTTCGTGCGGGGCACCGCCGCTCGCCTGATCACCGACGAGCCGGCCCGCCAGCGGCTCGCCGACCTGCTGATCGAGTTGCACGCCAGAACCACGAACCGGTCAGAGCACCGGTACGCCAGCTACCGGCCGACGCCGCTCGCGGTCGCGGCCAGGCACGGGATCTACAGCGCGAACCTGGTCTTGCTCATCGCCAGCCTCGCCGGAAAAGTCACGGCCAGCCAACTCTTCCCCGAGTCGGACGACCCGCCAGGAGCGTGGCACCGCAAGGCCCTGCTGTGGCGCTCCGCGCTCACCGAACCGGTCTGGACCGAGCTCGCGTTCGCGCTGAGCGTCAGGCACCTGCGCGACGGAATCCGCCGCGACCTGGCGGTCAGGCTGGCCGCTGACCCGCCCGAGCCGCGGGAGCCGGTAGACCCGTACTGGCTGTACGTCAGCCCGGCGAGCCAGTCAGATGACGAGACGGTCCACTGGTCCAGGCCCTACTGGGACCAGATCAGCCACAAGATGGACGTCTGTTGCGGCACCAACGACTCGGTGATCCTGCACGCGCTTGAGCCGGTACTCAATCACATCGGTGCGACGGTGGCCACGTTCCTGCGAGATGACGGCGCTTCCTCCTCGGCCGCCCACGACCTGGTCAGCCTCTGGTTGTCGAGCACGCTGAGCACCGATGCCGACCTGCGCGGGCTGTACCGCCGGTGCGTCGATCACCTCCAAGCCCAGTCCACCTGGGATGACCAGACCCAGCACAAGGTAAAGACCCTCATCTTGAGCTGCCTGCGATCAGACGCAGACCGCCTGCCGGCGGAGGAAGTAGCCGCCCTGAACCGCATCCTCGCCTAGATACCAGTAGCGCCACTTACCACGGACCGCGACGTCTTGCCACGGATTCTTAACTCGCAAAAGCCGCGTATCCGTACAAAATTTGTCCAGAATCCGTGGCAAGACGTCGCCAGGCGTGGCAAGTCGTCATTATCCGTAGCAAGTGGCCACCCGCACGCGCGCTCGCCGCACGCGGACCGGCTGCCGGCCGAGGAGGTGTCTAACCCGGTAAAGACGTCCGGACGCGGCGCTGACCCCTAGCCGCAGCAATGGCTGCCACAAAGTCACATTCACCCGCGGGGGTCGGGCGGTCTGACCGCTCGGGTGAACTGTTCTAGCCAGAGTTGGCTGGCTTCGGTGACTCTGGGCGGTATCCCCAGTTCGCCGAGCAGGTCGGCGGCGGCGGCCATTTCGTGAGAACGGCGCAGGGCGTGCTTGTAGCTGCCGGTTTCCATCCGGTCCACGGTGCTGGCGTCGGATGCGACCAGTTCGGCGGCGATATGCTCGCGCAGCCAGTCTTCGCACCCGGCCGATCGAGCCGCCAGCAGCGCCTCGATCACGGCGGCGGCCATTCCCTTGTAGAACACGCTGCGGAGCAGCTTTCTGGTCGCAGCCGTGCCGGCCGGACCCTCCAGTACCTGAATGGTCGCCCCGCCTTCGGCCAGGACGGCACTGGCTCGCTGGGCGCCCGGCCCGGACACGAGCATCGGCACGCGGTGACCGGCCCCCGGCACCGGGGCCATGATCGCGATGTCGGCGAATGGGACTCCAGCGGTCGAGGCGACCTCGGCGAGCCGGACCTTGGCCCCGGCCGTCGCAGTGTTCGCGTCCGCGTAGACGACCGGGTTGGCGCCGGTATCGGAGGCGACCAGCCCGGGCAGCGACTGGCGCAGCGCGTCGTCGGCGGCCGCTGCCGTGGTCAGGCTCAGCACCAAGGCCGCGCCGCGGCAGGCGTCGGCGTCGCTGCGGGCGGATTCGACGCCGGCCGGCGCGGGCACCACGGGGTCATAACCGCGAACCCGCAGGCCTGCTTCGGCTAGGCCGGCCGCGATCAGCGAACCGGCCTCGCCCAGGCCGAGCACGGCGACGACCGGCCGAACTGCGGCGGCTCCCCCGTTCACTTGGGCTGATCCACGCTGACGGGCGGCGTGCCGTGGGTGTGGAAGCTCTCGATCGTCTTCAGGCCCCAGGCCTGGCCCTTCGCGCGCTCGGCGAGCGTCCACGAGATCGGCCGCCAGTCCGGCGCCATCACCAGCCGGGCTCCGGCATTGCAGAGCTCGATCCGGTTCCCGCCCGGCTCCCAGATGTAGAGGAAGAACGTCTGCTGGATCGCGTGCTTATGCGGTCCGGTCTCGATGTGGATGCCGTTCTCCAGCATCACATCGGCGGCCCGCAGTATGTCCTCCCTCGTGTCGGTAGCCATCGCGAGGTGATGCAGGCGACCATTGCTGCCGGTCCAGTCGCCGGTGTAGACGAGGTCGTAGCCCTTGTCGGAGACGTGGTACCAGACCGCGGACGGGGCGCCGTCGTCGAGCACGATCTGCTCGGTGAGCCTGGCCCCGACCACCTCGGGCATGAAGCGGGCGATGGTGCCGACATCGGCCGCGAGGTAGTTCACGTGGTCGAGCCGCCGGACGTTCGCGCCCCGGCCGGGAAATGGCGCCGCCTGGTTCTTCAGGGCCGGTCGCCCGCCCTCGGGCGGCTCATACCATTCGCTCTCCCAGTAAATCCCCAGCTCATGGCCGTCGGGATCGCGAAACAGATAGGTCGGCCCGATTCCCTGCGGACCGTCGACCCAACCGATCCCGTAGCCGCTGGCCTCGATGATCTTGACCCGCCGGGCCAGCGCTTCCGGTCCGGCCGCCCGCAGCCAGGTGATGCCGATACCTGGCTGATCCGCCTCGACGACGGCGACCGTGAATCGCTCGTAGTCATCCCAGGTGCGGACGTAAGTAGTGCCACTCTCGCGGGCGACCTCGGACAGGCCGAGCAGCCGGACGAAGAAGTCGACCGTCTGCTCGGGAACCTGGGTTCGCAGCTGCACCGCGGACACGTGGGCGATGTCGCGGCTTCGTTCGACTGGCATCTACGCCTACCTCCTGCTCTTCCTTCAAAGATCCACGGCTGTGTCGGCACTAGCTCTTTGCGAGCGTGGTGAGGGACTCGATCACGCTGGTGATGTGATCGCGCATTGCCGCCTCGGCCTGGGCGGAGTTCCTCGCGGCGATCGCGGCGACGATGCGCTCATGCTGCGCGAGCGAGACGACCGGCCGCCCTGGCACCAGCGAGAGCATGAACTGGTGACGCACCATCTGCGCGCGCAGCCGCTCGATGATGCCCGTCGCCGTCTGGTGGGCGGCGATCCGGCGGATGAGCGAGTGCAGCCGGGCGTTCGCGTCGCTGTAGCGGGCCAGTTCGGCCGCGGCGATTGCCTCGCGCATCTGCCTGATGATCTCCTGCAGTTCGTCGATGTCGTCGCTGGTCGCGCGCTGCGCCGCCCTGGCCGCCGCCAGCCCTTCGAGCATCCCGCGCACTTCGGTGATCTCGATGGCCTCGTCGAGCGGGATGACCCGGACCCTGGCGCCCCGGTGCCGTTGCACGTCGACCAGGCCCTCGCTGGCCAGCACCGGGATCGCGGCCCGGACGGCGAACCGGCTGCAACCGAAGCGCTCGCACAGGTCCACTTCCACTAGCCGCTGGCCGGCGACGAACTCTCCGGCCAGGATGGCGCCGCGCAACTCGTCGAGTACGGCGGCCTCATCGGCCATGATCAGCTTCCCCCGCCGGACTGACCGTTTGGGTCTTCGGCGCGCACGTACCGAACACCGAGCCGGTCGAGCAGCGGTCGCAGATCGTACCGGTCCAGGCTCAGCTCGCCCGCGGCGAACGCGGCCCGCGACAGGCTCTCCTTGGCCTCCCGCTCCCGGCTGGCATCGACCACCTCGGTGGCCCGCAGCCGGGGCACCACGACCACGCCGTCGTCATCGGCGATGACCACGTCGCCCGGCGACACGACCGTGTTGCCGATGACTATCGGAACGTTCACCGACCCGGCGGTCGCCCGTACCGTCCCCTGCGCGCTGACGGACCGTGACCAGACCGGAAAGCCGGCTTTCGCGATCGCCGCGACGTCCCTGATGCCAGTCGTGGTGACCACGCCGGCCGCGCCCCTGGTCACAAGCGCGGTGGCGATCAGCTCGCCGACGTAGCCGTCGCCGCACGGCGACGTGGTGGTGATTACCAGCAGGTCACCCGGCCCGACCTGCTCGATGGCGACGTGCACCATCAGGTTGTCGCCCGGCGGGCACAGCACGGTGATGGCGGTCCCGGCCGCGGCAGCGCCGACCCAGGCGGGCCGGAGCCGGGTGCCCAGCAGCCCGGTGCGGCCGCCGGCCTCAAAGACAGTGGCCACGCCGAGACGACCAAGCTCGACGACCGCCGCGGCATCGGCCCTGGGCGGATCGACCACGACTACCGGCTTCACACCGCACCCCCGCTCACCAGGTCCGTACTGACCGCCAGCATCGCCCTCACGCCAGTACCGGACTGACCTGCGGGAAGACCCGCTGATAGGCCTCCGCATAGGCAATGGATTTCGCTCCGCCGTTGCGCACGGCCTGCACGCCGCGGCGTTCGGCCAGGTCGTGGTAGTAGCGGATCATGTACTCCTGGGAGCGCATCTGGTTCATGGCCGCCAGCTTGCGATCGAACACCGAGGTGATGTCGACCAGAACGTCCGGCATGAACTGGCACATCTCCGGCTGATGCGGCTCGAACCGAAACACCGGCGGCGCGCCCAGCGGCGGATGAGCCGACTCGCGGCCGAGCGCCTGCGCGACCGCCCGGGCCTGGATCGTCAGGTCGGCGGCGGCCGGGTGATCGTAGTTGTACGGATCGACGACCGAGTGAGTCAAGATCACCTCGGGCTGGATCTCCCGCATGATCTCGGCCAGTTCAAGCAGGATCTCTTCGCTGCGGGGCAGCGGGTAATCGCCCTTATCGAGGAAGCGCATGCTGGCGCCGAGCACGCCGCCAGCCGCCTCCGCCTCGGCCTGCCTGATCTCTTTCACCCGGTCCAGGGTCATGCCGGGCTGCTTCCAGGCGCCTGGTGACTCGCCTCGCTCGCCGTAGGACAGGCATACGACGTGGGCGGAGCCTCCCGTCGCCGTGGTCAGCGCGATGTAGCCGGCCGCCCGCCAGACGAAGTCGGCCGCGTGCGCGCTGACGACGAGCAGGCGCTGGGCCGGGCGTTGCGGCCGGACCGGCCCCGACGGCTCGTGAGGGGCAGTCACGATCCCTCCGGGAACGGAGCGGCACCGGCCAGCAGCCGGCTGTTGGTCACGATCATCGTGGTGATCTCCTGATCGGCGAACCCGGCGTCGTGCAGGGCGTCAGCCATCAGCGCCAGCCCGTCTTCGACCGGGGGGTTGTGCGGCTGCCCGAGGTCGGTCGTCACGATCGTAGCCTCAGGACCCGTCGCCTTGATGTTCTTGACCATGCGGTCCCAGTCGTACTTGCCGGTGAACGGCGTAGTGAAGCAGCGCTCGAGGAACGCCCCCTGCTCGACCAGCGCCAGCTGGTCATCCAGTGAGAGGTCCTGCTGGGGGAACTCGGGGTGAGTGGCGATCACATGCCGTACCCCGGCCTCGAACGCGGCGTCGGCGATCGCCCTGGTCTCGAACGCGCTCAGGTGCCCGGTCGCCACCACCAGCTGGTGTTTCGCGGCCAGCGCGAGTACCTCCCGAGTCTGCGGAAGCGGCCGCCCGGCCGAATCGAGCACCAGCACCGGGTCGGTGGTAATCCCCTGCGCGTCGAGCTCAGCCTGAAGCGCGAGCCACATCGGCGGCACGGCGCCCTTGGGCATCACTCCGTGCGACTCGCGGTGATTCACCGCGTCGACGGTCGGCATCCACAGCACCCGGGCGCCCTCGCGAGCCGCGATCTCGACCGCGATCGGGTTCATTCCGCCGACGGCGGCGTTGAGCGTCAGCGCGCCGATCGCGACGACTTCGCCATCCACGGCCTCGTTGACGACCGCGGCGCGCTCGGCCGTGGAGACGTAGTGCGACTTCAGCACGAAGCCTGCCAGTCCCACCTCGCGGCAGCGCCGGGCCAGCCGCAGGTCGGTCACCCGCCGTTCCATCACGTCGGGCGCGACGTGAACATGCAGGTCAAAGGCGCCGACGACCAGCTCACGGGCCCACTGCGTGGGAGTAGTCGTGCTCAGCACCGCTCAGCTCCGGCCCGCACCCGATCCCCTGCCGGCTCACGATCTTCAGTCAACACAGCATCTCCGGCCAGCACAGCAGACATGAACCACCTGACCAAGCCTTGTCGCCAGCGTTGTCACGCATATTGGCGACAATTTATCCGCCAACTTCGGCAACGATAGAGCTGGAATTGTCCCGGGTCAACCCACCACCCCCTCCATCCGAAATAGATAAGTAATCATTTTGTATATTTTATAAGTATTTTCAAGGTAAGGTGCTTTTGCGGGGTGCCGGTTGCCGGGATTGTGGTATCGATGCGGGCGGTTGCGCCGGAGAGTTTGCCCGCGCGGGCGGCAGCAAGTCCCGATCCCGAGATTCCGTCGGTTATGCCCCGGTTTTCGGGGCCCGCACCCACCTGCCGCCCGTTCGGGCGCACGTCCCCCCGGCTGCGGCGCACTTCCCCGTGATTCGGGCGCACTACCCCATGGTTCGGGCGCACTTACCCATGGTTCGGGGCACTTACCCCTGATTCGGGCGGTCGCAAATCACCATAAGGACGACAAAAGCATGGCGCAATCATGGGTAAGTCAGCGCAATCATAGGGAAGTCGGCCCCAACCATAGGGAAGTCGGCCCGAACCAGGGGGAAGACATCCCGGGTACCGGCAGGCCGCGCCAGCGCACCGAACCAAGATCAACTCAACCCAAACCGCATCGCCCGATCATGAAGCCTGCCGCCGCGGGCCCGTCCGGCACCGGACGCCGCCGCGCCCCGGCGCCCCACGCCCGCCCTCAGCCAGGTCGGCCAGACACGGGCGGGTCAGGCCAGACACGGGCGGGTCAGGGGCAGGTTAGGCGCGAGGGAGGCCGAACAGGGGGCGGCACGGGTCGAAGCCGGTGATCTCGATGTCGGCGCCCTGGCCGCTGGCTAGCCATTCGTCCCGCTTCATCCTCAGGTGCACCATGACGTCGGGCCAGGACTCGGCTGGATCGCCGGTTCCGGTCAGGGGCTCCCGCTCGTGCAGGGTCTCGCCGTTCGGGCGATAGCCAAGAGCGGCCGACACTCCGAGCGAGGCCGCGTTGTCGTGCCAGGCGGAGGTGATCGCGGCCTGGGCTCCGAGGGGCCCGAAGGCCAGGGCGAGCACCGCGCGGCGCATCTCCTTGCCGTAGCCCTGGCCGCGGGCGGACCTGACCAGGGAGGAGGAGGTGTCGACCGTGCGCAGGGTCAGGTAGTTGTCGACGCCTTCGAGCTCCTGCACCCCGATCACCCGACCGCCCGAGCCCGAGCCCACACCCGAGCCGGCACCCGCACCCGCACCCGCACCCGCACCCGAGCCCCGCACAGTTACCACGAAGTTGAGCCGCCACGCCCGCGGCCGCCAGCTCCCGTACGCCTGCCAGTACTCCTGGTGCCTGGACACCCCGCGGCCGACGTGCTCGCCGAGCAGGCCGAACCTGGTCCGGGCCGGGTTCATCTCCAGATCCGGAGGCAATTCGGCGGCCAGCAGGTCCAGGTCCGCTTCGCGCATCGGCCGCAGCGTCAGCGCTGGTCCGGCCAGGCGCAGGTCGAACAGCGGCCACCACTGGTAAGTCATCAGCCGAACCTAGACAGGCCCGCGACCGGCCGCAACCGAGTTTTCGCGATAAAGGCAGCGACAATGTCTCGGCGCTAAAAACCACGCGCAATTTTTCACGCTACCGAAAAATCTTTTCCTTGTGCACTTGTGAGCGCTACCATCCAGTGCCGCAACCCGCAGCGACCCGTGCGTGACAATCCGCCCATGACAGGCCGGTGGCCGATCAAGGCACGATGCCAGCATTGACATGAAAATGGTTATTATGGCTGAATCTTACATAGCAATGTGATGGGAGTCCCGCGCGGCCAGAATGCCGGACGGCCGGCGGACGCGGGACTCGGCGAAAGAACGGCTATGCCTAGATGGGGGTTTTGTGCAACGACGCCTTCTACCCAAAATTGTGACCGGCCTCGCCGCCGGCACCATGGCAGTTGCGGGAGCGCAGTGGCTGCCGGCCGCTGAAGCCGCTCCGACCCACGGCCGGCCCACCGCCGTAGCGCCCGCTCTGTACGGCGCGGCATCCGGCGGCCGGGTGATCGTGGTACTGAAGAAGCAGTACTCGAGCCTCACGATGCGGGCGCACGGCCGGGCCAGGACCGCTGCCACCAAGACCACTCAGAATCCGATCGTCACCGAGATCAAGAGGAGCGGCGGCACCGGGATCAGGCGGCTGGTCAGCGTCGACGCCGTCGCGGCGAAGATCTCATCGGCCGAAGTGTCCAAGCTCAGGCACAACCCGGCCGTCAAGGAAATCGCCCCCGACCTGCCGATCGCCGTCAATGTCACCCGCCCGCAGCCGACGGCCCGCAACACGCGCCCGCTCAGCAGCAAGCTGTGCCCGGCCGACCCGAAGAAGCCGTTCGTCGAGCCCGAGTCGCTGCGCGAGATGCAGTTCACGGCAGCGCAGCGCAACCAGGATCAGGCCCAGAAGATCGCCAACGGCGACGGCGTGCTCGTCGCGATCGACGGCATGAACAGCCTCGCCGGCAACCCTGACCTGATCAGGAAAGACGGCTCGCACGTCGTCGTCGACTCCCCCACCCCCAACGCTGACGCCAGCAACGACGAGGCCTACGGAGACGCCACATCGGTCGCCGGCCAGGGCGACGTGGTCTACGACTACTCCAAGGAACTGCCGTTCTCCGGCCTGCCCGCGGGCTGCACGTTCGTGATGGAGGGCGACGCGCCTGGCGCCTCCCTGATCGACGCCTCGCTGGTGGACACGCCGACGAACGCTAACGGGTTCATCAACCAGCGCGAGTCCGATGTCATCGCGGGCATCGACAACGCGGTGATCGTCGAGCACGCCGACGTGATCTCCGAGTCCTTCGGGTTCACCCAGCGTCCTGGCCGGTACGCGGTCTTCTACGCGTCGAACGACGCCGCCGTCGCGGCCGGCGTGACCGTGGTCGTCTCCTCGGGCGACAGCGGCGACTCAGGCACCATGTCCTCCCCGTCCACCGACCCGCTGGTGATCGAGGCCGGGGCCACCAACGACCTGCGCCTCAACGCCCAGGCCTTCGGTTTCGGCAAGTGGATCAACCAGAACATCACCCCGCTGTCCTCGGGTGGCGTCGCGCCGAACAACCGGATCGTCGACCTGGTTGCCGAAGGCTACGGCTCCGAAGCCGAGTGCAACCCGGCCGGAAGCGGCTGCCCGACGAACACCACCACGGAGGCGTTCGGCGGCACCAGCCAGTCCGCTCCGCTCATCGCCGGAGCTGCCGCCGACGTGATCGAGGCCTACGCCAACAGCCACGGCGGCGCCAAGCCGACCCCGGCGATGGTCAAGGCCATCCTGACCGGCACCGCCAGCGACATCTTCGCTCCTTCCCAGGAGCAGGGTGCCGGCGAGGTCGACATCTACAAGGCCGTTCGCGCCGCGCAGCAGATGCCGGGCACGACGGTGTCCGGTGGCAACGACGCTCCCGCCCTGATCCCGACGCCGACCCAGCTCGACGTCACCGCCACGGGCGGCAGCACCAGCAGCCAGTCGGTCACGCTCTACAACGCCAGCAAAACCGACGAGACGGTGAGCGGCAGCTACCGCGACCTCGGCCCGGCCACCCAGATCGGCAAGACCGTCACCGAGGCGGTCAGCGCGCCTGACCCGAGCCTGCCGGTTCCGGCCGAAGGCGCACAGGCCGCGACGCCGATCACCTTCAAGGTTCCGAAGGGGCTCAGCCGGCTCAACACCGACCTGATCATCCCCGACCCCGCCAACGGCACGATCTTGTCGTACAACCTGATCGCGCCCCATGGCCGGCTGGCCACGATCTCGTACGACTTCGGCACGCCGTCGACCAGGGCCGGTGTCAACGGCACCGTGCCCAACATCCAGCACGTAGAGATCGCCAACCCGACGGCAGGTACCTGGACGGCCCAGATCCTGTGGGCGAACGGCCGCTCGCACCTGCAGTCGCTGCCGAACGTGCCTGGCACCTACCGGGGCAACGTCACGTTCCGGGCCACCGGCCAGCACTGGATCACCACGCCAGCCTTCGGCAACACGGCGATCGGGGCACGCTCGTCCGCCACGATCCCGCTAAGCGTCGCGATGCCGACGGCACCTGGCGATCACCCAGAGTCGCTGCAGATCAACCCGAGCAGCGGCCCGACCATCTCGCTCCCAGTCAACCGGCGGACCCTGATCCCGTCGGCCGGCGGCGAGTTCGATACCACGATCATCGGCACGGTCGGCCGCCAGGTTGGCCAGATCAGCACGTTCAACATCAACGTGCCCGCGGGCGAGAACGACATGGACGTCAGCTTCTCGACGCCAGACGCCAGTGCGGACAATCCGATGACGCTCTGGCTGGTCAGCCCGGCCGGCACGGTCGTGGCGGAGGACGCCACCCCGACCTCGACTAATGCGCCCGGCAGCCCGCCGGTGGCCAACGCCTATCTGATCGCGCCCAACCCGGTCCCCGGCCAGTGGGAGATCGACGTTGAGCTGAACCTCACCGAGAGCGGCCTCGAGTTCACCCAACTCGTGACCGGCAACGTGTCGTTCAACCAGGTGCAGGTCTCCGCGACCGGACTGCCGTCCAGCGCCGGGACGACGCTGGCAGGCGGCAGTTCGAACCCGATCTCGGTCCAGGTGACGAACAACGCCAACGTCGGGCGTTCGTTCACGCTGCGGGCCAGCGCCGGCGACATCTCCGGCGGCGCCGCGACCACGGCGGTGTTCATCCCGGCCGGAGGGACCGCCACCTTGACCGCCAACCTCGTGCCGAAGGCGGCCTCGGCCACCGTGGTGACCGGCACGCTGTCGGTGGTCAGTAACACCAGTGTCCGCAACGGAACGCAGATCATCGCGAACTTCCCGTACGTCTATACGGTCGGTTAATACCTTCCGCCTGATAGCTGGTGGTCCCTGGGCGGTGTTCTTTTCCGCTCGGGGACCACTGCTATTTATGGAGAAAAATTTACGCGGGCTCTCTTCCTCGCTGTCCCGAGGCCGGTCCGCGCGCGGGTCAGTGAGGAGGCCGGGCGAATGGGAACCTTGGAGGGTCGCCTTCCTGGCCGGGCCGGAGGCCACCTGGATCACCGGCCAGAACACCGCGCCACCGGCGGCCTGATCCTCTAGCGGCTGTTCCTTTGGTGGATGGGCGGCTAATCCCATGCGGCCGGTCACGTAGGCCCTGGTGCGGCTGTCCCTCGGGTCCTGGAAGATCTGCTCCGTCGTCCCTGACTCGACTAGCACGCCGGTGCGGGTATCGGTCTCGGAGTCGGTGAGCACGTGGAAGAACGCCGTGCGCCCGCTGACCCGGCTGGCCTGCTGCATGTTGTGCGTCACGACGACGATCGTGATCTGCGACTTGAGCTCCCGCATCAAGTCCTCGATGGCTCCCGTCGCGATCGGGTCGAGCGCCGAGGCCGGCTCGTCCATCAGCACGACGTCGGGCTCCACGGCGATCGCGCGGGCGATGCACAGCCGCTGCGCCTGCCCGCCGGACAGGCTCAGACCCGATGTGCGCAGGCGGTTCTTGACCTCGTCCCACAGAGCGGCCCTGCGCAGCGAGCGCTCGACGATCTCGTCCAGCCTGCTCCTGTGGCGCTCACCGTTGACGCGCGGGCCGAAGGCCACGTTGTCGTAGATCGATTTGGGGAACGGATTCGGCTTCTGGAAGACCATGCCGATGCGCCGGCGCACCGCCGTCGCCGAGACGTCCTTGCCGTACAGCGGCACGCCCCGGTAGGTCAGCGCGCCCTCCAGGCGGGCGCCGGGCACGAGGTCGTTCATGCGGTTCAAGGCCCGCAGCACGGTCGTCTTGCCGCTGCCGGACGAGCCGATGAAAGCGGTGATCTCCTTTTCCGGGATGGTCAGGGAGACGTCGGTGACGGCCCTGAACGCGCTGTACCAGATCGACACTTGCTGCATCTCGAAGACTGTCTCGGCCTGGGTTGACTGCGCCTGTCGTTCTGCTGGTGTTTGCCTAGACGGGTTGACGGCGGCTTTCAGCTCAGGCTGTTCCATGGCGCTCCCTATGGGACATAACGGGCGAACCGTGCAGTGATGAGGCGCGCGGCGATCATCAGGATGAAGGCGATAGCGATCAGCGTGAGCGCGGCACCCCAGCCCCGAGCTTGGGCGCCGACGTAGGGTGACGAAGCATTGACGAAGATCTGCGAGGGCAGCGAGGTGTTAGGGCCGCTGAACACATTCGGGTTCGCCGTGGTGACGGTGAGGATGGTGAACAGAAGCGGCGCTGTCTCACCCGCCGCCCGGGCGACAGCCAGCAGGGCACCGCTCACGATTCCCCCCAGCGCCGCTGGCAAGACGACGGTCAGTGTCACTCGCGCCTTGGTGGCCCCCAAGGCGTGGCTCCCTTCACGCAGCGAGTCAGGCACCAGTCGCAGCATTTCGTAGGTCGACCGGATGACGATCGGCAGCATCAGGGCGCCGAGCGCGAACGCTCCCGCGAGACCTGAGAAGCCGAAGTGGAGCACCCAGATCGAGAAGATGAACAGCCCCATCACGATCGAAGGCACGCCGGTCATCACGTCGGCCATGAATCCGATGAGCCGTGCCAGCGTCCGGCTACTACCGTACTCGTTGAGGTAGACGGCGCCCAGAACACCGAGGGGTACCGCGATCACCGTAGCGAGGCCGGTGATCAAGATCGTGCCGAGGACCGCGGGCCCGATTCCCCCGAAGCTGGCAGGCAGCACCGACGGAGGGATCGAGCCGGTGAGGAACGACCAGGAGATGACCGAAGCGCCCTTGGCGATCACCGTGAAGAGAACCAGGCCGAGCGGGATGATCACGAGAATCAGCGATGCCGCCATCAGCGCGGTGGCGGCGCGATCCCTGGTCCGGCGCCAGGACGGCGGCTCGCGCAGGTCGACCTTGGGCTGCCCGGTATCTGCCGGCGCCATCAGGCACCCCTCTTACGCCGGGCGGACCGCGCGACGGCGGTCCTCGCGATGACGTTGATGACGATCGTGAAGACGAACAGGAGCACGCCGAGCCCGATCAGCGCGGCGCGGAACACGCCGGTCGCCTCGCCGAACTCGTTGGCGATGACGGAGGGCATGTTGTAGCCGGGTGCGAAGAGGTGCGAGGTGATCGTGGCGGAAGAACCGATCACGAGCGCGGCCGCGATCGTCTCGCCGATGGCCCGGCCCAGCCCGAGCAGCACTGCCCCGACGATCCCGCCCTGGCTGTGCGGGATGACGACCCCCCTGATCACCTCAAGGCGGGTCGCGCCGACCGCATAGGCGCCTTCCTTGTCGATCGCCGGCACCGTGGCGGTCACCTCGCGCGACAGCGAGGTCACGATCGGAGTGATCATGAAGGCCAGGATGATGCCAGCGGTGAAGAACGAGGCACCGCTCGCCGGCGGGCCGAAGAAAGCGTCCAGGACCGGGACTCCGTTTACGGCTGAGCCGATCGAGTTGTAGATGCCCTGGACCCAGGGCGCGAAGGTCAGGATGCCCCACAGCCCCCAGACCACGGAGGGGACGACGGCTAGCAGGTCGATCACGTAGACAATGGGACGCGCCCAGCGCCGTGGCACGACCTCCGTCAGCAGCAGTGCCACCCCGACGCTGACCGGCACGGCCAGGATGATCGCGATCAGCGCGGTGATAGCCGTGCCGTAGATGAAAGCAAGGCCCCCGAACTGCCCCGCCGTCGGATTCCAGTTACTGGAGAAGATCTTGGTGCCTTCGCTGGAGAACCACGACGAAGCCTGCTGACTGGTCGAGACGGCGACCAGCACCAGGATCACAAGCACGAGGAGACCAGCGGCCAGCGTGATTACCTGGAACGCCCGGTCGCCGAACGGCCGCCGCTCAGCCAGTGCGCTTGGCCTACGGTCCCGCTGCTCCTGCGTCATGGAGGCCACTGGCTAAGAGCCGATCTGGCTGAGCTGCGCCTTCGCCTTCTGATCGACGCTCGCGGGCAGCGGAGCGTAGTTCAGGCTATGCAGCAACTTCTGGCCGTCCCCGAGCAGGTACCCGATGTAGGAGCGCAGCATCTTCGCCGTGTTGTGGCCCGGCTGCTTCTGGTAGACCAAATCCCAGGACTGATAGGTAATCGGGTAGGAACTGGCACCGGGCGCCCAGAGGGCGCTGAAGGTCAGATCCGGCGCGACCTTAGCCTGACCGGCGGCGGCCGAGGCCGAACTCGGACTCGGCGCCACGAAAACGTGGTCCTTGTTCTGGACGGATGCGAAGGCCAGCCCGGATGCCTTGGCGTCGGCGTAATCGACGTAGCCCACGGCGCCGGTAGTGGACTTCACGATCTGAGCCACCCCGCCGTTCCCATTGCCGCCTCGGCTGGCCGCTGGCCAGTTGATGGTCGAGGAACTGCCGAGCTTCCAGACTCCCGGCGCCGCCTTGAGCAGGAACTCCGAGAAGTTCTCCGTGGTACCGGAGGAGTCCGAGCGCCGGGCGATGGTGATCGCGGTGCTGAGCAGGTGAACGCCTGGATTGATCGACCTGATCGCCGGATCGTTCCAGGTCTTGATGTCGCCCTGGAAGATCTTGGCGATCACAGGTCCCGTGAGCTTGAGGGTCTTCACGCCGGGCAAGTTGTACGCGACCGTGATCGGGCCGATCACGACGGGGAAGTACAGGACCTTCCTGCCATGGAAGCTCGCCATCTCGGCGGCGGGGATCGGTGAGTCCGAGCCGGCGAAGTTGACCGTCCCGGCGGCCAGGTCCGTACGGCCCTTGCCCGAGCCGCCGCCCGCGTAGTTGACGGTCATCCCCGGCTGGATCGATCTGAAGGCCTGGATGGCCGCTTGCTGGAAGGTGAGCTGGAAACTCGATCCGCTCGCGTTGAGCGTGCCGGAGAGGCTGGAACCGCCCGTTCCTCCCGATCCGCCGCCCGAGTTGCCTGAGCCGCATGCGGCCAGCACCGTAGCCGTGGCGACGACGGCCGCACCTCCCATAATTCGCCGAATGCGAAAACCTCGCATTGTTGCCCCCGTTACGCAAAGAACGCGAAATCCCCGATCGGAATCTTCCCCGTCGGGTCAGCGCGTTAAGAACCCCCGAATTGAATCTTGCTCCTGGACGCTCCTCGCATGCAGCCGGCACCACGAACAGGAGGTGAACATCCAATAGCTTTAGATTTAACTGATGTTGCCTGAGAGGGAAGAGGTGGGGCACATCTGACGGGGGGAATCCTTAGAACCATGCCCGAGCATCGACAAGAATTCCAGGGCCAGCTGGACGCGATCGAGACGAAGGTCATCGAGCTGTTCGCGGTCGTCGCTGAGGACTTGTCCGAGGCGACCGGTGCCCTCCTGCGCGGCGACGGCCAGATGGCCGGCCTGCTGGCCGCCCGCGAGGCGATCATCGACGACCTGTACCACGAGATCGAGCAGCTCGCCGGGCGGGAGATCGCCTTGGAGGCGCCAGTAGCGTCGGACCTGCGTTTCCTGCTCGCCGTGCTCCGCGTGGTTCCCGAGCTGGAGCGATCGCATCATCTGATCGTCGAGATCGCCAGCCGGGCCGACCGCGTGAGCAAGGACGATCTCTCGGCGCGCAGCCGTGAGATCGTCGAGCAGATGGGCAACGTCGTGACTTCAATGTGGCGGCAAGCGGTGGATTCTTGGTATCAGCGAGATCGCTCGGTGGCCGCCGTCTTGAGCCAGCGTGACGACGATATGGGTGACTTGCACGCGCAGCTGATCGCGGAAGTATCGACCGGCCGGATGCCGCCTTACGTGACCGTGGAGATGACCCTGGTGGCCCGTTTTTACAAGCGCCTCGGCGACCACGCGATCAACGTCGCCCAGCGCGTCATCTATCTAGCCGGATTGCAGCACCCGCCAGACTAATCGGGCGGCGGGGAGGATGAGGACGCGGTGGCCTGCCTTAGGTCTTGCTTGCGGACCTTGCCGGTGACGGTTTTCGGCAGCGATTCGACTACCTGAACGTGCTTGGGGATCTTGAAGGCCGCTAGCTGGTCTGCCAGCGCCTCGCGCAAGGTCGCGGCATCCCACTGCCGGGCGGAATCGGGGTCAGGGACGATCAACGCCAGGCCGACTTCGCCCCAGCGGTCGTCGGGAACGGCGATGACGGCGCTTTCTGTGATGCCGGGCAGGGAGTTGATCTGGGCTTCGACCTCGGCCGGGTAAATGTTTTCTCCTCCCGAAATGATCATGTCCTTGATCCGGTCGACGACATAGGCCCAGCCGTCGTCATCGACCCGGACGACGTCTCCGGAGTGGAACCAGCCGTCGGCCAGTGCCCGCGCCGTGTCCTGCGGCCGGTTCCAGTAGCCGCGGAACACGTTGAGGCCGCGGACCAGCAACTCGCCGGACCGGCCGTCGCGGTCGCCGTCGCCGAGCGGGCTGAACGCCACGTCGGTGAAGAAGTGCGGGCTGCCGATCGAGGTCGGGCGCTCGGTGGCGCCGTCGGGGCTGGCCAGGTGCACGCCGGGTGAGGCCTCGGTCATCCCGTAGCCCTGAAGCAGCACCACCCCCCGCCGCTGCCAGGCGACGGCGACACGCTCGGCGGCCATCGAACCGCCGTAGATCACGTACCGCAGCGACCCGAGGTCGGTCCCGACGAACGCAGGATGGTCGCAGAGCAACTGCAGCATCGTCGGCACGGCGCCGAACGACGCGATCTTCAGCGACTGGATCGCTTCGAGCACCGCGCCCGGGTCAAAGCGCGGCAGCACGGCCACGCGGCCGCCCTTGAACAGCGTCGGCAGGCTGACCTGGCCGAGTCCGGAGGCGTGGAACAGCGGGGCGATCGCCAGGGCGGTATCGGTTCGGAGGACGTCGGCGTGGGCGAGCTGGTTCATCGTGTTGAACGTGAGGTTGCCGTGGGTGAGCACCGCACCCTTGGGGCGGCCGGTCGTGCCGCTGGTGTAGAGGATCACGGCGTCGTCATCGAGCCCGACCTCGGTCTCCAGCGGCCCCTGGGCAAGATCGGCCCGCAGGAACTCCTCGTAGCCGCCAGAGCCGTCCTCTCCCAGCGCGAGCGTCCGGCGGACCGGCGAGCCGGGACCGGCGAGCGCGCTCAGGTGCCGCGCTGAGTCCCGGTCATGGACGAGCAGGCTGGGCGCGCAGTCTTGCACCAGGTAGGCCAGTTCGGGCGTCGTCAGCCGGATGTTGAGCGGAGCGAAGATCGCGCCGAGCCGCCCGGCGGCGAAGAACGTCTCGAAGCCGGCGATGCTGTTCGCCGCCAGGTAGGCGATGCGGTCGCCGCGCCGAACCCCGGCGGCCCGCAGCGCGCTCGCCAGGGCCTCGACGCGATCGGCCAGCTGCCGGTAGGTCAGCTCCCGGTCGCCTTGCCGGAACGCGGGACGGTCGGGGTCGATGCGGGCACGCCGGTGCGGCCAGCTGCCCAGCCCGAAGTCAGCCATCTGCTTGCCCTATCCGGTCCCGCTAGATCGACGAACTCGGCAGGGCCGACAGCAGTGCCTTCATCCAGGGTCCGAGGTCGGCCGGGGTCCGCGCGGAGACGAGGTTGCCGTCGACGACCGAGGCCTCGTCGACCCAGTCAACGCCGGCGTTGACCATGTCATCGCGGATCGCTCCGACGCTGGTCGCGCGGCGACCCTTGAGGATCTTCGCGGAGATCGGGACCCAGCCGGCGTGACAGATAAACGCGATCGGTTTGCCGGCCGCGTCGAACGCGCGGACCAGGTCGAGCACGGCCTGCGACCGGCGCAGCTTGTCCGGGGCGTACCCGCCGGGGATGACCAGGCCAGCGAAGTCCGGCTCCGTGACCTGGTCCACCGTGGTGTCGACCGCGAACGGCCCGTGACCCTTCTTGCCGTGGACCGGGCTGGTGTCCAGGCCGGCGACGGTGACCGCGATGCCTTCCTCGGCCAGGCGGTAGAACGGATACAGCAACTCTGAGTCCTCGAAGTCGTCGGCCGCCAGGATCAGGACCTTCACACGCGCGTTCGCCATAGCGCCGAGCGTACGCCGCCGGCTGGCTCTGCCGAAGCGAGCCTGCGGGTCCGCCAGGCCCGGCGCGCGCGCCGACGAACGCGGGCCAGGAACACGACGATGGCCATCACGCCGGCCTCGATCACCACGGTGTGCGTGAGGAACGGCCAGTCGACCCGCTCGAACATGGAGTTGAGCCCGAGATCCATTGGCCGCAGGTGAACGACGATGACGTTGCGAGCAAGGTGCCGGGGCGGGCTGGCGTCCGGCGGAAGCGCGAGGATCCGGCGGTCGTGGCCGTTGCCGGGGCGGAGGACCTCGATGCCGTTCTTGCGCGCGGCGGGATCGCGCAGGCTTACGTGATTCGCGCCGGGAATGCCGCCGATCAGGCTGCTGGGGTCGAAGTGGTTCCAGGCCAGGCCGATTCCGGTAACCACGGCGACGATGAGCGTGACGACGGCGAAGCGCCGGAGGAACTTCACCCAGACCGTCCAGCCGTTCGCCGGGGCCGGGTCACCAGCCTGCTGCCGACCCCCATGATCCAGCGCCAGCGCAGCGCGACGTGCACCGGGACCAGGCCCAGGGTAATCTCGGCGGTCAGAACGTGCAGTCTGGACCAGAACGGCCCGCCGAGCGGGTAAAGGCCGATGAAAGGCAGCGCGACCCGCGAGATCAAGATCCCCGACGCGATGCAGAACGTCATCGCGAACAGCAGCAGCAAGTTGACCAGCCAGATCAGCTTGTCCCGGCCGTGCGGGTCGATGAGCTTCACCGAAGTCCTGACAACCCAGTCCCAGTGCAGGGTGAGGTGGAACAGCAGGGCGATCCCCAGTCCGATGCCGAGCCACTCGTGGATCGCGATTCCGGTGAAGCCATAGCTGTAGGCCAAGGTGAAACCGAGCAGCAGAGCCGTGTCGAACCAGAAGTCGATGCGAGCGCGCGCCACGGCGTTCCGCCGGGCCTGGGTGGTCACCGTCTTCGTAGCCATTGGCTTCAGCATGACGCACGGACCTCCAGGCCGACCACGAGCATTGCGGGAGTTGCGTGTGATCGCATCTCCCAACGAGACGTCGCCGACCCGGGTTAGGTTGCTTCAATGACCGGAATCCGTGCTCTGACTTTGCTGACAGCCTGTCTCGCGGCGGCGGGCCTAATGGCCGGGTGCTCGAGCGGCTCGGCGCCCGATCAGGGCAGCGCCAAATCCGCGCCGAGCGCTTCTGCCGCCGCGGCCAGTCCGTCGCCGAGCAGCACGCCAACGTCAGCTCATCGGCGGCCGAAGCCGATCAAGAAGGTGCCCCGGATTGGCGCAAGTCCGGCCCGGCTAGCGGTTCAGCTCACCGCGGCCGAGAAAGCGCTGGCCAAGACCACCGGCGCGGCGAACACCTTCGCCAGGCAGGCACTGATCCTCCAGCTGGTCTGCCTCAAGCTGGCCTACCAGCCGTCCTGGGCCGGGCCGGTGCTCAGCGCGGTGCCCCAGGCCTGGCGGTCCGCCGCCTCCGCCGACATCGAGTCGACCGCCGACCTGGTCGCGATCACGCCGGGCGAGCCCAAGCTGCCGCCGTGGAAGCTGATCCGGGCCAAGTCGCCGCGCAAGCTGCTGGACTATTACCACGCCGCCCAGAAGGCGACCGGCGTGAACTGGTCCTACCTGGCCGCGATCAACTTCATCGAGACCGATTTCGGACGCATCATGGGTCCGAGCAGCACCGGCGCGCAGGGGCCGATGCAATTCGAGCCCGCGACCTGGGCTAGCTACGGTCACGGCAGCATCTACAACCCGCGGGACGCGATCATGGCGGCGGCAAGCTACCTGCGCGCCAGCGGAGCGCCGGGTGACATGAGCCGCGCCATCTTCGCCTATAACAACAGCTCGAACTACGTGCGGTCGGTGGAGCGCTTCGCGGCCCGGCTGCGCGCCAGCCGGGGTGCCCTGAACAGTTACTACCACCACCAGATCATCTATCACCTGGCCAGCGGCTGGGTCTGGCTGCCGCCCGGCTTCGGCACCTCGCACCGCGTCCGTGCCATCCCGACTCATATCTAGAAGAGAGTCGGCGGCCCGGCTGGAACTGGTTCTGGCAGCGGTTCGAGGTCGGGCACCCGCGATCGCATGTCGCTGTGGAACCGGCGAGCCAGATCCAAGGCTTCGACGTTGTCGGGAGTATGGATGAACACCGTCGGAGAGCGCCCCTCACCGAGCCAGCCGGCCACGACATCGAGCCAGTGCTGCCAGCCGGCGACGGTGCTCGCCGCGTCGTCGCGACCTATGTAGCGGACGACGGGATCGCTGGTCAGGGCTCGGGTCCGGCGCGGCAGCCGCGGCTTCCTCGTCCAGGCCTCCCGCTCGGCGGCGGTCACCGGCGCGCTGGCGAACAGGAGCGTGGTGTCGAACGTGACCCACTCGGCCCCGACGAAGCCCAGAACCCGCTCCAGTTGCAGCGCCGACCTCGGTTCGTCGAAGAACCCGCGGTGCCGTACCTCGACGCAGTACTGGTAGGTCTTGGGCAGGCGACGTACGAAGCCGGCGAGGGCACCGAGTTCGCCCGGGCCGAATGACGGCGGCAACTGGATCCAGAGGGTGTGGGCGCGCCCTCCAAGCGGCTCGATCGCGGACAGGAAGCTGCCGAGCAGGTCATCGACCCCGCCAAGGCCGCGGTCATGGGTGATCGATCTTGGCAGCTTGAGTACGAACCGGAAGTCGGGCGAGGTCTGCTCGGCCCACGACTGCACCGTGCGCGGAGCCGGCGTCGCGTAAAAGGTCGTATTGCCCTCGACGGCATTGCACCAGGTCGCATACGCGCGCAGCCGCTCGGTCGGTGGCAGGGACGCGGGCAGGAATCGTCCCTGCCACGGCGCGTACGTCCACATCGCGCATCCGACGTGGAGCTTCATGGCCGCGAGACTACCGGACGCCTTTCGCGGCGATCCATAGCGTTCTGGCCCCCCGGAAATGCAGGTCGGAACGATGCAAGACGCTGTACTGACCGTCGTCCGAGGTCAGGGCATCGAGCGTGGCGAGATCGCCTGGGCTTAGCGCGGCCTGCACCCTGGACCGGATGCGCTTGGTGTAGCCGAGCGCGTACCGGCGAGCGGCCGGAGCGAGCGGCGGGGCCAGTTCGAGATCGAACCTGCGCTCGGTGACGATCTCGTAGCCGGCCTGGGAGATCAGCGGACCCCAGTCCGCCCCCAGGTAGGGCATCTCGGCGGCTGCGAATTCGGACTGGGCGGCATTGCAGCGTTCCTCCAGTCCAGGCTGGCCGATGCCGAGGTCACCGGGCAGGAATCGCAGCGGTTCGGTCAGTTCGGCGAGAGCGAGCAGGCCGCCGGGGCTGAGCGCGGCGGATATCTCGGCTAGCCCTCGCTTCGGGTCGGCAAGGTGGTGCAGGGCCATCGACATCCAGACCAGGTCGACGGTGCCGGTGAGCGGCCAGGCTCCGTCCAGGTCGGATTCGATCGTGCGCACTCGTCCGTCCAGTCCCCGGTCACGGGCCTTGGCCTGCAGCCGGGCGAGCATCGGGGCGGCACTGTCCACGGCGATGACCTCGGCGTCGCCGAACAGCTGGGCTAGCTTCAGCGCGCCATTGCCGGTGCCGCAGCCAAGGTCGAGGATTCGGTGCACCGGCCGGCCCGCGGCCTGATCTCGGACCAGCCCGGTGACGGCGGCCAGATACGAGTCGAACACCTCGCCATCGAGGTCAAGCTGCTCGATGAGCGCGGCCGTGTCCTCCTCCGAGGTCGAGTGGTGGTGATGATGATGATGCTGCTGGTGCTGGTCCGAAGTCATGCTCCCGACCGTACGCTCCTCGTGCCCCTATGACATAACATCTTGCTCATGAAGCAAGGCGAGGCAGCGCAGGATCCGGACCTGGACGCGCTGGTCCGGCAGCGGATCAGAGGGCTGCGGCAGGCCAGGGGCTGGTCGCTCGACGACCTGGCTCAGCGCTGCCACGTGAGCCCGTCGAATCTAAGCCGGATCGAGACCGGCAGCCGTCGCATCGCGCTCGACCAGCTCACCGTGATCGCGCGGGCACTAGGCACCACGCTGGACCAGCTCGTCGAGACGGCCCGCGACGATGACGTCGTGATCCGGCCACTGCGCGATGTGGCCCGCGGCCGGACCACCTGGATGCTGACTCCGCCCGAGCGAGCCCCGCACGGGGTGTCGGTGGCGAAGATCCGCATGAGCAAGTCCGAGCCGCCCGACCGAGACAAGCTTCGGGTTCACCCCGGCCGGGACTGGTTCACCGTCCTGTCAGGGACCATCCGGCTGCGGCTTGGCGAGCGGGTGATCTTGGTCCCGACCGGTCACGCGGCAGAGTTCTCGACCATGACGCCGCACGCGATCAATGCCCACGATGGCCCGGCCGAGGTCTTGTGCATCTTCGACCACGACGGTAACCAGGCTCACCTGTCCCGGCTAGCCTTCGACCACCGTCTTGAGCCCGCCGCGAGCGGCAGCCTGGGACATCGCCTCAGCGGCCCGGTCGAGCGGGAACCGGTCGCTGACGATTGACAGGTCGACCTTGCCCGATTCGGCCAGCCTGATCGCCCGCGGATAAGTGTCATTCATCCGCCGGACCAGGGCGATGGTCAGGCCTTTTCTGCGCGCGACCGACGCCTGCAAGCGGATGTTGTCATCGCCGGGGATGCCGCCGAGCACGACGCGGCCGCCGGGCCGAACCACCGAGGTCGCCAGCTGAACGGCGGCATCGGTTCCGGCCATTTCGAATGCCACGTCGACGCCGTTGGGGCCGTAGCCGGCCAGTTCAGGAAGCTGGTCCAGGTCCGCCTGGTCAGGGTCAGCTACCAGATCGGCGCCCAGGCGCCCGGCCGCCTCCCGCCGATGCGGCAGCGGGTCAAAGGCGATCACCGTGTCCGCTCCGGCCGCCCGCAGCAGCTGGATCAGCAACAGCCCGATCGGGCCGCAACCCACCACGGCGGCCGACTCGGACAGACGAAGGTGACCGAGATCCACGGAGTGAATGGCGACGCCGAGCGGCTCGAGCAAGGCGCCATCGGAGTCGGTGAGCGCGTCCGGCAGCGCGGGCAGGAGATGCGACGGCCAGGCGATGAACTCGGCCATCGCGCCGTCTTGAGTTCCGTGGCCGGAGAACTGGATGTTCACGCACAGGTTCCGGTAGCCGCGCAGGCATAGCTCGCACCAGCCGCACGGGATCGCCGGATCGACCGCGACCCGCTCGCCCCGCCGGGAGCCGCTCTCGATGACGCCGGCGGCCTCATGCCCTGGTACGACCGGACGGTCAATGACCGAGTCTCCGATGCCACCCTCTGACCACCAGTGCAGGTCAGAGCCGCAGATACCGACGGCCGTGACCCGGACCAGGCTCATGCCGGCTTCGACGGCCGGCGGCGGCTCGTCGGTGATCCGGAGGTCAGCGATCCCATGCAACCTGGCGACGAGCATCAACGTCCTCCGCTCCTTGGTGCTACTAGCCTGCAAGGTATGACTAGCAAGCCCTTCCGGTTCGCAGTGCAGGCGGTCCCCCAAAACGAAACTCAGTGGTTAGGTGTCGCCCGGCGCGCGGAGGCTCTGGGGTTCTCCAGCCTGCTGACGGCCGACGGTCTCCAGTTGCTGTCGCCGCTGCCCGCGCTGGCCCTGGCGGCCGGAGCGACTAAAACGCTGCGGGTAGGGACATTCGTGCTCGCGAGCCCGCTGAGACTGCCCAAGCTGACGGCCTGGGACGCGCACTCGCTGTCGTTGCTATCGGGCGGGCGGTTCGAATTCGGCATCGGTACCGGGCGGCCAGAAGTCGTGAACCAGGCGGCCGAGCTGACCGGTCAGCCACCAGCTAGCGCCGGCCAGCGCCTGGCCATGGCCGAGCAGGCCATCGACGAACTCC
>Ga0134128_10002278_pt1 | contig 23870 bp, 22 predicted proteins | sample KB31754_FD_96462 | JGI IMG/M metagenome (GOLD analysis project Ga0134128, IMG submission 96462) | Terrestrial soil microbial communities with excess Nitrogen fertilizer from Kellogg Biological Station, Michigan, USA - KB3-175-4 | ecosystem: Environmental > Terrestrial > Soil > Unclassified ... | reverse complement strand
GGCGAGACGGTGTTCACCAGTCATCCGGATCAGTACAGGCATTGCGGCTTGATCAGCGATGCCACCATGTCGCCGCATCGCGCGAAGACGGTGCCGACCCATTTGGTCATCCAGTCAAATGACATTGCCATGTCCGGTACGGGCAATACTCCGGCCGTCGGCAATATCGCCATGTCCACTGCCGGACAAACGGCGGGACCGGAGACCGCGCGCGCGGCGAAGCCGAACCCGGCGGTCATCACGGTTACGCCGCTGCATGCCGAAGGCGCGCCGGTAGTGCGCAGCCTGCCATCGCCAGACGTCGGCGTGTTGGCGATCGGCAAGCCCTGGCCAATGTCGGTGCTGGATGCGATCGCAACCGACTTGTTGCCGAAACTGCTTGAACCGCGCAAACCCGCGGCCGCCGCACCCGCGCGCTCGGCGCTCACACAGCCGGCGAACACCGTCGTCGCCGCGCCGGTCACCGTGTCCGCGACGATGCCCGCGCCACTGCCCGCGCCCAAGCACGGCGCGGTGTACAAGATCGCGCGCAGCGACGGCACCATCGAGTACACCAATATTGCCGCGCGCGCCCAAGGCACCAACGCGACAATGTTGTTCACCTATCTCATCCGCTGTTACGCCTGCAACGTGCACTCGAACGTGGACTGGAATACCGTGGCGTTGCACCTGAAGGATTACGATGACCAGATCCATGCTGCTGCAGCGAAAGCCGGCGTCGGCGAAGCGCTGCTGCGGGCGGTGATCCACGCCGAATCCGGCTTCAATCCGCGCGCGATGTCGTACAAGGGCGCGCAAGGACTGATGCAATTGATGCCCGGCACCGCAGCCGATATGGGGGTGAGTGATGCGTTCGATATTTCGCAGAACATCGGCGGCGGCGCGAAATACCTCGCGCAATTGCTGCACGATTTCAAAGGCGACGTGACGCTCGCCGCGGCGGCCTACAACGCCGGCGAAGCCGCGGTGCGCAAATACAACGGCGTGCCGCCGTACGACGAAACGCAGGTGTACGTGAAACGCGTGGCGATCCTGCGCGACCGTTATCTGAAAGCCTTGCATCCGACTGCGCTGGCGGCGGCGGGCGCGCAGTAAGGCCGTTGCGGGTTGGGGTGAGCGTTTTCTGCGAACCCAACGACTGTGCGAATGAATGTTGGGGTTCGCAAAGAGCTGCTCACTCCAACCTACGCGGGCTGTTAAACGGTTTCGCGGCATGGCCCTGATCATCGGAGAGAAAGCGATGAGCAATTGGAGCAAAGGGTGGCAGCTCATCGTTCATTCCTTGAACGTTTTCAGGGCCTACCCGTCCTTCCTTGTTCCCATATGTTTTGTCTGGATTGTCTACGCCTCAGGCATTCTTTATCTTCGATACAGTTATGCGTGGCATCTGTACGGTGCGACGCTGGATATAAGCGTCGTCTTTTTGTTCATCTTTGCTGTGTCCTTTCTGATTCTGATGTCCTTCACGACAGTCTTGGAGATGATTCGGCAGTTCGAGAGCGACAAGCCATCCTTCGGGAAAGTCGTTGGCAAGGTTGTTGGCAAGGACATGTTCAGAGTGCTGCCGCTGGCGCTCGTTTGGGCAATTATTTGGTTTGTGCTTACCCTCATCGAGGCGTTGCTTTCGAAATCAAGGAAGGACAATAGTGGCGATGACGCGCTTACAGCCCAAAATGCGGCGATAACGTTGGCGAATTACAGAAGCTTCTCCTTCAGCGAGGCCTTTGTCGAAGCCTTGCAGAAAGGTGTACGCATGGTGATGTTCCTGATCCTGCCCGCCATCGCATGGGAAAATCTGGGCGTGTTCAAAGCGACCAAAAAAGGACTTGCAGTATTGCGTGCGCACTTAGGCCTGTTCGGCAGCGGCTATGCCTTGACGTATGCCGCGGCTGCGGTCGCATTCCTTCCGGTCGCGATCATTTTTGAACTCGGAACGCGCCATCATGGCAATCCACCGCTCGTAAGCTTTCCGGATTACGTCTGGGTAGCCACGATCATCTACATGGGTTTTGCATGGAGCCTATCCATGTATCTCGAGCAGATGTTCATGGCGCAGCTTTACCTCTGGCACCTTAAGTGGGAAAGCGAGACAGCGAAGGCAATCAAGGAGGGTAAGCCGCCGCCCGTGTTCAATTCGGTGCTGCGGCCAGAGCTTCTGAGGAAGACACCTGGACTCTTTTCCGATGAAGAGGAAGGGAGCAGCGCAGTGAATCACGCATAGATCACAGCGAAACTTTCACCCCCGATCCCTCGCGCCGCTCGCCATCTCCGGCCTTCGCGCCAGCACCACGTCGGTGTGGAATGGCGCGCCATCTCGCAGGCCCGAGATTTCCACTTTCGTTCCCGGCTTGATTTCCGCTTCGCGATTGCGCAGGTCGGCGGGACTGATGATCGGGCCCTTGCCCAGTTGCAGCAGCACGTCGCCGGGTTGCAGGCCCGCCTTCGCGGCGGGGCCGCCGGGATACACGTCGGTGACCGTCGCGCCGCGCGCGGCCGCCGTGGGCAAGCCGGAGTTCGCCGCGACGGTGACGCCGGTGTAATCGGCGCCCAGCCAGCCGCGCACCACGCTGCCGTGCTCGACGATCTGCTCCAGCACCATCTTGGCGGTGCGCACCGGAATCGCGAAACCGATGCCTTCCGCGCCGACGCCGCGTTCCAGCATCGCGGTGTTGATGCCGACCAGTTGTCCGCGCGCGTCGACCAGCGCGCCGCCGGAATTGCCGGAATTGATCGCCGCATCGGTCTGGATGAAATCCTCGTACGGCGACAGGCTCAACTGGCGGCCGATCGCGCTGACAATGCCCATGGTCACCGTCTGGCCGATACCGAACGGATTGCCGATCGCCAGCACCACGTCGCCCACGCGCGGCAGGTTGCTCGCTGTGCGGATCGAGGGCAGCTTGCCGGCATCCACCTTCAGCACCGCGAGGTCGGTGTCGTTGTCGCTGCCGATCACGTGCGCGTGCGCGACGCGGCCGTCGTACAACATCACCTGGATATCATCGGCACCGGCGATCACGTGGTTGTTGGTCAGCACGTAACCGTCGGGGGTGAAGATCACGCCCGAGCCCAGGCTCTGCTCGCGGCGTTTCAGCGCCGGCCCGGCTTCGCCGCCGAACAGGCGTTGCATCAATGGATCGGGAAACACGCGCACCTGGCGCTCGGTGACAACTTTGTTGGCGTAGATGTTGACGACCGCGGGCGCGGCGTCCGCCACTGCATCCGCGTAGGAGACGGGACCGCTGTCGGGCGAAGCGGCGGGATGGTCCGCAACCGGCACGACCTGCGTCCGTGGTGTCTGCGCAGCCAGCCCCAGATCCGTGCGCAGGCGCGCGCCCAACCCCGGCCAGAGCAGGCCGATCACGAAGGCGGCGGCAAGGCCCGCCACCGCGAATTTCGCGACGAATGCAAATCTGTGGGCAATGCGCGGCATGCGGGAACTTCATTCCGTTCGCGTTGAGCGTAGCTCGCATCGCGAGCGGAGTCGAAACGTGTGACCCTTCGACTTCGGCCCGTCTTTACTCAAGGGTGGGCCTGCGCTCAGGGCCGAATGGGCTTTCTGACCGGGTGCAGACCGGCGGCATCGGGTATTGCCGGGGCATTTCCATTGTGCGCGGCGTAAGCGATCGTTAAACTATCACGATTTTGGGGCTGGGCAGTCCCGCCGTGCTGAACGAGTCAGGGGATGGCTCGCCGCAGCCGCGTGGATGTGCACGCCCAATCTTGAATCGTGTATCTGGAGTGCCTGATGGCGAGTGAAGTGATCGACAAGGGCCGGCGCAAGTTCCTGGCCGGCACCACCGCGGTGCTGGGCGGGATCGGGGTGGTCGTGACGGCGATACCGTTCATCGAATCATGGGAGCCGAGTGCGCGCGCGAAATCCGCCGCGGCACCGGTCACGATCGACATCGGCAAGGTCGAGTCCGGCCAGATGATCCGCTACGGCTGGCGCGGCCTGCCGGTATTCGTGGTCAATCGCACCAGCACGCAACTGGCCGGCCTGCCGGCGCAAGATGCGCGCCTCAAGGATCCGAAGAGCCAGAACACCGATCAGCAGCCAACCTATTGCCAGAACGAATATCGTTCGATCAAGCCGGAGTGGCTGGTGGTGGTGGGCATCTGCACGCACCTGGGTTGCGTGCCCGACTACAAGGGCGAAGTGAAGCCGGAGCCGTGGGATCCGGAATGGAAGGGCGGCTTCTATTGTCCCTGCCACAAGTCTCGTTATGACATGTCCGCGCGCGTCTATGACGGCGTGCCGGCGCCGGCCAATCTGGTGGTGCCGCCCTATCACTTCATCGACGCCACCCATGTGCAGATCGGCGTCGATCCGGCCGGAGCCCCGACATGACCGAGCAGGTGAGGATTCGTCCGCGCAACCGCGTGCTGGCCTGGGTCGAGGAGCGCTTGCCGATCCTGTCGTTCACGGCGTCGCATACCACCGGTTACTACGCGCCGAAGAACTTCAATGTGATGTATTACTTCGGTTCGCTGGCATTGCTGGTGCTGGTCAACCAGATCGTCACCGGCATTTTTTTGACGATGAACTACAACCCGAGCGCGGCGGGTGCATTCGCCTCGGTCGAGTACATCATGCGTGACGTGGAGTGGGGCTGGCTGATCCGCTACATGCACGAAGTCGGCGCCTCGATGTTCTTCATCGTGGTGTACCTGCACATGTTCCGCGGGTTGATGTACGGCTCCTACAAGAAGCCGCGCGAGCTGGTCTGGCTGCTCGGCATGCTGATCTTCCTTACCCTGATGGCCGAAGCCTTCATGGGTTATGTGCTGCCGTGGGGCAACATGTCGTTCTGGGGCGCCAAGGTGATCATCTCGTTGTTCAGCGCGGTGCCGGTGATCGGCAACGCCCTGGTGAACTGGATCATGGGCGACTTCTTCCCGGCCGACGCCACCCTCAACCGCTTCTTCGCGCTGCACGTGATCGCGCTGCCGCTGGTGCTTCTGCTGCTGGTGGTGTTGCACCTTTCGGCGCTGCACGAGGTGGGCTCCAACAATCCGGACGGCGTCGAGATCAAGCAGAAGAAGGGTCCGGAAGGACATCCGCTGGATGGCATTCCGTTCCATCCGTATTACACGGTGAAGGACCTGTTCGGGGTCGGCATCTTCCTGATCATCTGCGCCTTCATCATCTTCTTCGAGCCGACCGTCGGTGGCTGGTTCCTGGAACACGACAATTTCATTCCGGCCAATAATCTGGTGACGCCGACCGAGATCAAGCCGGTGTGGTACTTCACGCCGTTCTACGCGATCCTGCGCGTGATCCCGAGCAAGGGGCTGGGCGTGATCGCGCTGGCCGCCTCGATCATCGTGCTGTTTCTGGTGCCATGGCTGGATCGCGGCAAGGTGAAATCCATCCGCTATCGCGGCCTGGGCTACAAAGTCGCGCTGGGCCTGTTCGCCATCGTGTTCGTGCTGCTGGGTTCGATCGGCGCCGGCAAGACCACCGAATGGATTCCGGAAATCTTCGGGCCGAATGCGGACCTGACCACGATCGAGAACACCTTCGGCCGCATCCTGACCGTGCTGTATTTCGGATTCTTTGCATTCCTGTGGGCGTACACCTACTTCGGGTGGGAGAAGACCAAGCCGGTGCCGGAGCGGGTGACGATGGTTCAGCACTAGTACGCGTCCTGGGCGCGGGAAAGCAGCCAAGAGCCGGCATCCATGTCCAAAAGCTCCGTGGCTGCGCTTCTCACGAACAGCGGACGCGGTGGGGGTGAGCGGAGGATCGTTCGCCAAAACAACGCGCGACAGCGCGACTGAATTGCGAGTTTTGCCGATGAAAATGTTGAAGCCTCTATTGTGCGCACTGGTGCTGCTGGTTGGCACGTCGGCCGCTCTCGCCGAGGAAAGCCCGTATCCCAACGCCAACACAGGCATCGGCGATCAGGCCTCGCTGCAACGTGGCGCCAAGTTGTTCTTCAACTATTGCGTGGGCTGTCATTCGCTGAAGTACCTGCGTTATTCGCGCATCGCTTCGGATCTCGGCCTCAGCGAACAGCAGGTGATGGACGAACTGGATTTCACCGGCGCCAAATTCGGTGATGCGGTGGTTTCGTCGATGCCGGAAGCCGACGCGGAGAAATGGTTCGGCAAGGCGCCGCCCGATCTCAGCCTGGAAGTGCGCGCCAAGGGCGCCAACTGGGTCAGCGCCTACCTGCATTCGTTCTATCTCGACCCCTCGCGTCCGGTCGGCTGGAACAACACGGTGTTCCCGAATGCCTCGATGCCGTTCCCGCTGTGGGAATTGCAGGGCGTGCAGACCGCGGTGATGGCGCCGGCCAGGCCGGGTGAAGATGCCACGGTGGAGAAGCTCGAAATCAAGCAGCCCGGCAGCATGGACTCGGTGCAGTACGCGCAAGCCGTGCGCGACCTGACCTCGTTCCTGCAATATGCTTCGGAGCCGGCGGCCATCCAGCGCACCGAATATGGTGCGTGGGTGTTGATCTATCTGGCTCTGTTCACTTTCATCGCCTTTCTTCTGAAGAAGGAATATTGGAAGGACGTGCATTGATCGGAGCCGGTGCGTTCTGGCACATTCCGGGAGCGCGGGTCCGGAATCAAGGGTGGTTCTGAAAAAGGTAGCGAGGATAAGCAGGTTGAGCCGCCGGAGCGCCCGGGAATCGCAGTGTGCTCGACGCGCGACATACCGATTGGACATACCTACGGAATCGAATCAGGCCGGGCGCAATAGTTAGCAGGCCGCTCTAAGGGGAGATGCAGGCATGACCCAGAATGCTCGTTCGCGCTCGATCCTCACCCTCTTCACCGCGTCGGACAATGTGCAATGCCATCGCGTGCGCATGGTGCTGGCCGCCAAGGGTGTCGGTTATGACCGGGTCGATGTGCCGCACGGCAAGCCGCCCGAGGAATTGCTGGAATTCAATCCCTACGGTGATGTGCCGACCCTGCTCGATCGCGACCTGGTGCTGTATCAGCCGGCGCTGATTTGCGAATACCTGGACGAGCGTTATCCGCATCCGCCATTGATGCCGGTGGATCCGCTTTCGCGCGCGCGCCTGCGCCTTGCCTGCGTGCGCATCGAACGCGAATGGCTGGTGCAGATCGACGCGATCAATGCCGGCGGCCGTTCGGCCGAGCCGGCGCGCAAGCGCCTGCGCGACGGCTTGATGTCGGCGTTGCCGCTGTTCAAAGCTTCCAAATTTTTCCTCAATCCGGAAATGAGCCTGGCCGACTGCCTGGTCGCGCCCGTGATCTGGCGGTTGCCGATGCTCAATGTGGAGTTGCCGCGCGAGGGCAAACCGATTCTGGATTACGGCGAGCGGATATTCCGCGGCCAGGGTTTTGCGCGCAGCTTGACTCCGGACGAACGCGGCTTGCACGAGGCAAGCAATTAAAAGGCTGGTGCGCTCGACAGCTTGCGCTTCGGCTCCGCTATCATTGAAGCGACCGTCCATGGTGTCGCTTCCGATCTGCACCATGCCTCGCCCAGGGCTTTTGCAAGCAGTGCCAATGCAAGGCATCGCGTACGCGCAAATGTTCGACCGGCTCCGGCGAGGTGCGATCTGTATTTGCTCGTGACGCTTTCAACTCACTTGCCCAGATAATCGAAGTGGCTGAAGACCAACCCGCGATGACCTCCAATCGTCCGTACCTTCTGCGGGCGATTTACGACTGGATCAACGACAACGGCCTCACGCCCTATCTGTTGGTGGACGCGTCGTGGCCCGGCGTACGCGTGCCCGCCGGCGCGATCCGCGATGGGCGCGTGGTGCTGAACGTGGCGATGCGGGCGGTCGCCAACCTTGATCTGGGCAACGAGCGCATCCGCTGCATGGGTCGCTTCGGCGGGGTCAGCCAGGCGATCGATGTGCCGATTGCGGCGGTGCAGGCAATCTACGCGCACGAGAACGGGCAGGGCATGATGTTTCCGCAGGATGAGGAGTCCGAGGCGCCGGCGTCGTCGCCCCAGGCTCCGGGGCAGCCTCCGCCACAGCGCCCGTCGTTGCAGACAGTCACGGATCAACCCCGCGCGCAGCCGCCATCGCCGGACGAACCGCCGCCCAAGGGGCCGCCCAAATTGCGGGTCATAAAATGAGTTCGGGATGAACTCGTCCTGTGCAGCATGGGCGAGTCTTTGCGCGATGTGTTGAGTCGCCTTTCGCGCAGCGAAGCGCCGAAAGCCGGAGCCGCAGGCCGACCGCTTGGGCGCCATCGTTGCCCACTATGGGACACCGAGCCCGCTTTAATGCAGCGTTCTGCGCGCACGCGTGATCGGCACCACGTTGCCTTCGCCGGTCGCGGGAATTGGCGGTTGTCCGGGCGTGAAGTCCGCTGGGCGCCGGACCGCTGCGATGGGAGGGCTGGTGAGATACTCATCGCGCGTCGGCACGCTGTAATCAACCAGCCGATCGCCCACCATGGTAAGGCTGGCGCGATGGCGGTCGTCGCCCGCGTAGCTCAATTCGAACCGATAACTGCGCGCCAGCCGCGGACGCCCGCCGCGCAGCAGGGGCCGCAGCCGATGCAGTGCGACGCTCTGATCGAGCATCTGCGCACCGTACCGGGCGCACAGCCGACCAGCCTGGGCAATCGCCAGTTCGCGCGCGCGCATGGCCGCATACCAGAGCAGGCCGATGGCAACGCAGATGGAAAGCGGGAGCAGTGCTTCGTTCAAGAGATTTCAGATATTATGCGCGGCATTGTAAACAAGCGTGACTTTCGGCAGGGTCCATGCGCCGTTTGGGCCGCCGGTTCAGGGAAGAATGCGCGAAGGGAAGGGGCAAAGCAATGAAACTGGTTTTTGCGGGTGGCGAGCACGTCCCGGTGACTCTTGCGGACGGCGTTACCGTCGTGGGGGCGGCGGCTGACGCAGGCATCCAGTTGGCGCAGCCGGGCATCGCACCGCGCCATGCGCAAATCGAACGCCGTGGCGAGCGGGTGCAGTTGCAGCCTTGCGCCGAACCGGTGCGGCTTAACGGACGGCCGGTGCGGGATGCGATCGTGCTCAAGGCCGGCGATACCGTGGAATTCGCCGGCGTGCGCTGCCGTGCCGTCCACGCCGCAGTGGAAGCCGAAGTGGAGGATCGCAGCACGCGCATGCGCTCGGCGTTGCCCCGCTTCGTCCTGCGCGGGGTTTCCGGTCCCACCTTCGGCCGCAGCTTCGGGGTTGCCGGCGAGATGGTGTTCGGCCGCCAAGCCGATTGCGACGTGTGCATTCCGATCAGTGAAATTTCTCGGCGCCACGCGCGGGTCAAGCCAGGCGCAGAGGGCGTGCTGGTCGAGGATCTGGATTCGGCCAACGGAACTTACATCAACGGCAAGCGCGTGCGCAGCGGCACATTGCGCCCGGGCGAGGAGCTCGCGCTGGATACCGTGCGCTTCATGCTGCTGATGCCGGGCACCGAAGCCGTTCCTGCCAGCGCGTCCAGTGCCGCGCCATCCCGCTCCAGCGGTGTACGCGCGGTTGCGCTGATCGTTCTGGCATTGGCACTCGCGGCGTTGATGGCGTACTTCATCGGCACCTGGTAACAACCGGCACGTGAGCGGAGCGCGGCGGATCGGGTCCCGCACAGCCGTCATTGTGCAAACCGCATCGAGAGATCGATTGCGCGGATATTTTTCGTCAGTGCGCCAATCGAGATGTAATCCACCCCGCATTCGGCGATCGTGCGGACGCGGGCGAGATCCACGCTGCCGGAAACCTCCAGCGGCACGCGTCCGCCGGTGAGCGCCACCGCTTCCCGCAGCATTTGCGGAGCGAAATCGTCCAGCAGCACGCGATCGGCGCCCGCGCGCAGCGCCTGCGTCAGTTCCTCCAGCGATTCGACCTCGACCTCCAGCAGCAGATCGGGATGGCGCTCGCGCGCGGCCGCCACTGCTGGAACGATCCCGCCCGCAGCCGCCACGTGGTTTTCCTTGATCAGGATCGCATCGTACAAACCGATGCGGTGATTGGCGCCGCCGCCGCAGCGCACCGCGTATTTCTGCGCCATGCGCAAGCCGGGCAGCGTTTTGCGTGTATCCAGAATCACCGCGCGGGTGCCTGCGACAGCGTCCACGTAGTCGCGCGTCACCGTTGCGGTGGCGGACAGCGTTTGCAGGAAATTGAGCGCGCAGCGTTCCGCGCCAACCAGCGCGCGCGCTTTACCCTCGATAGTGCACAACGCCGCATCCGCGCCGACTTGATCGCCGTCCTTGCAAGACCACTCCACGTGGACATCCGCATCGATCGCGAAAAAACACGCCTGCGCCCAAGGAATGCCGGCGATCACCGCCGGCTCGCGGCAGACGATGCGTGCGCACCCGCGCGAAGCTGGATCGATCAGGTCGGCAGTCACATCACCGCTGCCGAAATCCTCTTGCAGCGCGCGGTGAACGTCGGCTTCGATGCTGGCCTGCGGCGGCGTTTCGAGCATGGCGACTTTCCCGGCGAATGCGAGATTGTCGCAGAAAAGATGTCGGGATTTGCCGAGCGCGACAATGACGCTGTCGCTCCGGAGGTCGCGTAGCGGCGCTCCGGGTCTCCTTCAAGACCCTTGTCTTTCCGCCTGCGCCTGCCGCAATCGCTCCACGATCGCATCCAGCGCGCGGTCGAACAGCGGCACCTCCTCCAGCACCAGCGCGCGGCCGTCGCGCACTTCGGCCGCAAGTTGTTGCAGGCTGCGATCGGCAACCTTCAACCCGCGCCGATTGACGAACAGGTACTTGCCGCTGATCGGGCTGATCCACGACAGCTTGGCGCGCTCGCTGGCGCCCGCTTCGTCCACGAATTCAATCCAGGCGCCGACCTTCAGCGCGCGTACCGCCTGCACCGATTCGAGATCGTCAACCGATATCGCGGCTTCGGTCGCGGGTGGCGTGTCGGACGGATCTTCGTCGAGAATCGTCTCCACCTGCGCTGGAATCGGCAGCAGTGCGGCCACGGTAGCTTCCGCGGCGGCGGTTTCCGCGGCTGACGCCGGCTCGTCACCCAGCTGACGACGCCAGAATTCATGCAGGTCGTCCAGCAGACGGCGCAGATCGGGTTCCTGGAAGGCGACCGTGGTCAAGCCGTGCCGCAGCGTCTTTTCGAGTGACGGCAGCAGGTCGCGCAGGCGCGCGCGGGCGCGATCGTCCGCGGGCGTTTGCGCGCTATCCACGAAATCATCAATGAAGCGCAATGCGGCATGGAACTCCTGCGACAGCTCGCCCTGGCGCAACAGCACCAGCACCAGGTAATTGGCCCATGGCCGGGTCAGCACGCCTTGCAATAGCGTGGGCAGCGGGCGGCCTTCGATCCGGGTGACAATCTCGCGCGCCGCGCGCCGCCGCGCCTCCTGCAAACGCTCGCGGCCACGCGCGGCCTCGGCTGCGCGTTGCTCGGCCAGATCCGCACGCTTGCGGTTGGTCTCGGCGAACACCGTGAAGTCCTCGAGCTGGCGTTCGAACACGCCGATGTCATCGTCGAAATCCACGAGCAGCGCTTCGACCACACCTTTGGTTTTGTCATAAAGACGACCGTCGCGATCGGACTCCTCCGACCAGCCCTTGGCGTTCTCGGCAAGCAGATCCAGCAGTTTGCGCGCCGGGTGCGAGGCGTGCGCGAACATGCGCCGATCCAGGATCGCCACCTTGAGATAGGGAATCTGCAGACGCGACAACAGCACCTGCATCGGTGCGGGAATGGTACGGTCCTGCAGGATGAACTCGAACAGCATGCCGACCAGATCGATGGTGTCCTCGTCGGCGCCGGAAACATGCGCGCGCGATTCGCCGGACAGGCGCTGAATCTGCGTCATCAATTCATCTTTCAGGCGCTGCACCATGCTCACCGCGGCGCCCGATTCGATCATCACCGGTTGTGCCGGCAAGGGCGCGGCTTCGCCTTGCAGCAATGTCAGCGCGCCGAGCAGTTCGGCGGGCGTGAGCGAGGCGATCGAAGGCCCACCACTCACCATGGGCACGATATCCAGCGTGCGCTCTTGTCGCCGCGATGCGAGTAATGCGGTGAGGGTGTGCATCAACTCCGCATGCAATCCGGCGGACTCGCTGGCCAGCGAGGAGCCCGCCGCCGTAGTCGAGGCCATCGCCGAAGCCGAAGCGCCGGTCGCGGCAGCCTTCGCGGCATCCGTGCCAGCAGACGCCGCGGTGCGTGTCACGACATGACGCAGGTGCGGCAGCACGCCGGCCTGCATCAACTGCATGTTGACGTCGTGATAGAGCGCGTCCAGGCCGGCCAGCACGTAACGTTCGAACAATTTGAGAACGATCAGCCGCACCTTGATGTCGACGTCGATCTCGCGCAGTGCGGCGCGAAACGCGGCGCTGAGCGCCGCCGGGCCAAGCGGATTGTTGCCGTCGTCAATATGGTGGCCACCACAAATCACCGCCAGCCGCTGGTTCAAGGCATGCAGCGGGCTGGAGAGGCGACCCTCGGCCTTGGCAACCATGCTGGCGAGCGCCAGCGATTCTTCCAATTCGCGGTCGTCCACCAATGACAGTTCGGCGCTGCGCGCGTTTGCATTGGCGCTGCTGCCGCGCGACGCGCGGATCTGACCGGTGGCGAATTCGTTGAAGTTGCGCGCGACCTGTTCACCGAACAGGCGTTCCAGCAGCGGCCGGCGCTTGCGCACCTCGCGCATCCCGTCGAAATACTGGGTTTGCGCGGCGTTGCTCTCGGCCTTTTCGGCGAGATCGAACAGCGCATCATCCACGTTGTCCAGCAGCGTGGTAGCGAGCTCGTGGCTGCGCTTCAAAGTCAGTGCGCGCACCGCGCCCAGCAATTCGCCGACGCGCTCGGTGCGCGGATCGCCGCGGCCAGTGAGCTCGATGACTTTGTTCTCGTCCGGGCGAAGCTCGTTGGGGGAGCTGGTCATGCAGCGCTGCCTTGGCGGGGCGTATTTGTTACAAAGTATGGCGGAGCCCCGTTGCCGAAACGTGACGGACGTCACAGTGCGAATGGCGGCCGGGACTGCCGCGCGCAGCGTGCGCGCGGGCGGGCTTAGTGCGGGAAATCCGGGAGCTGCAGGGTGCCGATGCCTTCGTCGGGCAGCATCACCGGGATGTCGTCTTCTATGCGGTAGGCCACCTTGCCGTCCATCGTGATCAGGCCCGCAGCCAGCGGATGGGCCACCTTCTCGCCGCGCACCGTATCCAGCGTGCCAGCCTGCACGGCGCGATTGAGCGCTTCCAGTTCCACCGCGCTCAGCATGCGCAGCGGGGTCTTGCTGACCGGGTCGCAAAGAATGTCCAGAAGACGCTTGTCCATGATCAACACTTCTCGGGTACGTGCAGGTTGAGGAACCTATCCGCTCCGCCATCTCCCCACAACCCCGCCGAACCACGGGCGGTTCCGCTGCCGCTTGACCCAGGGGCGAACGCCGTGGCGCGACCGAAGGATTCGCGGGTACGAAGGATCGAGCATCGAGGCTCGCGTACAATAGCCGTTTTGGGGCGATCCGACCATGATGGCCAGACAATCAACTCCGCGCGTCGGCGTGGTGATGGGCTCGCAATCGGATTGGGAAACGATGCAGCATGCGGCGGCGTTGCTCACGCAATTCCGCATCGCCCACGAGGTGCAGGTGGTCTCGGCGCATCGTACGCCGGACAAGCTGTTTGCCTACGCGGAAGCCGCCGCCGGGCGGGGTCTGCAGGCGATCATCGCTGGCGCCGGTGGCGCCGCGCATTTGCCCGGCATGCTCGCCGCGAAAACGCGCATTCCGGTGCTGGGCGTGCCGGTCGAATCGAAAACACTGAAAGGGCTGGATTCGCTGCTCTCGATTACGCAGATGCCAGCCGGCATTCCGGTAGGTGCGCTGGCGATCGGCAAGGCCGGCGCGATCAATGCCGGGCTGCTCGCCGTGGCGATCATTGCCTTGCAGGATGCCAAGGTCGCGAAGATGCTGGAGCAATACCGTGCCAAGCAAACTGCGCAGGTCTTGAAGAACCCGGATCCGCGGGTGCCGCAAACGCGGATACCCCCACCGCGATCCTCTTCGGCATCTCGGACAGGGGGACGCGCGCGCGGCACGCGTGGTTGAGGCGTCGCGTTTGCGGATTGCCAGGTAGTCGCGCGATCGCGCTGGATGTGCGGGTCGGCAAATTGCACCATGCTCGATACAGAAAAATCTCATGGCTGAAACCCATTCAACGATAGGCATCCTGGGCGGCGGTCAGCTCGCGCGCATGTTGGTGCTTGCCGGCGCGCCGCTGGGCGCCCGATTTCTGGTCGTGGACGGCGCCGAAGACGCATGTGCAGGGCAAATCGCGCCGCTGATCCGCGCCGATTGGCGCGCTTTCGATGCACTGGAAAAATTCGCGCGCGAGGTCGATGTCGCCACCTTTGACTTCGAGAACGTACCGGCCGAAACCGCGCAATGGCTGACCGAGCGCACGCAGGTGTTCCCGAATCCCCGCGCGCTCGCCATCGCGCAGGATCGCCTCGCCGAAAAAACGCTGTTCCGCGAATGCGGCTTGGACACGCCTGCATTCGCACGGGTGGATACGCGCGCCGATCTGGATCAGGCGCTGCGCCTCGTTGGTGCGCCGGCGATCCTGAAAACGCGCAGGCTTGGTTACGACGGCAAGGGCCAGTTCCGGCTGCGCTCGATCGCCGATGCGGATGCGGCGTGGTCCACTTTGGGCGCGCAGGCGCAAACACATGGGTTGATCCTGGAAGCGTTCGTGCCGTTCGAGTGCGAAGTGTCAGTGATCGCGGTGCGTGGCCGCGACGGGGATTTCCGCACCTGGCCGCTGACGCGCAACTGGCATGCGGAGGGGATCCTTTCCGCCAGCCTGGCGCCGGCCGCCATGGACGCTCGCCTGCAGACGCACGCGTTCGAGCTGGCGCGCGCGCTGGCGCAGAAGCTGGATTACGTCGGGGTGTTCGCGCTGGAACTGTTCGTGCGTGACGGCAAGCTGCTTGGCAACGAGATAGCGCCGCGCGTGCATAACTCCGGTCACTGGACCATCGAAGGCGCGCTCACTTCGCAATTCGAGAATCACGTGCGCGCGGTGCTCGGTTTGCCGCTCGGCGATACCTCCGCACTCGGCCGCAGTTGCATGCTGAACTGGATCGGTGAGTTGCCGGATGCGCGCGCACTGCTGCGCGAATCCGACGCCCACTGGCACGATTACGGCAAATCGCCGCGCGTCGGGCGAAAGGTTGGCCATGCGACGATTCGCGCGCGCGATGACGCAATGCTGGCGGCGAGTCTGCAGCGCATCGGTGCCGCGCTGCAACGCGAGGCGCAGGTTGAACCGGTGATACGCGCGTTGCGTGGATGATGCAGGAGCGGGCGCGCTGGCAACCTTGCTCGCAGGAGGGATCGCTGGCAGCCGTCCCTGGTGCATCTTCCCCTCGGCATTCTTGCCTCGTTCTTCCATGCCGCGCGATCTGGCTTTCTGCGTAATCGACCTGCTCGCAGGCTCCTACGTTGCATTCTCCCCCGAATGCTTGGCCACCATCGCGCCAATCAGCGCGGCCAGGTAGGGCAATGACTGCGCAGCCAGGATCAGCATCCACAACTGGCCTTCCAGATACTGGCCGCCGTAAGCCAGCGCCATGCCGAGGATCGCCAGCGCGAGCGCGATGGCCATCAGCAATTCTTCGCGCACGGATGAGAAAGCGCTCGGCTTCTTGAGCGTCAGGCGCCGGCTTTTGGCCGTGCGCACGAACACGCCCTGCTTCTTGAACAGGCCGCGCCAGATGCCGCGCGCAATCGCATGCGAAAGACCCATGCTGCCGATGGAGGCCATGATTGTCTCGCGCCAACTGCACGGCACGCGCGCGCGGAACAGCACAATGCCGAATACGGTTTTAGCGACGAAAAAGCCCAATACAGGAATCAGGAACAACTGCATCGGCAGGCTGAAGATGCCGGGAAAGGACAACATGCCGATGGTCCACGCCAGCGCCATCAGGGTGAACACCAGATGCAGCGCGTCGGCAAACCACGAGAACCAGCCGGTAAGGAAGTGGAAGCGCTGGCCGGCCGAGAGCGGGCCGCGCCGCACCATCCAGTTCCAGCGGCCTTTCAATATCTGCATGGCGCCGAATGCCCAGCGAGTGCGCTGCGATTTGTACGCGGTGAAATCCGCGGGCGTCAGGCCCTTGCCCATCACCTCGTCCACATACACGGTGTCGTAGCCGGCGTGCATCAGGCGCAAGCCGAGTTCGGCATCCTCGCAGATCGTCCATTCCGCCCAGCCGCCGGTGCCTTCGAGTGCCGAGCGCCGCACCATCGTCATGGTGCCGTGCTGGATGATCGCGTTGCGCTCGTTGCGATGATGCATGCCGATGCGGAAGAAGCCATCGGACTCCCAATTGGTCATGCGCCGGAACGCGTTGTGCTCGTAATCGCGGTGCGCCTGCGGGCACTGCACCACGGCGACTTTCGGGTCATGGAAATAGCCGGTCAATGCGGACAACCAGTCCGCGCGCACCACGTAATCGGCATCGATCGCGGCGATCACCTGCGCGCGCGGGTCGGTTTCCTTCAGCCCGTGATTCAATGCGCCGGCCTTGAAACCAGGCCATGGATCCAGATGGAAGAAGCGGAAGTGGGGGCCGAGTTTGGCGCAATAGGCTTGCACCGGTTTCCACACCTCTTCGTTCTTGGTGTTGTTGTCGATCACCAGCACTTCGTAATTGTGGTAATCGAGCGCAGCCAATGAATCGAGCGTGGCGATCACCATCTCCGGCGGTTCGTTGTAGCAGGCCAGATGAATCGAGACGAATGGCTGGGTTGCCGCGTCGTCCGGCGCAAGCAACCCGAAATGGCGCATCCAGCGCCTTCGCCACAACACTTCGGTGAACTCGAAACCGTTGATCAGCAGCACCGCCAGGATGGCCAACTGCGCCGGGAACAGCAACACCAGCATCGCCCAGTCCACGACATCCAGATAAAAGAAGAACGGCACCGTCGCCGACCACACGATGAGCGCGGCGGCAAGCTGGATAAGCGCCAGAAACACGAAACGTCCGGTCAACCTGAAGCGCGCGAAACGCCATGCGAACCACAGCATCGGCAGGAATGCGAGCAGGGCGCCGGCGGTGGCCTTCCACGGCCAGTTCACGTCTTCCAGCACCGGCCCGGAGAGCGGGAATTTGAGCTGGCGGTCGGCGCCGAACATGCCCCAGTACGCCTCCACACGACGCCCGCCCAGGTTTTCCTTCCAGGGCTGGTCGATCGCTTCCATGATGTAGTAATCGATGCCGTGCTCGCGCGCGACATTGAGCCACTGGCGCAGGAAGATCGCCTCATTGGCGATGGAGGGATTGGCGTATTCGAAACGGTCGCCGTTGGAAGGCCAGCCGATTTCGCCGATCACGATGTGCTTGTTCGGGAACAGCCGCTGCAACTGGTCGTAGCGCATCAGCGCCTCGCCGATCGCATCCTTGCGCGGCACGCCTTCCCAGTACGGCAGCAGGTGCACGGTGATGAAATCCACGTGCTGCGCGAGCTCCGGGTATTTCTCCCAGATATGCCAGGGCTCTGCGGTCGAAACAGGCTGGCGGATCGCGGCGCGCGCGCGATCGAGGTACGCCATCAGTTCCTGCGGCGACATGTCGTTGCGCAGCAGCACCTCGTTTCCGACCATCACCCGCTTGATGTCCGGCCAGCGCCGCGCCTGCGCGATCAACGCGGAAAGCTCACGCTCGTTGTTGTCGTCGCGGCGGTCGAGCCAGGCACCGGCCAGCACGTCCAGATCGTGCTGCATGGCGAGTCGCGGAATGGACGGGCTTTCCAGCGAGGAATAGGTGCGGATGCGGTGGGTGTATTGCGATAACAACGCGAGATCGCCGTCGAGTTCACTGTCGCTCGGATGGGTATCGTTGAACGGACTCTGATAGCGCTGATATGCGCTGAAGGCGAAACCCGAGACTTGGCCCCGCCAGGTTTCGACATGGGTCGGACGGTCAGCAACTCCCCACAGCACGAAATTCAACGCGGCAACCAGCAGCGCCAGCGCGAAGGCCGTGCAGAAGGCGAGCAGCCGCGGGTGGCGGCGTTCGTCGGCGGGTTGCGTTTTCAAGCTATTTCCCGGCGCGATCGGCGATCGCGCAAAACCCCCGCAGCTTAAGTCACCGGGGCGCGACGCTCAAACGGTGACAGCCCGCCGCTGCCGTGCCATTCAGCGCAGAGATACTCACAAATCCAAAGAGCAGGCCATGGATGGCCGTCTCGAAGTGAGCTTCACGCGCTGTCACGATGCCAGCGACGAAGCCGACCGCGCGAGCAAGGCGCGACTGTTTGAGCAGACGGATGTCGATCCGGGCTGCGAAGATCAGCGCAAGTGCAGCCCCTATCCGGCGCTACGCGCCACCACGGAGCTCTCGGCCATGGGTGGCGGCTTTCCCGTACGGGGAAAGGGGCTCATCGCGGGGCATCACGCCATCTGCGTGGAAGCGAAGTCCCAGTTCACCACGTTCCAGAACGCCTCGATGTACTTCGGGCGGGCGTTGCGGTAATCGATGTAATAGGCGTGTTCCCACACATCGCAAGTCAGCAGCGGGCGGTCGCTGCCGGTGATCGGCGTGCCCGCGTTGGAGGTGCTGACCAAGCCCAGCGAGCCATCCTGGCGTTGCACCAACCAGGCCCAACCGGACCCGAACGTGGTCGCGCCGACCTTGCTGAATTCCTCCTTGAACTTGTCGAAACCGCCGAAGGCCTTCTTGATCGCATCGGCCAGCTTGCCGGTCGCTTCGCCGCCGCCGTTGGGCGACAGGGAGTTCCAGTAGAAGGTATGATTCCATGCTTGCGCGGCGTTGTTGAACATACCGCCGGTGGCCTTGCGCACGATGTCCTCAAGATTCATGTCGGCGAAATCGGTGCCCTCGATCATCTTGTTGAGGTTGTCGACGTAGGCCTTGTGGTGCTTGTCGTGATGATATTCCAGCGTCTCGGCCGAGATGTGCGGCGCCAGTGCGTTGCGCTCGTAGGGCAGGGGGGGGAGTTCGATCGCCATTTCCTTGACTCCTTTCTTATGACGGAGATGAAGCCGCGCCCCTGCTACAATTGCAGTTCTCGGCGCAACGCCATCCAACATTCTAACCCAACGCCCATGGACATAAACGACCGCATCAAGAACACGCTCAGCGCACATCCGATCGTGCTGTACATGAAAGGCACCCCGCAGTTTCCGATGTGCGGCTTTTCCGCGCGCACCTCGCAGGCACTGACTGCCGCCGGCGCGGAATATTTCACGGTAAACGTGCTGGAAGATCCGGAAATCCGCGCCAACTTGCCGCGTTATTCCAACTGGCCGACCTTCCCGCAGTTGTACATCAACGGCGAACTGATCGGCGGCTGCGATATTGCGCTGGAGCTTTACCAGTCCGGCGAATTGCAGCGCATGGTGCAAGAGGCCGGCAAGCTGGCCGCGAAATGAGTCTGGCCGTTGCGCATTTGCCGGACGGGTTCACGCCGGCCGCCGATGCGCTGAAAGCCCGGGTTGTCCTGATCACCGGTGCCGCTGGCGGTTTGGGCCGCGCGACCGCGCTGGCATGCGCGCGGGTGGGTGCAACCGTGCTGCTGGCCGGACGCAAACGTCGCGCGCTGGAGCAGGTGTACGACGCCATCGTCGCGATCCCGGATGCGCCGCAGCCGATCATCCAACTGATCGATCTGCTCGGCGCCACGCCCGCCGATTACGAATCGCTGGCCGAATTGATCGGGCAGGAGCTCGGCAGGCTGGATGGCATTGTGCACGCGGCGGCACGTTTCGACGGGCTGACGCCGCTGGCGATGCACAAGCCGAAGGAATGGGTGGAGGCGCTGCACGTCAACGTCACCGCTCCGTTTCTGCTGACCCAGGCTTGTCTGCCCTTGTTGCAGGAGCGCGCCGACAGCGCCACGGTGTTCGTGCTGGACGATCGCGAGCGCATGGGCCGCGCGCATTGGGGCGCTTACGGTACGGCCAAGGCCGCGCTGGAAGGCTTTGTCTCGATCCTGCACGAAGAGACCGAAGGCTCAAGCCTGCGCGTGCATGCGCTGCTGCCCGCACCGATGCGCACCACGTTGCGCCGCTCGGCCTGGTTTGGCGAGAACGCGGAAAACATCGCCACGCCGGAAGCCGCAAGCGATGCGGTCGTGTATCTTCTGTCGCCGCAGGCAATGGATGCGCGTGGCAAGGTGCTGGATTTGCGCGAATAGCGGATGGGGGATTCGCATCCGGTTTGACCGGAGGTGACGTTCTGCACTTCATCGTTCGGGGCCGCGCGCAGCGTGGAGCCCGGAACCCATTTTGATCTTGTACAAACTGCAAAAGCAAAATGGATTGCGGGTTCTGCACCCGATTGCATCCGGCGCAGCCCCGGGAATGACGACAAATGTTTGTTCCGGATCAGAGTCCCGCGGGGGCGCGATGGAAACCCAGATGACCACGCTGTCGGCCGGGATCCTGCTGTTCCTGATCCTGGATCCGCTCGGCAATATTCCGTTTTTCCTGTCGTTGCTGAAGCACGTGCCGCCGCAGCGGCGGCGCTGGGTAATGGCGCGCGAACTGCTGATTGCGTTGGCGGTGCTGATCGCCTTCCTGCTCGGTGGCCAATTCCTGTTGCGCGTGCTGCAACTGAAGCAGGAGTCGGTCAGCATCGGCGGCGGGATCGTGCTGTTCCTGATCGGCATCAAGATGGTTTTCCCGCCGCGCGATGGCGGCATCTTCGGGCCGGTCGGGCAAGGCGAACCGTTCATCGTTCCGCTGGCGATTCCCGGCGTCGCCGGTCCTTCCGCGATGGCCGCACTGCTGCTGCTCACCAACTCGCAGCCGGGCCGCACCGCGCAGTGGGGCGTGGCGCTGTTTCTCGCCTGGCTTGCGACGGCCGTGATCCTGCTGTCATCCACCTATCTGTTCCGCTGGCTGGGTGAGAGCGTGTTGACGGCGCTTGAGCGATTGATGGGTATGCTGCTGGTCGCGTTGTCGGTGCAGATGGTGCTGAGCGGCATCGGCACCTATTTGCATCCTGGATGATTCCGCTGCAGCGCAATGGTTCGGCTTTGATCCATTCTGAAAGCGCGGCCGGAGATGGCCGCGATTACGCGCAGGGATGGCGCCCAATGAGGAAGCCCGATGAACGACGCACACCCCCGCACGCCCCCGCAAACCGTCAGCGCACGCATCGTGCCGGCCGGCACGCTGGATGTGCTTTCGCGCAACGAGATCGCGCGCTTGCGCGATGCCAGCGCCGCGGGTCTGCACACTCTGCTGCGTTCGTGCGCGCTGGCGGTGTTGACCTCGGGTGACGTGCACGACGATGCGCGCACGATGCTGGATCGCTATCGCGATTTCGACATCCAGGTGCTGCAGCAGGATCGCGGCATGCAGTTGGAACTGATCAACGCGCCGGCGCAGGCTTTCGTGGACGGCCGCATCATTCGCGGTACCAACGAACTGCTGTTCGCGGTGGTGCGCGACATCGTGTACGTGTCCACGCAGCTTGATGCCGGCCAGTTCGACCTGGGCGACAGCAGCGGCATCACCCATGCGGTATTCGACATCCTGCGCAACGCGCGCGTGCTGCGCGCGCGCGCAACGCCCAATCTGGCGGTGTGCTGGGGCGGGCATTCGATCTCGCGCGAGGAATACGATTACAGCAAGGAGGTCGGTTACCAGCTCGGTCTGCGCGGCATGGATATCTGCACCGGTTGCGGGCCGGGCGCGATGAAAGGGCCGATGAAGGGCGCGACCATCGCGCACGCCAAACAACGCCATTTCAAAAACCGCTACATTGGCCTGACCGAGCCCGGCATCATCGCGGCCGAGTCGCCCAATCCGATCGTCAACAATCTGGTGATCCTGCCGGATATCGAGAAGCGGCTGGAAGCTTTCGTGCGCATCGGTCACGGCTTCATCGTGTTTCCCGGCGGTGTCGGTACCTGCGAGGAAATCCTGTATCTGCTCGGAATTCTGCTGCATCCGGAAAACGCGCGCGTGGCGTTTCCACTGGTGTTCACCGGGCCCGCGGTGGCCGCGCCGTATTTCGAGCAGATCGACACCTTCCTGCGGCTGGCGCTGGGTGACTCGATCCGTCAGCGCTATCGCATCATCACCGATGACCCGATCGAGGTGGCGCACGAAATGAAGCGCGGCATCGAGCGAGTGCGCCAGCAACGCATCGATCAGCACGATGCGTTCTTCTTCAACTGGGCGCTCAAGGTGCCTTACGAGTTTCAAGTGCCGTTCCAGCCGACCCATGAGAACATGGCCGCGCTCGATCTGCACGCCGGACGCGATCCGCATCTGCTGGCCGCCGACCTGCGCCGCGCGTTCTCGGGAATCGTCGCCGGCAACGTCAAGGAAGAGGGTCTGCATCAGATCGACAAGAAGGGGCCGTTCGTGATCAACGGCGATCCGGCGATCATGCAAGCGCTGGATGCGCTGCTGCGCGGTTTCGTCGCCCAACACCGCATGAAGTTGCCCGGCCGCGAGTATGTGCCGTGTTACAGGATTGCGGGTGCGAAAGAGCCGATGAGGGCGTGACGCCCTGATTGCTTTGACACGATAGCAAAGGGCCGCGATAATTTGCGGTTCCCGGCTCCAAAGCGACCCGAATGGCCGCCGACGGAGAATGTTCCAGGGATGGTTTGCCGGCGGAAGTTTCAGTGTGCCCGAATAGCTCAGCTGGTTAGAGCACTAGACTGTTAATCTGGGGGTCGTTGGTTCGAGTCCAACTTCGGGCGCATCCCGGTTTCGACACTTGCCCGCCATGCGGGCATTTTTGTTCGGGCAACCGCGGCGTGCGGTGCACAGCGACCCGGCGGCAGCCGCGCTGCGGCTGTCTGACGGCGGCCAAAACCGGGCCGCATGTGCATGGAAGATATACGAGCCCGCGGCGGGTGCGATCAGAACATTCCGGCCATGCAGACGCCGAACGAGCTGACGGCAAGCCCCAGAGCCAGCACCGTGATCAGTGCGCGTTTCATGGTCTTCCCTCCCATCTCAGTGCCAACGCCATGTTGGCTGAGGTTGGAGCTTCAAGAAGTGTGCCACTGCCGAAAGTCATGGCCCGCAAGCCGTGCCGCGTCGCGCGATTCCAATCTTGAACAATTGTGACGTGGCTTGACAGTGCTCAACCGGCGTCCTGCAGACACGTGCGCAGGTGATCCGGCTGTGCATCGGAAACGCGCACGCGGCCGGAATTGGCGATCACCACCGAGCGGCCTGCGTGCGTGTCGCCGATATGGCAGATGGTCAATTGCGCATTGCTGCCCCCGGCGCTGCCATCCGGGCGGAACACGACGCGCGGACGACCGCGGCTGGCGACGATGCGCATGCCGCTCGGCATCGCGTTGAACACCGCAAGCGGCCCGGCGCCTTGGTCGGGTTGATCATCGTGATCCACGTCCGTTGCGATCAGCCAGCCGTGTTGCCAATCGACGCCCGCTGAACAGTCCTTGCCATTGGAACTCGGGCAAACGATGACGTGCGTGTCGCGCATGATCGCGCTTTCGCGCGCGTGCATCAGGCTGGCTTCCAGCGCGCCTTCGGCTGATTGCTGGTGTGCGCGCGCCAGCATCGAGCCGAGCGCAGGCATGCCGATGACAGCCAGGATCCCGGCAATGCTCAGCACCATCAGCAGTTCGATCAACGTGAATCCGCGACTGTGCGGACGCGATGAAGCATGCATGGCCGTTCCCCAACGGTGGGCGAAGGGGAAATGGTCGTTTTATCGTGCGTTGCGCGGCAGCGGCGCGAATCGCTGCTGCGTGTCGGCGGATGCCTACGCGGCGTGTAGGCGCCGATGTAGTAGTCGAGTTGAATTCTCTTCAACCGTTCGTGCTGAGCCCTTCGACAAGCTCAGGACAGGCTGCGCTTGCTGGCAAGCGAAGTCGAAGCACATTGCGGCTTGTCCTCGGCTTCGGCGCTACGCGCCTACACCCAGGCGAACGGATTTCCGTCAG
>Ga0134128_10002277_pt1 | contig 23871 bp, 16 predicted proteins | sample KB31754_FD_96462 | JGI IMG/M metagenome (GOLD analysis project Ga0134128, IMG submission 96462) | Terrestrial soil microbial communities with excess Nitrogen fertilizer from Kellogg Biological Station, Michigan, USA - KB3-175-4 | ecosystem: Environmental > Terrestrial > Soil > Unclassified ... | reverse complement strand
TCTGGTGGATTATGTGGTAGCACACGAATTGTCGCACCTTATCGAGATGAACCATTCGTCGGCATTTTGGCAAACGGTTGGACGTGTTTATCCGGATTATCTGAAAGCGAGAAAGCAATTGAAGAAGCTTGGATGATATTCAGGTCCCAATATGGATGCCCCTGCAAAAGCCATGCACGTTTATCGGGCAGGGAACCTTTGTGTTAGTATTTCAATTCATTATCCGGTATTGTTCCATGCGTAAATTCTGCACTGCCTCTCTGCTGGTCTTTCTGCTCGGCGCCTGCGGCTTAAAGGCGCCCCTCTATCTCCCACAGGAGCAACCCCCTAAGAAATCTCAACAACCCCAGCAATCCCAGGATGCAGAGAGAAGAAAGTGAGCGGTTTCCCGTGGTTTGATTATCGCAAGGGAAAATTGCACTGTGAATTGGTTCAACTGGGAAATATTGCGCAGGAATTCGGCACACCCTGTTATGTTTATTCGCGTGCGGCACTCATTGCCGCGTACAGGGAATTCGATGACGCTTTTGCCGGACGCGACCATCTGGTGTGCTATGCCGTCAAAGCCAACTCCAACATTGCTATTCTCAATTTATTTGCACGTCTCGGTAGCGGCTTCGATATTGTATCCGGTGGCGAACTGAAGCGAGTGCTCAAAGCGGGCGGAAATCCGCAAAAGGTGGTGTTTTCGGGAGTAGGTAAGCGGCCAGACGAAATGCAGGCTGCACTGGCCGCAGGGATACTCTGCTTCAATGTAGAGTCGGAAGCGGAATTGGTGGTGCTGAACCGAGTAGCCGGCGAGATGAATGAAACGGCGCCGGTAAGCCTGAGAGTCAATCCTGATGTAGATGCGAAAACACATCCTTATATTTCTACCGGCCTCAAGGAAAATAAATTTGGCATTCCCTTCGATGAAGCGGAGAGACTTTACACTTCGTCCGAAAAATTTGCCCATATTCGCATTACCGGACTGGATTGCCACATAGGTTCCCAATTGACCGAGCTCGATCCCTTCATCGAGACGTGCGGTAAAATACTTGGCCTATTGAATCGTCTCGAAATGCAGGGATTGGAGATTGATCATTTGGATTTGGGCGGTGGCCTGGGAATTCGTTATTCTCAACAAAGGCCGCCGTCAGCGCAGGACTATGTCGCCGCCTTGTGTGCTCAAATCGGGCAGCGTAAACAGCGTATTCTGATTGAACCTGGTCGCGCTCTGGTAGGAAATGCAGGCATGCTGCTTACACGTGTCGAATATTTAAAACATACGTCTTATCGGGATTTTGCGGTCGTTGATGCGGCTATGAACGATCTGATGCGTCCGACATTGTATAACGCCCACCATGAAATTTTACCGGTTGTTAAGAACAGCAGCGGCGTTAAACCTTTTCAGGTTGTCGGGCCGGTTTGCGAGACCGGCGATTTTCTGGGGCATGACAGGGAGCTGGCGCTGTCTCAGGGAGATTTGCTTGCCATTATGTCTGCCGGCGCCTACGGCATGAGCATGAGCTCAAATTACAATTCTCGTCCTCGCGCCGCCGAGGTAATGGTAGACGGGAATCTCGTCCATCTTATTCGCGAGCGCGAATCCGTGGAACAACTTATCGCTGCCGAGAGAATCCCATCCTGATTCTTGGCGTATTGAATATCTCTACACCAGAAAAATTGTGGCCAGCCCTAGGAAAATAAAAAAACCGCCGCTATCGGTGACAGCGGTAATCATCACACTGGAGCCTGCTGCCGGGTCGCGGCCCAGCTTATGAAGGGTCAACGGAATCAATACGCCCAATAACGCTGCCAATAGTAAATTCAGCATCATTGCCAATGTCATTACCAGGCTGAGAGGAACACTGCGGTAAATTAAGAAGGCAAATAACCCGACAACGCTTCCCCACACCACGCCGTTCACCGCGCTCACTCCAATCTCCTTGGCGAAAAGTTTGCGTGCATTCCCGGCGTTGAGTTGTCCCAGAGCGAGTGCACGCACAATCATCGTAATTGTCTGATTGCCGGAATTTCCGCCGATTCCGGCAATGATAGGCATTAGCGCCGCGAGCGCTACCAGTTTTTCGATCGAGTCTTCAAATACACCAATCACACGCGACGCAATAAATGCGGTTACCAGATTGATGGCGAGCCACGTCCAACGGTTTTTCAAGCTTTTCCATACGGGTGCGAACAAATCCTCCTCTTCGCGCAAACCTGCCAGATTTAACGCCTCGCTTTCTGATTGCTCACGAATAAAATCCATCGCTGCGTTGACAGTAACGCGTCCTATCAGTTTGTCCTGGGCATTTACTACTGAAGCAGACACAAGATCATAACGCTCGAATGCCTGTGCCGCCTGATGCGCATTATCATCGGGATGAAGCTTCACCATTTCAGTCGTCATTACAGACCCCACCTTGGCGTCAGGATCGCTCACTAGTAAGCGGTTTACCGGTAACACCCCCTTAAGGTGCTCATTCCGATCCACAACGAACAGCTGATCGGTATGATCAGGCAGTTCATCCAGACGACGCAGATAACGCAGCACGACTTCCAGCGTCACATCTTCGCGGATGGTGACAACGTCAAAGTCCATCAGTGCTCCGACCGCATCTTCCGGATAGGACATGGCAGCGCGTAACTGCTCACGTTCCTCCATCGGCAATGACTGGAAGACGTCCTCCATAATGTAGCGCGGTAAGTCAGGTGCGAGATCGGCGATTTCGTCCGCATCGAGTTGCCCCGTCGCCGCCAACATCTCCCCACTGTCCATCGTTGCGATGAGTGTTTCGCGCACAGCATCCGAGACTTCCAGGAGAATTTCGCCATCGCGTTCCGCCTTGACCAGTTCCCAGATCATCAGGCGCTCTTCGAGCGGCAGGGCCTCCAGAATATAAGCAACGTCAGCGGGATGCAGTTTGTCGAGCAGGTTTTGCAGTTCCGCCAGATTCTGTTTATGTACAAGAGCTTCCACCAACTCTTGGCGAGGCATTTGCTGGGTATGCACGAGACCTTCCACCAATCTGTGCTTATGCAATAAATGGATCAGCCGCTGCAAGTTCTCTTGCAGGTTCGCGGTTTCCCTGAGATTATTTGCTGTAGTCATAGCTGATCGCTCTAGTGAAGGACGTCAGGAATATCGCTGCGCCCTATCTAGTTTCGTTATTTTAAGTGTCATATACTGATATTTCTGATGCGCTACACTCTTGGCGCGATAGGAATCGCCGGTTTGTGGGGAAAATCGGAAGGCGGGAGCGAATATTATGACAGGGAGGATGATGAACGGAAAGAGCGCATTATATTGCCCGGATGAAGCGACGAGGAGTTGTCACGGGATTCGTACGGCAGGCATTTGATCGAGAATCATATCAGTTCTTTTCAATAACCACGGTGTATTTCGATTCCGGTCGTAGAAACGGGGGTTGGGAACCATGGCGGCAAGGTGGGCAGCCTGTTCTGCTGTAATAGAGGAAGCAGAGATGCCATAATAATAGCGGATGGCAGCCTCCGCGCCAAAGACCCCGTTACCCCACTCGATTACATTCAAATAGATTTCCAGAATGCGACGTTTGGACATTACGCTTTCAATCATTAATGTGATAAGAGATTCTTCAATTTTGCGCCAGAGTGTTTTTTTCTCGGACAGGAATAGATTCTTTGCTAGCTGCTGACTGATGGTGGAACCGCCCGCAACCAGCTTGCCTTTTCTGAGGTTTCCTTCGTAGGCTCTCTGCATGGCCTCGAAATCAAATCCCTCATGTTCCAGAAATTTGCCATCCTCGGCAGCAATGATTGCCCGCTTGAGATTGGGAGAAATTCTTTCATACGGCATCCATTGCATACGCAATATTGTTGCAGCATCCTTTCGCCGTAATACATCCAGTCTGGCCTGCATAAACGCGCTGGTAGAGGGATTGTAGAAATTCCAGAACACGATATGGCCTAAAATCCATACTTGATAAGCCAATATTATGCCGATAAAGAGCAAAAGAACGCGGCCGAGCCAGCGCTTGATAAACTTCTCCATGCGCTTGTCACCTACACCCTTTTCGATTTCAATGCATATGATTCCAGCATTCCAATTACCGAATCCGTTTTCGGCCTTACTCCCCTCCATAAGAAAAACGATTCCGCTGCTTGTTCCACCAGCATACCGATGCCATCAGCAAGGCGCGTTACGCCTTGCTCCCGGGCGAAGTCAAGAAAAGGACTGCGTTCAATACCGTACATCATGTCGTAGGCCAATGATCCGTTAGCAAAAATCCCGAGAGGTAATGACGGCAGACTTCCAGTCAGACTGGCGGAGGTAGCATTAATGACGAGGTCAAATTTTTCTCCGCGAAGGTCGGCATAATCGCCGGATAAAACATTTCCGTAGCAAGAAAACTGTTGTTCCAATTCATATGCTTTTTGACGAGTACGATTGGCGATAGTCAGTATGCAGGGTTTATGTTCCAGTAGCGGCAGCACCACCCCTCGTGCAGCCCCACCCGCGCCCATTAGCAGCACCCGCTTGACCGCCAGGGAGAATTCGAGGTTGACCACGATGTCGCGCACCAGTCCGGCACCATCAGTGTTGTCCCCCAGAATTTCTTCAGCGGTGAATGCAAGGGTATTGACCGCTTGTGCAATCTGGGCTCGCTCCGTCAGGCGGCTGGAAATCTTGCAGGCTTCCTGCTTGAACGGAATCGTCACGTTCATGCCCTTGCCACCGCGCTGCCGGAATGTAGCTACCGTCACGGCGAACGCATCCAGCGGTGCAAGGATCGCCTCATAAAATATGTCCTGTCCCGTCTGCCGCGAGAACTCGGTATGAATCAGCGGTGATTTGCTGTGGGCAATGGGGTTGCCGATAACGGCATAAGAATCAGCCATGAGCCTGATTATTAATACTTAATGGGAATATAGCGATTCAAGCACCTACACGACGTGGACCCGCATTAATTATTGACTCGTCAACTCATCGGAACGGGTAAATGCCCAGGTACGGGTAATATGCAGGATATCAGTATCTCGACTGATGTCAGGTGGAAAAGGAGCAAACCCATTCTGTCCTGCCAGTTTAACGATGCGTATCGCTGCCTCATCCAGAACTTTCTCCCCTGATGAGCGATTTACTTCAAGCGATTCCAGGCTACCATCAGACTTGATGCCAACGGTGAGCTGCAAGTTACCGTAAAGCTTGTCGCGCCTCGCTGCCTCGGGATAATTCATGTTACCAATCCGTTCTACTTTGATGCGCCAGTCTTCGACATAACGGGCAAAGCGATATTCCTGTGTGCGGGCGCCAATGAACCGACGTTTTGGACGCTTTTGATACGTTTCATAATCCCGGGCAGTCTGCGCTTCCAGACGGGCGATTTCGAGGCTGCGCTGAACCAGGTCGGTAGCATCCGCAGGATTTTGCTCAAGCTGCTCCGATTGCGACTCGGCTTGTTGGGCAATCTGACCGCTTCCAATCGCGGTCATCAGGTCCTTTGCCTCCTGTTCGAGTTGGTCCTTTTTCTGTGTCGCAATGACTGCCTCATCCGTACCCTTGTATTCCATCGACACGGGATAAGGTACTTTGGCCCGGCGGTTACTATCCGTATTGCCGCCACCGTCCAGGTTAGCCTGGGCCAGCGCATCCGCATTGCGTGGTTTCGACGCTGATTTACTATTGACCAGCACAACTTCCAACGGTGTAGCAGTGGTGTCAAGTTTTGTAAGCGGAGGTTTAAAATTAATTCCAAACAACACAAGCGCGTGAAAAACTACCGATAGCAGTATTGCCACGTTTAGACGTGACGAGCGATTTAACAGCCCGTCGCGAGATGTGGCTGCACTAAAATCTGATATATTTGAGGGGACGCTCAATGTGCTAAGCGTTTGAAGAATAGAAGAAAGAATATTTTAACGGAACTTTGGAAGGAATCCTATCCTTATGGAAATAATAGCAATGTACCGGTCACCCGGAAGCCAACTTTACACTCCCAGTTTACGCACGAATTTTGCATCGAAAGTGAGCTCCAGCAAATCAATTTGAGAAATCTCCACTTCAATATTCGTTTCTGGCAGCAGTTCCGGTAATGAGCATACCCGCACTACCAAGGGGAGATGGTCCAATCTCACCAGATTCTCTCTGAGAACCTGCGCACCAATAGTATTGATATTTTCCTGCAGCAGCCAGCGCAGGCACCAATAACGCTCCATGCTGCGCTGGAAATCCCCGTAAACCTCATAAGCCACCTCGAAATCGCGTATTGACGCCTGCAGGCTTTCGCTTTCCCTGGTATAGAATGGGTTTTCTTTGCGCAACAGCGCGACCAACTGCCGCTGATTAATGAAGTCCACATAGCGGCGCATTGGCGAGCTGATCCAGGCATACTGGGCAACACCAAGACCTTGATGCGGGGCGGGAGAAGTGCTTATTCTGACCTTGCCTCCACCCTGGCTGCGATATATGCCTGCGATGCCACTATCGGCCAGTTGCTTTCCCCATATAGTATTAACATAAATCATGAGTTCCGATACGATTTTATCAATCGGTGAACCCCGTCGACGCTTGCCGATGGTAACCCGATCATTCTCTACGTTAAAGTTGTAATCGATTTTTTCGTTATTACTGTCGTTAGTCTTACCGCGGAACGCTTCCATCTTGCAAGCAAAGTTCCAGAGAATCCCCAATTCCTTACCAAAAGGATAATCAAGGTTTCCCGCGGCCAGAGTATATTCGTTAAAGTGCTCCTCCAGCGCTTCGTATCTGAGATTAGCCGTGATCTGCACCCGTTCGATACGGCTATTCGAAGCGATCACGGTAAAATCGTCGGCTACGTCGACATACAGTGAAAGCGCTGGGCACAACCGTCCTTCACCTAAAGTATAGCGATGTATCACGGCTTCCGGCAGCATCGTGATTTTCTTTCCCGGAAGATATATGGTGGAGAGACGCTGCGAAGCCGCTGTATCCAGAAGCGAACCCGGCGTGATTCCCAAAGTAGGAATAGCAATATGTATTCCTATACGGAAGCTGCCCAGAACCAGCGGTATAACTGAGAAGGCATCGTCAATTTCGGTAGTGGTGGCATCGTCTATACTGAAGGCAGAAACATCTGCTATAGGCAAATCTATCAAGTTTTGCAATGCATCGTCTACGTCGAACGTCCCAAAGCCTGTTCCTTCGGGAAAATGCTCCAGCAGAAACCGGTCAATATGATAGTCATACGTGGACGGTATCGCACCACACTTTTCCAGCAATCTGGAAACGCTCAGTTTGGTTGCCGCGCCAGCGGCATCGAGTGCTTTCCACTCGACCGTACTTTTGTCGGGTCGATAGAGTAGATTGACGAGCACAGGTTTGAACTCTTCCGGTAGCGTAAAGCTGTTCAACAACTGTACATAACGCGCCTGCTGTTCAGCTTGACGATGCTTTTTTTCCTGGCTGGCAAGCGCCGCCTCGAGGGCTTTCAATGGCGCAGCCTTGTAGCGCCCCCGGCCTTTTTTATAAAAATAAATCGGTGCGCTATGCAAACGAAGCAGCACCGCCGCTGCTTCCTCCGGACTGGCTACGTGGCCAAAATAGTCCGCCGCCAGCGCGTCGCCTGCAAACTCACCCTCACGCTCGCAACACTCCCAGAGAAAATTCGGATCCAGATCGTCCGCGGTTTTTTGTGCGCGATTCATAAACTCCGACAGGGATGGCGCGTCAAAACGCAGCAACACCGAAGCCGCCTTTATTTTTGCGCGCTTGCCGTGAGGCGCCTCGACCTGAAGTGAAGTTGTATTGTCAGCAAGAATGGCACCGACCTTGAAAGTGCCTTCCTCTTCATAAAAAACGTTCATAAAATGGTTTTTTCAGCCAGCCGACAAATTATTGGAGCTCAAAAAATACGGTTACTCAAAAAGATTCGAATTAGACCGGAATTTACCAGCAGCATGCCGAGACTTTGTGCGATGAAGTATTACATATAAGGAGAACACGAATGATCGATTTCTCCCCCGCCAGGTGCTTGACAAATCAGCGTCTCCAAAGCAAATCCATCTCGGTTGCGATAATGATTGGGCACTCCCAAGCATCTCGGGCCAAACGACGACCCACTTCCGCCTTTTGGCAATTTGCAAAGACTTATAAGCTTACTCAGAGGCGAGCTCGATAACATATCCAATTATAGCCCGTATCTGGAACGAGCTCAGACCTGGCTGGGAGTCCTTGTTAGCTGAAGCTCAAAATATATTTTTCAGCTTCATCCCGCCCATTACTGCTACGGCTCAGTCTGGAAAGATATTCGGCGAGAATCGACTATAATAACTTCAAGGGAACTGATGTATATTTTGTTCATAAGGGGGATTCGTGAAACAATTTTATGTCGCGCAGAAAAATCCGCGCATACTTTTTATTCCTTTACTGATTCTTGCAATCGGACTTTTGCCCGCCTGTGCGGTTCTTGGGGACGCCGATCCAAATCGTGGCGCAACGACCGTCAACCAGGATATTTTTGGCGATCATTTCACAACAGTCGAGTATCTTCCCCAGAATTGGGCTCCCGCTGATAGTCTCTGGTTCTATACGGTCACGCAGGGATCGAACATGATGCCCTACGATTTTTTTCTTACATTAGAGCAGGTAGGCAAGACCGAACTGTTTCGATCCAATGAAAACATGAACTTTTACCGATACCTACCCCAGAAAGCCACTTCCAGTAATCCCGATGGACTACCGGTTGGCTTTGTCAAGGATACCTATAAGGGCAAGGATTACATTGGCGTGACGTGCGCCGCCTGTCATACCGCACAACTGAACTATCAGGGCAAGGGCATACGCATTGACGGCGGACCGGCAATCGCTGATATGGAAGGTTTTATGAGAGACTTGGTCAAGGCGCTACGGATCACGCAGAAGGATGATGAGGTTAAAAAGCGTTTTGTTCAGAATGTATTGGCCAAAGGCAGGTATAAAACCGAAGCCGACGTACTTGCCGACCTTGACCGATATGAAAAGCGCCTAGCGAATTACATAACGATCAATTACAGCACGACCCACTATGGCTATGGACGGTTGGATGCATTCGGGCGCATATACAATCGGGTACTGGAACACATCATAAGTGTAAAAGAGCTTAACGAACTGCTGCGAGACCCAAGGATAATGGGAGATCGAGCCTTGACCGAAACACAGCTGAAATCAATGACAGATAAAACGAGTAGCGTCCTTAGCGGTACTCAGCGTGATCAATTATCGGAAGATATCGTTACCCGACTGGCTGAGAGCAACGGATGGGAAGCGCTCGGAGCCCTACGCAAAAAAATATTCAATCCCCCTAATGCGCCTGTCAGCTATCCATTCCTATGGGACACCCCGCAACATGACTATGTGCAGTGGAATGGCCTTACCGAAAATGCTGGGTTGAAGGCCATCGCCCGCAATGCGGGGGAGGCCATCGGAGTTTTCGGTACACTTGACTGGACAGAACGAGATGGCTTTTCGCTACCCTCGTTGATAACGGGACAAGGGCTCTTTGGCAAACATATCAGCTTCGACTCTTCGGTGAATGTCATGAATCTGCGCCGTATCGAAGCCCGTCTCTGGAATTTACAATCCCCCGAGTGGCCGCAGGATATTCTTGGCCATCTCGATGAAAAACGCCTGACAAACGGAAGATCACTATTCAATAAACATTGCGTAAGCTGCCATGCAAGAATAGTCCGTAACGATCCGGACCGGCGCGTTGTGGGGCAGATGTCGAGAGCCAGCGATGCTGGAACCGATGCCCAGATGGCGCACAACGCGGTAACTTACCAGGGTTTCTCAGGTATTTTGCGTAACCAGTATGTGAACCTAGGTGTGGGTGACGTTCTGCTTGATCGCAAAGCGGCGGTTGCGGCGCTGCTTACCAAAGCAACTGTCGGTGTTGTCGCGACGCCAGAACCGGACAAGTGGTTCCCGCAACGCTGGGCCGAGTGGGCTTATAACCTGGCAACCGGGTTTCGCGACAACCAGATCAAAGCATCCATGAAACAGGGGGACTATGACCCAGACACGACCGCCAATCCGGTGGCTTCGTTGAGCGCATATAAAGCACGTCCCTTGAACGGGATCTGGGCGACAGCACCTTATCTGCATAATGGCTCGGTGCCCACCCTCTACGATTTGCTGCTTCCCAAGAAACGTCCAGGAGACCCGGAAGACGGAGAATACCGGCCTGACGAGTTTGAGGTAGGGTCGCGCGAATTCGACCCGATCAAGGTTGGCTTCAAAAACAGCGGTTACGGAGGCTTCATCTTCAACACGAAGGGTATTAAGGATGATATGGGAGGATATACCAAAGGAAACAGCAATGCGGGGCACGAGTATGGAGCCAGACGCGTGGCCAATGAAGCTGACGGGCGTATAGACCCAAAAATCCGGGAACTCTGTGCAAACGAGCAGATTAAGGATGCCGATCTGGATGTATCCGTCAAAGAAAAATGCCTATACCCCATGTCCAAGCAGGATCGGGGCGATTTGCTCGAATACTTGAAAACATTGTGAGTTGAACCGCACACATCATTATTTAAACTTATAAGGGAGCTACCGATGAGCACAAGTCATTACCTGGAGCAATATGATGCCGCTGCCGATGCGGACAAATCTCCATTGGTGCGCCGCTGGATTGATACAGAGCCTCTGCCGTTTTTTAAAGAATTGCGTGAAAAGCGCCCCATTATGGTGACACCAAGATTCACCCTGGTCACACGATTCGATGATGTCAGGGAAGTTCTGAACATGCCCAAGGTGTTTACGGTAGAGCCCTATGTTTCAAAAATGGGTGATTACCTGATGATGCATGACGACGATGCGTTGCATACGCGCGAGAAATCGCTGATGCAGTGCATGCTGAATCGTGATGACCTACCGGCGGTTCGTACCATGGTGGCAAACGTCTCCAAGGATATACTCGACACCGCCAGCGGCAACATTGAAATAGTCAACAGTTACTGCCGCATGGTGCCAGCGACACTGGTACGAGAATATTTCGGGCTGACCGGGGCAAAAAGAAGTGATCTAATCGAATGGTCCTATTGGAATCAATACGATACTTTCCATAATCAGCCTTTCGACTTGTTGCCACAAGAAAAATATCAATCCATTGTTGATCGCCACAATGAAACTTCAAAAAAACTCGGTCAATTCATAGTCGAGCTTATTGCTCGCCGTACTTTGCAAGTGAAAGCAGAACAAATAACCCTTTCAACTCTCGTGCGACTCGATGACGATATCGTAACAAGGATGCTGCGCACGGGTTACCCGAAGCAATTGGATTTTGACATCAAGCGGTTGGGAATTAATGCCGGTGGGCTTTTGATTGGCGCAATTGAAACCACTTCACAAGCGGTTGCACAGGTCATCCAGTATCTTCTAGACCGCCCGGAATGGCTTGTGGAGGCAAAAACCGCTGCTCAGAAGGATCAACCTGATGAATTCGATGGCATCGTCTGGGAGGCGTTACGCTTTGTGCCCATCACCCCCTACTTATTTCGCACGACGGCAAGTGATTATACGGCAGCCAAAGGCACCGGATATGAAATTGTCCTGCGTGCGGGGACCTATGTCTTGCCGGTCACCATGTCGGCGACCTTTGATGAGCGAGCGTTTGACTCACCGGATGAATTTATCCCACAGCGCAACTGGTATAATTATTTTCATTTCGGTTTCGGTAGTCATGAATGCCTTGGGCGCTATGTGGGTATGGTCATGATTCCCGAGATGGTGCGTCAAGTGCTGATCAGACAGGATATCAAGGCAAAAGCAGCTATCGACTACAAGGCTGGCCCCTTTCCGGAACAATACCACCTTTCCTGGACCTCGTAATAAGCACGCATGACCCTGATGCAACGCATCAGGGTCTATTGGAGGGCGCGACCGTCACCGTGTGTGTGACATGATGGTTAAAGGTGCGCCTTATTACCTGGCACCAGCCTCCTTCAGGAGCGTTGCCACCTCCTGGCGATGATATTTTGATGCCAGCATCAACGCTGTAGCGCCGTTCCCGGCTTTGGCATTCACATCGGCCTTGGCGGCGAGTAGTGTCTGTATTACTCCTACGTGGCCCATTTGCGATGCCAGCATTAATGCGGTCGCACCATTACCCAGCCTGGCATTCACATCGGCCTTGGCGGTGAGCAGTATCTGTACTATCTGTCTATGCCCCTCCTGCGACGCCTGCATCAATACCGTAACGCCATCGTCCCTCCTGGCATTCACATCAGATTTGGCGGCAAGCAACTCTTGCACTACCTGCCCATGATCTTTCTGGGATGCCAGCATCAATGCGGTAGTGCCGTTGTTTGTCTTCGCGTTTACATCTGCCTTGGCTTCAAGCAACATTTTTACTACCTCTTCGTAGCCATTCTCCGATGCTGCGATCAACGCGGTGACGCCATTATCTGCCTTGGCGTTCACATCGGCTTTGGCGGCGAGCAATGCCTTGACCCGGAAGAGATTACCACTCGCAGCTGCAGCAATAAGATCCCTTGCATCCACATTAGCCCATGTATTCACTGAAACGCATAAAGATAAAATTATCAGCACACTCAAAACATGCATATATTTCCGCAACTCGATCATTTTCAATTCTCCCCTTCCATGACATATTTTTCATAGTTCTGAATCCGCCCCTGCTAAAACTGCGGTGGCCTCAACTCGCCCCAACGATACTTCTGGATGCACGTGAAAAGAAAAGGATAAGAATATAGCCACACAGCCCAACCACGCCAGTGGCAGCTCGTCCACGATTGGAACAAACCCCGTATAAGCGAACCATCTCAAACTTTAAGTTTAAACGGTGCTCTAAGCTTTTGATGCAGGTAATCCACACGCGAGTGATAGTAAGGCAGGTTGCGAGACAGTTTTGTCAATCGGGAGAAGTCCATGCATTGGCCATTGGGCGCCGAGCAAGCAGCGAAAAGGGCTGCAAACTAACCGCCAGTACTCGGGTAAGCTCGAATGCTGCCTAATGAATTATCTGGAATAATCTGGTTTAACGTTATGTATCATCGTTTTTCAGGGAGATTCGATGCAAAAAATCCTTTTACCACTATTATTGGTATCCACGGTTTCGGCGGCAGGAGCTGCCGAAAACCATATGCGTCCCGGATTATGGGAAGTAACCACCACATCAATGTTGTTGGCCTTGGTACCTCAGATTCCGTCAGATAAAATGCGAAAATTGACAAGCCTGGCTAAGCAATATGGATTGGACATGCCCCAGATCCAGAATGGAGCAGCAACATCCAAGGTTTGCATTACCCAGCAAATGGCAGACCAAAAAATTCCATCCTATTTTCATCCAAATCAATCTGGATGTAGTGCTAAAAACGTGATTCGAACGGAAAATAGTTACAAGATGGACCTTGTTTGTACAGATTCCCAGTTCAAGGGGACTGGAAGAGCGGAGGGAACATTTACAAACCCCGAAAGCTTCTCAGGATGGACCATATTTAATGGCACCATACAAAATACACCTGTCAACGAGCATGCGGACACAACCGGCCGATGGATTAACGCGAACTGCGGAACGGTAAAATTGCTGTACTGATTTTTCCTCCCCGCCACTGATGAGCGACGATGATGTCGATCTCAGCCCTTACGGCCTGAAGCCCGTGTAATGGGTCAACCAGTCAGCCTGTTTATCAAGCCTGCAACGCCATCGTCATCACCCTGCTCGTTACTTTTCAGCGGCGGCGCCAATAGCCTTCAGCAATTTTTCGTTAATGCCCCCGAAACCACCATTACTCATGATGAGTATATGGTCGCCGGGATGAGCGGCGGCCGCAATGGCCGCGATTAGCTGCTCCAGGCTCTCATGGGTCACGGCTCTCTCGCCCATGGAAGTCAAAGCCTCCTTGACGTTCCAACCCAGATTGGCGGTATAGCAGAACACCATGTCAGCCCCGGCGAGGCTATTTGCCAAATTGTCTTTCCATACGCCCATTTTCATGGTGTTTGAGCGGGGCTCCAGCACAGCGATGATGCGTGCTCCGTTCCCTTTGTCGCGTAAGCCATCGAGCGTTGTCCGGATCGCGGTAGGGTGATGAGCAAAGTCGTCGTACACCGTAATGCCGTTGATTACACCGCATATTTCCATGCGTCGCTTAACGTTTTTGAATTGCATAAGGGCCGCGATGGCAATCTTTACCGGCACACCGGCATGACGGGCAGCAGCCAGTGCAGCCAATGCATTCATGCGATTGTGTTCTCCCAGCAAATCCCAATGCAACATTCCTTGGGGTTTACCCATGAAACAAACGGCGATTCCACCATCGGCCGACGAACTCGCCTGCCAACCGTCGGCGATTCCTATCCTTTCTACCGGCGTCCAGCATCCTTTCGCCAGAACACGCTCCAGGCTTTCCTCCTTCCCGTTGGCGATGACAAGACCGTTGCCGGGAATCACACGTATAAAATAATGAAATTGCTGTTCGATTACCGCGAGATCCGAGAAGATGTCGGCATGATCAAATTCCAGGTTATTTAGAATTGCCGTCTTCGGCCGAAAATGGACAAATTTGGAACGCTTATCAAAAAAAGCGGTGTCATATTCATCTGCTTCGATGACAAAGAAAGCGGAACCTCCAAGTCTGGCCGATAATCCGAAGTTCCGGGGTATTCCGCCGATCAGAAATCCAGGTTCCATACCCGCATATTCCAGTATCCATGCCAGCATTGAACTGGTCGTGGTCTTCCCATGAGTACCCGAGACGGCCAGGACCCATTTGTCTCGCAACACGTTTTCCGACAGCCACTGCGGACCGGAAACATATGGAAGGTTGCGGTTGAGGATTTCCTCCATAAGAGGGTTGCCGCGCGTTACCACGTTGCCGATTACGAACAAATCGGGCTTCAGCCGGATTTGATCCGGGGAGAATCCTTCGATCAACTCAATCCCTTGCGACGCTAGCTGGGTACTCATGGGTGGATAAACGCCCGCATCGCAGCCACTGACCTCATGGCCGGCTTCACGCGCGATCGCTGCGATACCGCCCATAAAAGTGCCGCATATGCCGAGAATATGGATGTGCAACGTTTAACTCCTGAATAGAAAATGAACTGTATACCGACAGGCACAGTTTAACGTTCAATTAATCGGTCTTGATCAGCTACCGCACTAAAAAATAGCATACAGGTAAAATCTTCGACCGACATATGCAGTCTCGGGATTCAAGCTGCAATGGGCTGATTACGGGAACCATAACAATTAACAGAGCGGTGGTGTACTCGAACTGTACGGTGCCCAGGTTCACAACCGGTTTTTAATATCAGGATCACATCTTGTTTTAGAACTTTCGCCGGACGATCATGCAGTTGGCGGTTGACGGAAGGTTTTCGCCGCGCAAAATCGTTATGTATAGTGAATCGGGAATTTATTCCCCAAACCACTTCACCGAACTCAGATCGCAATTCTTTTTAGATTTTTTGAGCCATGTTCCATGCGCTGCGATCTCTTCACACAAGCATGCATATAGCTGCCTTCTATTTTTTGTTACACTTACGGTTTGCCTTCCGTAACTCATTATCAAGGTAGCTGAGCAGCAGGCTTAACGCAGAGCGCCCTCGATTTTCACACATCCGATCTTAATACGCTACGTGCCGTCGTGTCTCCAAACCTGTGATGTGAGACTTATAAATCTGAAAACGGCAACTCATCCGTGCCGAGATGTCTTTTCAGGATGAACATCAACAAATGAAATCGCGTTTTCCCGGCCACATCCGCCGCTCAGCTTTCCTCTTCTGCGTTGCATTCAATGCATTTGCTGCAGACACCCCATCAACCGCATCGCGAAACAATCACGAACGGTTATTATCCATCGCTCAGGCGGAAATCAATGACAGCAAATCCGTACTCATCGATACGGAACAGATAAAGGGTCAGCACGAATATCACACCGAAGCCAGAAGCGAGAACGAGCTGCGTACGGGCCCTATCATCTCAGCCGATCGACTAAACTCAAACCCCGATGATAAAGCGGCTGAAAAGAGCGTGTCCATGGAAGAACCCGGCAAGACCTCGGAAAATATGCAAGCCAAGCCAAAGCAGGACTATACGCTATCGCCGGCGGTAAAAAACGTCCTCCCCCTGAAAGCGCCTATCGCTGGAACGAAAAACACAGAAGGTGTGCCGGTAGTTGCCGGAATCGAGCATATACCGGGGCACATTGAACAAGAGGGTGAAGCCAGACTACGCGGCGGCGCTCTGGCCGGACAGGCTACTCCCTCGGATATCTCATCACCGACGTTGAAAAATGAAAACAAGTTAGCCATACCTAATACCGAGGCAGAGGCAAATAAAAACAGATCCGTATTTATTGAGGCCGAGCGCATTCATGGGCACTTGACCCAAGAAGGCGACACTAAACTGCGTCTTGGTGGCGCAATTGCCCCTTATGAGGTCCCATCGCTGGCACTGAAAGACGAAAATAAAGGGCCCGTACCCATCACCACGGCGGAGAAGAAAAAAACCCGACCTATATTCATTGCAGCTGATCGCCTTGAGGGTCACGTTGAGGAGGAAATTGAAGGAATCGGCAAGGCTGAGCTGTTTAACGGCGACCAGTTTATCTCAGCAGATCGAATGAAATATCACCAAGTTACAGAAGATGCCGAGGCACAGGGCAGCGTACGTGTCGAACGAAATGGAGACATACTGGAAGGGTCCCAACTCAAATTCAATCTGGCAAGCAAAACCGGACAGTTGAGTCAGCCCACTTATCGCTTGAAAGATGCCAGCAGCCGAGGTTACGCCAATATGGTGCTATTTGAAGGCGAAAATCAATATCGACTTCGGCAAGCGACTTATACAACATGCCCTGCCGGCGATAACGATTGGTATATGCAAGCAGATGACCTGGAAATCAACAATACAAAGAAAGCAGGTATTGGGCAGAAAGTTAAGCTCACATTCAAGGATGTGCCGATATTGTACACACCCTGGATAAATTTCTCATTCAGCGGCGAACGCAAATCGGGCTTCCTGGCGCCCCTGTATGGTTACACTGCCAGAACGGGTATCGATCTCACTGTGCCGTTTTACTGGAATATTGCACCCAACTATGACGCAACATTTTCAACGCGAGCCATGTCGCAGCGCGGCGTCGCCATGAATAGCGAATTCCGCTATCTGGGAACCAGTTCAAATGCCAATTTAGTGGCTGAGATATTGCCGAACGACTTAAAAACCAAAGAGAGCCGCTATCGCGTTTCATTTGGGCATAATCAGATTTTAGGCAACGGTTTCTATAGCCGCCTTGACTATAACAGGGTTTCCGATGATACCTATTTCCGTGATCTGGGCAATAATCTTAATGTAACTTCCAGAGTCAACCTGTTGCAGCAGGGCCTCCTGGCATACAACCGTAACCTGGGAGGCGACGGGAGATTGAACGTAACGACACTTGTACAGCAATTCCAGACGATTCAGGATCCTCTCGCGCAAGTTGTTGCCCCTTACAAGCGCCTACCACAGGTTACTTTAACCGCAAATAAACCCGATATTCTGGGCGCGGATTTCAACTTAATCAGCAGTTGGACCAATTTTTCCCATCCTACTCTCGTAAGCGGCAATCGCGTTACGCTCTTTCCCAGCGTCAGTTACCCCATGCGCAATGCATTTGGTTACATTACACCCAAGATCGGCATACACCACACCGAGTATTACCTGGACCCCTCCGGCAGTTCACAAAGTAACGATCCGACACGTACCTTGCCCATATTCAGTGTGGACAGCAGCGTAATGTTCGACCGCCGGATGGAACTGGGCGGGGAAAAATTCACTCAAACTCTTGAGCCGCGCTTATTTTATGTTTATGTGCCGTTCCGCGACCAGAGTCTTCTGCCCAATTTTGATTCCGCCAAAACGGATTTCAGCTTTGCCCAGATGCTAACTGAAAATAGATTCAGTGGTAGCGACCGTATTAATGATGCGAATCAGGTTAGTTTCGCGCTTACATCCCGCCTGATCGAGCCGGGGTCGGGGAAAGAGCGTCTGCGTGTCTCCATTGGTCAGCAATTCAGTTTCATAAACCGGCAGATAACATTAGACGCACCAGGGACGATCCCTAGACGACCCGATGCAATTGCCGCATTTACGGGATTTATCACACCGACCATCACCACGGATTCAAGCATGCAATTTGACCAAGCCCAATACCGTGCCGAAGTCGTGCGCTCGGGCTTGAGTTATCGTCCGGAACCGGGCAGAGTAGTAAACGTCGGTTACCGTTATACCCGCGATGTATTGCATCAGGTCGACTTCTCGTCACAATGGCGATGGGCGGAAAGATGGCAAAGTGTGGCACGCTTGAATTACTCGCTACAAGATCGTACAATTTTGGAAGGGCTGGCTGGAATTGAGTATAATGCCTGCTGCTGGTCATTGCGATTTGTAGTCCAGCATCTAACCCTTGCCACTCAAAAGACCACTACAGCAGCTTTTCTACAACTTGAGTTGAATGGCCTGATGCAAATCGGATCAAATCCGCTACAGGTGTTGCAACGCAGCATTCCCGGGTACACCCAGATTGGCAGCCAAGGGAGCGGTGCAGTGGGAGCACAGTAGCCCGGATCTTACACTGTCGCCTGCCGCAGACCGCCAATGATTTTCTTCCTCCGCAATCTCTGATACGCTATTCACATGGGTACGAAATTCCTGTTGCGTCCCCCTGTCTTACTGGCCTTGTTGACAGCTGGGATCGCTGTTGCCCAGCAGTCGGCCCATCCCGGCAGTATCCAGACCATTGATCGCATCGTTGCGGTTGTGAATGAGAATGTGGTGACCCGCCGTGAGCTGGATGAGAGGCTCAGAACTACCCTTAAACAATTGCAGAAGCAGGGCGTACAGCCGCCCGAGCCCGCGGTACTGGAAAAACAGCTGCTGGAGCGCATTATCGTCAATCGCGTCCAACTGCAACTCGCAAAAGAAACCGGCCTGACGGTAAGCGATACCGAACTCGATCAGACTCTTCGTCGTATCGCTCAGGAGAACAAGATGTCATTGCAGGAATTTTATAAAGCGCTTGAGCACGATGGCATCAGTTTCAACAGCTTTCGCGACGAAATTCGCGATGAAATCATTTTAGTACGGCTGAAGGAACGTGAGGTAAACAATCGGATAAATGTAACTGAAGGAGAAGTGGATAATTTTCTGCACAGCCAGGAAACCTCGTCCGATACTAATCTCGAATACCACCTTGCCCATATTCTGGTACAACTGCCGGAACAGGCGGATGCGCTAAAAAGCCAAGCTATGCGCCAACGCGCAGAAGCTGCCTTGGCTCAATTGCGGAACGGCGCCGAGTTTGCCAAAGTGGCAGCCGAGTTCTCCGATGCTGGAGACGCTATGGAAGGTGGTGTGCTTGAGTGGCGGCCCGCTACCCAATTAACGAAAAAATTTGCTGAGATCCTGGGGCCAATGAAGCCAGGCGAGGTCACTTCGATAATTCAAAGCCCCAATGGATTTCATATTCTCAAACTGCTTGACCGGCGCAATCAAAAAGATGCTGTGACGATGGTAGACCAGACTCATGCCCGCCATATTCTTGTAAAAATCAACGAACTGACATCCGAGGCCGATGCGCGGCGCCGAATAACTGAATTGAAAGAGCGTTTGGATAACGGCGGCAATTTTGGAGAGCTGGCCAAGCTTCACTCTGAAGACTCCAGCGCTGCAGCAGGCGGCGATTTAGGCTGGGTATCGCCCGGCGATACGGTACCAGAATTTGAACACGCGATGAGCGCACTTAAAGACGGTGAAACCAGCGGCCCAGTGCAGTCTCCATTTGGCTGGCACCTGATTCAGGTACTTGAACGTCGCTCCCAGGATATGAGCCAGGAACGGCAACGGCAAACGGCTCGCCAGGCAATCCGTGCACGCAAAGCCGACGCGGCTTTCCAGGATTGGGTACAACGATTGCGTGATCGTGCCTACGTCGAATACAGGCTGGAGGAAGGTTAGCATCGAGACACTACGATCCGCGCGGTTCGATATAGTGCGAGGGGGAGGGAACAACAACTCTCTTCTCGCGGCACCATGACCTCTGTCGGATTTTCCGTTATCCCGAAATTGGCCCTCACCGCTGGTGAACCCGCTGGAATTGGACCCGATTTATGCGTGCAAATCGCTCAGCAGGATCTTCCCTGCAAGCTGATTGTTATTGCCGACCGTGAGCAGTTGCAGGAACGCGCGCGGTTGTTGCGGCTTCCACTGAAAATAATGAGCTACTCCTCAACGATTGAGGTTGGGCATAAGAGGGGCAACTTGCAAGTATTGCACATGCCGCTCGCTGAACACCCTATCCCCGGAAAGCTTGATCCAGCCAATGCCCGCTATGTTCTAAACACGCTGGAACGTGCCGTTGAGGGATGCATGAACCGCGAATTCGATGCCATGGTAACCGCACCGGTCCACAAGGGCATCATCAATGACGCAGGTATCGCCTTCACCGGTCACACCGAGCACTTGGCTCGGCTCACGAACAGCCGAGTAGTCATGATGCTGGTGGGCGGCGGTATGCGGGTAGCGCTTGCCACTACCCACTTGCCCCTGAAAGATGTGACGGCAGCTATCACCAGTGAAGCACTGGAACAGAAACTACGGATTATTCACCACGACTTGATTACGCGCTTCGCAATTGAAAACCCCTGCATCGCTGTGGCGGGATTAAATCCCCATGCGGGAGAATCAGGTCATCTTGGCAGGGAAGAGATAGACATCATCATTCCTTCGCTGGAAAAGCTGCGTGATGAAGGCATCAATTTAATTGGCCCGCTGCCCGCGGACACTCTATTTAATCCTTCACACTTGAAGAATTACGATTGCGTATTCGCCATGTATCATGATCAGGGACTGCCGGTGCTGAAACATGCCAGCTTTGGCACTGGAGTAAACGTCACATTGGGCTTACCCATTATCCGTACGTCGGTGGATCATGGCACCGCCCTGGATCTGGCCGCAACCGGCCGGGCCGATCCAGGCAGTTTGCTGGCGGCGATTAAGATGGCGGCAATGCTGGCTAGCAGCCTGCCGGACTTGAAGAATCGAAGCGAAAATGCGACTACTGGGTGAGGTAAATTTTGACGAATTTGAAGGCCAATAGTTGTTCTATCGGCCTTTGCGAGCTGAAAGCGGCGAAATATAAACCAGCCGGACGCTTTTGCAGCCGGCTTCCCGCGACGCCGTTTGCTGGATAAGATCCATGCATCACATTCCTCGTAAACGCTTCGGCCAGAACTTTCTGGTCGATTCCCAGATTGTAGCGGACATCGTTCGCGCCGTTCATCCGGGCAAAAACGACCTTCTGGTGGAAATCGGACCAGGGCTGGGGGCATTAACACGGCCTTTACTGCAATCGCTTAATCATCTGCATGTGGTGGAAATTGATCGTGAGATCGTCGAACGCCTGCGCAGGGAATTTTCAAAAAACAGCCTGACAATATATTCAGCCGATGCCCTGGAATTCGACTTTTCCGTAATTGGAAAGGATTTTCGGGTTGTGGGTAACCTACCCTACAATATTTCCACGCCTATCCTGTTTCATTTGAGCCAGTTTGCAGCCAGTATTCGGGATATGCATTTCATGCTGCAAAGGGAGGTGGTAGCACGTATGGTGGCTCAACCCTCCACTTCGGATTACGGACGGCTTTCGGTTATGCTGCAATGCCGCTTTGAAATGGAACGGCTTTTCATTGTCTCGCCGGATTGCTTCCGGCCCGCACCAAAAGTAGAGTCGGCGGTTGTACGCATGATTCCACGCAGGCAACCTTTGGTTGAAGCAAACAAGGCAAATTTATTTGCCGGAATTGTTGCCGCCGCATTTTCGCAACGGCGTAAAACGCTGCGCAACACGCTGCACGGCCATCTCAAACCGGAGGACTACACGGCGCTGGAAATTGACTCAGGGAAGCGGGCGGAGAATTTATCGGTGGCTCAGTTTATCGCGATTGCGGATTACTTAAGCAGACGGTAGTCTCTGTCGTAATACAAGATCTTCCCTTGGAGATTTTCATGTGCAACATCCAGGGTAACTTTTAGAACATGAGGAATGGTTTCTTATTAAATTAATACTCGGCTATGTGCATGGGTATAATTTGGGATCGAAAACAGAAAGAGACGGGAAATGAAGACACACCTTCGTCAGGCATAATCATGAAACTTTTCGCGCCCAATGCATTCGCATTGGCAGCTTTGCTGACATGCGGTCTGGCACAGCCGGTCAACGCCACTATCTACTGGTTTACCGACGAAAATGGCGTCGCACATTTCAGCAATGTACCGACAGATAAACGTTATGTTCCATTTATGGAGACTAACGACGCCGTTGTCAAGAAAACAATTGCCGCTACGCGCGACAGGCGGACTGATATGCTGGCCAAGGTTCAATATGGCGCTATCATCGAAGAGATCGCCAGGATTTATGCCCTGGAAAGTGCGCTGATCCATGCCGTGGTCGCGGCGGAATCCGCTTACAATGCCATGGCGGTATCGAAAAAAGGCGCGGCGGGCTTGATGCAATTAATGCCTGAAACCGCGCAGCGATATGGTGCTACTGACCGCTTCGATCCCGTACAAAATCTTCATGCCGGTACCCGATATCTGAGTGACTTGCTGAAAATGTTTAACGGCAACGTAAGTCTGGCGCTGGCTGCTTACAATGCGGGGGAAAACAACGTCGTCAAATACGGAAACCAGATTCCGCCGTTTCAAGAGACCAGAATGTATGTGCCTAAGGTACTGGATCTCTATCGCAAATACAGGGTAGGCATGAAGCTCGCCCAACCGCAGCAGGGAACCTAAAAGGACCTCTGAATGAAAAGCCGAGGTCTGCCAAGAGGCCAGAAACTTTCTGGAAATTGAATATTTCCTCTGACGCGAATTGATGTCAGCGTACTTCACGCGCTGAAAGCTTATCATAATGAGTCAGCTCTGAACAATTCGATTTTCAGGAGTAGACGACTGTAAGACGGTGGGTGGCTGCGTTATCAGTCGCTGCTTGCCACTGCAGTCGAACGAGAATCAGGGCGAGAAGAAGCCGCAGCTTCCTCAGAATCATGCGCAGGTTGTGTCCGCAGCCACAGAGCAAGGCATGGAAGGCGTCGCCTTCTGCGCCTTTCAACCAGTTCCTGCGCAGCCGGCCATCGTTTTTCATGTGCCCGATTGCTGGTTCAATGGCGCTGCGTCGCCGAATGTCCCGCTTAAGCCGCGCACTGATGCCGCGTTTGAGTTTGCGGTGGTAGAGCTTGACTCCAGCCGGGAGGGTGGCTCCTCGGTAGCCCAGGTCCACGAACACTTCCTTCGGCTGGCGCTGTGTCAGGATTTCCACCTGCTGTAGCGCAGCGTGCAAGGTATGCCAATCGTAGGGATTGCCCGGCAGGCTGCACATGCCAAGCACCAGCCCTTCCCTGTGTGTGGTTGCCACGGACACCTTCACCCCAAACTCATAAGGCTGGCGCACTTTGCGTTTGGCGATGCACTCCGGTTCCGGTGCATGCAGGCTGTAGAGCTTGTGGCTGTCCTTGGGCTGCTGCTTGAGCAGTCGCCCCACCTTGTGCAGCAGGTCACTAATCCTGGGCTTGAGATGTTCCGGGGCCTTGCACAATTGACGCGATACGTCGCGCCAGACCCGGCCGACCAGCGTCTTGAGCTTCTTTAAGTGGCTACGCATGCGCTTGTATTGCTTGGCATGGGCGTAGCGCGCAATCTTGCCTGCCAGCTTGGGAGCTACGCGATTGTAGTTCTGACGCAGCGCCATGCCGGCTTCGGCCATGAGCTTTACCAGTTGTTCCCGTCCACGGTTCAATAGCTTACTGTCAGTGGGATAGGCAATGGCCTTCTCCTGTACGGTACTGTCCACAATGACCTTATCCGCGCTCTGCCG
>Ga0134128_10002276_pt1 | contig 23876 bp, 30 predicted proteins | sample KB31754_FD_96462 | JGI IMG/M metagenome (GOLD analysis project Ga0134128, IMG submission 96462) | Terrestrial soil microbial communities with excess Nitrogen fertilizer from Kellogg Biological Station, Michigan, USA - KB3-175-4 | ecosystem: Environmental > Terrestrial > Soil > Unclassified ... | reverse complement strand
CGATCCGGTCGACCATGGCAATGGCCTCTTCGAGGGTGTCGGCAGTCATGACACCCAGCACCGGGCCAAAGAATTCGGTCAGGTGGAAGTGGGAGCCCGCCGCCACTCCGGTGCGCACGCCCGGGGACCAGAGGCGGCCCGTGGCGTCCAGCTGGCGGGGCTCAATGGCCCAGGATTCGCCGGCGTCGAGCGTGGTCAGCGCGCCCAGCAGCTTGCCGGCAGCCGGCTCAATGACCGGGCCCATCTGGCTGGTGGCCGTTTCCGGGTAGCCAACGGACAGGCTGGAGGCGGCGTCGATGAGCTGGTTGCGGAAGCGGGCCGACTGCGCCACGGAGCCGACCATGATCACCAGCGACGCGGCGGAGCACTTCTGCCCGGCATGGCCGAACGCGGACTGGACCACGTCCTTCGCGGCCAGGTCAAGATCGGCACTGGGGGTGACGATGATGGCGTTCTTGCCGGACGTCTCCGCCAGCAGCGGCAGGTCCTGGCGGAAGCTGCGGAACAGCTCGGCCGTCTCGTAGCCGCCGGTCAGGATCAGCCGGTCCACGGCGGGGTGGGACACCAGCGCCTGCCCGAGTTCGTGTTCGCCCAGCTGGACCAGCGCCAGGACTTCGCGCGGCACGCCGGCATCCCACAGGGCCTGCACCATGAGGGAGCCGCTGCGGCGGGCCTGGGTTGCCGGCTTGATGACGACGGCGGAGCCTGCGGCCAGTGCCGACAGCGTGGACCCGGCCGGGATGGCCACGGGGAAGTTCCACGGCGGTGTCACGACGGTGAGCTTCGCGGGGACGTACGTGGCGCCGTCGACCGTGTCCAGGTCCTTGGCGCGCTCGGCGTAGTAGTGGGCAAAGTCGATGGCCTCGCTGACCTCCGGGTCTCCCTGGTCCAGGGTCTTTCCGGTCTCCGCGGCCATGACCTCCATGAGCTCGGCGCGGCGGGATTCCAGCACGGCGCCTGCGCGGTGCAGGATCGCGGCGCGCCCGGCCCCGCCCAGCGCTGCCCAGCCGCTGGAATGCTCGACGGCGGCGTCCATTATGCGGTTCAGCTCGCCGAGGTCGGTGACGGTGGTCTGCGCCACCAGCTCGTTGCCGAGCGTGGAGCCGGGGATGCGGGCCAGAATGTCCGCTCCCCAGGCGCGGTTCGGTGCCAGCGCGGGGTCGGTGTCAGGGGTGTTGGCGAAGGAGTCATCCGGGGCCTGTGCCACGGGCGCTGTGCGGTCCTGCACCCGGTTGGAGCCGGGCACCTCGGTGTCCAGGGCGGCCAGCGAGGCTAGGAAGCGGTTCTTTTCGCGTTCAAACAGTGCCTCGTTGTCGGAGAGCTCAAACACGGCGGACATGAAGTTGTCCTGGCTGGCCCCTTCCTCCAGGCGGCGGATCAGGTAGGCGATGGCGACGTCGAACTCGCCGGGGTGGACCACCGGCGTGTAGAGCAGGAGGGAGCCCACGTCGCGGCGCACGGCTTCCGCCTGGCCGGTGGCCATGCCCAGGAGCATTTCAAATTCCAGCTGGCCGGAGGTGGCGCTGATGCCTCGGTCCTTGGCGAGCAGCCAGGCGTGGGCCACGTCAAAGAGGTTGTGCCCGGCCACGCCGATGTGGACATTGTTGATGTGTTCGGGCGTCAGCGCGTAGTTCACGATGCGCTTGTAGTTGGTGTCCGAGTCCTGCTTGGTGCCCCAGGTGGCCAGCGGCCAGCCGTAGACGGAAGCCTGGACCTGCTCCATGGGCAGGTTGGCACCCTTGACTATGCGGACCTTGACGGCGGCGCCGCCGTCGGCCCTGCGGGCGGCAGCCCACTCCTGGAGTTCAATCATGGCCGCGAGCGTGTCCGGCAGGTAGGCCTGGAGCACGATGCCGGCTTCGAGGTTCTTGAATTCGGGCTTGTCCAGGATCTGCTTGAACACGGCGATGGTCATGCCCAGGTCCTTGTACTCCTCCATGTCCAGGTTGATGAACTTGGGCTTGGCGAAGGAGTTGGCCAGCGTGTACAGCGGGGTGAGGCGCTCCACGATGTGGGCCACGGCGTCGTCAAAGGCCCAGGCGGAGTGCGGGGCCACGGTGGAGGATTCCTTGATGGAGACGTAGTCGACGTCGTCACGGGCCAGCAGCTTCAAGGTGCCCTCAAGGCGGCGGGCAGCTTCATGCTCGCCCAGGACTGCCTCGCCGAGCAGGTTGATGTTCAGGTCCACGCCGCCCTGGCGGATCTTGGCGATGGCCGGGCCCAGCTTGGCGTCGGTGGCATCCACAATCAGGTGGCCCACCATTTCGCGCAGCACGCGTCGGGCAATTGGAATGACAAGTTGCGGCAGGACGGGCGCCATGACACCGCCCAGGCGGACGGCGCTGCGCATGTACCAGGGTAGGAAGGCAGGCACCTTCGGGGCCAGCCTGGCCAGGTTGCGCCCGGCCACGGCGAGGTCCTCGGGGCGGATCACGCCGTCCACAAATCCGACGGTGAAGTCCAGGCCGTTGGGGTCCTTCAGCACGCCGGCCAGGCGCTGGGCGGAAATGTCTGCGGGGAACTTGGCGGCTTCGGTGAGCCAGTGGCGAACCAGGGCAATGGTCTCGTCGGCGAGGTTGTTGCCGGGGTCCGGAATGTTGGCGGCGGTGGCCGCGGGGGCAGTGCTTGTCATGGTTGCTGGTGCGTTCTTTTCTACTGGTTAGTCCGGGTTGCCTGGGCGCTGGCCCGGCCGTCCCCAGCGGGTCCGGGCAGCTTCCCTTACCTCCAGTATGGGACTAATGTTCAATTAGTAAAAGTGGTGTTTATTGATGATTATTAGTCATTATTTCTTAACTAATTGGAGGCCCCCGTGCTGGACGTCAAAAGGTTGCGCCTGCTGCGTGAATTGCAGATCCGCGGCACCCTGGCGGACGTGGCGCTTGCCCTCCAATACAGCCCATCCGCGGTCTCCCAACAGCTGGCACTCCTGGAAAAGGAGGCGGGCGTAAAGCTGCTGAGGAAAGTGGGGCGCCGGGTCCAGCTGACGGCCCAGGCGGAGATCCTGGTGGCGCACACGGCGGAGATCCTCGAAACGCTGGAACGGGCGGAGGCAGACATGTCCGCGTCCCTCACCACGGTGGCCGGCACGGTCAGGCTTGCCGTCTTCCAGTCCGCCGCGCTGGCACTGCTGCCGGAGCTGCTCACCGCGATGTCCCGGACCTACCCGGAGGTGCGGATTGAAATGACCCAGCGCGAGCCGGAGACGGCCCTTTACGAAACCTGGGCCCGCGACTTTGACCTGGTGGTGGCCGAGCAGTACCCGGGCCATGCCGCCCCCCGCCACCCTGAACTGGACCGCGTGGTGCTGACCACGGACGCCATCCGCCTGGCCGTCCCCTCCCCCGGTGTAGCCGGCAGCGTATCGGCGCTGCGCAGCACGCCCATTCTAGAGCTTGGGGACACGGCGGGGTTGCCGTGGGTCATGGAACCCCGCGGCGCTGCGTCCCGCCATTGGGCCGAACAGGCGTGCCGGCAGGCTGGCTTCGAGCCTGACGTCCGTTTTGAAACGGCTGACCTCCAGGCCCAGGTCAGCCTCATTGAATCCGGCCATGCCGTGGCCCTGCTGCCGGACCTGATGTGGACGGGGAGGGCCCCGGCGCTGACCCTGCTGGACCTGCCCGGCCTGCCCCGGCGCACCGTTTTCACTGCCGCACGGCGGGCCAGCCGGAGGCGCCCGGCCATTTTGGCCTGCCGGGAGCTCCTGGCGCAGGCCGCCCAAGGGGTTTCCGGGGATGCCGAGCAGCCGACGGCATAGCTGCGCCAGTCAGTCCGTGCTGTGGGGGCGAAACCCGCCACGAGTTTGGCCCCGGGTGCACCCCGGGCGAAACTCGGCCCGAGTTTTGCCCCACGGAGAAGTGCAGCAAGTCCGGACCTGCGCGTGAAGTGTGTGGACCGCCCTTAAGGCACGACGCCGGCCGGCCGGGTTTAGCGCGCCAGTTCCGTGACCACGGGGCTCAGCAGGCGGCGGAGCTGTTCGGGGTTGCGACGGGCAGCTTCGCTCATGAGTACCCGGTTTGGGCCGGTTCGGTGCAGCCAGAACCCCTCCACGGGCAAAATCCGCAGGCCCAAGTTAAACGGTGCAGCCTTGTGTCCCAGCTCCTTTTCAATCCCACGCACCAGCTTCGTCAGCACGGGCCCTTCGGCCTTCATGTTGGCGTGGAAATGCTCGAAGTTTGCCTCGACGGCGTTGCCCGCGGCGGCCGCGGCCTGGTCAAAATGCCGCCCCACCATGTCCCGGAATGCCGGCGCACGCAGCTCCAGCGAAAAGTAGCCAATGGGCCCTCCCCGCGGGATGCCCCGCTCATCCGCCAGCAGCTCCGAGAACCACGCCGTCCACTCATCCGCCAGCACGGTGTCCAGCTCGGGCCCGGTGACGGGAATGTGTTCTGGCACTTCAGGCACCAGCGGCGGAATAAAGAACGGCGCCGTGGCAGGCAACCTCAGCGCATCGCGGATGTACAGTGCCACGGTGAGCGGCCACGACAGGTCCTCACCAATCTGCCAGCTCGGCGGCAATTTCCTGCCCCAAATGCTCCCCACCCGTTGCATGGCGCCCCCAATCCCTTAGTTGCCGCTATGCGCCCAGCCTAGGGCCGCCGTCGTGCTTTGGCCATGGATCCGGAGGAATTCACCGGCGCACCGGCAGCCCGCCAGCGCAGCCGTGTGTCAGGAACACATGCGACCATGGATCCATGACATCGGCAGCCATCACAGCGCCCGCAGCGGTCTGGGACGCCGGCGGCCCCTACAGCCTCCACCAGACGCTGGGCATCATCGGCCGTGGCCCGGCGGACCGCACGGTGAGGCTCGCCCCCGGCGCGGCTTGGCTTGCCTTCAACACCCCGGACGGCCCCGCCACCCTCGGCCTCAGCCAGCGCGGCACCGAACTGCATGCCCGCGCCTGGGGCCCAGGCGCCGGCCATGCCCTGGCCGGCACCCCGGCACTCCTCGGCGCCGGCGACGACTGGTCCCACTTTGACTCCCCGGACTTCCAGGCCACCCTCCCCCGGCTGGCCCGGGAAGCACGACGCCGGCACCCGGCAGTGCGCCTGCCAGCCACCGGGCGGGTGGTTGACTCCCTGGTGCCCGCCATCCTGGAGCAAAAAGTCACGTCCCTGGAAGCACACCGCGGCTATGCCACCCTGCTGCGAAAGTTTGGTTCCCCGGCACCCGGCGCCGGCAGTTCCGGTGTCCCGGCGGAGTTGATGGTGGCCCCCACCCCGCGGCAGTGGGCCAAAATACCGTCGTGGGAGTGGCACAAGGCAGGGGTCGGGCCACAGCGCTCGGCAACGGTGCTGCGCGCGGTGGCGTCGGCGTCGGGCCTGGAACGCCTGGCAGCCCTGCCTGCGGCAGAGGCGGCCCGGAAGATGCAGGCCATTCCGGGGGTCGGCGTGTGGACGGCGGCGGAGGTCACGCAACGCACGCACGGCGACGCGGACCAGGTGGCCGTGGGCGACTACCACCTGGCCGCCTTTGTGGGCTGGGCGCTGACCGGCAAGCGCGTGGACGATGCCGGCATGCTGGAGCTGCTGGAACCATGGCGCGGCCACCGGCAGCGCGTGGTGCGGATGCTGTATTTGAGCGGGTTCACAAAGCCCGCGTTTGGCCCCCGCATGACCATCCAGGACCATCGCGGGCATTGATTCGCTTTTTGGCCGGGCCCAGGCGTTCACACTGCGAAACCGCTTCCCGCCCGTGCGGCCGCATCGCCTAGGCTGAAGGGATGAGCGAGATCATCAACCTACAGGCCACATTCATCCCCAATGAGGGCGAATTCTTCCGCGTGAAGCTCGCCCTTGAGATCGCCATTGAGCAGGTGGTGGAGGAGGCCGGCTGCATCCAGTACGAAATCACGCAGGAATCGGAAGAAAAGATTGTGCTGACCGAGCAGTGGGCCTCGGAAGCCGACCTGGACAGGCACAGCAAAGGGATTGCGGTGCAGGACCTCAACGAGTCGCTCAGCGCCCTGCTGGCCGAGCCGGTCAAGTTGGAACGCCTCTAACCACGCCAAGCGCGCCCGTCCCCGACGCTATTCGGCGGTGGCTCCGCCGGCAGCCTGCTGCTTGGCCACGGCGGAGTGCACCTCGGCCATGTCCAGTTCCTTCACGGCCGTAATGACCTTGTCCAGGTCGGTGCCGCTGAGCGCGCCGGGCTGGGCGAACACCAGCACCTTTTCGCGGAACGCCATCAGCGTGGGAATGGAGGTGATGTTGGCCTCGGCGGCGAGCTGCTGCTGTGCCTCGGTGTCGACCTTGCCGAACAGGACGTCGTCGTGCTTGTCGGAGGCAGCCTCATAGGTGGGCGCGAAGCGGACGCACGGCTGGCACCAGGACGCCCAGAAGTCGACAAACACAATGTCATTGGACTCGATGGTGGAGCCGAAGGATTCGGTGGTGATTTCAACAGTAGCCATGGTTCCAACGGTACGTGACCGCCGTGAACCATGGCTACCGGTTTCGCTCAACGCGTGAGCGGGAATATCGCCTAGAGCCCTGACGGTTCGTGGGCCGTCAGGAACTTCCGCCCGCCAACTATGATCCCGGCGCTGACCAGCACCATGGCCGCCGCCACATAAAAGGTCACGGACGCCGAGGAATGCTCGGCGATCTTGGCGGCCAGGAACGGTGCCAGCGCCCCGCCCATCCAGCGCACAAAGTTGTAGCCGGCGCTGGCCACGGGCCGCGGCGAGTCCGAGACGGCCATGGCCATCTCTGTAAACAACGTGTTGTTGATTCCCAGCAGTGCCCCGGAAACAATGGTCAGGACCACCACTACAGTGACCGAGTGCCCGGCCGCGAGGGCCAGCCCCACCAGGACCACCATGAGCCCCAGCAGTGAGCCGGCCAGCGCCCGGGTGGGGCCAAAGCGGCGCTGCACAATGGGAGCCACGAACACGGAGAACACGGCCACGGCAACGCCCCAGCCGAAGAAGACCGCGCCGATGCCATAGGCGTCGAAGCCGAGGATGAAAGGCACAAATGCCAGGATGGTGAAGAAGCCGTAGTTGTAGAATAGGGCGCTGCCGGCCGTGGTGCGCAGGCCCTTGTGGCCAAGTGCCAGGAGCGGGTCGCGCAGGCGGGTCTTAACAGCGGGGACCGGCGTCTTCGGCAGCAGGACAATCACCAGGATGAACGCGATGGCCATGGCCGTGGCCGTGCCAAAGAACGGCGCCCGCCACTGCCAGCCGCCCAGCAGCGCCCCCATGAGCGGGCCCAGCGAAAGTCCCAGGCCCAGGGCCGCCTCGTACAGGATGATGGCCGTTGCGGCGCCCCCGGAGGCCACGCCCACCATGACGGCCAGCGAGGTCGCCACGAACAGCGCGTTGCCCAGCCCCCAGCCGGCGCGGAAGCCCACCAGCGCGTCCACCGTGTTGGACATTCCGGACAGGGCTGAGAAGACCACAATCACCGACAGGCCGATCAGCAGCGTCTTTTTACCGCCAATGCGCGAGGACACGAAACCGGTCACCAGCATGGCGATGGCAGTCACCAGAAAGTAGCTGGTGAACAGCAGGGAGACCTGGCTGGGGGTGGCTTCGAGGTTCTTGGCGATGGCGGGCAGGATCGGGTCCACCAGGCCAATGCCCATGAACGCGAACACCGCGGCAAACGCCACCGCCCAGACGGCCTTGGGCTGCCTGAGCATGGACTGCTTTTCGTCATGAAGCGCGCCCTCGGCGGGGCCCGCTGTTTCCGTTGCGGCGTTGGCCTGCACGGTTTCTCCTAGTGTCTTGTTGATGTTGAGGTACGACGCCGGCACGCAGGCAGTGCGTGTGGCCGGCGGTTACGCCGTGGCCGGCTGGGCGGCCACGGCCGCATTGAGCTTGGCAATGGCAGGGATGGCGCCGGCGATGATTTGGCGTTCTTCGGGGCTGAGCGTTTCAAGGGCAGCCGCCATGGTCGCATTGCGCCGGCCATTGGCCGAGTCCAGCGCTTCCCGCCCTTTGGGGGTAAGCCTGACCAGCACCGCACGTGCATCAGTGGCGTCGGGGATCCGTTCCACCAGGCCCGCCGCCTCAAGCTTGATGACCTGTTCGGTGGCGCTGGGAACCCTGACACCGGCAAAGCTGGCAATGGCACTCACCCGCATGGGGCCCGTGGACACCATGTTCAGGGTGCTCACATGGCGGGTGCTCAGTTCCCCCTCGGCGTCCATGGACCTGGTCAGGTACACGGCCTGGCGCAGAATGTCGCGATAGCGGCCAGCCAATTCCTGAAGATCAATGCTCATAGTTAGGTAGTCTAACAATTAGGCGGACTAACAGTCAAAACGGATCTAGTATGGGGCCATGAAATTGACCACGGGCCGCCTGGTGCTGCGCGAATATGCCGCAGCGGACTTTGACGCCGTCCACGCGTTTGCCTCGGATCCCCGAAGCAGCGAGTTCATGGACTGGGGGCCGAATTCCGAACAGGACACCCGGGAATTTGTGGACTTTTGCCAGGCCTGCGCCCGCGCCATTCCGCGCACCGGCTACACACTGGCCCTGACCCTGCGCAGCACCGGTCTGCTCTTTGGCTCGGTCAGCCTGACGGTGCACGGAGCCCACCAGGCCCGGCCCGGGCGCCGCGGTCCGGCAGTGCGCGAAGGGGAAATCGGCTACACGCTCCATCCGGAGCATTGGGGCCACGGCTACGCCACGGAGGCTGCCCGCTGCCTGGCGGGCTTCGGCTTTTCCGAGTTGGGCCTGGGACGCATCACGGCCACCTGCCGGCCCGAGAATGTGGCGTCCGCGGCAGTGCTGCAAAAGTTGGGCATGGCCCAGGTGGGGCATCGCACAAACGACAGGCTCATCCACGGTCGGTGGATGGACTCCCTGGTGTTTGCCCTGGACGCCCCAGGGCTTTCACCCGAACGCCGCTGAACTGACATACGCAGTTCACAGCCAATTCACCCGGGGCGCGCAAACTGGCGGTGTTAACTACGAACCACAGGAAGCAGCGATGACTTTCACGCCAGGAGGAACCATGCCACGCCCCGCGCACCACCGAGCATTCATCAATCCGGACAACCACGAGGTGTGGCCCTCGCTGTCCGCCAACGATCCGGTTGCCCTGGTCAATAACCGCGGCTGGCGCCTGTCCGGCCGCGTGGAGACCCTGTCCCACGACCGCCAGTGCCTGTGGATCCAGCTCGACGGCGGCATGGGCCGCCAGCTGATCCACCACCAGGACGGCTTTGTCCTCGAAAGCGAAGCCCAGTACGGCGAGACGCCTTCCGTCTAGACTTTGGACTTCCGGTACCCTGACTGCCTCGCGGCGGCCTCCGAGGTGAAACAGATTTCCGGAGTGGTCCTGGTGTAGAACCGCTGGCCGGGGAGGTGGTATATCCTGCTGGGCGCGTTGCCCTTGATGGGGGCCCACGCCGGGCAATTCCACTTGCTGGCCGGCCTGGCGGACGTCTGCTTCGGGGCTGGCACCACCTTTACGTACTTCTGGACGGAAGCCGAAGCCTTCAGGGAACCCTGCGCCGCGAGTCGAATGGACCATCTGCCGGATACCGTTGCCGGCAAGGCAACGCTGACGTATCCGCTCGCGTTGCTCTTGACCGTGCGCACGGCCTTGTTCGGCGCCGTTCCATCCGGATCAAAATACACCGTGGCAGTGACAGCTCCGGTCTTGGCCCACACTTTGCCGGCGGCGCGCTGCGATTGCGCGGCGACACCGATCGTTTTTCCCTTCACCACCGTGGCCGGGCCGGCGGTGAAATTGGCCATGCGCGTAGTGGCCGTTGCGGCGGCCTGGGCCGGCAACGGAAGGGCAAGCATCGGGAGCGTGACGGCGAACGCTGCCAGCGCAACAAGAATGGGCCGGCGCACCTTTTGCAGGACACCTGGAACGGATTGAGACAAGGATTCCCCCAAGGAGACGAGCGGCATTGCCGAAAGATAAAGGCTGACGCTCAATAGTAAACGGGCAGCTCAGTCCTCGGGACCGATCATCGCAACGAATTCGCGCGCGTCGGCTTCCCCAATGTCCGCATGCTCCCGCAAAAGGCTGGCGGCGGCGTCGTAATCACCGCCCTGGGCCAGGCTGCGGATGGTGCGGAAGATTTCTTCATTGAGGTCGGTGCTGGCCACCTCGCGGACCTCGTCGCCCCGCGAAACGATGGCCCTGTAGCGGTAGCTTGCCGGAGCCTGGGAGACAGGTGCCGCCCCGGCAGAGGGGGCCGCATTGATGATGTCCTCCACCGTGAAGGAGGCATCATTTTTCTCTGGCTTGCCGGGCCGAGGCGTTTTGCCGGCGGCAGGCTGCGGGGCAGGCTGCGGGGACGGCTGCGGGAACTCCGCCAGGGCCGCCACGGCAGCCGCGGCGTCGCCGAGCCCCACATGGGCGGCCTTGCGGTATTCCCTGACGGCATTGAGCACTTGGTGCTGTGCGATGAGTGAATACACGCTGCGGTGCGCCTCGGGACTTAGCCTGGCACTGGCCTCGACGGCCATTTCGCGCGTGACTTCGCGCCCGCGGCGCCTGGCCTTTGGTGCGGGATCCGCGCTGGCGGCCCGGCCCGCCGCGCTGCCCCGCCGGGGCTTGGGGTCGGCCGAGTCCTGCAGGGCCCGGCCCTTCCTGCCCAGGAAGCGCGAGCCAACGCCCACAGCAACAACAATGACCAGGAGGATCAACAGCGGGACAAGGTATTCCATGCTTTAAGAGTAGTTCCCCGCGGGGAAACTTGGCCGGCCGCTGCCCCTGGACGCAAAAAGCCCGGAAGCAAAGCGATAATTCGCTTGAGCTTCCGGGCTTTTCCCAATGGTGGCAGATACTGGATTCGAACCAGTGAAGGCGTTGCCAGCTGATTTACAGTTGGCCCAAAGCGTCGTTGCCCGTAGTTGTCAATTTGCCATACGCTCTGTTTGTGCAGGTCAGGGGTGCAATGTATAGCCGCTCGTCAACATCGATCGGCACCTGTTGATCACGACTCCTCTAACACTTCTCTAACAAACCGCCGTCCACGTAAAGGGCGCCAGGCAAATACCCAGGCCCGATTCCTGGCCCACCGACCGCGAGCACGCCACAATCCGCAAGTGACGTTCATCGATACTGCTCGCCACGTAGTCACGGGGAGATCTGACGGGCACATACTCCCAGTTGCATGGGATCAGTGGCCTTCGGGGTGAAGCTCTCCAATGCCCGCTTGATCCGCCGGTGGAATGTTCAATTGAACGTGATGGTGATTCTGTAGGCGGTCCTTCGCTCGGGCCATCACGTTGTCTACGGACTCGTTATCGGTCATTGCAACGAGATAGATCAACTGTTCAAGGTCATCACGTAGAAAGACCTCGCCGATTCTGGCAAGTCCTGCCTCCCAGAATCCGTTCTCTTCGGATGGCGCCAAATTCAACTTGTATCCAAACTTTGCCGCGAACTTCGCAACCTCCGCGACCTCTTGCTGGCCAACAAGGCAATCAATGCGAGTTCGGCTCTCGGACAGTGCGCGCATGCTTCTCCCTTGACATAACAGGTCGGGTTGAATTACCCAATCTGATCCGATCCTAGCTTCCGGATTGATCGTTACCCTCTGTAATCCACGCTGATTCCAGGCTGAGCATGTGATCGGAGCTTGAACGGTCGCCGTACTTTCGGAAAAAATGTCGGAAAGTCCGGGCCCTTCGTGAAGCCACTGCCAGCAGCCCCGGGGCACAGAAAAGCCCCAAGGGTCGCATTTGAGATGTGAACCTTGGGGCTGTCTTGGCGGCGGGCCGTTAGCCGCGGGGCTGGTGCGCCTGGTAGTAGTCGATCGCTGACATGGGGATGCGCCAGCTACTCGTGCGGCCGCCTGTCTTGTAGGCGCCCTTGAACTCTCCCTTGCGGCAGTGCTTGTTGATCGTCCACACCGGCTCCTGCAGCATCTCCGCGACTTCCTCCGGCGTGTACGCCTTCCGGGGCAGGCTCCCGCGCGCGGGGATTGGTTCCTTGGTGTCCATGAGGCTCCTTTCGTAGTTGGTGCCTGGTGGGCGGTGTGGACAGCGGCGTTTAGGCCTCTGCGGCGAGTTCCTGCAGGGCGGCTGCGAGCGCCTGCAGGTCGGAGCTGGTGAGGAGCTGAACGCCGGTGTCCGGGAGGTCCAGGTGGTGGCCGAGTTCGCCGTCTTGCCAGTAGGTGCGGATGGTGGCTGTGCCTGCCTCGAGTTCGATAGTCTCGGGGGTGGCTTCCGGTGTGTCGCCGGCGGCGCTCGCGGCGGGGTTGTCGTGGTGCCATTCGTCGACCCAGGCGGGTGCGGTAGTGGGTGCTTCGGTCGTGGTCAAGGCTTGCTCCTGTGGGGTTGTTGGGCGGTGGATGATGCCGGCGTCTGCCAGCGAGTCAAGGGCGGCGATCATGCTTCCTGGATCGTCCGCTTCGGCCGCGCTGGCATCCGCCAAGGCAATGGCGATGGCTTCCGCGACGACGTCAGGTTCATAGATGGACAGGGCGGCAGCGCCCAGGCGGATGGTACCGCCACCGAGGCAGACCAGACAGCCCGGGTCTATGAGCCGGCCGGCTGCTGCTGTGCAGTATGGGCATAGCCGGTACATGATGGCCAAGGATGCCACCGTGCGGCGTTCCGCCTCAATCGCGTGCGTAGCAGCCCTAGGCACTGGTCCGCTCCTCCGGGGTTCTCGTCATTGTCACTGGGCCGGCGTGCTGTCGGCGAGCGCGGCCAGTGACGTCAGCGCGGCGGCGAGCTCGCGGGCTTTGGCCGGGGTGAGGTAGATGCCCTGGTTGTCGCCATGTGCGAGCAGGATGGCGGGCCCGTTGTCGTCGGTGTCCATGGATGGGCCGAGGTAGAGGCTGAGTGGTGCCCAGTCCCCGGGTCCGGAGGCGAGCGGCTGGCGGCCTTCGAGGGCTACCTCTGTCGTGGCTGAGATGCAGGCGACGCCGTCCGCCAGGTTGTGACAGGGGTCTTCCCAGCAGTTCTGGTACTCGCACCAGGGCTGGCAGGTCATGGCCGTATCGGCGACGGGCTGGCGGTTGAGCGTGGCGGTCCTCATGATGATGATTCCTTCGTGTTGGTGCGGTTGATGATGTGGCTGATGGTTGATGCGTACCATTTGCCGCCGCTGGCGGTAGGTACGGCGTCGGCGTTGAGTGTGTCGGCGATTGCAGTCAGAGTCTTGCCGGCGGCCCGAGACTCGCGGATCAGGGTGATGGTGGCGGCAGGGAGGGTGCTGGTGCGGCCCATGTTCTTGCCGGTGGTGGCTTTGATCTTGGCCATGCCGTCGCGTGTGCGCTCTGCGATCTTCTTGCGTTCCATCTCTGCGAACGTCACGGTGACTTGGGCCATGGCGGCGCCGGTGATGGTGCTGGTGTCTATGTTGAGGTCAAGGCAGATGAGTGCCCAGCGTTGGCGGTGCGCGGTTTCGAGCATGGTGGCGAAGTCGGCAACGCTGCGGGATAGCCGGTCGAGCTTGGACACTGCCAGGGCGTCGGCCTTTCCTGCCTTGAGGTCTGCGAGCGCGGCGGCGAGGACGGGGCGGTTCTTGAGGCTCTTGGCGCTGGCGGCGTCTTCGCGGTAGACGGTCAGTTCCCATCCGTGGCGGTTGGCCTCGGCTTCGAGGGCCGCGGCTTGGACTTCGGGGCCGATGTCCTGCTTGTTGGTCGAGACTCGGATGTATCCGATGACCTTGAGTGACGGGGCTGTTTCCATACCTCCAATTTACAACAAGGGAACCCTTTTTGTAAATACTTCATTCGGCCCCAACAATCACCAAGGTGTCAGTCAGACTGACGCCCTCCTCAGGTCGGTCCCCGCCCGCGCTCGCAGCTTGTCAGTAGGAGCGGCGGTTGGCTTCCGTGAGGAGTCCTTCGAGTTCTTCCCTGACAGCCTCCCCAATGTCGGCCGGAGACTGGCCTGGCTGGGCATTGATGACCATGGATTCAATGGTCAGGGTCGTCCCTCCCCCGCCACCCGTCGAACGGGCCGGCGCCGGGGGTGGCGGAGGGGTTCTGCTGAATCCGCCGGTGGAGCCGGGTGCGCGGCCGCCGCTGGCCGCATGGTTCGCGGCCAGGATGTTCCGCGGCCCGATCGCCCTCGTCAGTTCGGGGACGAGCACGGACTCGCCGGGGGACAGCAGGGCCGGGACACGGTCCACACCGGGTGCGTACCCGCCAAGTACGGTCCCGCCGCCGGCGTACCCGATGACGCCGCCGCCGTTGAGGCCAAGGACGCCCTTGGCCCAATCCGCTGCACCGCCCAAGGGGTTGGAGGCGAAGTCACCGACGTTTTTCATTACCCCGCCGATGATGTCGCCCAGCCCCTTGAAAGCCCCTGCAATGGTGTCGATCACCGGTTGCAGCTTGGACCCGACAAAACCAATGAATCCCTCGAACGCTTTGATGACAGGCGAAAGGAAAGTTGTGATCCCGGATATCGCTCCGCCCAGGACAGTGGTAAAGATGCCGGCTACCACGTTGATGGCGGGTGACAGCACGCCGTTCCAGAAGTCCACGAGGCCCTGAATGATGGTCGTCACGACGCCGATATACGTTTGCACGTACCAGGCGACGGCGCCGAAGACGGTGGCGAAAATATCCCCGATGGTATTAATGACGGGCATGAGGTTTGCCTGGAACCAATCAACCAGGACTTTCACCACGGCTTGCACCACGAGGACACCCATCGAGACCTGCTCGCCGATCCAGCCAAACACCCGGGCGAAAAAATCGCCGACGACTTGCAAGGCGGGCATGAGCGTGGTGTTCCACCAGTCAACGACGGCGGCGATGGCGATCTTGATCCCGGCCATGGCGGCGTTCACGCCGTCCTTGAACCACCCAATTTTGTTGTACGCGATGATGAACCCGGCGACGAGTCCAGCGATGGCCAGAACGATCAGACCGATGGGGTTGGCGGCCATGGCCGCGTTCCACAGCCACTGTGCACCCGTAATGAGCTTCATGATTGGTGCGATGAGCTTGAACGCGGCCACGGCGCCCAGGATCAGCGGAACCAGGACGGGCAGGGCCGGGGTGAGGCCTTCCAGGATCCAGGACACTGCCCCGAGACCGGCCGTGGCCCACTGCGCCAGGACGGGCAGGACGCCTTGCAGGACGGTGGTGACTTGCTCAATGACGGGCTTCAGTGCCCCGAAGGCGTCACCAAGAGCGGCGCGCAGTTGCGGGGAGGTGGCGATCAAGCCGATCATGACCCCGACCAGGGGGTTGATCGTGGGTAGGAACTTCCCCAGCGGGCCCAGCAGACCAGCCAGCTGTGTGGACCCGAGCGCGGCGAAGGCGCCAAGGAGCGGCCCGAGTATCGGCATCATCTGTTTGAGCCCATCTTTGACGCCCATGAGCATGCCGACAATCTTTGAATCTTCCTCCCACCCAAACGCCTCGCGAACAGCCGGAGTGAACTTGCCTTGCAGGAGAGCAACGATGCCGGTAATGCCGCCACCCCACTTGGCGAACTTCGGGGTGATGGCGTCCAGGCGCTTGCCGAACTTCTCCATGACCGGTTTCAGGCTGGCGTTGATGGAATCAAACACCGGCATGACGGCATTGAAGACGGCGTTGATGGATTTCAGGAACGGAAGGACCATCGTTTCGCCGATGCGGCCGAGCGCTGCCTTGGTGTTCTTCATGGCACCCTCGAAGGTGTCCCCCGATTTGAGGGCCGCCCCGCCGAGTCCGGCTTCCATGGCCTTCGTGAAGGTCTCGAAGGAGACTTTCCCGTCGGAGGCCATTTTGGCGGCTTCCTCAGCCGTGACGCCCATCTGTTTGGACACGAGCTGCAGGATGGGCACGCCGGAGTCCTGGAGCTGGGCGATGACGTCGCCCTGGAGCTTCCCGGACGCGGCGACCTTGTTGAAAATGGAGCCCATGGAGGACATGTCCATGCCGGCGATCGTTGCGCCGTCGCCGACTAGCTTGAGGACCCGTTCGAGGTCCTTGCCGGGTTTGATGCCGGCCGCCACGGCACCGGCGGCGACACCAGCCGCGTCTCCCAGCCCGAAAGCGGTGCCCTGCACGCTCGCGGAAGCGTTCTTCATGATCTGCTCGACAGACGCCGCCGAATGGCCCAGTCCCTTCAGCTTTGCCTGGGCCTGCTCAATATTCATTGCCCGGGAAATACCGCCGGCCAGGGCAATCCCGCCGAGCGCGCCACCAATCAGACCGATCGTTTTGAACGCGCCCCCAGCGAAGGACTTCACAGCGTTCCCGGCAGCCCCCAACGGCTTTGACAGGCCCGCCCGAATCGCTCCACCGGCCGACTGAACACCGTCGGTAACCTGCTGAACAGCTCTTTTGAACCTACCCATCCCCCCAGTCGCCTGGTCTGAATCGCCCGTGACCTGCTGAATGGTCTTCGAGAGCCGGCCGGATGCGTCCCTGGCTTTGTCAGTCGCCTTCGTGGTCTCCTCGACCGAACGGACCATTTTCCCGTTCGCTCCGCGGGCCCGATCCGTGGACTTTGTCAGGCCATCAACGGCCTGAGTGGCCGTGTTGAGGGGCGCCGACAGTTCATCCTGCAACTGGGCTACAAGGACAACCCGTTCTTCAGTAGCCATGCCCTACCCTTTTGGCCCCGAAACCGGCGCCCGTTTCCCGGTGAAAGCACCCGAAACACGGGCACGTTGATAAGCCCAGAATCGCCGCGATACGCGCTCGCAAGTGGGACGGGCGGCCGGCAGTAGACTCAGCCCATGTTCTGGACACTCGCCACGACCACCGCCGCGACCACGGCCTCCGACAACTCCGCGCAGCTGTGGAGCGGCGTCTACGGTGCCATCATCGGCGCGCTCTTCTCGGCCAGCATTGCCATGGTTATCGTCTGGAGGACGAACAAGGCGCAGAAGGCACTTGCTGCGGATCAGTTGGCTGAACAGCGACGTGAGACCGCACGAACTAGGCGTATCGAGGCGATCGCGGATCTGGCAGCAATCTCCATGGCCCTTCAGGAGGCCCATCGAAGCGGGGAAGAGGCCATCACTGAGGCCAGTTTGCGCGCCCACGCCGCAATTGTCAGATGGAGAATCAGCGGTGGAGATGCTGAAATGTCCTCATCATTCGAAGAGATCATCGACGACATGACATCGATGTACGTTGATCTGGCCAATTCCAAGTTGTCGAGCACGGAGAAATCGGATTTTCTCCGGAAACTGTCACCCATCGCAGGCAAGATGAAGGCTGCCCTGTATTTCGTCGCTGACGCCGAGGACCCAGACAAGGCCCCAAGGGTTAGGTCCTATCTCAAAGCCCTTGCCAAGTCCGTAGGTGAGGAATCTCAACCGTAGAATCGGCGTAATTTGAATTCGTCGAGTTGCACGATGCCAGTCATGATGGGTCACGCAGGCGCCGGTACGATCGAAACATGAATCTGGAACCAATTACGTCGATCGCGGCCTGGCTCCTAACGAAAGGCGATTCCCTGTGGAGCGGGGCCATCGGGTCACTCGTGGCAGGTCTGGTAGCTGCTGGCGTCGCCCTCTACGTGGTCAAACGGACGACTTACAACGCTACCTGCGACTCCGTCAAGCAAATACATGCGGCTGATCGACTAGCGCGACTAGCACGCGCAGACGCTCAGGAAGCCCTAGAGCGGCAGCTTCGAAAGCACCGTGACGAGGCATCGCTGGAGCGGCAGATTGCGGCCCGAACAAAACTGGTCGATCTCCTGTCAGAATTCTCGGATGCATCAAAACGCGGGGCGCCGATTGACTACGCACAGCTTGACCGGAAGATAGCGATGGCCATTGCAAGTTGGCGGATCAACCTCAGCAGCATTGACGACCGCGAGATGCGGTCAGAATTGTCGGCCTGGGGTGGGCTTTTCCATCAGATCGAAGCTGTACTTGGCGTTGAAGACCCGAACAATGAGGGCCCCGGCGTCCTGAACCGTGTGATCGGAGACCTGCAGAGGGCAGCGCTCAACTATCGAGAGCCCGTTCCTGTAGATATCTGGTCACCAAGTGCTACGGCAGCATACCTGCATGAGGGCCGCTTGATTGGTGAGGAGTACTACGAGGCCCGGAAGGACAGCATTGATTTACTCTTCGATAGGTAACGAGCCCGAAGGTCAACAATAGCTATTCGTACGACGGCCAATCGAACATTGCTGGAGATGAGGCGCCTAATGTTTTGGGGTATTACGGCAGACAACTGGGCCTTACTTTGGGGAGCGTTCATCGGTGCCGTCATCAGTGGCGGAGCGGCTGCCGGCGTCGCCACTTGGGTATTGAAAAAGACAAGGGAAGACCAAGCGTCCCTCGCCAAAACGCAGCTGGACGAGCAACGCAAAGATTTGGAACACCAGCTCAAGGAACAACGCCAGTCGCTTGAACTGCAGTTGAAGGAGCAAAGGGCCGAGGCCAGCAAGGCCAGGGAGATTGCGGCCATTGCCGACATATTGGCTGCCGCTGCCACCATCAATGAGAGGTACGCCGAGCGGGACTCCGTGATGAACGTCCTGTTCGTCGCGTTTGAGTCGGCTGTGGTTCGTTGGCAAATCGAGCTGGACCACAAGGAAATGGCTCATGAAATACAGGACTGGGGAACCTTATTCCGGAAGCTTGCGGATTTGGCCAGATGGGAGATTGCCGAGACTCAATCAGATAAATATCGCCAGGTGCTGGACACCGCAAGACATGGGTTGGAGGAACCATTGAAGGCGTGGCCGGCAGCAGATGCGGCACAGCGGGATGATTTGTTCCATGTGCTGGTCGCCGATCGGGAACTCGCTGAGAGCTCGTGGGCCTAGAACAGCGCCATTTGTTTTGGTGGTGCGGTGGGGTCGTTGCATTCGATGCCCCAACTGCGAGCGCCCGCCGAGTGTTATCCGTGCGATGGAGGGCATGGAAAAGCCCGGGGCGCTTAGGTGGATTACGCCCCGGGCTTGGCTCTTGTGGTCGACAGTCCTATGTTCGCTGCTTTGGCCAATCTTGAGCGGCTTGTCGGCCGGCGTTGAAGCCGATGACGAACGCCTGCAGGACTGTGCCAAGAGTGGTGCTGCCCTGGTCGTCGGGCAAGGCGTTCAGGACCGCTTGCAGCTGGTTGACAACCGTCTGGGCGTCTTCCAGGCCAAGGCCCGCCATGGTCTCCAAGATCGAATCCGCGCTCGCAGCTGTGGTGGGTTCCGTCATGACCCCATTGTTCCCCATCATCAGAGCTGGCCCGTCAGCGACTTGAATTCAGCCTCAGTCGCCATGCCCTGCAATTTGCTTCGTACCGAGGGGTTGATGACGTCGACAACCTGGACCATGCTTTCGAGGATGTCCATGGTCATGAATACCAGCGCCAGGGTGGTGATGCGAACGAACCTGAGCCCCAGCTGTTCCCGGTGCCGGTTCATGATTGCGTAGATCTTGTCCGGGTCGTGGCTGTTTCCGGCCAACTCACTGACCAGGCGTTTGGCTTCCGCTTCTTCAGCCTTCGTGAATGCGGCCACCGCTGTTGCTGCGCGGTGCTTCTTCTTGATTTTCATGCGGTGTTGATCCTTTGCTGTTGTTGTACCACTGGCCGCCGGGGGTGAGCTTGAAGGGCTTCCCCGGCGGCCGGCGGTTACCGTCTCCCGTGGTGGATGGCGAACGCCGCCAGCACCCGCCTGTAAGCGGTGGACTTGTGCACGCCCTGCCTGTCGGCGATCTGCTGGTATGTCATGCCTGCGGCGGCCATCCCCATTGCTTCCAGGCATTTCTCTGTGAACTGTAGGTAAGCGGCTGTGGTGCGGCCGAGGCCTTTTCTGCGTGCCATGGTCATGGCCCTTGGATTTGCCGAACCGTTGCATCCCTCATGTGTTCGCTGTTTTTGCCGAACGTGGGGGTTTGTTCGTGCATGAGGCGGAGTAGTTCGTGGGTGGCGGCGAGTTGTTGACCCCAGAGGGTATTGGGGTCGGTTTTGGTGGCCTGGTCCCGGATTTGGAACATGGTGGCGCGTAGGGCCTTGGCGTGGACTGTTTTGTACTGTGCGAGGGTTTGGCAGTTCCAGCGGGTCAGGGCGGCGCGTTGCAGTTTGTGGCTGTGATCTCTGCCCTTTGGTCGTGCGGCTTGGGCGTGGGTTTGGCCGTTGACGCGGGCGTGCATGACCCGGAATTCATCCGTGATCTGGGTGAGTTCTTCTTGAATGGTCCGGGGTTGATTAGCCATTGTTGGGCCTCTCAAAGTTGCCGCCGAGTTCGCCTTTGCTGTCAAAGACGCGGCCGTTGAGCCGGTAGAGGAATCCGCCCCGGTTCGCGGGGCGCGCTTCCAGCTTGCCGTTGTTGTCCTTCCACCCGAGTACCCCGTCAAGGTCTCCGATGTCTTCGACGACGGGCAGGTTGAGGGTGGTGGTTGCGCCGTAGCTTTCCCGGGTGGTGGTGGCTTCGATGCCGGCGGCGAGGTGCGTGGCACGGTCAAGGATGGTTTGAATGGCGTCAACCTGGGCTTTGGCATCGGCTTTCATGCGGGCTGCGACGTCGAACAGGGCAACCGCGTAGGTGACGTTTTCGGCGGTGTGGGCTTTGTTCAGGAACGCTTGCCGGCGGGTTTTGAGGTCCACTTCCGTAACGGCGGTGTTGAAGTCAGCGGCGCTTACCTCAAGCCCTTGGGCGGCGGCTTTTTCGAGTGCTGCGAGGTGGTCTTTGGCAGCGTCGAGGTCAGCCTGTCCGGTGGCTGCTGCTGAGGCTGCGGGGGGCATGGTGTCTGTGGCGGTGGTGTTCACGGGTTGTCCTCCTGTGGTGGCGGGGGTGTTGGTGGAGTAAGGGGTTGCTTGTTTGTTTATCACTGGTGGTGGTCCACTAGCTGATGCCGAACGCGGCGTCTTCTGCAGCTGTGAGGGCCTGGGCATTGGAGTTGTTGCCGACGGTGGAGAAGACGGGTGTGCGGGCCGCCAGCAGGGTGACGGTGGTTTCCTCGGAGGTGTCGAGGGCTGCCCGCCACGAGGCGGTTTCCGGGGCGGTGAGTCGTCCTTCGGAGAGGGCGGTGGCGATGATCTCGTCACGGCGCTTGGTCGTGGCCGCCTTCTCGAGTGCCTGGCTGCGGGTGGCGATCTGCTGGACGGTGTCCTGGAGGTTGGAGAACGTGGTGGTGGTGTTTGAGTTGGTCACAGGTTGCCTCTTACGGTCGTTGCGAGTGCTGCGGAAAGGGTGGCGTTGAGTGCTGCGGTTCGGGTGACGCCGGATGCGTCGGCGAGCGCTTGGAGGCGTGCGTGGTTCTTGGCGGATAGGCGGCAGGTGAACTGGACTGTGCCGGCTGGGTTATCCGTGGGTAGGGCTGGTGCCTGGTTGGTGGCGGCGCGGGCCATGCTGCGGAGCATTTCGCCTACTGGGTTGCCGCTTGGGGTGGCCGTGTGAGGCGGTTCTTTGGTGTTCATGTCCCCATGGTGGAACAGTCCCCCGTAGTCATGTGGGAGCTATTGCAGTTTCGTTAGTTCTGCCTGACCGGTGCGATTCCTGCACCCCACCAGGTAGAACAACTTTCGCGGATTCGGGAAAGTTTTTCCCGGAATCGGGAAGTACTCTCCCCCGGGTGCTACGCCCAGGCGCCGGCCGGGGCGTCTTTCATGCCAGCAATTTCGGCCATCTTTGCGCGTGGCTGGGCCCCTGTGGCAACTTCCATGACGTCAAATGCCCCGGCGAGAATGTCATTGGTCATGTGCTTGATGGCGGCTGTGAGCACGTAACCGATGCCCTGGGTGCCGTGCCGCATGAGGTGTTCCGAAAGTATCTGTTCTGTTCTGGCTTCATCGCCACAGTGCGCAGCGAGGGTTAAGGCGAGGTTCAGGCCGTCGTCCTGGATCTGTTTTGCGTCCATGGCGCCTACGGGCAAGCCGTTCTCGTCCACGATGAGAATCGTGTCCGGGGCATCATTGCGGCTTGCTCGGGCGTCTCTGCATGCAGGACTTTCCTCGGGCCCGTTTAGCGCTGCGTCCTGGGCTGCCCAGTGTGCGGCGCGCTTCACTTTGCCGGACGCGGTGAACAGTGGCAGGTGGCGTTCCACACCGTTGAAGTCCACAGCGATTTCTCTCATGATTCCGTCTGTGATGAGCGAGGAGTCCAGGCGCTTGCCGGCCGGTAGGAGTTCAGACTCGAAGTAGGTGGATCCGTTGTACTCAAAACAGGTGTTGCCGTTGTGCTGGAATATTGGCACGGTTTTGGGTCCTTATCGTTGGTCTTGTTGGATTTGGTTTGGTGGGTGTCGTCGCTGCATGCTCCCGGAGCATTGGCCAGCCGTCAGGGACGGCCTTGGAGGCTGTTTGCGGGTAGTCGGAGGGCTGCGGGCGTTCTGGGCGCTCAAATCGCCGTATATGGGGCCGGTCATGATGCAACCGCGGTTATCGGGTACTCCCACCCGGCCGCAAGGGCGGCCGCGTAGACGCGAGCGGAGGTTTCTGCCTCTGGGTCGGTCGCCCTGATTTTTGCCATGATGCCCTGACCGTGATCTGGAAGGCCCTGGAGGTAGGCGGAGGCTTCGGAATAGATGCGGTCCCAATTCTCATCGTCCATTGGTGGCTTCAATTTTCCATCCGGCGTTTCGTCGCTCGCGTGCGCGTCACTTAAGGTGACGCCGTGAACTGGATGGGGATTTGTTAAGTGGAGAGGTTCTAATGACTTGGGCGGTACTGGAGTACCGGTGTTCTCGTCTCCCAGTACCGGTGTTCTTTCTCCCAGTACCGGTGTTCTTTCCAGATCACCGGTACTGGGAGACCGGTGTTCCTTGTTATCAACAAGGTGATCATCGGTACTGGGAGACCGGTGTTCCATGAGTTTCAGGAGTGCTTCAATGTCGTACTGGTCGAATTCATCCCATTCCCCAGCGGTCCAGTCGGCTTCATACTGCTCGGCAATGACTTCGGGAGCCGTCAACTGATACTCGGAGGCCGATCCCTTGCCACTGCGGCCATAGCTCGAACCACTTGCCACCATGAAGATCAGCCCACCGCGCTCCAACGCCTTCAGATTCCGACGCACCTGGCTGTCGCCGAGTCCCGTAACTGCAGTGAGGCGGGCAATACCGGGGCGAACGCTGGCACCTGTCGTCGTGGTCGCGTATGTCGCCGCGGCCAAGGCAACAAGCTTGACGCTACTTTGCTTGAACTTGGTGCGTAGGACCACCTTTTCCCATTCGAACCGGCCCATTCGACGGAGCGGCCCAAGCGGGTGATTGCGCGCCACGAGAGGCTGCGCGGTTCGATCAAATGACTTTTTTGGTTCAGCCATCCGGCTTCCTCCGTTCAGTGCTTCGATTCGAGTGGTGAGCGGTGCTGCGGGTTCATGCGGCTTGGCCACGCACGCTCTCGGTTCCGATCCAGACACGGATGCCTTGGATGTCGCCTTTGCGAATTTGGTGGAGCATGAGGGAATGCAGCTCCACCAGGCCTTCGTTCTTCAGGACGGCGATCAGGGAGCCCCAATGTTGCGGCTTCTCTGGTTCGGTGACGCCGTGTCGGCGCAAGTCGTCCACGGTGAACGGCTCCCCCGCCTGGGCAAGGCTGATCGCAATGGCTCGGGCATTCTCCCGCCATTCCTCGGCACTGAACGCGTATGCAGCTTGTACACCGTCCGACAGGCCGGTTAGACTGGCGGCATCGTTGATCTTGAAAAGTCTTTCAAGTGAGTCCCCGTCAGTTTCCCGGCTGGCGGGGTTCTCTTTTTTCCGGCTCACTCGACGCCACCCCTTGCACCCATCAAAAGGGCCAGGACGTCAGGTGCCAGGCGCTCGCCGTGGTGCCAGCGTCCGAACCCATCCAGCCACCACAAGCCCACCTCTGTGGCAGGGTCGATGCAGTGGCGGTCAATCCCATGTTCGCCCTGGCGGTGCAGCTCGAAAGCTCCCAGCCCATAAAATGTCTGGCAGCAGCCGCCGCAGTGGCCGGTCTTGCCGCCTGCCGAGTATTCCTTGCCGCACACAGGATGCCACGGCGCCCGCTTGTCGGAACTCGTGCCGCCGTTGACCGCGGCCGGCGAAGATTCATGCCGGATTTGGTTG
>Ga0134128_10002275_pt1 | contig 23885 bp, 32 predicted proteins | sample KB31754_FD_96462 | JGI IMG/M metagenome (GOLD analysis project Ga0134128, IMG submission 96462) | Terrestrial soil microbial communities with excess Nitrogen fertilizer from Kellogg Biological Station, Michigan, USA - KB3-175-4 | ecosystem: Environmental > Terrestrial > Soil > Unclassified ... | reverse complement strand
GCGAGGTAGCCCCGGGCCGGTGAGCGAGCAGCGCGGCACTGTAGCCGCTACCGGTGCCGATCTCCAAATACCCGCATCCCCGGCTCGATGCGCCCGGCGTCGAGCATCAGGGCGACGAGGTCCGGGCGGGACGCCGAACTGGTCGCCACCCGGCCCCGCCCACCGGTCTACGCCACCACGTGGGCCGATCGGGCTGCGGTGGGCGGGATCGGGCTGCTCATTCCCCCGTAGGCTGGTGGGTCGTGCGGATGACTCTGCCGAAGCGGTTGTTGGTGGGGCGGGCGTTGGCGAGTCCGGCGCTGGGTGACACGTTGTTGCCGAAGTGGTTGGCGTTGCCGATCTTTTGTAGTGACGCGTTGTCCTCGGTGGCCTACGCCACCGAGGCGATCTTGGTCGCGCTGTCGGTGGGTGGGTTGGTGTTCTATCACGTGGCGCCGTATTTGGCGGTGGCGGTGGCGGTGTTGTTCGTGATTGTGGCCGCCTCCTACCAGCAGACCTGTCGTGCCTATCCGGGGGGTGGGGGCTCCTACATCGTTAGTCACCAGAACCTGGGCCGTTCGGCTGGGTTGGTGGCCGCGGCGGCGCTGTTGGTGGATTACGTGCTGACGGTGGCGGTGTCGGTGGTGGCCGGGGTGTCGGCGATCACCTCGGCGCTGCCCGCGGCCGGCCGCCACGCGGTGGGCATCTCGATTGGTTTCGTGGCGGTGTTGATGGTGGTCAACCTGCGGGGGGTGCAGGAGACCGGCAAGATTTTCGCGGTGCCGACCTACGGGTTCGTGGTGGGCATCTTCGTGATGTTCCTGTGGGCCGGGGTGAGGGTGGGGAGGGGGGCGCATCTGGTCGCCGAGAGCGCGGGCTACCCGGTGCAGGCTACCGAGCACGCCACCGGTGTCCTCGCCGTGTTCCTGATCTTGCGGGCATTCGCGCAGGGTTGCACCGCGCTGACCGGGGTGGAAGCGATCAGCAACGGGGTCCCGGTGTTCCAGAAACCCAAGGAGCGCAACGCCGCGACGGTGCTGGGTTACCTCGCCGCGCTGGCGGTGACGATGGGGATCGGGATCACTTTGCTGGCCGTGCTGACCGGGGTGCACGCCGCCCCAGATCCCACCCAGCTGGGCCTGCCCGCTGGCGCGATGCCCAAGACGGTACTGGCCCAAATCGCCGCCGCGGTGTTCGGTCCCGGTTCGGTGGGGTTCTACGGGATTCAGGTAGTCACTGCCGCGATCCTGATTCTGGCGGCGAACACGTCGTTCAATGGTTTTCCTGGGTTGGCGTCGATCCTGGGTCGGGATCGGTATTTTCCGCGCCAGTTCCACCACCGCGGGGACCGGCTGGTCTTCAGCAACGGCATCGTGTTGCTCGCGGTGTTCGCGGCCGGGTTGATCTATGTGTTCAACGCCAACACCAACGCTCTGATTCAGCTGTATGTGATCGGGGTGTTCATCGCTTTCACGCTGTCCCAGATCGGGATGGTCAAGCATTGGCACACCGAGCTGGCCGCGGGCGCTCCGAGTGGCCAGCGGCGCCGGATCCGCCGCGCCCAGCTGATCAACGGGCTGGGCGCGGCCGCTACCGGGCTGGTGTTCCTCATCGTGCTGGTCACCAAGTTCCTGGCCGGCGCCTACCTCATTGTGATCGCCATTCCGCTGCTGTACCTGCTGATGCGCGGGGTCAACCGGCACTACGCCAGCGTGGCTCGAGAGATCGCCGTGGAAGATGTCCGCCCGGTCGGCCCGTCGCGAAACCATGTCTTGGTGCTGGTGTCCAAAATTAGCGGTCCTACCCTGCGGGCGCTGGCCTACGCGCGGTTCCTGCGCCCGCACACCCTGCAAGCCATCACCGTCACCCTCGATGACCAGGAGGCCGCCCAGCTCCGCCGGGACTGGGACAGCGCTGGCCTCGACATCCCGTTGACGGTCATCGAGTCGCCGTATCGGGAGATCACCCGACCGATCCTCAACTACGTCCGGGACTACCCCTGCAGCGGACCCCGGGACATCATCACCGTGATCATCCCCGAGTACGTCGTCGGGCACTGGTGGGAACAACTACTGCACAACCAAAGCGCCCTGCGACTCAAAACCCGGCTGCTGTTCCTCCCCAACGTCGTCACCGTCGACATTCCCTGGCACCTACCCTCGGCCGGCGTCCACCGCGAGCGGCGAGCCCACCAACTGCACGAGGACTACGAACACCAGGCCGCCGCCGGGTACCACCCCGCACCCCCGCGCGCAAGCCAGCCGCCAGCCCCACCACCACGGAGTTGATCGGCGGCCACCCGCGGTGGTTGCCCGGCCAGCCGCTGGCCGGGCACTCAGACAGCCTGGGTCGCCCCCGCTGCAGTGCACTCAAAGACGAGGACACCTTCCTGACACGGAGTCGTGCGGTGTGCCGGGGCAGGCTGGATCATCGGTGGCCACTCGGCCGGCGGTTGTCGTGGGGGGCTGGGTGGGTAAGGATGGAGGTCCGTCCCGGACCCCGGCGGCCCTCAATGGAGTGGTTGTGTCGGAGGTGGGCGGATGCCGTCTCCCGGGTCGAATCCCAGCGTTGTGGATCCGCGCTACGGGCCGGGGGGTCCGGGTCACCAGGGCCGGACCTGGCCGCCGGATCGCCGACCTCAGCGTCCCGGCGCGGTGCCGCCCGAGAGCCCAGGGTGCTGGGCGGCCCAGCACCGGACCGGGGGACCAGCTCCTGTGCGCAGGCACCGTCGCGAGGGTGCAGCGTCGGGGGTGGGCTGGTGGTGGGCGAGTCTGAGCAGCGGCTTGCGGATCTGGATCTGCGGGTCCACCCCAGTAACACAGGTCGGGGTGTCCATTCGGGACATCGCGGGTGGTGCTGCTGCCCGGCCGTCCGCGTAACAGGATTGTGGAGGTTCGTCATGAACACCGTCATCGTCATTGAGCTCATCGTCGGGCTCGTCGTGCTCGCGGGGGTGGTGGTGTTCGCGGTGTGGTATGCCCTGCGGCGTCGCCGCGCCGGCCTGCAGCAACGATTCGGACCCGAATACGCCCGGGAGGTGCAGGCGCTCGGCAGCGAGCACGCCGCAGATCGGCACCTGGGCCGGGTTGCGGATCGGCGTGACCGGCTCGATATTCACGAACTGGAACCCGCGGCTCGCCAGCGTTACACCCAACGCTGGCAGGTGGTGCAGACCGAGTTCGTTGACCGACCCGGACCGGCCCTGGATGAGGCGGACCGGCTGGTCGCCGAGGTGATGCGCGATTGTGGCTACCCGGTGGAAGATTTCAGCGAGCGTGCCGAGCTGGTGGCCGCCGATTACCCGCACGTCGTGGAGCACTACCGCGCCGGGCACGCCGCCCAGCAGGTCCATCACGACCGCCCGGGCGACTGTGACACCGAGGACCTGCGGCAGGCGTTCGTGCACTACCGCGCACTGTTCAACGAGCTCGTCCAGGCACCCTAAACACCCCACCACGAGACCTCAACGACACGAAACGGGGATCTAGGATGGACACCGTCCAGAAACACCAAGGGGAGTCCGACCGGCAAGAAGGGCCGGGCGAGCAAGCACGCCGCTTCGGTGACACTGAATTAAGCTGGGTCCGCGACAAACACCATCGGGAGGCCGAGACACCTCCCCACCCTCCAGCGGACCCGGACCTGGACCCGGTGGGTCGCGGAGACGTCACCGACCACGACTCTCGCCCTGCCCCCGAGACCCACGCCCTCGAGCCATCGCCGGCCAGCGATTCCGAGTTCGTCGCTGCGCGCGCCGGCGGTGACCCTGAGCGCCCGGTGAGGGCCGCATCCTCGGATGCCGAACCCGAACCAGGACGCCAGCCGGCGGGGGTCGAGGAGGTGCCTGGCCGTTTTGAGGGTCGGGCTGCCGCCGACGTGGGTGCCGCGCGGATGGGCCTGCTTGGCGACGCCGCTGGCCTGCGTGATCAGTGGCAACAAGTCCAGGGCACCTTCGTTGATGACCCGCAGCGTGCGGTGCACCAGGCCAGCGTGCTGGTCGAGCGGACGCTGAACGAGCTCCGGGTGAACGTCACCCGCGGGCACACCAGCGACACGACCTCGACCGAGGAGCTGCGGATCAGCTTCCAACGCTACCGCGAGTTCTTCCAGCGCCTGCTCTCGGCATGATTCCGCATGATCGCGGCGAACACGCCCGCCAGGGCCACCAGAGGCCGCGGTCGCGGGCCCTGGCCCACAGCCCAGCGGGGCCCGTGGTCACGGACCGGGCCATGGGCGTGATGCGCGCGAGCACGACCACCCGCAACGCAGCGGCGGCGGACTGCCAGGACGTCGGGCGGGGTGTCGCGGCTTGGCTGGATGGCTTCCAGCGGCGTCATACCTGGGTGGGTTTCCCGGTGGCGGTGGTCTACAAATTCGTGGACGATCAGGGTGGTTACCTCGCCTCTCTGATCACCTACTACGGTTTCCTGGCGCTGTTTCCGCTACTGCTGTTGCTGGTCAGCGTGCTGGGCTACCTCCTGGCGGGCAACCCCGCCTTGCAGCACGCCCTGGTCGGCTCGGCGCTACAGCAACTCCCGATCATCGGCCCGCAACTGCAGCACAACATCAGCGCGATCCACGGCAGCCGCCCGGCCGTGATCCTGGGCATCCTCGGCGCTCTCTACGGGGGCCTGAATGTGTCGGTGGCCATCCAGACAACGTTGAATCGGGTCTGGGCCGTACCCCGCTACGCCCGCCCCAACGCACTGGTGTCCCGACTCCGAGGCCTGGTGCTGTTCGCCCTGATCGGGACCGTCATCTTGATCACCACCGCGCTGTCCGCGGTCGGCACCGCGGCCATCGACTTCCTCATGACCACCCCACTGTCCGCGGGCGGCTCCGGGATCGGCACCGGGGTGCGAATCGCCGCGATCGCGGTCGCAGCGATCGTCAACGTGGCCGCGTTCCTCATCGGGTTCCGGGTGCTGACCGCCCGCGAGGTCCGGCTGGCTGACCTACTGCCCGGCGCAATCGGTGCCGGCGTCGCCATCCAGGTGCTGCAGACCGTGGGCACGGTGTTCCTCAGTCGCGAACTCCTCGGCGCCTCGCAGGTCTACGGCGTGTTCGGGCTGGTCTTCGGGTTGCTGGCCTGGCTGTATGTGCAGGCGGCCATCGTGGTGTTCTGCGCCGAGATCAACGCAGTGCGGGCCCGCCGGCTCTGGCCCCGCAACCTCCTCACCCCCTTCCTCAACGACACCGTCCCGACACCCGCCGACCGGGCCTCCTACCGTTCCTACGCCGACACCGAACGCCACCAACCCGCCGACCAGCTCCACCCCACCCACACCGGCCAGCCCTCCTCCCACCCCAAATCCTGATCAACTCTCCCCCCGTCAGGCGTAGCCTCCCCCCGTCGTCAAGGCCGTGGTACTAGCCCCGGAGCTCCCGAACGGGTGTTACCGGCACCTCGGACCCCCGATCGTGTGGATTGGTGGACCTCGCCGCCGAGACCGTCAACGGTCAGCGGCCTGCAGCGTTCGCGGCGCCTTCACTGGCGCCGATCTGCGCGGAATCACACCAGTGATGGGGAATTTCCGAATGTTCACAACGCGGGTGGGACGAATGCGGGTGGGTGAGCTCTAAGATCAGGGTGAGATGCTCAGGCGGCGCTCGGGAGAGGCATCATGATCGTTCTTGGTATTATCTTACTCGTGGTGGGGTACCTGCTCGCGATCCCGATTCTGTGGACTCTCGGGATTATCCTGGTGGTGATCGGGTTGATCTTAATGCTGCTCGGTATGGCCGGGCACGCCATCGGCGGCCGACGGCACTATTACTGACGGTTACTGACGGTCGGGGTTCACCCCCCGAGGTCGGCGGCCCGGTGCGTGTGAGGGACGCCTGCTGAACGCAGGGAATGACGAGGGCGCGCCCGGGTTCGGGTGCGGCCTCGGGTGGTGATCTGGCCTTTGAAGATGTCCTTAGGTATTTTTTGTCGGCCTGCTTGAGGTCGGCTTGCCCGATCCGTCTTGCTCTCATTGTTGAGTTCGTGGTAGGTCGCCCGACCGGTGGTGTTGAGCGTCATTCCCCATGCGGACGTCCTGCCACTCCCAATGAAGACAATATGTGGACAACTTGTGCCTTCGTGATCAGCGGTCGGCGCCACCAGCGTGACGACGTAGCTGACCTCGCTCCTCAGGTCCAGCACGATGGCCGGTGGCAAGCCGACCCGCACCGGAGGCGCCCTAGGTGGCTGGTGTCTTTCGCGTGGCGGTTCCCCGGCTTGGTGTGGGGCTGCGGGAGAATGATCTGTGACGATGGGCCGGGCGGACCGCCAGGGCGATCTGTTCGATGATGTCATCCGGTTTGCGAGGGCTCGCTGCCGGCGAATTCGATCTACGGGTTCTTGGCCCGGGAGCGGAATCGGTTGTTCCCCGACGAGCTGTTCGATGATCTGTTCGAGACTTCGGGCCGGCGTTCGGTGCCGCCGTCGGTGGCCACGGTGATGGTGCTGCAGCGCCTCGACGGGCTCTCGGACCGGGAGGCGGTCGAGCGGTACGCCTTCGACGTGCGGTGGCGCTACGCGGCGGGGGTCGGCGGCTACGGCGGTGGGTGGGGCCGCTTCGCGCACACGGTGTTGGTCGATATGCGCGCGCGGCTACGGCGTTCGACCCGCCCGAACCGGATCTTCGAGGTGGGTTTGGAGGCGGCGCACGCGGCCGGGTTGGTGGGCCGGCGCCGGGTGTTGGACTCGACCCTGCTGTATGACGCGGTGGCCACGATGGACACCGTGGGGTTGATCCGCTCGGCGGTGCGCGGCCTGCTCGCCGCTGCCGACGCCGCGCTGGCCGCTGCGCTGCGGGCGGTGCTGAGCAGTGGGGACGACTACGCCAGCAACGGCAAGCCGCAGATCGATTGGGACGACCGGGCAGCCCGCGAGGAGTTGATCGACTCCCGGGCTCGGGACGGGTTCGCGGTGCTCGCGATGCTGGATGGCCGCGAGCTCGCCGAGGCGGTGGAGCAGGCGGCGACGCTGCTGGCCACGGTAACTGGGCCAGGACCTGGAGCAGGGCTCGGACACGGTGTTCCGGATCGCCCGGCGGGTCGCGAAGGATCGGGTGATCTCCACCGTGGACCCTGATGCCCGGCACGGGCACAAGAGCTCCGCGCGCGGGTTCGACGGCTACAAGGGCCATGCCGCGGTCGACCCGGATTCGGAGATCATCACCGCGACACGGTCACCCCGGGCAACGCCAGCGATGCCAGCGTCGCCGAAGACCTCATCGCCGACCTTCTCGATGACGACCCGGCGGGCCCAGACCAGCCGCAGCCGGTCGAGCCCAGCACGAGGGCAGCTCAGGACACCGAGCGGGCGTGCGTCTACGGCGACAACGCCTACGGCACCGGGTCGTTCCACGACCGGCTCGACCAGGCCAGGATCGCCGACCGCTGCAAGACCCAGACACCCACCGCGGCGGGCGGGTTGTTCAGCAAGGACCGGTTCGACATCGATCTCGGCGCCGGCGCTGTGACCTGCCCGGGCGGGGTCACCGCCCCGATCCACCCGGCCCGCGCCGGCGGCGGCACCGCCTACTTCGCGTCGGCCTGCCCCGCGTGCCCGCTGCGCACGCAGTGCACCACCGCCGCCGGCGGGCGCACCGTGTCCGTTGGGCCTTACGAGCAGACCCTCACCGACGCCCGCACCCGGCAAACCGAGCCGGCCTGGGTCGCCGACTACCGCGCCACCCGCCCCAAAGTCGAGCGCAAGCTCGGCCATCTCGTGCGCCGCAAACACGGCGGACGACGAGCCCGGGTCCGCGGCACGCCCGCGTCGACGCCGACTTCCGACTCCTGGCCGCCGCGGTCAACCTCGCACGACTGGCCGTTCTCAACCTGCGCGGATCTACCCCAGGATGGGCAGTGGCCCGCTGATCAGCACAAACAGGATGGCCATCTCCGGGGCGACCGAACCGAGTGCCGGCATCAGCGCCCCGACAGTTCAGCTGAACCCGCACCCAGGTCCGCTCCCGCCCCATCCAGAAGGCGCACACACCGCCAGCCGAGCCGATCACACTCACGAACCAAGCCGTTGGACACCAGCCACCTAGGGCGTCGAGGAGCGGAAGCGGCGCGGCAGTACTCTTCACTGCGTCCGTCGGCGCGTACGCTGCGCCACCCACAGTCGCGTCAGCGCGACGATGAGGCGCCCGCTGGCCCACCAAGGGCAACAGGTGGCCTCTTTGCCCCTTGCTCTTGTGTTCTTCGGCTTTGTTGTTGGCCTTGTCCGCCAGGCTCATTGTGTTGTGCTTGTCCGGCGCGCGCCCGTCAACGATTTCACCGGCTTCGACCGGCCCTGGCGGCTGTTGGCTGAGTTCATCCCCGACCTGCGGGTTTCTGAGCTGGCCTTCGGTACCGGATATCTCGCCCTCGGTCACCAATTTTAGCTAGGCCCGCTGCTGGTGCGGGCATGGACATATCCCGCCGCGACCGGCGACTACGGCTTGGTGGTGGCCAGCGGCGCCTAAACCGGTGCTGATCGGCCCGGCGTGGAGCAGTAACCCCCGACGTGTGTCCCCGTAAGGCCCCAGTCGGCGCAGGTGGATCAATCACGTCGACAGTTAACGCGACTACAGTGCTTCGATGAAAGAGAGCATGTCATGGTAGAGAAGGAATACGCGAAGCCGGTTTGGTCCTACGCGGACAGTATGGCCCGGCCATTCACTACGGGCATACCCGGGAATTCAATGGACTTATCCCTCTTGCAAGGGACGTCAGACAAGTGGCGCGGGCAGCACGACCAACCGCTCACAGTGGGCCGTGGCCTAGAGGGGGTGGGTCGGGTAGCCGGGGGAGGTTTCGCCCTCGACTCCCCGCCGGTCTTGGCGTGGCGCAGCGATCGCGGCCGCCTGTCCGCCCAGGACAGCCAACCGGTTTCTTGAGGAAGTCCAGCAGGCTGACCACGCCCAAACCGGATCCCCTCGAGCTTGAACCAGCTCAGCTAGATGTGCTGGCGCCGTTTGAGCGACCGAGCTGGGCCCGGTGATCCAGACCTGGCCCTGCGGGTTAAGGAACCCTTGCGAGTAGGGCACTGAGCCATCGGCCCGCGGGTCCACGGTGAGTTTCACCCGGCTCTCCTGCTGCCAACCCGTTAGCCTGCTGGGCAACGCCCACCCGTTGTGATCGAACCGATTCCGCGGTTCGGGTCGAGAGGGCATGGGAGGATCGCGATGGCTGACGAGGGGGCAATGAGTGCGGTTGTTCCTGGGCGACCGCCGCGGCTCACGCATGAGGAGTTGCAACGGGCCCAGGTCGACACGCTGCAGGCGCCTCGGCGCCGGTACGGAATTGCCGCGCGGATCCTGTTCGCGTTGCTCGACGTGGTGTACGGCAAGCCTCTCACGCTGAGTAAGTTCAAGGTCCTTGAGTTGATCGCCCGCGTTCCTTATATGGCCTGGGAACAGGTCGCCTTCGTTGCCATCACCCATGTCCATGCGGACACAGGTATGGCGCGGCGCATACACGAGCGTGTTGCCATGTCACGGGCGCAGCAAGACAATGAGATGTACCATCTGCTTATCATCGAAGAGTTGATCGCCAGGTCCGGCCAGTCACAGTCGCAGATCAAGTTTTTCTGGTTACCGCAGGCGATCGCATTCATCTATTATCAGTTGTCGTGGTTGCTTTTTGTGGTGAACCCGAGCTGGTCATATCGTCTTAATGCGGACTTCGAAGACCACGCGGAGCACGAATACATGACCATGGTCGCCGAACATCCCGACTGGGACAGCGCACCATTCGAAACCTCGTTCGCTGATGACTTCGGCCGCTTCGCCTCACTCGCGGACGTGTTCCGGCAGATTGGCCACGATGAGCGGGTGCACAAGCTCGAAAGTGAGGCCCTGATGAAAAAAGGCCGGTTCCGCTGACGATCCCCACCGGTCGTTGCCGTTGCGCCGTCGTGGGCACTGATGCTGTGGGCGCCGAACAGGTCATCCAACGTCATGTGACCTGGCCATATTCGTGGATCAGTCCACCGAGCCGGTCGCGACGGCTGAGGTGAAGCTGGGACGGTGTCGCGACGGGTGGGAGTGGCCTAAGTGCTGCTGCCTGGTTCAGCGTGCGGTGGGGGCGATGGTGGTTGAAATGGGTCATGTACTCGGCGAGTACCGTTTCGAGGTGGCGGCGGTTGAGGATCAATATCCGGTCGAGCAGTTCTCGGCGGACGGTACCGATCCCTCGTTCGGCGATCGCGTTCGCTCCGGCGCTCGTACGGGTGTGCGCAGGACGCGGATGCCTTCGCTGGTGAACACGGCGTCGAACACGCCGGCGAACTTGCTGTCGCGCCACGATCCCGGATCAACAACGTGAACTCAGCCGCGCGGGCACCGTCAACTTGCTGAAGTTGTCTGGTAGTACGGGCACGGTTGGATCGGGCTGCGGGCGGATCTCCGGTGCGGTCGGTCATGCGGTGGTGGTCGTGCCCGTGACCTCGTTCCAGGTGGTGAACCGGACGGTCATTTCGCAGCGGTATTCGTCGGCGTGCCGCTGGTGACGGCCTGGTCGAAAGTGCGGTGATATCCCGCTGAACGCGGACAGAAACCGTTGTGCATGCCCGGCTGAGGTGAACCTTTTCATCGCTCGTTCCCGGGTCCGGGTCGGTTGATGCGAGTTTTCCGCGCGGTTGTTTAGATACTTCGACCGGCGGTGCTCCACGCTGGGTAGCAGCCGTCGGTGCGCCACTGGGTAGCTGGCGAGCTTGTCGGTGACCAGCACCCGAGGCACGTACTGCCATCCGGTGAGCAACTTACGAAAGAACCTGGTCGCGGCCTTGGCGTCGCGCCGGGAGGTGACCAGAATGTCCAGAACATTCCCGTCCTGGTCCACTGCCCGCCACAAGTAGTGACACTTACCGTTGATCTTGATGTACACCTCGTCAAGGTGCCACTTATCCCCGGGGCGTGGCCGTCGGCGGCGCAACTCGTTGGCGTAAGCCTGGGCAAACTTCGCGCACCATTGCCGGACCGTCTCGTGGGAGACCACGACGCCCCGTTCCAACATCATCTCCTCGACCTCACGGAAGCTGAGCGGGAACCGGTGGTAGAGCCCGACACAGTGGCTGATGATCTCCGCTGGGAAGCGAAACCCCTTGTAGGACGGCGCACCGACGGTCACCAGACCTCCTCATTCCAGAAGCAAGCCGTCGATCATCCCAGCCACGCAGATCGCGAAGTTGACGGTGCCGAGCTGTCCGTCCCCCGCGGTGAGGACTTTGTGCTAGCCGTCAGCGAAGTCGCCAGCAACGCCCTGGAACACGGCGCCCCACCCGCCGCCGTGTGCTTGTGGACCACACCGAGCTCGGTGATCTGTCAGATCACCGACAATGGCCACTTCACCCAACCGCTAGCTGGGCTCGTGCCTCCTCGAGCGAACCAGAGCCGCGGCCGGGGCCTGTGGATGGCCCATCAACTCTGCGACCAGCTCTACGTGTGGCCTCACCCCACCACCATCCGACTCCACATGGACCGACCCCAGACAACCTCACCCTGACCGGCAGACTCGGTGCGCCGCTGCACCGAGTCTGCCGTGGTCAGTGAGGACGCCGGCCACGATGGTCAGCGGGATGGCCAGCTCGGCAGGTACACGATCGCCGGTGCACTCGCAAGGCAAGGTAAATAACGCCTACTGACGGGCGTGTGCAGTGGTTCGATCTACCGCGTGCATGAGCAAGGCCCGCTGCGGCCCGGTCGGGTCGTCGGCGCGCGAACAGATGCTGACCGCGGAGGATGTCGACTGCTCGTTGCCCACCTGCGGGTGGCGGTCGCTGCCAGCTCCGCCGTCGGGGCGGGGCGCGGGAGGACGCTGTTACAACTCACCGCGCTGCACCTGATCAACGCGCTGGCCCGGTTACCCTCACCGAGCTGGGCCACGCCGTGGGTACCCCGACGGCATCGAGATCGCCGGGCAGCTGCTGGTCACCGCCGCTGACAATTCGCAACGCATGCGCTCCGAGGCCAGCTTGGCCATGCTCTGCGGCGTCGCACCGCTACCGGCCTCCTGCGGGTGTCTTGGCGGGTGTATCGGCAACGATCACTACGGCCGCTCCGGTCAGGCCGGTCACAGTGCCCAGCGGGTTGACCATGATTGACCACCGTAACGACACCCAACGCCACAGGCGGGGGTGCTGGGATACCCGCGGCACCTGGTGGTCCCCACCCGCATGCCCAGCCCTGGGGCATCCCGGAGTGGAGGTCGCCGAAGGCGGAGATTGTTGATCTCAGATCAGTTTCGGCCCTTGGAGTGTAAACCTCGGCGTGACAACGGGACGTTCCGAGCTGTGTTGAGGTGATGGCGCTGGGTAGCACGGTGGCTAATCGGGGTCACGCGCACTACCGTGAAGGGGTTCTTAATGATGAGGGGGAAAACCATTATGGGTCTGATCATCGTCTTGCTTGTGGTCTGGCTCGCGTTGGTCATCATCGGATTTGCCATTAAGGCGTTGCTGTGGTTAGCGATCGCGGGAATCATGCTGTTCGTCGCCACCAGTATCTACGGGGCAATTCGCAGCCGCACCGTTGAGCTGCCGCACGTGCAGCGTTGAGCGGTCGCCGGCGGCAACCGTGTTGGGGTCGTGAACAAACCCCGCCACCAAGCCAGGGGAGAAACCGGTGCCAGCAGCACGCGATCACAAAAGACGCACCGCAGCAATGCAACCAGCGCCGCAGAACAGGGCGCGGGGCCACCACGATCTGGTCGCTCAACCGCCCCCCAGGCCGAGGATCGAGGCCCGGACGCCCAACCCGGGCAACACCGCGCAGCACGCCCTGGGCCAACCCGGCAAACCACTTGATCGACGGTCCCCGTTTTTCATCGGTTTGAGCGGTGCCGCCGGGGTCGCGGTCCTGGTCGGCATCGTCGAAATGATTATCACTGTGCGTGGTGTGCTGGTGCTGATCGGGCTGGCGCTGTTCCTCGCGATCGGTCTGGAGCCTGCGGTGTCGGCGCTGGCCCAGCGCAAGGTCCCCCGGTGGGGGGCGGTGATCACCGTGCTGACGGCGGGGCTGGCGGTGGTGGGTGGATTCCTCGCTGCGGCGATCCCCCCATTGGTGCGCCAGGCCACCCAGTTCGTCACCCAAGCCCCGACCACGCTGCCTCGGGTACTGAATCACTACCCGGTGTTGAATCAACTCGCCACCCGCCTACAGCTGCAGCAACGCCTCCAGCGTGCCTTTAGCGGGGACGCCTCGGGGGCGTTCACTGGCCTGCTCGGGGCCGGTCAGGTCGTGTTCAGCGCGGTGGCCAGCGCGCTGATCGTGGTGGTATTGACCGTGTACTTCGTGGCCGACCTGCCTCGCATCCGCGCGACTTTCTACCGGCTGGTGCCGCAGTCCCGTCGTCCCCGCGCGATCCGACTCGGCGATGAGATCTTTGCCAAGGTCGGTGCCTACGTGCTGGGCAACCTGCTGATCTCGCTGATCGCCGGGGCCCTGACCTTCGTCTTTCTGGCCATCTTCAAGGTGCCCTACTCGCTGTTGCTCAGCATCCTCGTCGCGATCCTGGACCTGGTCCCGGTGATCGGCTCGACCATCGCGGGCGTGGTGGTCTGCCTGGTCGCGCTGAGTGTGTCGTTGCCCGTCTGTCTGGCTACCATCGGGTTTTTTGTCGTCTACCGGTTGGCTGAGGACTACCTGCTGGTGCCCAGGATCATTGGCCGCGCGGTGGAGGTACCGGCCCTGGTCACTGTCGTCGCGGTGCTACTGGGCGGCGCGCTGCTGGGCATCGTGGGCGCCCTGGTCGCGATCCCCGCCGCCGCGGCGCTGCTGCTGCTGGCCCGAGAGCTGCTCTTCCCGCGCCTCGACCACACCTAAGCTAACCGTCCCGACCCGCCACCGCTGGACTTGATTGATCAACCGGCGGCACCGTTCTGTCCCAGTTATCGTCGGCCGAGGGCCCCACCGCCTGGCGGGTGCCAGACAAGGAGGATGCCATGGGTCATATGGACAAGGCCAAGAACAAGGCCGAAGAGCTCCTACACCTTCTCCGGGGTGATGCCCATCTCCTCCGCCGTGGGCTCGCGACCCAGTTCCGAAGCAGCTTGCGCTGGATAACGCCCAGTTTGTTGATCACCTCGGCCAGGTGTACCGGGATCTGGATGGTGCGGGCCTGATCAGCCATCGACCGGGTGATGGCTTGGCGGATAGGTGGAGAACTTAAATCCCTTGGTGTGGTCCGAATTTCTCCACCGCGCGGATCAGGCCCAGGTTGCCCTCCTGGATCAAATCCAGCAAGGGCATGCCGCAGCCGGTGTAGCGCTTGGCCAGCGACACGACCAGGCGAAGGTTGGCCTCCAGCAGATGGTTCTTCGCCCGCTGCCCGTCGCGCACGATCCAGCGCAGGTCCCGGAGCAGCTGCGGGGAACACTGGTCGGTGAGGTCCTCGGCCCTGCCCACCCGCTCAGCGGCGTACAGGCCGGCCTCGATGCGCGTGGCCAGCCGGACCTCGTCCTCAGCATTGAGCAACGCGACCTTGCCGATCTGCTGGAGATAGACCCGCACCGAGTCGACCGAACCAGTGAATTCGGCGTCCTTGCGGGCTTGGCGCAGCGCTTGGGACTCCTCCTCAGCCCAAACGCCATCCCCGGACGGCTCAGGCTCACCGTGGCCCAACGGCTCCGCAGCGTCCCCACTGGCTAGCGAAACGTTGTCATTCGACAGGTCCAAAGACACTGGGCTGGGCCTGCTGCGCTCGAACTCCCCATCCGTGACCGGACCCGCGACGTACTGTCGGTTGATCACCGGGACTGAGTGGGGATGTCGGTGCCCTGCACTGGGGTGGTGATCAGCGCGGCCGCCTCGGCACGGAACGTCTCGATGAGCACGGCGGTGGCGCGCGCTGCCTCACACAGGGCCGTGTGGGCGTGGCAGGCGTGCATGAGAGCCGCGGAGGGTGGATCCTCATGGCCGGCGACGAGCCATCCCTCAAAGCTGTGCCGAGCCACCTTCATCGCCAGCTCAACATCGTGCCACTGGCTGCTCGCTGCGCTCCCGCGAGTGGTGCCGCCGCTCGGGGTCGGATCGTGCCGGGGCGAACCGTCCTGGCTCAAGCCATTGGCCCTTCCAGTGCGGCGGTGGTGAGGTCGAGTGTCAGGGGCCTCGGTCTGGGCGTGGGGCAGCAGCACCACCCGCACTCGGGTGGCTGGTGGCGGACCATCGGCAGTTGCCGTGGGTAGCAGCGCACTCAGAGCCTGATCCTCAGCCAGGTGTATCGCGGCCGGTGTGACACCCAGGGCGGCCACGATGTCCTGGATGGGCACCTCGGCCACGACCCGCAACAGGACGATCTCACGATCCGGGCTGGACAACGAGGCGATCAGCGCAGGAAGCCGGGCACAGTGCCGGGCCTCGACTCGCCGCCGGCTAGGCAGGGGGCAATATGTGGTCGCGGCGGACACCGACTCCAGAGGCGGGACAGGCAATGTCCCCCCACGGGCAGCGCCACCGCCGGGACCGGCCGCTGTGCTCATCCCCCCAACCCCCACCCCGGGCTGCGGCTGCCGGCCGCTGGATCCGATCGGGCCCTGGCCCACCGGAGCTTGTGCCACCCAGGCCCCCAGTGCCCGCCACGCCGACCCGAATACCTGGCCCCAGCATGGTGACGTGGGGGGCACGCTCGCGTGACGCCCGACCTCAGACGATCGCGACGGTCCTAGAATCCGCATGGATACCCCCGGGGCGGCTGGTGCTCGGCGCGAGTCGCCGGGCTCTGGTGACGCCGGGGTCCGGAGCGTGTCACGAATCGTAGCCGGACTCGTCAATTCCGGAAACCCGTGTGGGTGATCAGGTGCGCAGCACGGCGAAGGGCCTGGCACACGGACCCAGGCGAGTCGATGCGGCGGGTTCCACGTCGAATGCTGCTCGGTGACGAGGCCATTCGGATTCGGGTGTGGTGGTTGTACGACTCAGAAGACCACGTCACGAAGCGGATCCGGCGGGCTGCGCCGCCTCTCGCCGTTCCGAGCAGCACGGCATAGGCACTACTCAAGCCACCCACATCCGCCTGCATCGCCGCATCACTGGTGGGCGACCCAAAACCCGCGGTTGGTGCACACGCTGATCGAGTCTCCTGGATGGAAACGGCCCACCCTGGGAACCTAGAGTGGTGTCATCAGATCCCGCTGCGGACTCGCATCAGAGCCGAGCATGGAACCTAGGGTGGGCCCATCGCCACCGGGACGTCTCCGGCGGCTGGTTGCGACCAACCGTCTTCGGAGCGGTGGACGGGTTGGTCACCAACGCTGCCCTCATCGCGGGGGTCGGCGGAGGTGGTGTGGCGACCTCCGCGATCGTGTTGACTGGGTTGGCCGGCCTGGCAGCTGGGGCGTTCTCGATGGGCACCGGGGAGTACGTGTCGGTGACCAACCAGAATGAGCTGGTTGGTCACCGAGGTGGCCGTCGAGCGGGACATGCACGCCCGCTTCCCCGACGCTGAGCGTGAAGAACTGGTCGACCGCTTCTGCAGCTATGGCGCAGACCTCGATACGGCAGTCCGTATGGCCGCCGCTGTGTCGGAGGATCCCGAGCTTGCCCTGCAGCTGCATACCCGAGAAGAACTCGGTGTCAACCCCAACGAGTTGCCCTCGCCGCTGCTGGCCGGGGAGCCTCGTTGGTGGCGTTCTCCCTCGGAGCGATCCTGCCGCTGTTGCCGTACCTTTTTGGCCTACGCACCTTGATGGTCCCGCTGGCGGTAGCAGGAGTGGTGCTGCTCGCCGGAGGCATGGTGGTCGGTCGGCTCACCGGTCGGCCACTGCTCCACTCGGGACTGCGTCAGCTGGCCCTCGGAGCACTGGCCGTAATTGTCACCTTCGGCATCGGCCACCTCAGCGGAGGCGGCGTCGCTTGACCCGTCGCTAGCGTCCCGTAAGCGCGTAGACTTGTGACTCAACCCAGCAGACCTTGCAAGGATGGCATCGATATCGGCGTCCAAGCGAAGAATTTGCAGTCGGCGTTCCAGCTGGTGATGTAACTCTTGATTGTGGTGACGAGTGGTCTGCCGCACTCGGCCAACGCAACACCGCCCTGAAACGCAGTCTCACGCCGCGAATCGCGCTGTCAGCTAGTTCGGGAAGACCGTCATGCTGACGAAGATCCTGGAGTTGCTGGCTCTCAGGTGGCTGTGGGACCGGCGCAAAAGACGCCATTGATCCCCGCCAGCAGAGTCCCGTCCCCCGGCTAGGCCCGACGGTGGGCGCTCTGGGTCACGCTAAATTCAGCGCGGCATCGGGTTGGCTCGTGCCGGAGGCAGTCCTGGGCGACTGCTGCTGGGCCGTGGTGCGGCCGACCGCCGGGGCGACTAGGTCCGCGTGCAGGTCGTACTTGATGAGCTGGCGGCCCATCTGCTGAGTCGCTCGTTGCGACCGCGGGCATAGCTACTAGTGGGGCGTCGGTGGCAGGTCAGTGCCGATCGTGGGTCTGAGGCCGCGGACCTAACACACGCCGGCGACCGATCAGGATCGCCACAACGAGAAACACGACGACGAACACACCGATGACGAGCACAACGATCGGAACGATGCCCCAGCCCGAGGACTGCGCCGGAGGCGACCGCGTCACGCCCCTCTCCCTGTCCGCTGGGGCGAGGCTGGTGCGCAGGCTGTCGAGTGCTGAGCTGACCGCTGCGGTGTAGTCGTTGCTGGTGAGCATGGTGCCGACGAACGCCTTGTTCGCAGTGGAGGCCGCCGAGACGGCCGCGCTCTGGGATAGTCCGGCGCGCGGGCCGATCTGGATCGACTCGTGACGTGCCTGGGTGTTGATCCCAATGACGACGGGGAATGTTGCGCTGATCTTGTTCCTGACGTCGATATTGAAGGTTGGCTTGCTGGCCGCGTCCTGGGTCGTGGTCCAGATGTAGACCCCGATCGGCAGGGTGGCCGCGTCGGTCTGCACGGTCGTTGCGTTCAACACGTGGGCGTCGTCCTGGATCTGCACCGTGCTCGCCCAGGCAAGCGCCGCTAGGGCGAGCATGGCAACCAGTGCCGCGAGCGGTGCTGTCATCCGCAGCCAACCCCGCACCGGCTTGGACATCGCCATCAGCGGCTCTCCCGAGTTGATCGTCCAGCTGGTCACCAGGTCCATTGTGCGCCCCAGCAGCCGCATTCTGCTGCTCACTGAGTCTCTACTCGGACATGGCGATCGGCATCGGAGACATCAGCGTGCTGTCGCTGAGGATTATGCTGGCGGAGTCCGACGTTCGGAAGCACTGACATCTAGGGTGCCGTCAACCGCTGCAAGCCACCGCATAGTCATACAGGTCGACGCGCTGGGCGAAAGCGTCCTCACATGCCGCTGATAGGTGGCCTGATCTGCCCGAGCGCTATGGAGGACACTGTTGCATTGAGCGATCGACCTACCCCGAGCTGGTCTGGCTGCTGGCCAGAAGCCGTGCAACAGGGCTCACTGATGCCCGGTTTGTCATGGTCGCGAAGCTCCCTGGGAGGCCTTTCTGCGCGCCTTGGGCATCGCTGGAGTGGCCCGTCGCCTCAATGCAACAGTGCCCTTGGCGTCTCTTGTGTCCCTACGGTTGACGGATGGGTGCCGCCTGTTCGTGACAGCGCGTGTCTGGGCGCTGTCGGCGTACCGGGCAGGTGTGTTCGGTTTGGTCGGGGTGTCAGTGGTGGTGTCTGCGGGTGAGGCGACGCAGGGTGAGCAGGATCCCGGCGACGGCGGTGATCAGCAGCGCCACGGCGAGGGACGTGGTGGCGTAGGTCGACAGGAAGGAGCGAGTGTTCTGCGCGAGGAGCAAGACGATCAGCTCGATGACGATGACGGCGGCCACGCAGATGGCTACCCTCGCCGCCACCGAGCGGGTGCGTGGTACCGGCTGGGTAGCGGCGGGCTGGGCGAGGGGTTCGGTGTGATGGGGATGCAGGACAGACATGATGGTGGCGTCTTCCAGACTCAGCCGGCGTGGCGGGCACCTGGGTCTGGGATGTCATCGTGTCCGGATAACACAAAGTATACGCTCACGGGAGCCGGTCTGCGGAGCGCCGCCGTAGCGAGGACCATGCGTCGGGGAGTGGGTTAGTAGACGGCGGTATCTGCCAAGCGTCTCGAAGACCCAGATCGCCCCGCCGATGTCGATCTGGCCGAGCACCTGTGCCGGGCGCGGGTGGGGTCGGCCGTGCCAGGACTGCCTCATGGGCCGGGTGATCATTGCCCTGTCGAGCCCTCGGGAACGAGCGCTTGTTGGTTGACCCGACAAGTCAGCGCCGCAGTGCCACCCGAAGCGCTCCGCGATGAGATCCGTGGGGCGAGATCCGTGGGGCATGTCCGGGAACCGGGGGGTGACCGTCTGGCGGACCTGCTCGAGTTCAATGATTTCCTTCGCCCGACGGCCGTGCTCATTTTATTCGGGCTTAAAGGTGCGGCCGCCTGCCCACTGATGGGTCGGCGTCCTTGGTAGCATGGTTGCCAGCGCTGATGTCCCGTAGCACGCTCGGTTCGAGAGAGTACAGGTCGGCAGCGCGGTGCCGCTCCAGACCCCGGTGGCTGACAAGTCGGTGTCGACCCGGGGGCTTCAATGGCGATTAGCCATCAACGCGTATAGCGAAGAGCTGACCTTAACGGCGTAACACTCGTGACCATCAGCGCTACCCCCAGCGCGGGTGCCCACGTGGTGAGCCCCCACGTGGGAGTGGTGGCAGTGGAGGATGTCCACTGGCTCATTGCTCACCTGCGGGCGGTGGTCGCCACCAGTCCCGCCGTCTGGGCGGGCCGCGGGATGACCTTGTTACAGCTCACCGCGCTGCATCTCATCAGTGCGCAGGCACCGATCACTCTCACCGACCTGGCCCGGGCACTGGGTACCAGAACACCGGCCGCCTCCGCGATGGTCGCTCGGCTATCCCGCGCCGGGCTGGTGTCCCGCACGCCGGACCCGCAGGACCATCGACGTGTGCAGCTGACCCTTACTGCCAATGCTGAGCCAATAGTCGGCGGCGTCGACGCGGACACCGCCAGACGTCTGCAGGCAGTGCTTAACGGCATCAGCCGCAGACCCGCAGTCAACTGATCGATGTCCTCATCGACACCGTAGGACGGTCCGGCCAAGTAGCCCAGGACACCACTCCCGCTTCAACACCCACTACGACACGGCCATGGCCGCGCCGAGCGTGAGGATGTCGGGCTGCGCGGGCAGGGGGCAGTAGTTTGGTGACGGAGGCCACTCGGGCCGACCGGGTGTGGACTGTGGTGAGCGCCCACGCCAATTCCCTCCATGTGCCCGTGTCGCTGCGCTTGCTGTGTCAGGCGGCTGCGGCCCGGTTGCCGGTCAGCGGAGTAGCGGTATCGGTTCACAGTGGCCGGGTGGTCTCCGAGGTGCTCTGCGCGATCGGACCGCTGAGCCGAGAGCTGGAGGAGCTGCAACTCACTGTGGGCGAGGGTCCGTCCTTGCAGGTGTTGGCCGGTGGGCCTTCGGTTCTGGTGAGTGAGTTGGACTCAGCCGAGCAGCAGGCTCGTTGGCCGTTGTTCGCCGCGGCGGCCGTGGAGGCTGGGGTCCGGGCGCTGTTCGCGTTGCCGCTGCGCTTGGGGGCTATCCGTGTCGGGGTCTTCGTCCTGTCTTCGGATCGCCCGGGGTGGCTGCCGGCCGAGGACTTGGCCGAGGCGTGGGTATTCGCCGAGTTCGCCTTGCGGCTGGTGCTCGACGGGCTGGCCGGCGTCGACTCCCAGGGCGGCGACCCCTTGGTCGATTGGCTGTCCGACAGTCGCCCCGAAATCCACCAGGCCACTGGAATGATCTCAGTACAGCTCGGCGTCGGAATCGCTGAGGCCTTCAGCAGGCTGCGCGCGCGGGCGTTCGCCCAGGGGCGTCCGCTATCCGAGCTAGCGGCCGACATTGTCGCCCGCCGACAACGGTTCGACTCCAAGCACACCTCATGAGGAGGCGTCCTATTATTATGGCCCGCGTTCCGTTCGGAGATGACACCATGGCCAATGAGCGATTGGCCCGAACCTTGGTTGAACTCGCCGACACCCTGGTCGATGACTTCGACCAGGTCGAGTTCCAGCACAGGCTGGTGGATCGCTGCATGGAACTTCTCGCGGTGTCCGCGGCCGGACTTTTGTTGGGCGATTCTTGCGACCGGCTGCGGGTGATGGCCTCCTCCGCGGAAAACATCCATCTGCTGGAGCTGTTTCAGCTGCAAAATCACGAGGGCCCCTGCCTGGACTGCTACCTTACCGGTGCGCCGGTCAGCCACCCCGACCTGAGCCTGGCCTCCGACCGGTGGCCGCTGTTCGCTCCCGCGGCCACCGAGTCCGGGTTCCGGACCGTGCACGCCCTGCCGATGCGACTGCGCTCGCAGGTCATCGGGGCGCTGAACCTGTTCCACACCGATTCCCACGCCCTGGCCCCCGAGATCACCCAGATCGGGCAAGCCCTGGCCGACGTGGCGACCATCGGCCTGATCCAGGAACGGGCCCTGCACCAGCAGCACGTCCTCGTCGACCAGCTGCAGACCGCGCTGGACAGCCGCGTTCTCATCGAGCAGGCCAAGGGTATCCTCGCCGAACGCCACCACATCGACCCCACCAACGCCTTCGCCCTGCTGCGCACCTACGCCCGCGACCACAACCAGCGGCTCACCAAGCTGGCCGCCACCGTCATCGACGGGAGCACCACCGCCACCGAGCTGCTCGCTAGCGCGCCGGCTACCACGTCAGGCCAGGGATTCTCACCGCATCCGCAACCCGATGCAAAAGACCGGCAGTAGTACAGGTAGCGACCAGATACGTGTAATGGCGACATCGCCGCGAGACGGGACTTTTAGGGGAGCTACGTGACTAGGACCTCGCCGCCTGGTGCTCGGGCGAAGTGGGGGTACCAGCGGTGAAAGTCGGCGGAGAGCTGATCGTTGAGGACCCGGGTTCGGATCTGAAGTAGCAGGTGGGCGCCGCGTGGTGTCCAACGCATTTGCCGCTTTTTGACCATCCGCTGCTGATCACCTGGTTGACCGTGGATTCGGTGATGCGGTGGAGATCGCCTCGCCGGCACGGCACGTTCGCCGTAGTTCGGATCCGGCCAGTGGTTGGCGCGCAGATAACTGTTGAACTCGCGTACCGCCGTGAGCAGTTCGCTCGGTTCGTCGGCAGGTTGGAGCGTTCCAAGTCGATGATGATGCCATCGATCGTGGTCAGGGCGCGGAAGACGTTGCCGTGCCAAAGACCCGTTGACTGCACCAATATTCACGAAAGGAGATCTTTGTCGACGGGGCCCGGCGGAATACGTCTCGGCATGTTTGATATAGCGATCCATGTATTCCATGTACGGCTCAACCTTCTCGCTCAAGCGTTCCTCCGGCTGCTCGCTAGGACGGGGACCGGTGCGACATGCTGCCAGATGGACTCCACCGCTCCAGGATGAGACGCCAGTACCGGAATCTAAAGGCGGTTCGAGAGGTGACCGGCAAAGGTCATGGTCGATGCCGGTTCGCCGACAAGGATTTCTCGATAGTCGCCCACAACGCCGGCCACGGCGGTATCGCGGTGCACGATGTCGGCCTGCACGCGACGGTGCGAACGATCGAGCATGTCCGTACGCCGCCTGCGGGAGTCGGGTATCGCGGTGCAGAGCCGCCCTCATCCCGCCGCACAGAATCGATGGTATCGAGGATCACGCAACGCCCAAGGTGGATGGTACGCACGCTGCGGCAGTACTCAGCGCGACTACCAGGTTTCGTGGGTACGTCAATTTGGTCTACATTCTGAAGCGCAGAACACGCACGACAGTCGTCCAAGTGGGCCTAATACAACCGTATCGGGGCAAATGCTGCCCGCCGTGGCCAATCTGGAGCTTGCGAACAACGATCGCTGGAACCGGGCCTCCGCTGAGCTGCTCACCCGCGGCGCAAAACTCGATGTCGGCATGCGGCCGGCTGGCGGCGTTGAGCACCCCAGAAACCGCTGATTCGGGACTGCGGTTTCGGTTGGTTGGACGCCCCCCTTGACGCGCGGTGTGGTAGCCCTTCGAGACGTCGTCGGGATGGCGCGTTGACCCACTGCGTTCGCGAAGCAAATATGGATTATCTAACGTCGCGATTTCAGCGCCATCAGCGCTGCTGCCGCTTGCCCGTGGCTACAACAGGGCACTCAAGGACCTCCCCACCAGGCCGGCCTGAGCCGCCTGAAGCTGACGGGATCATGACGGTCTATACGCGCAGCTCTGAGCTTGCGCAGCTGAGGCCCGGCGTCGCGGTCTCCGTCACTGTCGAGATGCTCCGCACCTGGTAGACCTGGAGCTACCAGCCGTCACGACGGTTTGACGGTTTGACGGTTTGACGGCACACTGTAGGTATGATGAAGACTGTTCATGGACCGATCACCATCGCACCATGGCGAGTCCGCCCCGCGCCCGATGACCATCACAAATCAGTCTCCGCAGCGGAGCAAGTGACGAAGGCATCCGACACTGTCGACCTGCTGAATAACGTGGAGGTGAACTGCTACGGGATCATGACACCTCTGCCCCAGCTCAGCACGGTGACGATCAAGGACGACACCTTGGTACTAGTCCGACCGCACGATCCCAGTCAATTCCCGGCCTTGGTGTATGCGATTCGCAACAGCGGTGCAGGCCTCGAACCGTCAGACGACGGCAAACAGATCCTCGTTCCGGTCCCCACCCCCAGTCTCTGACTCCCTACGAACGACCGAGGGCGCTGTTCCATTGAGGCGAAGAGCGTCCTCGTCATGCACCAAGCAGGGAGCCAAGATCCGTCAGAAACCCTGGAAAACCCTAACAAACCGGACATCTGAAGGCGTCTCGCATGGCGTCTGGGCGAGCAGATGGAGCAGATCGAGTGGGTCGAGCGCTCAATGCAACCGTGCCCTCCACAGTGCTGCCAGCACGCTTGCGTGTCCGACCGTAGGGTTAGGATTCGACCGACTGGATCCCGGTGGCTTGCGAGCCGCTGATCT
>Ga0134128_10002273_pt1 | contig 23903 bp, 21 predicted proteins | sample KB31754_FD_96462 | JGI IMG/M metagenome (GOLD analysis project Ga0134128, IMG submission 96462) | Terrestrial soil microbial communities with excess Nitrogen fertilizer from Kellogg Biological Station, Michigan, USA - KB3-175-4 | ecosystem: Environmental > Terrestrial > Soil > Unclassified ... | reverse complement strand
TCCTCGATCTCTTTCTTGGTGCGGTGAAAAATGAAGATCGGCTTCGAACGCCAGAACACCTTGATGATCTGTCCGTCGGCGATCGGCGCAAGGTCGACTTCGATCGGCGCACCAGCCGCTATGGTGGAGGCGTCCGGATTCATTTGAGCGATCAGGGGCACCAGCACGGCAGCGGCTCCCACCGCGCCGACGGCGCCGGTGGCAATATAGAGAAAGTCGCGGCGCGTGTGCTCCGCCGAAGACACGGTCGTCACGTCTGAAGCCCTCTCCTCCGGCTGGCTAGTTCATCCGCCCGCGGCTGGAGCCCGGGACCGAAGTCCGGAGGGCGGCGGGGCGGACCGCTTGCGGCAGCCCTGGAATAGGCAGGGCAGCGCGTCGGCGTGGTTCTATTGGCACCCTTGCCGTGATAGCGCAAGCCCGCAAAAGCGCCGTCGAACGATCTGAGCACCGGTTTTGCATCAGACCGCGTTTTAAATGTTACATTATGTATGCAATCTGGGCGGTCGATGACACCGGATGCGACCTCATTGAACACGCACGCCCGCGAAGTTTTGTCGCATAAATCGTTACCAGGAGCGGTTTCCCCCCAGAGACCGTGGAGTGCTTAGACCCACTATGCGGATCGCCCTATTTGCACCCGATATCCCCCAGAACACCGGCACGATTCTACGCTTTTGTGCGAGCCTTGGGGTGGAAGCGCACATCATAGAACCAGCCGGTTTTCCGGTGACCGACCGTGCCTTCCGCCGGGCGGGAATGGACTACATCGACCATGTTGCCCTGACCCGGCATGCCTCCTTTGCGGCCTTCGAGGAATGGCGGGCGGGCGGGCGGTTTTCGCTTGTGCTCTTGAGTACCGGCGCCGAGCAATCCTATCTCGATCACACATTCAACAGGAACGAGGTGCTGCTGTTCGGCCGGGAAAGCGCCGGCGTCCCCGGTGAGGTCCATAAGGCGGCCGACACCCGACTTCGCGTGCCAATGAGGCCGGGTTTGCGATCGCTCAATGTGGCGATGACCGTCGCGCTGATCGCTGGCGAGGCACTCCGGCAGACGGGCGGATTTGGGCAATGATACCATTGACCCAGCGACGCCAAGCGGGAACGCGATGAACCAAAGTCTGCTCGAGGATCAAAAGAACAAAGCGCGCTCGTGGTTTGAATCGCTGCGCGACGATATATGCGCGGCGTTCGAGGCGCTGGAAGATTCGCTCCCGGCCGAGGCCCCTCTCGCCGACCGCGCGGTCGGCCGCTTCGTTCGTACGCCCTGGCAGCGCACCAGTCCCAATGACGCTCCCGGTGGCGGTGGCGTCATGGCGCTGATGCATGGCCGCGTGTTCGAGAAAGTCGGGGTGCACTGCTCAACCGTGCACGGCGAATTCGCGCCGGAATTCCGCAAGGAGATTCCCGGCGCGGACAACGACCCGCGATTTTGGGCTTCGGGCATTTCGTTGATTGCACACCTTCATAACCCGCATGTGCCCGCGGTTCACCTCAATACGCGATTTGTCGTCACCACCAGAGCCTGGTTCGGCGGCGGTGCTGATCTCACGCCGCTGCTCGACCGCCGTCGAACGCAAACGGACCCTGACAGCATCGCGTTTCATGCGGCAATGAAGACCGCCTGCGACATGCATGCCGAAATTGCGCCTTACGACAAATACAAAAAATGGTGCGACGAATATTTCTTCCTCAAGCACCGCAACGAGCCGCGCGGGATAGGCGGCATTTTCTATGATTATCTCGAAACTGATTGGGATGAGACTTTTGCATTCACGCAAGGTGTTGGCCGGGCATTCCTGCGCGTTTACCCCGGATTGGTGCGCAAGAATTTCACGACGCCATGGACCAACGCCGAACGCGAGGAGCAATTAATACGACGCGGACGCTATGTCGAGTTCAACTTGCTCTATGACCGGGGAACTATTTTCGGGCTCAAAACGGGCGGCAATGTTGAATCCATTCTCTCGTCGATGCCGCCGTTGGTCAGATGGCCGTGAACGCAAGGTCAATTCTTGATCAATTCTTGCCAGACGGTGTTGAATACCCACAATTGTCAGGCTTATTTCGCTGGTGACCAAGTCATTGCACTGTAATCCAAAACAAGTTTCTTGCCCCACTATGCGCGCAGGTGGCAAAAGCTCGTCGCATTAAACCTCCTCTATTGAAACAACGATCGGCAACAAGCGATGCCGGACGACGATTTGTTCTTGAAGACGATCGAGGCTGCCTATGCAAGCGGTGTTAAAGACGACTGCTTGCCCGAGGCGCTGACTGCATTAAATCAGCTGTTCGGCGGAGCCGGCGCGGTGCTCGAGATCGTCGACAAGCGCGAAATGCGACACAAAGCTTTCAGTTCTGTCGGTTTGCCGGATTTGGCCCGCGTCCCCTACATCGAGCAATTCTCCGCGGTCAATCCGCGAATGCCGTACGCGTTCCGTCAGCCTCAAGGTAAGCTCATTTGGGACTATCAGCTCCTAGACGAAGATCAGATGACGCGTAACCCGTTCTACGGCGAGTTCCTGGAGTCTGTCGGGCTGCGCTACTGCCTTGGGGCCGTGGTCGAACAGTCGCCTGCAAAGTTTGCCGCCATATCAGTCCAACGGACAAAGAAGCAAGGTCATCCCGACAAGCGGCAGATCGCGCTGATGGGGCGCCTCTATCCGCATTATCAGCGCGCGTACGACGTATCGACTCGCCTGAGAACTGTAGCCGATCGCAGCGGCGTGCTCGAGAACACGCTCGACTGGCTTGCGGATGGCGTCGCACTGCTGCGCGCCGATGGCCAAATCGTCTACGCCAACGACACGTTGCGCAGTTTCGCGCAACGCGGTGATGGATTCCGTATTTCCGATTGCGAAATCGAATTCGTAACACCGGAAGCGCGTCGCCGATTTGACACTGCGCTCGGCGTCGTCAAGCGGATTGGTGACGCTTCGTCGGCTGAATACTCCGCCGATTTTCCGGTGCCGCGCGGTAATGGAATGCCGGCATACATCGTTTCGGTACGCCCGCTTGTGCCCTGGAAAGCTCGTGTCACGCAAAATGCCGAAGCCGAAATCATAGTGTTCTTACGCGACCCTCTCCGCCGCAATATCGCGACCACCCAAATACTTCAGCAGTTGTTCGGCCTCACGAAAGCCGAAGCTCACCTGGCGCAGGCATTGTGCCTGGGCGTGACGACCGGCGCCTATGCAGCCAAACGATGCGTGAGCCTCAACACCGTGTATTCGCACCTCAAGCGGATACGCGAAAAAACAGGCTGCAAGAGCGTCCCTGAATTGATCCTCAAGTTCAGTGAGTTGAATGTGCCCCTGCGGCCGAGAGACCCATCCGGCTCAGCGTAGCGCACCGTACACCAGGAATACTCCGCCAAATAAAACGACGGCGTCGAGGATTGCCGTGTGAAAATGAACCGGCATTCGTTCGACGAAAGCCTTGGCCAGGAAAGCTCCTGGCAGCGCGACAAAGCCGATCAACAACGCGAAAGCGATGACCTGCGCGGTGATGACGCCTGCGAGCCCGAATACGGAAATCTTCACTATTCCGATCACGATTGAGATACCCGCATCTGTAGCAATGACACCGGCGCCTTCAACGCCTGCCGCCATCAGCAGGGAAAGCAGGATCACGCCCGAGCCTGCCGTGCACCGACGAAGACGCCGTAGCCAAGCGATCCCAAGGCGAGGCCGCCGTCGCCGATCTTGACGCCGTGATAGCGCAATAGCCGGCGCAACGGCACGCTCAGGATCAGCATGCCGCCTATCACGAGCGCCGCGCCTGCGCCGGATAGGCGGGTGTATCCCCAAGCCCCCAATACGCAGGTCGGCACCGCCGCCACAAGGACGATCACGATCCGCCGCCAATCGGCGTATTTCAGGAATGCAAAGATGCGGCTCGAATTTGTGAACATCGCCGAGATCGCGATGATCGGCACAACAGGTTCCGCACCCACCAGCGGCACCAGCACCAGCGGCATCAATGCCCCGGTGCCGTAGCCAGATACGCCCCCGATGATTGACGCGAACAGCGCGACCGCCGCGACCGGGATCAACTGCCAGGAGGATATGTCGGCGAAGCCGGAGAGGAGATTCATAATCTGCGCCCTGCGGGACTTTTTATTTTGTGGCCGCGGACGCGCGCAGGGCGTCGGCTGCTATGCTGTCGAGCTCCGCCTGATCGCCCGGAAAGCCCGCGACAATCCATGCCTCTTCGGCCGCGCGCAAGGCTGCTCCGAGCGCGGGGCCTTGCGGCACACCGCGCTTCATGAAATCGGCCGCCTTAAGCGGAAACATTGGTATGCTCCAGTGCTGCGGCAAGTTCACCAGTGCGCGCCAGTCTCCGTCATGCGATGTCGCATCCGATCGCGCCCAGGCGAGCAAAACTTGATCGGTAAATTGCTGTGGCTTTAACCGATAGAGGAGCGCTTTCGCTGCCTTCTCGCCGTTTGCCGGTGAAACACGCCACCAACCGTCGCCCATGGACGAGAGCCGCGCATGCTCGTTATTAGTTAGCCGCAACTTCTGCCAAAGCCGTTCAGCATCTTCGACAACGGCAACACCGAGCGCGCCGAGGCGGCGAACTGCGTCCGGTGTCGTCGAAATTTCAGCTTCAACCTTAGCCAAGTTCTCGAACGGTGCGAGATAAGGTACTCCGCCGAGCACGCGCAGCAGCAATCCTGCATGCCCCATGACGGCAAGTGTCGGCGCAGCCCGCGGCGCGACCAGCAGTTTCATCAACTCCATGCGGACTCGCTCACGCGAGAGCTGATCGAGGCCGTCGCGTGCTGCGATGCAGGCGGCAAGCCCCACCGCATCGAGCCGCCCGCTGCCGTAGGAGGCGTGGAACCGAAAGAAGCGGAGGATGCGCAGATAGTCCTCGGCGATCCGCTCGGCCGGGTCGCCGATAAACCGCACGCGGCGTTGCTGAAGATCGTCGAGGCCGCCGGCATAATCGTAGACCACACCGTCGCGCGTAGCTGACAGCGCGTTGATCGTGAAATCCCGCCGATGCGCGTCGCCCGCCCAGTCGCGGCCAAACTCGACCTTGGCGTGGCGGCCATAGGTTTCCACATCCCGGCGCAGGGTGGTGACTTCGAATGGATGCTTGTCGATGATGACCGTAACGGTACCGTGCTCAATTCCGGTCGGAACAGATTTGAAGCCTGCCGCGGAGGCGCGTTTCACCACCTCTTCCGGCATCGCAGTAGTGGCGATGTCGATCTCCGCGATTGGAACGCCGAGCAATGCATTACGCACAGCCCCGCCGACCACACGCGCCTCTTCGCCGTCGCGGTCAAGCAAGCCGAGCAGCTGTGCAAGTGCGCCAATAGTCAGCCAACCGGCATCGCCGAGTCTGCGATCCGTACGGCCTGCTTGCGATGACATTACTTAGCCGCCCCGGGAACGAATTTGCCGTTTTCCATATGCGCCGGCACGTAAGTCGAACCCGGCGGCGCGCCTGAAAAATGTGCAAAAAAGATGAAACTCCCCAACACCAGCGCCAGCGCGAGGATGGCCAGTGTCGCAACGCGTACCAACGGCCATGATTTGAGATCCATCACGCCCGCCTTGGTCGCCCACAGGAACACGCCATAGAGCACGAAGGGCGTCAGGAACAGGACGATCTCTGTGAAGACCGGGCGGATCATCGGCAAATCCGATCATAAAGATTGCGCAGGATACCAGCCGTCACGCCCCAGATGTAGTGCTCGCCGAAGGTGAATGCGTAGTAGTGCCGGGTCATGCCCTGCCAATCTCGCGAATGACGCTGCACGTTGTTTTGATCCATCAAGTAGGCAAGCGGTACTTCGAATGTCGCGTCGACCTCGCTCGCATTGAGACTGAGCGAAAAACCCGGCTTCACGCGCGCGATCACCGGCACAATTCGGTAGCCAAGCGTTGTCAAGTAGAGATCGAGATAGCCGAGCGGCTCGATATGGGCGCGGTCAAGCCCGATCTCCTCCTGTGCTTCGCGCAGCGCCGATGCGCATGGATCTGCATCCGTCTTGTCGATCTTGCCTCCCGGAAACGAAACCTGCCCAGGATGATCTGGCAGATGCTGCGCACGTTGCGTGAGCAATACGGTCGGCTCGGAGTGGTCGACGATCGGCACCAGCACGGCGGCGGGCCGGATGGGCCGCACCTCGGCAATCTTGCGCATGACCGGATCGGCGTCGTGATCGCCGCGATTTGGCGTGATGCTTGGATCGGTGAGGCCCGCGGGCACCTCCAGCGTCAGGCGCGCGCGCACGCGCGTAAAAAATTCCGCCGCCGTCAAGCTGCTCGTCGCAGCGTCCTGCATCAGGCAAATTCCCGCAATGCGCTCGCCTCCGCCATGACGAAAAACTCGCCTTGCGACACAACACCAAACATCGCTTTGCCGCCGACATCGCGTTCCTCGCCAAGCGCGACGAGATCATAGAAAAGCGCACGCGAGACCTTTGCCCATAGGTCCCGGCGCACATGGAGGTACGGTTTGAGACCTCCATTTGCCGGCTGCTGTTCGAAACGCAGTACATGGCCTGGGCCGGCAGTGACCCAATCATCGACATTTGTCCGGAAATCAAGAACTGCGCCGCGATCGCCGGATGACACCTTCATTTCGACGGCTAGAAACGGTGCATCGTCGACCGCGATTCCGACCTTCTCGACCGGCGTGACCAGGAAATGCTTGTCACCTTCACGTTTGAGGACGGAAGCAAACAATTTGATCAATGCCGCCCGCCCGATTGGGCTTTTCTGATAAAACCAAGTGCCGTCGCTCCCTATCCTCATGTCGATATCGCCGCAAAACGGCGGATTCCACCGTTCCACGGGTGGCAGCCCCTTGTTTTCGCGCGGCAGCGATGCCGTCAGCGCTTCCAGCCCGCTCTGCCCTGCCTTCGCCATTGTTTTCCTTCGATAATTAGGCCGCCGCAGACCTGTTCGCATCTTTGTGATGAACCGGATCGGCGGTGGAAGATAGCGTAAGCTCGCTGATAGATAGAGGCAGATTCGGCCCGTAAGACGCATCGAAATCGGCGTTGGTGTGTTTGTTGCATAGCACCAGCCAGGGCTCCAGACGGGCGACGAAAGGAAGCGGCATCATGGCGAAAGCCAGCGGCGAAAGTCTTGAAAAACTTGAAGACATGATTGTTCGCGCGGCGGAGTCTACCGCGGCACATATACGCGCCGCAAAGGCCGCGATCGGCGCTGTCATCTTCGGGCAAGACGTTGTGGTGGAGCGTGCCCTTGTCACCGTGCTCTCCGGTGGCCATGCACTCCTCGTCGGCGTCCCCGGTCTCGCCAAGACAAAACTGGTCGAGACAATGGGGACGGCGCTCGGTCTTGATGCACGGCGTATCCAGTTCACGCCCGATCTGATGCCCTCCGACATCCTCGGAACGGAAGTGCTCGAGGAAAGCCCAGGCGGCAAGCGCAGCTTCCGTTTCATCGCCGGACCTGTGTTCGCCCAATTGCTCATGGCCGATGAAATCAATCGCGCGTCACCGCGTACGCAATCCGCTCTTTTGCAAGCCATGCAGGAGCAACACGTGACCGTGGCCGGCGTTCGCCACGACCTGCCGAAGCCGTTCCACGTGCTCGCGACACAAAACCCGCTCGAGCAGGAAGGCACATATCCGCTGCCCGAAGCGCAGCTCGATCGTTTTCTCATGGAAGTTGATGTCGACTATCCCGACCAGGAAGCCGAGCGAAAAATCCTGTTCGATACCACTGGCGCAGAAGAGTCCCGCGCCAAAGCGGCAATGACATCGGAAGACCTGCTGTCAGCGCAACGTCTCGTTCGGCGCTTGCCGGTCGGGGAATCTGTCGTCGAGACAATCCTTGCACTGGTGCGATCGGCGCGGCCCGGGCCGGAGGCCGGCGATATCGGCAAGCTTATCTCCTGGGGTCCCGGCCCCCGCGCCAGCCAGGCGCTAATGCTGGCGGTGCGCGCGCGTGCGCTTTTGGACGGTCGTTTTGCGCCATCCATTGATGATGTCCTCGAACTGGCAGAACCAGTGCTCAAACACCGTATGGCGTTGACCTTTGCCGCGCGCGCAGAAGGCGAAACGATTCCCAACGTGATCCGGCGGTTGAAAGCGCGCATCGGATAGTCGCGATGGCGGAGTCGAAGCCAAACGACAAAGAGGCAGGCGAGATAAAGCAGGCCACGGTCGGGGCCCGCAAACTCGCCGATGCGATGCCGCGTCTTATTCTCGAGGCACGCCGCATTGCCACGACCGTCATCCATGGGTTGCACGGCCGCCGCCGGGCCGGACCAGGGGAGAATTTCTGGCAATATCGCCGCTTCGTATCGGGTGAGGCCGCGCAGAATGTCGATTGGCGACGTTCGGCGCGAGACGATCACCTCTATGTCCGCGAACGCGAATGGGAGGCCTCGCACACGGTGTGGATTTGGCCCGACCGCTCACCGTCAATGTCCTTCACGTCCGAATTGTCGGACGACAGCAAGCTTGAGCGTGCGCTGATCATCGCTTTTGCTCTGGCCGAAGTCCTGGTCCAGGGAGGCGAGCGCGTGGGTGTGCCTGGGCTCCTGCGCCCAACGGCGAGCCGAAATGTCATTGAGAAGATGGCGGAGGCCATTCTGCACGACCCAACAGAACGCGCGAGCCTGCCGCCATCGTTCGTGCCTTCGCCACTGTCGGAAGTCGTGATGCTGTCCGATCTGTGGTCCCCGATCGGGGAAGTCCGCGCCACCATTGCCCAGCTCTCCGCAACGGGAGCGCATGGTCATTTAGTGCAGATTGTCGACCCGGCCGAAGAGAGTTTTCCCTACTCGGGCCGTATCGAATTCATCGAACCCGAAGGCGCGGGTTCGGTTACCGCGGGACGCGCCGAGGCGTGGCGCAACGATTACCAAGGCATCGTTGTCCGTCACCGGGCCGCGATCCGCACCGAGGCCGATCTCAGGGGATGGAGCTTCGCCGTCCACCGCACCGATCGTCCGGCGAGCGAACTCCTGCTCGTTCTCCATGCACGTATGGGCGACAACCCGCAGCCGTATGCCATCAACAGCCGGCACGCCCCGGCTAACCCATCGAGCGCCGCATGATCGGGTCTTTGCCGCTTGGCTTTGCCCAGCCGTTGGTCCTTTTCGGGCTGCTTACCTTGCCCGTGTTATGGTGGCTCTTGCGGCTCGTTCCGCCGCGACCGCGGCGTATCGACTTCCCGCCCACCCGCTTGTTGTTTGAAATCGCGCCCAAGGACGAGACGCCGGCACGCACGCCCTGGTGGCTCACACTCCTGCGCCTCATGCTTGCCGCGCTACTCATCATCGCGGCGGCCGGGCCATTATGGAATCCGCCGCTCGCAACGGCCAAACGGGCGTCGCCACTGTTGATCCTGATCGATGACGGCTGGCCTGCGGCTGCCGAATGGGACAAGCGAATTAGAACGGCTGACGAAATCATCGCGCGCGCAGAGGCCGACAATCGCGGCGTCGCCATCTTGCCAGTCTCCGAAACAGACCGCGATATTTCTTTGCAACTCGCCGGCGCCGCAAGGGTGCAAATCAAGCAGATCAAGCCAAAACCCTATGGCATCGATCGCACCGAAGCATTGCCGCTGATTGAGCGTTTTATCGCGGCAGTGCCGAATGTCGAATTGGTCTGGCTCTCCGACGGGGTCGACCTCGGCAAGGGACCCAATTTCGTCGCCGGCTTGAAACGGGCCATTGGCGATCGCCCGCTCACCATTCTCGCGGATGGTTTGCCGATCCCGCATGCGCTCGCGGCCGCTGACAATGCCGCGGGAGCGCTGACGGTGAGGGTCCTGCGCGCGAAAAACGCGCCCGGTGATAGCGGCATGGTGAACGCGATCGACCTCAAAGGCCTGCCTTTGGGAGAAGCGCCATTTGCGTTCAAGCCCGGTGAGCATGAAACCGATGCCGTGATCGACTTGCCGGTGGAAATTCGTAACGACGTCGCGCGACTTGAAATCGTCGGCGAACACTCGGCGGGCGCCGTTCAGCTGCTAGATAAGCGCTGGCGAAGGCGCACCGTCGGCATCGTTTCCGGTTCTGCCGCGGACCGCTCGCAACCGTTGATCGGTGCAAGCTATTATCTGTCCCGCGCCCTCAATCCGTTTGCCGACGTCAGTCTCGCCGAGGGCGTGGCACCGGCCGAGGCCGTGTCGCGCTTCCTCGACCGCCACCTGCCTATGTTGATCCTCGCCGACGTCGGCAATGTCGCCGAGGCACTCGATCGCCTCAATAAGTGGATCGACAATGGTGGAGTGCTGGTACGCTTCGCCGGGCCACATCTTGCCGGCGCCGATGACAATCTGGTGCCGGTCAAACTGCGCCGCGGTGGACGTATCCTTGGTGGCAGCCTTAGTTGGGACAAGCCGCAGCAGCTTGCGGGCTTCTCGCGCGACGGTCCATTCAACGGCATGGCCGTTCCGACCGACGTGACGGTCACGCGCCAGGTGCTCGCCGAACCCGACGCGCAGCTTACCGACCGGACCTGGGCGACGCTTGCCGATGGCACACCACTCGTGACGGCAGAGCGGCGGGGCAAGGGCTTGATTGTGTTATTTCATGTAACGGCGGATACGCGCTGGTCCGACCTGCCGCTGTCCGGCGCCTTCGTGGACATGCTGCGGCGCCTGGTGGCGCTCGCCGGCGCGAGCGCGACAGCTGAAGGTGACAATAGCGTGCCGCAGGACGCCACTAACCGGTCGGCTCAGGTCGTGCCTCCGACGCGCGTCCTCGACGGGTTCGGAGCATTCTCGACACCACCCGCGACTGCGCGACCAATTCCCAGCAACTATGCGGAACGCGGCAGTCTCGACCATCCGCCGGGCTTCTATGGACCGCCGGAAGGCCTCGTCGCGGTCAATACGCTCGCGCCCGCTGACCGGCCGGCCGAACTCGACGTTTCGCCGCTCAACGCGCGGGTCGACGCCTATCGCCAGGGAGAGCCTCTCGACTTGCGCGGACCGTTATTTGTTGGCGCGCTTGTGCTGCTGATGCTCGATGCTTTGGTGGTAATAATGCTTTCGGGCGGGATCTCTGCGTTGCGGCCGCGGCGGCGTGTCACGGTCGCACTGGTCGCTGCCGTCATCATTGGCACGGCCACGCTTTACGAGCCGGCCCGGGCGCAACCCGCGCCGGCGCAGCCGTTCACGCCACCGCTGACGGCGCAGCAGGAAGATTTCGCCAAGAAAGCGACGCTGCAGACGCATCTCGCCTACGTCATTACGGGCGATACCGGTGTCGACGACGTGAGCAAGAGCGGGTTGCAGGGCCTCACTATGTTCCTAGCGCAGCGCACGGCGCTCGAGGCCGGTGATCCGATCGGACTCGACCTGGCTCGTGACGAACTTGCATTCTTCCCACTGATTTACTGGCCGATATCACCGAGTGCGCCGAAGCCGCCGCAAGCCGCACTCGAAAAAATCGATACTTACATGAAACGCGGCGGCACGGTGCTATTCGACACACGCGACGCTATAGACGCCCCACCTGGGCCCGGCGGGGACATGCGCGGACCTGGCATGGTCGCGCTGCGCTCGATTCTCTCCTCTCTCGATATTCCGGAACTCGAACCCGTACCGCATGATCATGTACTCACCAAAACTTTCTTTCTGCTGCGGGATTTTCCCGGCCGCTTTACCACCGGTCAGCTCTGGGTCGAGGCTCTGCCTGCCGACAACGAGGATGAAGAGCCAAACCGCCCGGCGCGCGCGGGCGACGGCGTGTCATCAATCCTGATCACTTCAAACGATCTTGCCGGCGCGTGGGCTTTGCGCCCCGACGGCCAACCCATGCTTCCCTTGGTACCCGGCGAGCCGCGACAACGCGAATTTGCCTTTCGCGCCGGCGTCAACATCGTGATGTACGCGCTAACCGGCAACTACAAGGCCGATCAGGTACACATCCCGGCATTACTCGAGCGCCTGGGGCAGTAGGAGTGCGGACGTGAACCTCGGCATCTCATTTGCTCCGCTCGTACCGTCCTACGTCGTATGGGCGGCCTTTGCCGTCGCCGTACTCATTTCAATTTTATTGCTGATCGCGCGCAGTCGTGGTGCACCGCTACGCGCGTTGGCGCTTTCTCTTATGGTGCTCGCGCTCGCCAACCCCTCGCTCACGCGGGAGGACCGCGATCCCATCGCGTCGGTTGCCGCCGTCATTGTCGACAAGAGCCCCAGCCAGAATTTCGGTGATCGTGCTGGGCAAACCGAGGCCGTCCGCGCGGCCCTTGTCGAACGGCTCAAGCGCATTCCGGGTCTGGAGGTCCGCGTGGCCGAAGCAGGCGCCGCAGACGGCGAGACGGATGGCACCAAGCTATTTTCAGCGCTTTCCTCGACACTTGCTGACGTGCCCCCCGACCGGGTTGCCGGCGCCGTTCTGATTACTGACGGCCGGGTGCACGACGTACCCGCCGATGCTTCGACTCTTGGATTTGCGGCCCCTTTGCACGCTTTGATCACGGGCCACAAGAACGAGATTGACCGCCGCGTCGTGCTGACACAGACGCCGCGGTTCGGAATTGTCGGTCAGTCGCAAACTGTTGGCTTCCGCATCGAGGATCAAGGCGCTCAAGTCGGCACCGCCGAGGTTACGGTCCGGCGTGACGGCGATGTGCTGGAAAAGCGCGTCGTCACGGCGCATACCGACGTCAAAATCAACGTACCCATCCCACATGCTGGCCCGAATATCGTCGAGATTGAAGCCTCCCCGCTCGATGGCGAACTGACGCAAGTCAACAACCGGGCCGTGGTTTCGATTGACGGCGTACGCGACAAGCTGCGCGTACTGCTGGTATCGGGCGAACCGCACGCGGGCGAACGGACCTGGCGCAACCTTCTCAAATCGGATGCGTCCGTCGACCTGGTGCACTTTACCATTCTGCGGCCACCGGAAAAGCAGGACGGCACGCCGATCAACGAGTTGTCGCTGATCGCATTTCCCACGCGCGAACTGTTTCAGCAGAAAATCGGCGAATTCCAGCTCATCATTTTTGACCGCTACGCCCGGCAGGGCGTACTGCCTCTCATCTATTTCGAGAACATTGCTAAATATGTGCGTGACGGCGGAGCGGTATTGATCGCTGCCGGCCCCGACTATGCAAGTCCGACAAGTATCTGGCGCACGCCTCTCGACGGCATTCTGCCGGCCGAACCGACGGGCGAAGTCACCGAACAACGATTCCAGGCGCAGCTGACGGAAGCCGGTCACCGCCATCCGGTCACACGCGATCTCGAGGGATCGCAGACTGATCCTCCACACTGGAGTCACTGGTTCAGGCTTGTTGACATCAAGCGCAACACCGGGACCAGCGTAATGCAGGGTCCCGACGGCAAACCGCTTCTTGTGCTGGGTCGTGAAGGCGAGGGCCGCGTGGCGCTACTGTTGTCCGACCATATCTGGCTGTGGGCGCGCGGTTATGAAGGTGGCGGACCACACCTCGATTTGCTGCGACGGCTGTCGCACTGGCTCATGAAACAACCCGACCTCGAAGAAGAGGCACTTCGATTGATCGTCCACGGGCGCGACATCACCGTGCAGCGTCAGACCATGGCTGACACTGTCAACCAGATTACGCTCACAACGCCAACCGGCAGCAGTCGTACGCTCAATCTTCAGCCGGTCGAACCCGGGCTTTGGCGGGCCAACATTGCCGCGAGCGAGTTGGGTCTCTGGCGGGCGACTGACGGAAAGCTCACCGCTCTCGCCAATGTCGGCCCCGCCAATCCGCGCGAATTTGCGGAAGTGACTTCGACCCCCGACGTGTTACAGGCGCTGGCCAATGCGACCGGCGGCGACGCACGGCGTATTGAAGACGGCAGCAGTGTCAACGTTCCGCGCGTCGTGCCGGTCCGTACCAGCACGACCTTCAAGGGTGACGATTGGATCGGTCTTAAGATGCGCGACGTCAGCGTCGTCCGCGGCATCGGCGTGCTGCCGATCTTTGCCGGCCTGATAGGGTTGTTGTTGCTGATCGGTTCGTTGGCGGCGACCTGGGCGAGAGAAGGACGCTAATTGACTCAATCGCTCCCGGGCGCGCGTCTCGCGCAACCGAAGTCCAGCGCCCGGTATTTGGCTATGCTTCCCAATCCGGTCGGATCAAACCGGCTACGCCTTCAAAGGCGCCGGCCGCCAGTTCCGCTACGAGAAGACGCGCGGGATCGACGGGGCCGGGCATTTTTACCTGCCCCTTCGGGATGCGCTTGAAACCCGATTTGGCGTAAATCGGTTCGTCGCCTACCAGCACAACAAGCTTATGTCCGCCAGCCTGGGCGTCCTTCAGCGCACGCTTGACCAATGCGGTGCCGACGCCGTGGGAACGAAATGGGGGTTCGACCGTGAGCGGCCCCAGCAGCAATGCCGGTGTGTTTCCGATGCAGATTGGCGTCAATCGTACGGAGCCCACCATGAGGCTCCCGATCCGCGCAGTGAACGACAAACCCAGGAGATGGCCCCTGCCCTCGCGGATACGAAACGCGGTGCGTGCAAAACGTCCCGGTCCGAAAGTACGCTCGTGCAGGCGGTCAATCGCCGGCGCGTCGGTCTCGGTCTCAGGCAGGATGGTCAGCGCAAGTTCGCTCATAAACCTCAATTATCCGTGTCATGCGCAGCCGCTTAGCATCTGGACCGATTCTGGTCCATTGCCCGTGGCGAAATGCGCCGCAACAGCCTAAATGAAGAGCGGTGAAGGTTAAGGAGCAACGCATGGGACTTCTGGTTGACGGCGTCTGGCAGGAAGATGCTTCGCGAACTAAGGACGGCCAATTCATCCGCCCGACCACGCAATTCCGCAATTGGGTTACGCCCGACGGCAGTCCGGGGCCATCCGGCAAAGGCGGCTTCGCGGCAGAATCCGGACGCTATCACCTTTACATTTCGCTTGCGTGCCCCTGGGCGCACCGCACGCTCATCTTCCGCAAGCTCAAGGCGCTCGAAAATGTCATATCCCTGTCCGTCGTCTCGCCAAACATGCTCAAAGACGGATGGACCTTCAATGTAAGTGAAGGATCAAGCGGCGATACGGCCAACGGCAAATCCAAACTTTCCGAAATCTACCTGCTTGCGCACACGCGCTACACCGGTCGGGTGAGTGTGCCCGTACTCTGGGACAAAAAACAGCAGACGATCGTCAATAACGAGTCGTCGGAAATAATTCGTATGTTCAATTCGGCGTTCAATACATTCACAAATGTGCGCACCGATTACTATCCGGAATCCTTGCGCCCCCAAATCGACAAGCTCAACGACCTGATCTATCCGAACATCAACAACGGCGTTTATCGCGCCGGATTTGCGACCTCTCAGGCGGCCTACGAACAGGCGTTTGGGAATGTCTTCGACACGCTAGAGGAACTCGAACAGATCCTTTCGCAGCATCGCTATCTTGCCGGAGACTCGTTGACTGAAGCCGACTGGCGGCTGTTTTGCACTCTGATCCGCTTCGACGCCGTGTATTATTCCCACTTCAAGTGTAACTGGCGACACATCTACGAATATCCGAACCTGTCGAACTATCTGCGCGATCTCTATCAAGTGCCCGGCATCGCCGAGACGGTAAGCATCGAGCAGATCAAGCAGCACTACTATTACAGCCAGCGGCATGTAAATCCGTCAGGCATTGTTCCAGTCGGGCCGCAGCTGGATTTTGCTGCGCCTCATGACCGCGGGCGATTCGGCCGGACGTGATCACCACAATTCGCTAATTGCGGCACCGCCAAACACTTCCGCCACGCGCGCGCGCGTACCGCGACCGGCATCTTCAGGCAGAGCGTCCGGCGCAAAAAATCCATGCTCGATGATTTCGTGATTTGGCGTTGGGTTTCCGTCCTGCCTGAAATCGCGGACAATGAATAATGCCACGTGGTCGCGCCGCGACATTCGCCTGTTGAAATATATTCCGTAAAGTTGAGGTGTCGAACCGAGCCGGATGTTGCCTTCTTCAGCCAGTTCTCGTGCGAGCGACTCCAGGAGAGTCTCCCCGGTCTCAACGCCACCCCCCGGCAGATGCCAGCCCGGCACATAGGAATGTTTGACCAGAAATATGCGTCCCGCGCCATCGATCACCATCGCGCGAGCCCCGAGCGTCGCGCCACGTGAAAATCTCCAGTAAAAATGCAAGACTCGGCGAATGACCGGTTCGAGCGCACAGCGCAAGCGTTGCAAACGCCTTCTCCCTTTTGACGCCAGCCGCCCCGGCAATGTGTTCCAGACCGACCAGGCGACGCTGTCAAACCCAGGTGCACCATCTAGAATGATTCTTATATATGACATAAACCGATCACTCCGCGACGGAGAGGACTGCCCGTGAAACGATTTTCCGACCTGACTGAGCAGGAAGTCTTGGCGCTTGCCATCACCAACGAAGAAGAAGACAGCCGTATCTATCGTGGTTTTGCCGAAGGACTGCGCGAGCAATTTCCCTCTTCTGCCAAAGTCTTTGACGAAATGGCGGAGGAGGAAGTCCATCACCGGACCAAGCTCTTCGACCTCTACCGTGAAAAATTTGGCGAATATCTTCCGCTTATTCGCCGCCAGGATGTGAAGGGCTTCCTCAATCCCAAGCAGCCCTTGTGGCTGACGCGGCCGCTTGGCCTCGACGAAGTCCGCAAATTCGCCGAAAACATGGAATTCGAGGCCGAGCGCTACTACCGCAGGGCGGCCGAAACCGCACGCGACGTCTCGGTGCGGAAGCTGTTGATTGAGCTTGCCGAAGCGGAGGCAGGTCATGAATCGCTTGCCCACAAGCTGTCCGAGCAAATTCTCACCGTGGGTGCGCGGGAAAAAGAAGACGCGACTTCCAAGCGCATGTTTATGCTGCAATATGTGCAGCCGGGACTAGCCGGGCTGATGGACGGGTCGGTTTCAACCCTGGCGCCGCTGTTCGCGGCTGCCTTCGCAACCCACAACACATGGCAAACCTTCCTGGTCGGGATTGCCGCCTCGGTCGGCGCGGGTATTTCAATGGCGTTTGCCGAGGCCCTCTCCGATGACGGTTCTCTCACCGGGCGCGGCTCTCCCGTCATCCGCGGCCTCGTAACCGGCGGCATGACCGCGATCGGTGGCCTCGGGCATACACTCCCCTACCTCATTCCGCATTTCATCACCGCCACGATTTTTTCGTTCATTGTGGTGGCGATTGAGCTCGCCGCCATTTCCTGGATCCGCATGCGTTACATGGACACACCATTCCTGCAGGCGGCATTTCAGGTCGTGGTTGGCGGGGTGCTGGTGTTCGCCGCCGGCATATTGATCGGCAGTTCATGAGCGCGGCGCATTCTCACAATTCTTCATGGCCCCACTTGGCCGTGCCTGTCCCGGCGATCCGCGCATTCGGCTACGTGCGTTAATCAAGGCGTGGATGTCCGATACAAGGTGAGGCATGACGGAATTCACCCTCGCGCATCTTTCAGATCCTCACCTCGCACCGCTGCCCACGCCGCATTGGGGCGAGCTGATCGGCAAGCGCTTCACAGGCTACATTAACTGGCAGCGCAACCGGCGATCCGTTCATTTGGCAGAGACACTTTCGTCCGTCGTCTCCGATCTTAAAACGCAATCGCCGGACCACATCGCCGTTACCGGCGACATCGCCAACATTGCCCTGCCGGCGGAATTTACGCGGGGGCGCGACTGGCTGGAGAGCCTCGGCCGGGCGCACGATGTGACCTTCGTCCCTGGCAACCACGACATTTATGTACGCGAAGCTGCGGCGCTCGCGGGGCGGCGGTGGGGCGCGTATATGTGCGACGACAAGGGAGCGAGCGGATTTCCCTTCGTACGGCGCCGCGGCCCAATTGCGCTGATTGGCCTTTCAAGCGGCGTACCGTCGGCACCTCTTCTTGCTACCGGCTGGCTCGGCACAAAACAGCTTGCGGAATTGGCGGCTGTCCTCAACAAACTCAAGGAAGAAGATCTTTTCCGCGTGGTTTTGATCCATCATCCGCCGATCAGCGCGGCACGCCGCTACAAGCGCCTGCTCGATGCGGCGGTGCTCATGCGCGTGATCGCGGCCCACGGTGCCGACCTGCTGCTGCATGGGCACGACCACCGCCACATGGTGAATTGGCTGGAAGGCCCTAACGGCACCCGCGTGCCGACCGTCGGAGTCCCGTCGGCATCGAGTTCGCTGACGGGAGACGAGAACGCCGCCGCCTATAATCTGTACCGGATCCAAGGCACGCGTGGGGCATGGCGATGCGACGTCATCTCACGAGGGCTCGGCCCGTCGGGCGAGATCGCGCAAAGGCAATTCAGATTGCTGGGCTAGGGGCGCGTAAGCATGGCCAGCGCGAATAGCGCCCCGATGCCAACCACAAGACCCAGGATGAAAATCCATATGGCGCGCCAGCGGCGGCGACGGCGATCGAGACGCAAAACAGTTTGTGCAACTCCGCGTCCGGCATCGTCAGCCATGGCCCGCTCTCGCTCGACCAGACGACGCGCAACGTAGCGGGTGATCGCCTCAACAACAGCGGCCACCTCATAGGATTCCGCCAGCACGGCACGGCCGTAGCGAGTATCCTGAACGAAACGATATTGCCGCTTGTCGTGGCCCATCTCGACATGGGCAACCATGTCGACCCAAAGTCGCGGCACGTCCCCTTTGCTCACACCGCGATCAAACAACTCAACGTTTTCCGGAATTTCCTCGAACAGCGGATTGAGGGCGTCGTTGAGCAATTCGAGTCGCGCCACATCGGCGTCACGCAGGTCGACCACGACCCCGGAGCGCTCGGCCGCTTCGATCCGCGCCTCGCGCACGGCATCCTTGAGCGGCTGCGGCGTCTCCGCTGGTTTCACGTCTGCTTTTTTGCGTCCCCACATGCGAACAATCTACCAATGCCGAATGAACTCGCAAAGCGAAAAGGTGTGAGTTTTCAAGAAGTTTGATGACTGGTCGCTGCCTAACGGACAGGGACGACACCATAGTTCTTGGCCCAGCCCAAACCGTCTTCCGTGCGGCCGCGCGGCCGATATTCCGCACCGATCCAACCGCCGTAACCGACCCTGTCGACGGCCTCAAACACTGCAGGAAAGTTGACCTCACCTCCATCCGGCTCATGACGCACCGGTACCGCCGCGCATTGCAGATGGCCAATGACCGGCAGATATTTTTCCAGGCGCGTGATGAGATCGCCGCCGACGATCTGCACATGGTAGAAATCGAACTGCATGCGAATATTTGGCCTTCCGGCTTTTGCGATGACGTCGGCGGCATGCTCGACGTGATTGAGAAAATAATTCGGCCGATCGCGGCCATTGATCGGCTCGATCAGTAACGTGATGTTCTTTTCCGCCGCGCGATCGGCCGCTTGCGCCAGGTTGTTGATATAGACGCGGTCAGCGGCCGGCCGCTGATCAGGTGCAACCTTTCCAGCCAGGCAATGAATCGCGCTGGCGCCGATCGCCGTGGCGTAGTCGAGTGCACGGGCAAAGAGCAGTTGCCAGTCCTTCTCTCGGCCGGGCACTGCGGCAAGGCCGAATTCGCCCTCGCGATCCCCGGGCGGCGTGTTGAGGCCGAGCATCGTCAGCCTGTGCTTCTCGATCGCACCTTTCATCGCCGCTGGAGGAACGTCATAGGGAAATTGCAATTCGATAGCCTTGAATCCGGCGGCAGCCGCGGCAGTGACCCTTTCCAGGAGTGGATGCTCCGTGAAAAGGTATCCAAGATTGGCGGCGAACCGCGGCATTGGCCCTCCCCGTTTTGAACCCTTGCGCACAACCGCGCCAGCGTATTCATTAGCGCTGCGACCGGCACAACTCCATCTGGAAATTTTATGTCCGTCAATTCCGCCTTTCATATCGCAATTCTGCCGGGTGACGGCATTGGGCCGGAGGTGATGGCACCGACAATCGAGATCCTCCGGCACCTCGAGGCGTCGGCGCCGAGCTTGAAGTTTCGTTTCACTGAAGCGGCGGCCGGGGCCGGCCACTACGCAGTGACCGGCAAGTCGATGCCGGAATCGACCGTCAGGCTATGTGAGGAGGCGGACGCTATTTTACTCGGCGCTTGCGGTCTGCCGAGCGTCCGCTATCCGGACAATACCGAAATCATGCCGCAGGTCGAACTGCGCTTCATCTTTGACCTTTATGCCGGTGTACGGCCGGCGCGATTAATTCCCGGCGTGCCGAGCCCGATCGTCGATGCGCATCGGCACGGCATCGATTTCGTGCTGATACGCGAGTCGACCGAAGGCCTGTTCGCATCGATGGGCAAAGGCGTCGTCACGAAAGACGATGCGCGAGAGACCTTGGTCATCACGCGCAAGACGTCGCAGCGGCTATTCGACTTTTCATTGCGGCTCGCCGAGCGGCGGAAAAAACGCGGAAAGCCCGGTATTCTCACCTGCGTCGACAAGGCCAATGCCTTCAAGGCTTACGCTTTTTTTCGGACGATCTTTGATGAACGCGCGAAGAACTTCCCAAATGTGAAGACCGATCATGTGTACGTCGATGCCTGCGCGGCGCTGATGGTGCGAAAGCCTTGGGATTTCGACGTCATGGTAATGGAGAATATTTTTGGTGACATCCTGTCGGATCTCGCTGCCGGGCTGATCGGCGGTCTCGGTATCGCGCCATCCGCGGACATCGGTGACAAGCATGCGGTATTTCAACCTTGTCACGGCACCGCACCCGACATTATGGGCCAGGGCAAGGCGAATCCGACCGCGATGATTTTGTCGGCAGCCATGATGCTGGACTGGCTCGCCGACCGGCACGAGCTTCCAGCCGCGGCCGAAGCGGCGCTGCGCATCGAGCGCGCGGTCGACAAGGCCTATTCGGATGGAATTAAACCGATGGAGTACGGCGGTAATGATGGAACGGCTTCCATCGCCACAGCTGTCCTCAATGCACTGCGCTAGTACTATACGGACCTGGACATCCTAAAGTCCGACGAATTCCTTGATCGCCGCAAGGAATTGTTCCGGCTGTTCGAGCGGCGGACAATGACCGCAGCCGGGCAACTCAATGTACTTCGCACCGGCGGCTTTCTCGGCAATCTGCTTATTGAGGACCGGCGGCGTCGCCTGATCGAGTTCACCGCACACAACAAGCGTTGGCACCTTCAGGTGGTGAAGGAGCGGCACCAGATCGGTCTCCTGCAGGATTTTGCACGCCGCCTGGAACGCTTTTGGATCGATTTCCAATAGAACCTTCTTGCGCTCCTCGATCTTTTCCGGATGCGCGGCGAGGTAGGCCGGCGAAAACACTCGTTTGGCGGCGATCTCGGCTATGCTTCCGAGCCCGCCTGCAGCAACCTTTTCCGCCATCACGGCAAATGCCTGACGCCCCTCCGCCGGAAAACCGGCCGCCGCATCGCTGAGCACAAGCCTGGAAATACGTTCCGGATGGGCAAGCGCAAAGGCAAGTGCAACGGTACCGCCAAAACCATTGCCCATGAGTATGGAATCATTGCCGATCCCGAACTCCTCGAAGCCATCCTCAATGATGGCCAGGTAAGCGTCCATCAGCGCAAGCATCGCCGGCTGGGAGCCGTGAAAACCTGGAAGATTAATCAGGGTCACCCGATATTTTGCTGCGAGCGCTTCGAGTACGGGGTCGAATGCGTGCCGGTCGGCAAGCAGCGAATGGAGGATAACCATATCGTGCCCCTCGCCCGTGCGTACGGCCGTAAGAGCACCGCGTCCCGCGCTCAATTGCTGCATTTGCATCGAATCCTCCTAAGCTATCTTATTCCCAATTTCCGGGAAAAAAGTTGTGATGGGCACGGTCCCGCGGACGGCGGAAAGTATAACGCGCAAGCTCGCATTGCTTTCCATCCTGTGCAAAATTGCGGGCAATGCTGGATTGGCGCCGCGTCGACGGCCGCCCTTATAACCAGAAACAGTAACCGGGGAGGATAAACATGATCGACATTCGGAAACGGGGCTCCCGACCTGCCGCCGTAGCTATAGCAGCTCTGGCAATGCTCCTATTCGCTAATGGCGTCGGAGTGGCGCAAACCTACGGGTTTGCCACCATGCAGCCAGGCACGCTCAGCCACACATCCGCAACTGCGGTGGCAAAAGTGCTGAAAGAAAAAGGCGGCATGAATGTCGTCGTGCAGCCGACCGCCGGTGAATCTGTTCTCATCCCTCTCGTCAGCCGCGGCGAAGCCGAGTTCGGGATAGCGAATATCTTCGAAGTCGAGGCAGCAAAAAAGACCAACGCCGATATGCGGCTGATCGGATCGTTACATTCGCTGCGGGGCGCGTTCTGGGTCCGCAAGGACACCAGCATGAAGACGATGGCCGATCTTAAAGGCAAGCGCGTCGGCATGGGCTATTCCGCGATGCGCACCATAGATCCGATGATCAAGGCGATCCTGGCAACGGGTGGACTGACGGAAAAAGATGTGACGCCGGTGCTGATCCCGAACGTGATCCGCGGTGCCGACGACTTTACGTCAGGCGCCGCCGATATGTTCTTCTTTGCTTTTGGTGCGCCCAAGGTACGTGAGGTCGACGCCACCGTCGGCGGCATCCGCGCGCTGGAAATCCCCGAAAGCGGCATGGCGGCCGCAAAGAAATTGTTGCCCGAGGGCTATCTGACGCAGGCTGTACCCAACGGGTTCTTCATCGGCGTCGACCATCCAATGGGCGTCTACACCTGGGACAACATGATCTTCACGAATGCGAAGGTGCCGGACGACGTCATCTACAAAGCGATTGAAACAATGGAAAAGAACAAGGCCGATCTTGTAGCCGTCCAGCCGGCACTCCGGGAGTTCTCGGCGGCGAACCTCTACAAGAAATATGACATTCCCTATCACCCCGGCGCCTTGAAGTATTTCAAGGACCACAATATCGAAGCCAAGGCCAACAATTGAGCGAAGAACGCATCATTCCCGATGCGGCGGAATTTGCTTCCGCCGCATCGCGGACGACTGTGCTGTGGACCAACGTCTTCCAGTCATTGCTGGTGGCGGTGGTTGTGCTGTGGGTACTGGACGTTCCACGGCAGGTCTTCAACGTCTCGTTCTATACGGAGCAGATGCTCACCGTTTGCCTTGGGCTGACACTGGCCCTGGCTTTTATCGCCGACACGACACGCAGACGGCATTGGAGCGATTGGGTCGCAGTCATCCTGTCGATCGGGCTCTGCGGCTACATCGCGATCCGCTACGCCACGCTCACCGACGAAGCCGCGCTCATACCGCTCAGCGGCCTGATCGTCAGCGGGTTTCTGATCGCGCTGATCATGGAAGCGAGCCGGCGCACAAACGGCTGGGGCTTTTTCAGCATGATCGCGGCGATGGCGATTTATGTTTACATCAGTCCGCACCTGTCCGGTGATTTTCAAACGCGTTACGTATCGCCGGAGCGCATGACCGTCTATCTTGGACTCGACATCAACGGCGCCATCGGCTCGATCCTGCAAGTCGCGGTCATGGTGGTCATCCCGTTCACGATACTCGGCCAGGTGCTGGCGCGTACGGGCGGCGCGGATTTCTTCGCCGATATCTCGATGTCGGCGATGGGCGGATTTCGCGGCGGCGCGGCCAAAATCGCGGTTGTCGGCTCGGCGCTGTTCGGAATGATTTCCGGCAGCGCCGTAAGCAATGTGCTTGCCGTGGGCATCGTCACCATTCCAACGATGGTGCGTTCGGGCTTCACGGCTTATCGCGCTGCCGCGATCGAGTCCGTCGGCTCCACAGGCGGGCAATTGATGCCGCCGGTGATGGGCGCCGCCGCATTCATCATGGCGGAATTCCTCCAGGTACCCTATGGCGCGGTGTGCGTCGCCGCCGCCATCCCTGCCGTTCTGTACTACGCCTGCCTGTTCTTTCACGTCGATTTGGAAGCCGCCAAGCACAAGATCGGCGCCGCACAGATCGCAGATGCGCCGCGGGTTTCCGAGGTACTCAAATCCGGTTGGCACTTCCTCGTACCAATCGCGTTCCTGGTTTTTGCGCTGATGTACCCG
>Ga0134128_10002271_pt1 | contig 23926 bp, 16 predicted proteins | sample KB31754_FD_96462 | JGI IMG/M metagenome (GOLD analysis project Ga0134128, IMG submission 96462) | Terrestrial soil microbial communities with excess Nitrogen fertilizer from Kellogg Biological Station, Michigan, USA - KB3-175-4 | ecosystem: Environmental > Terrestrial > Soil > Unclassified ... | reverse complement strand
TCACATGGTCAGCAGCGGACAAGCCCAGCCTGCAGGCACAACCAGTGGAGGTGCAACTCGATCTGAATGCGCAGAAGTTTTATAACCTTTTTGTGGCCTTGCTCAGCGCACCTGTGCCGCGCGCACAATCAGCTAAAGCACCGGTGACGAAGCTCCAGTCTGCAACGAACTGATGATATCTATTATGGCAGGTCGGCCAGCGCCTTCTGTGCCTGCGCGTGTCCAGGATGCTGCTTGAGCAGTTCGAGCAGAACCGTGCGCGCCTCCGGGCGATTGCCTTCCAAGCTGTAGATGCGGGCCAGGTTGAGATAGCACTGATCGAAGGCGGGCGCCACGTGCATGCATTTTTGCAGTGTGGCCACGGCCTGATCGCGACGGCCGGTGCGCATATAGAGCACACCCAGGTTGTTCAGAGCTTCCCCATAATCGGGACGGATATGCAAAGCTTTCTGCAGGTACTCATACGTCTTCTGGGTGTCGTCAACGGCGGCATAGACCATGGCCAGGCCGTAGTTGGCCTCCGGACTCTCCGGGTTGATGGAGAGGGCACGTTCGAAGGCGGCCTGCGCCTGGTCCCATAGCTTTTGCTGGCGATAGGCACTGCCCAGGTTCTCCAGTGCCACCACGCTTTCGGGATTCAGCCGCAGAGCCTGCTTGAAGTTTTGTGTGGCTTCCATCATGCGCCCATCCTGTGCGGCAATCAGGCCAAGATTGTTCCATGCATTGGGCAGAGTATCGGGATAGCTGGAGAGCAGCTTCACGGCGCTCTCGAAGCTTTGCCGCGCTTCCACCCGTTTGTGTTTTTTTAAAAACACGCTTCCGAGCCCATAGCGCGCCTCGGCGCTGGAGGGATCGTCTCGGATCGCCAGTTCGAACGAAGCCTGGGCCTGATCATAGTAGCCGCGCTGAAAATACACCGACCCGTAGGAGAGGTAATTGCGACGAAAATGGGATGTGGAGGTGACGCCCGCAAAGGGCAGCGCCTTTGCCAGCCGCTCCGCACCACTCCCCGGTATATGGTGGTAATCCTCTTCAATCCGCTCGGGATTGACTGGGCCCTGGTAAACCTTAACGATCTCGCCGTGATCGTCAATCAGGAATGCGGTTGGCAGCACCAGGTCGCGGTGGCGGTCAAAGAGATAACGATAGAGGATGTTGTAGATGGCAGCCACATCTTCGGAGCCGCGAAGTACAGGAAAGGAAAGGTAGCGGCTGAGTGCCAGTGACTGCGAGCCGCCAGGATCGACGTTGACTGCCAGTAACTGCAAGCCCTGAGCCGACCAGCGCGCGTGATTCCGGCTCAGTACCTCCAGGTCGTCTGCGCAGGTGGCGCTCCAGAAGTGCAACAACACCGTTTTGCCGCGCAGCGCAGCCAGGCTCCAAAATTTCCCACGCAGGTCGGGCAACGAGAAGTCCGGGGCAGCCACCGGAGCCAGCAGCCAGGTTTCAACCGTGGTGGGAAGCGCTTCTGCTCTTTGCGGCACAGTTTGATCTTCGGGCGGAGTTCGCGGCGCCCGGAACGACTCCATGCGGGCGGGTTCCGCGCCCTCTTCCACCCATATGCGGTGGTTAGGCGGAAGGTCATGCAGTTCCTGCACCAACCCGCTGGGCCAGCGGATGGAGGCGTGCACCGGGCCTTTAGCAGAGCCCAGGCCGAAAAACAGTTCCTTGCTGTGCTGGGAAAAAAATCCCGAGCCGGCTTGCAAGTTTCGTGCCTGCTTACTCAGGCCATTGTGCAGCGTAATCATCGCGCCGATGGCGTCACGATTGCTCTTGGTTCCACGCAGGCGGAAGGCAATGGACGACGGCAGAGACTGCATCACGTTGCGCAGCACCCGCACCTGAGGAGCATTGCGATTCTTTAGAAACACTTCGAGGCGCCCATCGTGGTCAATATCAGCCAGAGCGAAGGCGCGTCCATCCTCGGGAAAATCGAGGCCGGAAACCGCGGACATGTCAGAAAAGGTTCCATCGCCGTTGTTGACGTAGAAGACGTTGCGTTCAAATCCGCTCCAGGTGCCGTCGGAACGGATAAGCTCATTGATGGCATCCCACCCCTGCTCGTAAGCATGCGAAGGCCGGGCTTGCTGGGGAGAATTACCCACTACCTGCCGCCAGAAAAAACTGTTCAAGTCCTGGCGTGAGGGGCCGGAGACCATTCCATTGGCAACGTAGAGGTCGAGAAAACCGTCGTGATCGAAATCCCAAGCGTCGCACGACCACGACCAGCGGCCCATGGCGACTCCAGCGGAGGCGGTGGCATCGCGAAAGCTGCCGCCGGTGTTCTGAAACAGCGAATTGCCCATGGCGTGCTTGCGATAGAGAGCGCGGACCTGGGCCGGCGCGTCCTTCTGAAAAATGTCCTGAGTTGAAATGCGCTGGCCGGCAGCCGTCCACATATCGGCCGCATAGAGATCGGGGTGGCCGTCATTATCGTAATCGAAACAGCAGACCCCCATGCCCGCGCCTGTATCTTCAACTCCTGCATGGGGGGCAACATCGTTAAAGGTTCCGTCGCCGTTATTGCGGTAAAAGTTCTTGCGGCCAAAGTCGTTCACCACGTAAAGGTCGGGCCAGCCGTTGCCGTTGAAATCGGCCCAGCCACAGCAAAAACTGTAGCGGGTGTTATTGCGGTCCAGGCCGGCCTGGGCAGTAACGTCATGAAACGTGCCGTCGCGTGCATTGCGCATCAGGAAATTAGGCGGCCCGTTTTCCGCGTCGTAGTAGGGACAGGGATAGCGGTACTGGCTGGCGCCCTGGTAATAGACGTAGAGACAGAAGTAGATGTCGAGCCAGCCATCGCGATCGTAATCGGCGACGGCGGCGCCGGTGAAGGTGCCTTGCGGCGCGGTTGCGAACTGAAACGCATCCGGCCGCTGGCGGAACTTGCCGCCTCCCAGGTTGGTAAAAAGGAGAGGACCGTCGGCCCGCACCACGATCAAATCCTGACGGCCGTCATTATCGAAGTCGGCGAAAATGGCGCAGGCGGTATTTTCCAGCACGCCTACCCCGGCAGACTCGGTGATGTCCTCAAAGGTACCGTCGCCGCGATTGTGAAACAAGCGATTAGGAAGACCGGCAGGCTGGCAGATGTAAACGTCGTCAAATCCGTCGTTGTCAATGTCGCCGACGGAAACCCCGTTGTGTCCGTAGATATCAATACCGCAAGCGCCATCGAGAACGGTGCGCCAGTAATCGGCCCCGCGCGACAGTTGCGAGGGGTAGCACGCATTTCCACCCAGGGCTTGGGCCGTGATATCGGCGAAAATGGGAGTCTTAGAGCGGCTGCGGCTCTCTTCCCGCGCCCTCCAGTTGCGCAACTGGAATCCGGCACCAGACACCGCTTCCCACTCCAGGTCCCAATGGCCGACACGCTGCTCACGATGAAAATCGTGGCCCGAGCCCACCATTTCGTAGCGCACACGAGTCTGCAGTCGTCCGGGAGGGTTGGCTGCGGTGAGGGGAGGCGAGCCGCTGATGCTGGTTATCTGAAAGTCAGCGGTAACGATTGTGGAAAAGCCGCCAAGCGCCGCTTGCAGGTCCTGCAGGAAGTCGTCGCGCCCGAGCGTGGCTAGCGCGGCAAATCTGTTCCGCTGGATTTCCAGCACCGGTCCGGAGCGCAGCACTTGCGATTCTGCGGGGTGGAAAGAAGCTCCGGCAAAATTTGCCGCCAGCGTTTTGCCGATCGCCTGGATTTGGCGCGGGCTTTGCCGCAGGCTCGAACTCCACTGCGCGAGGATGGATGCGATCTGGTCATGATATTTTTCGCTGATGAACTCGTCGTGACCGGCCTGAGTTTCGACCAGGGTGGCAGCCAGCGGATCCGGCGTGCGGTACCGCGGATGCAAGTGGAATTGGCCGTCGTAAGCAAGCTGGTTGCGGCACTCGGAAGCTTGAGGCGACGAAAACGCGTATGCCCGCAGGCCGGGGGGCAGCAACATGACCGAAGCTGCCTGGCAGCAGCGCGTGAGAAAGTTACGGCGGCCCTGATTGACCGCCTGTGGTAGGCTACGGCGTGCCAGTGCTGTCTCCAGCTAAGAGAATAATGCCCTTGAGCCAGCCGAGTATAACAGTGGTCGGCAGTTATGCCACCGGCCTGACCATGAAAGTTGAGCGCCTGCCCAGTAGTGGCGAAACCCTGCTGGGAACGGGCTATCGCATGGACTATGGCGGCAAAGGCTCGAATCAGGCGGTGGGCTGCGCGCGCCTGGGAGCCAAGGTGAGTTTCGTGGCCAGGATCGGGAGCGACAGTTTCGGCCAGATGGCCATGCGGCTTTACCGCGACCAGGGGATTGATGTCACTCACGTGTCGCAGACGGCGGACGCGCCCACAGGCGTGGGCTTTATCCTGGTGGAAGCTGCAAGCGGGAGGAACTGCATCACCCTCGATCCCGGAGCCAACGAGCAGTTGAGCGCCGCGGATGTCGCAAAAAGCGAAACGGCATTACGTTCATCGGCCGTGGTCCTTACCCAGTTGGAGATTCCAGTGGAAGCGGCGGCGGCAGCCCTGGAGCGGGGACGCGCCTACGGCGCAGTGACCATACTGAATCCCGCGCCGGTTCGGCCGCTGCCGGGCCGTGTGCTGCGCCTGGTGGACGTGCTTACGCCCAACGAAGTTGAGGCCAAGGCGCTCACCGGCCGCCCTCCCGATGCTGTAGTGCCGCCCGAGGAGGTTGGCCGCCAACTGGTTGAGGCCGGAGTCCGTCAGGTCGTGATGACGCTAGGCGAAAAAGGCGCGCTGGTGGTGACGGATTTAACTTGCCGGCATTTTCCCGCCCTGGCGGTGCCAGCAGTGGATACGACAGGTGCGGGCGATGCCTTCAGCGCCGGAGTGGCCACCGCTCTGGCTTTCGGCGCCACCCTGGAAGCCGCCGTGGAACTGGGCATTGTGACCGGCGGCCTGGCGGTTACACGTGAGGGCGTTATCCCTTCCCTGCCCGATTGCGATGAGGTCCTGGAGAGTTACCGCAGTCGCGGGCTTAGTCCGCCTGCCTGGCTTGCCGCCCATTCGGCAGCCGCCGGCTGATTCGAGGAGAAAGGATGGCGGACTTCCCCACAGTTCTGGTCACTCCCCAGGCGCGGGCGCGCTGGATGCGGCTGGATACCGCACAGCTGCTCAAACGATTTTTCTTTTGTGAACGCTCGCTTCTGCTGGCCTACGCCGACTGGATCCCTAGGACTGGTCCTCTGGACATCAAGAACGGGCTGGCCAATTTCTTATGGCAAAACGCAGAAACAGCCCACTCCTTGCGTAATCGAGTGTTCGAACTCCGATTCCCTAGCCGCCTGTTGGAGGAAGAAGGCGCCGACCGCGTGTTGGTCGAGCTTTTCGCCGCGGCCAAAAAGTCGCCATCGGTTCTCGCATTCATCCTGTGCGTAGGACGCGTCCTGCTTCCCGCGCTGCGCGATTCCTATGAAGCATACCTCAGGGGCTCGGATGGGATCGCCGACGGGCCGACTCATCGCTTTTTGCGGCTGGCACTGCAGGAAAAAAATGAACAGATGAGTACCTTCGAACATTGGGCTGAGGCGGAATTGCGGCGCGCTCCTGCCTTGCGTTCAGACGCGCTGGCTTGGACAGATGCCATGGCTGGCCGGCTGGCGGAAATCGGCGGCGTCGGAGTCGTCCCTGCGCCAGCACAGGCGGTAGCCGCCCCTCTTCCCGGCGCTAAAGAGTGGACCACTCCGCGACAGCCGGCTCGGGATGAGCGCTTCTGGCCGTGCCGCTTTTACTGGCCGGACGTGGTGGACCCGTCTTATCCTTACGGTGAAGGCATGCAGTTGCAGGTGCGCTCCGCCATCAGCCACCTGAATGAAGTTTGGGCAATCGAGGCGGGAAGCGTAATTCTGAGCGCCTTCGCCAACGTCCTACCCTGGGAATGGATTCATGATGCGGCACGTTGGACCTATGATGAATCGCGCCATTGCCGCATGGGGTACGAGCGCCTGATGGCCTGGGGGCTACAGCCGGCCGAGATTCCACTGGGGACATATATATATGAGAGCGCTTCCGGGGAGGACCCGATTTATCTTCTTGGCATGCTCTTCTTTTTCGAGACCAAGAACATCCGCCATAAAGCCGCGCGCGCGCAAGTGTTTCACACCTACGGCGACACCTTGAGCGAGCACGACATGGACTTCGACTGGGCGGATGAGACCATTCATGCCGGCTACGGCAAACACTGGCTCAAAGAACTGCTGGCGGTGCGCGGTGAGGATCCCGCAGCTTACGACCGGATACGGGAACAATGTGGCAAGCTGGTTAGCGATTACGTGGACACGGCAACGCCAGAGGAAGTCGCGGACATAAAAAAGATAGCCGGCGCGATTTTGGCCAGGGCAGACGTGACTCGCAGATAAGGTTTTCGGATACGAGGATGAGCAGCAGTAAACGGCCGGTACGAGCACTATTAATGGCGTGCGCGCTGCTGCTGGCGGAGGTCGCGGCCTGCCAGCAGACCGTGACTCAACCAGCCGCGGCGGCGAGCACGGGGACCGCGGAAGCCCACCTCGCCAAGGGCTACGACGCCCTGAAGCAGGATCGCTACACCGTGGCGGTGGATGAGTTCCGCGCCGCCCTGGCGCTTGACCCCAAATTGCTCCTGCGGGCACGATTCCCCCTTGCTGTTGCGCTTTTCGAGTTGCACAAATTTGAAGACGCCCGGCAGGAACTGGACCAGGTGCGCCAAGCGGTGGGCGACCATCCTAACGTGATGTATTACCTGGGCAGGGTGGACCTGGAAGAGCACAAATTCGAGGCGGCCATCCGCGACTTAAGCCAGGCGGCGGTTAAACCGCCATTTCCCGACACGGCTTATTACCTGGGCTTCGCTTATTTCAAGAATGGCGACCTGGCGGCGGCGGAAGAATGGCTGAACAAGGCGGAGGCCGCCACCCCACACGATTCCCGCGTTCCCTACCAACTCGGCTTTGTATACCGCCAGCAGGGCCGGCAGCAGGAATCGGCCAAGGCCTTCGCTCTGTCAGCCCAGTTGCGGCAGCGGGATGCCGAGGAGGCCCGCATCCAGAGTGAGTGCGTGCAGAAACTGGACCAGGGCTTGCGGGAGCAGGCGCACGCCGTTTGCAACCAACTGTACGACGATAACGATGCGGAGCGACTGACCGAACTGGGCACCCTTTACGGTCAGCATGGAGATTCTGAGGCGGCGCTTAAGCCGCTGCTCCGGGCGGCGGAGCTGTCGCCGCAATCGCCACAAATGCAGTTCAACCTGGCGATGGTCTATTTTCAACTCAACCGCTTCCAGGCGGCGCGTGCGCCATTGCAGACCGCCCTCCAGCGCTGGCCCGATCTGTTCCAGCTCAACGCGCTCTACGGGGCGGTTCTTTTGAAGCTGGGAGAGGAACTGCCCGCCTACCAGGCGCTGCGACATGCGCACGAACTGAATCCCAGCGATTCCGGAACGGTTGACCTGCTGTATGCTGCCAGCTTGTCTCTGGGACGCAAAGCACAGGCCGGGGGACGCTTTTCAGACGCGCTGCGCTATTACGGGGAAGCCGCCGGATTGCGACCCGCCGAGCCCGCGCCGCACCGTGAAATGGGCAAAATCTATACTCTCACCGGCCGGCGCGCGGAAGCCAAGGCGGAAGAAGAGGCAGCCGGCCGCCTGGGCAAAAGCCTCCCTTCTAGATGACGTGGTACTCGCTGGTCACCAGGCCGCTGGGATAGTGGCGGGTGGCTACGTGATGCAGCCGGATATCGCGGGGCAACGGCCCGAACAGAGGAATTCCTTCTCCAATCAGCACCGGCACGCGAGTAATGATGAGCCGTTGAATGGCCCCGGCGCGCAGGAATCCCTGAATGGTGACGCCGCCGTCAATGTAGAGATTCTGGGAGCCGCTCGCGGCCAACTGGGATACGATCTGGGCCGGTTCCCCGGACATCTGCTCCACTCTGCCGTTCTTCACCACCGACAAATCGAGGGAGCGGGTACTCAGCACCACCACACGCCTGAGGCCGTAGGGCCAAGGCGGCCCAAATCCCAAAACCGTTTCGAAGGTGTTGCGGCCGATCACGATGGCATCCACGCTGGCCATGAATTCATCGTAGCCGTGCGGTTCACCGTCGTCCGGCGGCAGGAAGTCGAGCGCACCATTCCGTCGCGCAATAAAGCCATCGAGGCTGGTCCCGATAAAAATAGACACCATGGCGTCGCAATCCTATCAAACTGGGTCAGGGTCTGGTACCGAGCCCTTTGGCCGAAACGACCGTGGCATCAGCATTCCTCAATATCCCAAGGGCCCATCGGCTTTTGACAAACCCTAGAAGAAAAACTGCTGGGGCACAGGTCTGTGGTCGCTGCCCAGGACCTGCCGACTGAGCGGGCAACGGTTTGGGTTTGGCAATCAGGTTTCGGCAGTCGCCCAAGTCCGAAGGAATCGCGGGCTATTCGGACACTTGCTACGCCGGTGCTTGGGTCATGGAATTGCGCAAGTCATTCGATGCCAAGGAGTTGCGTTCTCAGGGCTGGCACGTTTGTTACCAGGAGTTGTTACCCTAATCCGAGCTTCGCTTGGGACGATAACCGGTAAGGAATTGGGGCTTGGTGGCAGCGGAATGGGCCGAATGATCCATAACATACATATTGTCAATCAGATACGCAGCTCGGGAGACAGCAAAAGCCATGCAATTGCAAGAGTAAGGTGCGGGTCGCGGCGCTCGAGAGTGCCAAGCTGTTATGAACCGGCGGCGTTCACTGCCTTCGACCGCTTGCACCGGTTGCGCGTGCAGGCGCGGCAACTACGAAGCACATAAGTTCTGCCGTTGCGCACACGGGTTTGGAGGCGCGTGTTTTGCGGCGTGAGGGGGTGACCATTGCGGCAATGCGCCTGGCGTGTGCGCCCCTGCATGTACTCCCGGTAGCGCTTCGTATCCATAAAGCTCATAAGCGCCAATCCCCCATTTACGGCGGCACAGTACCGAAATGCTGGATGGTCACTTGTCAAAAATTTGTAAAAGTTTTGCAAATTTTTGAGGACAATCGTAGGCGCGGGGATGAAAGTGCGGTAGAAATGCGTTTTATGTAACGATAAGGCACCGGAGCACTCCTTGGATTGTCGAGAACTGCATCCACCGCCTCAACCAGCGCGAACAACCAGGCTTGGGGACACGCTCTGCGCTTCCTCAATGCGGGTGTGTGCCCCGGAAGGGATGGAACAGACATATAAAACTCGATGGATACCTGCAGGAAACATGGACCGCATTCTGGTAGTTGAGGATGATCCGGGGGTCCAGCGGGCCCTGAAACGACTGTTTGAAGCGGAAGGATTTACGGTTGAGGTAGCCTCCGATGGACGTTCCGGGGTTGCTGCCTTGCATGCCAACGCAACCGCGGCGGTGATTCTCGATCTCCGCCTTCCGGGCATGCCTGGACGCGATGTGTGCCGGGAGATGAAACAACAGGTCCCCTCGGTTCCGGTCATCATTCTGAGCGCCGCGGCTGATGTAACGGACAAGGTACTGTTGCTGGAACTGGGCGCCGATGACTATGTCACTAAACCATTCAGCCCTAGAGAATTGCTGGCCCGGGTGCGCGCGGGAATCCGGCGCTCCACCCGCTCCATTCCCACCGAAGTTTTCCAGTTTTCCGACGTATTAGTGGACTTTTCGCGCATGCAGGTCACTCGGGGAGGGCAGTCGATTGCTCTGACCGGCCAGGAATTCAAGATGTTGAAATTCATGGTGCAGAACCCGGAACGGGTAATCTCGCGCGAGGAGTTGCTCAATGAAGTATGGGGCTATCAGCATTACCCCACAACTCGGACTGTGGACAATCATCTGCTAAAACTACGCCAGAAGCTGGAGAAAGACCCGACGAACCCGGTTCATTTCCGCACGGTGCACGGTACCGGCTACCGGTTTGTACCCTGAGCAGACGCGATCAGCTCTCATGATAAAGCTGCGCCTACGCACCAAGTTGCTGCTCTCTCTCGTGCTGGTGTCGGTGGGCTTGACCTCAGCTAGCTTGCTGGTGGCGCGGCGCATCATGGGAACGCAGGTGCGGGGAGAAATCTCGGAAGATTTACGCAACTCACTTTCCACATTTCAGAACCTGCAACATCAGAGAGAACTGGGCCTGGACCGCACTACCCGGCTTTTGGCCGACATGCCCACGTTACGCGCGCTGATGACCGCCCCCGATGCGGTAACTATCCAGGACGCATCCCGCGACGTATGGAACCTGGCGGGAACGGACCTTCTGGTACTGAGCGATCCCGCCAACAAAATTATGGCCCTGCATGCCGCGGGTCCAGGATTGACGCGAGAGCAAGCACAGCAGGCGCTCCGCCGGTCCCAAGGCGAAGAGCACTCCAACCACTGGTGGTATGGCGGCAACCACCTTTATGAGGTCTCAGTCCAGCCGATTTATTTCGGAACAGCTGCCGATAACCGACTACTCGGCTTTCTGGCGATCGGCTACGAAATTGACGACGCGTTACTGCAGGAAATCAGCCACATCGCGGGCAGCCAGGTAGCTTTCCGTTATGGGGACGAGGTTGTTCGTAGCACGCTTTCCGCTCCTCAGGAGGCGGATCTGCTGCGGCAGGCAACCCAACCGGCAGGCACGATGGGATTGGATGAGGTGCAACTGGGGGGGGAGCGGTTTCTAGTTGCCTCCGTCGAACTGGCGCGCGACTCCGGTCCCCCCGTTCGCTTGAGCGTGCTTAAATCTCTGGACCAGGCAACAGCATTTCTCGGCAGGCTGGATTCCAGCCTCCTGGGCATCGGTCTGGTGGCTGTTTTAGCGGGTGCAGGCGTGGTCTATGTTCTCTCCTACACTTTCACGCGTCCTTTAAGCGATTTGGTCGCAGGTGTGCGGGCTCTCGCAAAAGGCGATTTCTCTTATCCCCTGGCCAGCGGGGGTAGCGACGAAGTTGCTGAAGTAAGGGCGGCATTTGGCCGGATGCGCAGCAGCTTATATTCCATTCAGCAACAGCTTCTGGAGTCGGAGAGACTAGCCACGATCGGGCGGATGGCGAGCTCAATTTCACACGACCTGCGGCACTCGCTGGCCGCGATTATGGCCAATGCCGAGTTTCTCAGCGCGAGCAACCGCAGCAGCACGGAGCGCGACGAGCTTTACAGCGAGGTGCGCGCCGGGGTGGACCAGATGACCGATTTGCTCGATTCACTGTTGGAGTTTTCCCGCAGCCGCGAATCGCTTCGCCTGTCGCAAGCGTCGCTGGAAGAAATTATGCATCGGGCAGTGCAGTCTGTGAAGGCGCATCCGCAGTTCCATCATGCCGACATCACGATCAAGTGCGAAGGCAACAGCGAGGGATTCTTCGAGCCTAAGAAGCTGGAGCGCGCCTTCCAGAACCTGGTGCGGAATGCCTGCGAGTCTCTGCCCTCGCAAGAAGGCAACATCGAAATCTTGATTCATGAAGCCGCCTCCAGCCTGGAAATTCGCGTAGTTGATAACGGGCACGGCATTCCGGAATCCATCCGGAAACGAATCTTCGAGCCTTTCTTCAGCCAGGGAAAGGAGAATGGAACTGGGCTCGGACTTACGATCGTGCAAAAGATCGTGCAAGACCATGGCGGAGATGTGCAGGTGGAACATACGTCGCAGCAGGGGAGCACCTTTGTCGTTTTTCTTCCGCGAGCCAGGAAAGTCCAGACCTCGGCAGAGGATGCCAGGGTTGCGACCCAGTAAATATTGGCTTCGGCAGTGCAGAGGAGGATCGAGCCCTTGCCGGCAAGTCACAACACGACTCTGCAGGAACTGATCTCCTTTCCGGGAGTTATAAAGCATGCCGCTCAGAACAGGTGTGAAGTGGATGGCAGGCCTCGTCGTGGTTCTCGTCTTCACCGGATGCGGTTGGGCTCAAGCCAGCACTCCGCCGCACCAGGCTACTGACAGTGCCGGGTTGACCGAGGCCGTGAAAGAACTTCAGCAACAGGTGGCTGAGTTACGCGCCGCGGTGGCGGAGGTGCACGAAGAAGCAGAACAGTACCGCCAGGAGACGCTCGCCCTCAGGCGGGAACTTGAGGCGCGCGCGGCGGAACATCGGGAACCGGAACCAACCCAGAACTCTACCCCTCAGCCTTACGGCAATGCTGCCACCCCGGCCCAGGAGACTGCCCCTTCTGCCGCGTCATCTCCAAAGCACTCCGCTCAAAATCCTCACCCTGACAGAACCCAGAAGTTGGAAGAGGAATACCGGTTGCTAACGGGCGAACTGGCTGAGCAGTACCAGACTAAGGTGGAAAGCGCTTCCCGTTATCGAGTGCGACTGTCCGGCGTCGCGGTATTTAACTTGTTTAGCAACTTTGGCACGGTAAATAGCGTGGATATTCCCAGCATCGCTGAGGAAACACCGCCCGGCCAGACGCATGGAAGCTCGGGAGCAACGTTTCGTCAATCGCAGCTGGGGCTGTCAGTAATGGGGCCGGATTGGGCGGGAGCACACACTCGAGGAGACCTACAGTTCGATTTTGCCGGAGGATTTCCGAACACGCCCAATGGGGATACATTTGGCTTAGCGCGTTTGCGTACGGGAACCGTGAGGCTCGATTGGGCAAATACGTCATTGATAGGCGGACAGGATGCTCCGCTATTTTCCCCGCTTTCTCCCACCTCAGTCGCGACCCTGGCCACTCCTTCGCTGGCGTACATGGGCAATCTGTGGACGTGGGTGCCACAATTACGAGTCGAGCATCGGGTAGCGCTTTCGGAAACCTCGAATTTCGCTTTTTCAGCGGGAGTTCTGGACTCGGTGACTGGCGAACCGCCCAGCGGGACCTTTTACCGGGGCCCCCAGGCGGGGGAGTCGTCGCGGCAACCGGGCTATAGCACGCGCATGGCCTGGACGGCCAGAGTTTTCGGGCAGGATATGACTTTGGGCGCTGGCGGGTACTACGGCCGGCAAGACTGGGGTTTTCGACGCAACGTGGATAGCTGGGCAGGAACAGCCGACTGGACCATCCCCCTAGGATCACTGTTCAGCGTGCAGGGAGAATTTTATCGGGGACGCGGACTGGGCGGTTTCGGCGCGGCGGGCGACCGAAGTGTCGTCTTTAGCGGCCCGCCTAGCGCCAGCACAAGCCAGGTTCGAGGGTTGGACGTGATCGGCGGCTGGTCCCAACTCAAATTCAAGCCGGAATCTAAACTTGAATTCAACGGCGGTTTTGGTTTGGACAACCCTTTTGCCTACGAACTGCGCGATTTTGCCTATGGGCAAAGCTCGCCCTACGGGCAATACTACTTGGACGCTGGTCTAGCCCGAAATTCGGGCTACGTGTTTAACACTATTTATCGGCCACGCTCAGATCTGCTGTTCTCGTTGGAGTACCGCCAGATCCGCACGTTCGAAATAAATGCGAGAAAACAGCATGCCGGACAGGTCAATCTTGTGATGGGAGTACTGTTCTGAAATGTTCAGTCGAGTCAAGCAGATAATTGGATGGTGGGCTCTGGGAGCGCTAATGCTTGGACCATGGCCGGCGGCCTGGGGTCAAGGTACAGTTCGGGGCCAGGTGTTGCTCATTGATCACGCCAAGAAACACATTCGAAACGACAACGCAAATGTAGTGCTGTGGCTGACGCCGAAAACCCAGCCGGTTCCGCACTCAGCGCTGCTACGAGATTTCAGAACTGGGGGGGCGCTTCGACTGGTGCAGCGGAACAAGGCTTTCCATCCGCATATCCTGGTTGTGCCGGCGGGAGCAGTGGTCAATTTCCCCAATCGCGATCCCTTCTTTCACAATGTATTTTCTCTATTTGAGGGACAGCGGTTCGACCTTGGTCTGTATGAAGCGGGCACGAGCCGCCGGGTTCATTTCGACAGGCCCGGAATCAGTTACATATTCTGCAACATTCATGCGCAGATGAGCGCCGTAGTGATAGCGCTTGACACTCCCTACTATGCAATTTCACGAAAATCAGGGGACTTCAACATTCCCGAGGTGCCGCCCGGCAGCTATGAACTGCAAGTGTGGTACGAGGGGTCCACTGCCGACGTGCTGAAAACCTTAACCCGCACCATCACCATACCGGAAACGGGAGTCTCCCTGGCCGCCATTCAGGTTGTCGAAAACACTTCGCTTATGCCCCACAAGAACAAGTATGGCCATGACTACGATCCGGGCACATACGATCCGCTTTACCAGCAGCAACAGAATGACAAATAGCGGCAGAAACGCAGGTTGGCCGCTACGCAGGAAAAGCCCGGCGCCAGGACTGGCACGCTGGGCTTCTCGTGGGACAGTTCACCCACTGCTCTGTCGGCTCAATCGGCGTGGCCGATGCGGCTCGCGATCAGATTCACTCCCGAGCCACTGAAGAAAGTTAACCCGCGCACGCGAATGCTGTCGCCGTTGTGCACACCATTGGTCATTTCGTGAACATCTGTGCCCGGCTGCCAAAAGACCGTTACTGCAGGCGATGCCGAAAGTTTGGCGAAGGCGGAGTCGGGGGGCAGGGGACACACAGAGAGTTGTCAGGAGTATGTCAACAATTTGCAAATTTGGGATGAAAACTGGAGCATGCGGAAAAGGTGAAGCGACTGTACGTTACAAAAGTAACGCTCCGCGGTTAACCGATTGGTCCGCGCGGAGAGAACTCGGAGCCGTTCCCTCCTGATCGTTTCGTTGCATGATCTGGTAGTAGCTTCCCTGTTTAGCCCAGAGCGCTGCGTGCCGGCCGCGTTCCACAACCCTTTTGCCTTCCACAACCAGGATCTGGTCGGCGTGTTGCACGGTAGCCACCCGGTGCGTTGCAATGAAAGTAGTGCGGCCTTCCATTAGGCTCCGCAACGCACTTTGCACTAGGAACTCCGATTGCATATCCAGGTTGGACGTGGCCTCATCCAGAATAAGCACTCGGGGATCGGCAACAATCGCGCGGGCAATCGCGATGCGCTGCCTCTCGCCGCCAGAAAGCTTCACCCCGTTTTCCCCGATGGGTGTGTTGTAGCCGCGCGGGAGATGAGACGCGAAAGCATCCACGTAGGCAGCGCGGCAAGCTGACAGTACCTCCTCTCGGGATGCTTGCGGACAGCCAAACAGCACATTTTCGTAGATTGTGCCGTCGAACACCGTTCCTTCTTGCAAAACAATTCCCAGCAACCGGCGGTACGACTGCAACGTGATCGTAGTCAGATCAATGCCATCCACCGTGACTCGCCCGGAAGTAGGCTCGTAGAACCCGGCGAGCAAGTTGATGATCGTGGATTTCCCCGCTCCCGACAGGCCGACCAGGGCGGTTACTGTTCCTGGCGGCGCGACGAAGCATACATCCAGCAGCGCCGGCTCGGTCCCGCCGTAGCTGAACGATACGTTTTCAAAGGCAATTTCACCCTGGCACCGGCTCAACACCAGAGAACGCCTGCCGGATTGCGGCTCCGCTGGCAATTCCATGACTTCTCGGGTGCGTTCCAGGATGGCTACCGCGTCGGTGAACTGCGCTCCCGCACGGGTTAGCTGAACGACAGGCGGGACCAGAAATCCAACGAAAACGAAATAGGCAACCACAGTTCCCACGCTCATGCCCGATATCAGAACCGCGCTGCTTGCCAGGTAGGCCAGCAAAGCGATCACTAGTCCTGTGAGCAGGGTGGTAATGAAGGCGACCATGGCGTGAAGATCGGCGGAGCGCAGCAGGTTGGACGACAGCCGGCGCACCCGTCGCTCAAACGCCTCCTGCATGCGCGACTCAGCACTGTAGGCTTTGACTACCCGCATCCCGCGCAGCGATTCCGCCAAAAAGCTTCCCAGTTCGCCTTGGATCTGCATGCGCTGCTGGAGCAGGGGGCGCATGATCCGTATCAATTGGAGAACAGCGATAGCAAACAAGCCGGCGCACGCCAGCACCACGGCGGTCAGCCGCGGACTGATGTACACCAGGATCGTCAGCGTGACCAGCACCGTCAAAATGCTTCCTGCCGATTCCACTAAGCCCGGCCCCAGCAGATTTCGAATTCCCTCGAGATCATTCATGATGCGGGAGTGCCACAGCCCGCTGGCGCTCTCCTCATAGTCACGCAAGGACAACTGGGTGATGTGGCGGTGAAGCCGCAACCTCATTTCCGCCACCAAGTCTTCATTAGCCCGTGCGCTCAGGCGCGTGCGAAAGTACTCGGCTGTGGCTTGCACCAGGGTTGCGCCGGAAATGACGCCGACCAGCGGCAGCAGCGCCCATCGCTGCCCGCCTCGCAGAACATTGTCAACCAGAAAACGCGAGGAAGCGGGCAACACCAGGCTGGCGAGGCGTGCCACACACATAAGAATCAGGCTCAGCCAAAGCAATTGGCGTTGTGGCGCCGTCAACGCGGCGATCGTGCGCCATGTCCACGAACGTCTCATTGCATTACCGTTGACAGCCGCTCATATCGAGCGGCTTCTTCCGACGCTACCAAGCACCGCTGCCATTTTGGCTTTTCTCGAAGGTAGCGCCACCCTTCACGGATGTGAAAAGCGAGGCGCTGACCGGCATAGCGATATTCCGCCAAACGGGCGGCCCAGCTGCGTCTGGGTTCAGACGGGTTCAGTTGCGTTGCAGAGTGGGGCCAGTGTACGGGCAACAGGCGCTGCCGTTGCAGGTCGTGCCATTGGCTTCTCTCCATGAAGTCAGGAAAAAGAAAAAGGCTCAGCTTGCTGCCCGGAAGGTTGTGCATGGCCCATTGCTGACCGTAATGGCTTCCCCACAGTGTGAGGGCTGGATAATCGCAGTTTGTGTGCGGAACCTCCACCCCGAACATGGTTGCCGCCAGAAGCGTGACCAGGTGGATCGTCTTTCTTATGTATTCTCTCTCTCCGACCCTGTCTTGCACCGCGCGCCAGAACACGAGGTCAGTTCGCACATTTTGCAGAAAGCTGGCAATCTCGTACAGCCACGCTAACCGGAGCCAGAATTGCAAAACATGAGAGAGCACATGCATGCACTGGTGGATGAACCGGTCCTCGGCGGAAAGCACGGGAAATACCAGCCCCGCGACCTGATGTGATTGCCGTCTGCTCCAGATGTCCGGTAACTGCTCCAGCTTTGCCACATCGTTGTTGTCCCAAACCGAGGTGTGGAGCTCCACTGAAAAATTCAGGCCGGCTTTGTAGATATCCTTCCTGCGGGGCAGATCGCCGGCGCGCCGGGTGAACGTAAAGCTGGTGGGGGCGCTGTGCACCCGCGAGTACCCCAGGACGCGCAGGACATCTCCGGCAAGATGGACATCGTCTTCCGCAACCAGATAATCAAGGTCGCATTGATGGCGCAATACAGGGTCAAAACAGTATTCCGGTACGAGGGAGTAGCCTTTCAGTACAGCAAACTCCACCCCACTCGCGTTGAAGCGGCGGTGTATGACCCCCATCTCCCCCAAAAATCTGCTGGATCGTTCACGGTTGTCCTTGCGGTTCTGCCTTAGGCGGAGGAGTATGAGCGGAGGCAAGACGCTGGTGCCGTCCAAGTCCTCGAGATGCTTGAGAAAGTAAATTGCCAGCCCGCTGGCATCGAGCCAGGGCAACAGCCGTTGCCAATCTCCAAGGCTGAAGCTCTCCAGTAGCCCTACTGGGCAGGATTTGTCATGTCGCAAGAACTCGATTACCTTTTCTTTCAGGCGATCAGCCATCGCATGCCTCAGGGTGTCGCATCGGCGTGGTTCGAAGGCACACCTAGGGCCGTAGACGCAGGCAGAACTGCGGGCGCCTCCTCGCGCAACAGCCAAGACAGCACTTTCTGAAGTATCTTCTGCAGTTCCGTGTCGGTGTGTGTGGCTGCGGTAAAGGTGATAGCCCGTCCCAGGCTACGGTCGCATGCTGCAAAAAAGTGCCCTCCCAAACGCAGGAAAGAAAGGGCGCCAATGCTTAAGCCTTGCGCAGGATGTTTATGTGCCGGCCAGTCGGGCTCTTCCTGGACGGTCCAGCCAATGCCGTTCTGGCATGAAACGGCGCGGCATTCTTTGAGGGACCGTAATGCCCTTGTAACGCGTTCGGAGTTGGTTGCAACCTGAACCGAACGCCCCCGGTAGGAGAGCGGTTGTTGGTGCGGCAGAGGAGTAAAACGGCGCAACATATCCGGCCACTCCCGCCGGGTCACTGGCAGGGGCAAAGACGTCAATATCGGCGCCGACGGCTCCTGCTCGCAGAAGCGGAGAATGCGGGTCGCGATTTCCTGCGGCGTGCCTCCGCAGCGCACATACCAGCTTTCCGCTCGGCAAAGCGCGCGAATCGTCGCGAGTTGGGTATCGCGGTACTCCGCCAGGCATCCAGGGAGCCTCTCCAGGGTGCGCTCAAAATAGCCCGCGATTTCGTTGGCGGTGAGACGCAGGACTTCAAAGCCGGCTCCGGGCTGCCTGTCGAGGAGAAATATTCTCCCTGGACGGCAATAGAGGGCATACCTGCTCCCGCATTCTTGCGGATCTATTTCGAAAGCGAGCTCCCCATTGAGATGCATTACGGGAATATGGGCGCGTAACTCGGGAAAATGGGCCACAGAATCGGGGAGCAGCTTTATTTTTGTCGGCAGTCCCCAGCCCAGAACTTCCGAGTCCCGACGGGAGAAGTAGGTCCAATCATCGGAGATGAAATCCAGTCCACGACGGGCCAATTCCAACGACAGGGTTGATTTCCCCGCTCCTGATTCACCGGTGATCAGCAGGCCCTCGCCCTTATACTGCAGGCAAGCGCAGTGCAGAGCGGTAACTCCAAGCGGGGCCGCGGTAATGCCCAGCAGAATGGGGAAAATGACCCGCTTCCAATAGCCCGTGTCCTGGGCGGTGGTGAAAGAGAACCGGCCGATTACCTGGCCAGCCTGCAGATCGGCGAGCATGGAATCACCGGGGCCATAATCGGCAAAGACCAGGTGATCCCGGCCCCGAAATTGGGGAATCTCCCACCGCGGGAGCGCGGCAGATTCTGCGTCAATGTAGATCTCGACATTCAGATCCACGAGGCCGCAATCGCCCCGGATTGGGAAGGTGTCGGCAGCTGCCTGAAGCACGGCAGCACAGTTGGAGCGGAGCCGCCATGCAGAACCGGCCGCGCTGAAATTCCTGTGCAATGGCAATTCAGGATTTTGGACCATGCCAGCCCGTCTCCACCTCAGACGCCGTTGCGAATGGGAGGTTACGCGATTTTCAAGGGCGGGGTTCGGCACAAATCAGCAACTGGTACGCAAATAACCCGGGCCGCAGCTCCGCGAGCAGTTGCCACGCCGGCCGGAAGTGCCCGCTCAGTCTGCCCCCAATGATGGGGTGAAACTTCAGGACGCGGTAGCCGGCCTCCTGAATCAGGCAACGCGCTGAAAGAAAAGTGAAAAAACGCAAGTGGGTGACGTCCAGGGTACCCACAGGCTGGTAATTGAACTTTCCAAGCGCAATTTGTAGACGAGTCAGCCAGTGGACCACATTGGGCAGGCAGATCACCACGTAGCTTCCAGTTCGCAGCAGAGGACGAACCTGGCGCAGCGCTTCGCTGGGTTTGATCAGATGCTCCAGCACGTCCCCCATCAAGACCACGTCAAATTCCGGCTTAAGGCTGGCGAACCAGTCCGGGGAATTCAGGTCTTTGTTCAACACGGTCGCGCCGGTTGCCCTGGCTGCCGCGGCTGCTTCCTCATCATTTTCGATCGCAGTGACAGCACAGTTCTGCTGCAGCAGACGCCGCGTGATGTATCCCGTTGAACAACCCAGTTCCAGGACTCTTTTTCCCGCTCCGACATAGCGCAAGAGCAGGGAATTTCTGTCAAAACGGTCGGGACTGTCCAGCTGTTCGTAGCGAGCGCTGCGAAGTTCACCGCTCCATAGATTGGTTCGGCACTCAGGCATTCAGGGCTCCCCGGGTGCGCTGGTGTATGGTCCACAGCAGCGGAAATGCGAGCAGCAGGTACAGAGTAGACGGCAACAGCGCGCCTATGGCGGAACCCTCGGCATAACCCTTGGCTTCATTGACAGTGACCAGAATCAGAGCGCCGAGTGACCAGGGAGCCGCCAGGCTGACAAGACTCCTTAGCCTCAACCAGGCTGACATCGAGGCCATCGCCGCAAGCATGGCCAGCAGGTAGAGAAGATTGGCCACGCTCGAGATATAAGCGACGTCAGTCAGCTGCGGGCTGCCCAGGGCGAGCAGCAACATCAGCTTGGTCAAGAGTACCGCTCCCTGGAGCAGCAGACACCGCGTCACTCTTCCCATGACGATTAATCTCACGCTGATCAACTGTCCGAGCACCAGGGGCGCCAGGCCGAGGCAAACAATGCGGGCGGCAGCAATGCCCGGGGCGTAGCGCGGCAGAATGACCGGCACTACCGCCGGCAACAGTAAGAATCCCAATCCCAGGAGGGCCGCCAGCGCATAGGAGAGCGTCCGGGCTGTACTCAACAACAGCCGCGTGATTTCGTCGGCAGAGTGACCGGTCGCGGCCACCGCGCTGGCGGCAGGAAACAGCACCTGCAACACGGCGTCGGCCGTGTTGTAAACCAGGCTGGAGACCAGCAGGCTGACCCCAAACAGCCCGAGTGCCAGCATCCCCATCCGCCAACCGATAAAAGCACGGTCCAGGGTAGTAAGAAACACGAACATCATCGTCCACAACAACAATTGGAACGCTTTCCCCAAGTCCCTCCAACCCTGCCCCGCCAGAAGATAAGCTAAGCGGATTTTCTGCCGGAAAATGAAGTACAGAGCTACACAAGAGCCGGCCAATACATAGGCCAGCAGGACGCCAGTGAGGTGCTTCCACCAACTCAGGCCCGCAACCAGCGCCAGAGTGCAGCATGCATACAGGGTCAGGTAGCTGCTCAATGCCGAAAAGCGCCGGTAAGCTCGCAGCCAGTAATTTACAAAAACGAATAGCTCTTGAGCCATTACGAGCAGTGCCAGCAGGACAATCTGGGCTACCGTCACCCCGGATGGCCGCCAAAAGAGTCCGGCCAGCCCTATTACGGAGCCGGCAAACACGCAGTTGGTCATGGAAAGTGAAAAGGCGAAATTTGTAACCTGCTCCGCTGCTTGACCGTCCTTAGCAGCCAGCAAGAATGGCACCTCCTTGTGCATCAGATTGATGCTGCCCAGGTGCAGTTGAGCGCAGTAAAAGAGCACGACTGCGAACAAGCTCCACATCCCATACTCGCTGGGGACAAGGAAGCGGGCGACAATAAAACCCGTGATTGCCTGCATCACTTGTGCCGCACCGAAGGAAGGGATGAGACGTGCTGCGTGGGCCCAAGGGCTGCCGGCGAGGTCTTCCGAGTTTTCTACGGCAACATGCATTGTGGGGTGAGGGGACAGCTGGGCAAAGCTTGAGCGACCGGGGCACGGGTTCACCCTAGCTGCACTGACTGCCAGGCCAGCACATGGATACAGTAAATTCGCCGATGGAGGCAGGAGGCATCATGACCTCGGCACATCCGCACGCTTCGTGTCCTCGTGTTGGCGTTGTGGTGCTTAACTGGAATGGCCGCGAAGTCCTGCGGGAGTGTCTGCGTTCGCTCGTTGACTCCAGCTATCCCACTCTGGATATCGTCGTCGTGGATAACGGCTCATCCGATGGGTCCGGCGAATTTGTGTCGGCTGAGTTTCCGACCGTAGACCTGATCCGCAATGCCGTCAATGCTGGATTTTGCGCCGGCAACAATCAGGGCGTGCGCAGGCTCCTGCAACGGAAGTGCGAGTATTTCCTGATCCTCAACAATGACACGGTTTTGAATCCGCAGTGCATCGGACGACTGGTGACGCGAGCCGAATCCGCAAAGGACATTGCCGCGGTTTCGCCGAAAATACTTTTCTGGCGGCCTGGCGATCGCATTTGGTTCGCAGGCGGCACTTTCAATTTCTGGACGGGCCGCAACGGTCACGTCGGCTATCGCAGGCTGGATCGGGCACGATGGAATATGCCCAAGGCAATAGACTTTATTTGTGCTTGCGCCATGCTGGTTTCCTGGCGGGCCTGGCAGGAAATAGGCGGCTTCGATGAGCTGTTTTTTCGCTCCGCTGAAGATCTGGATTGGTCTTTGCGCTCCCGTCGGGCCGGATACCGCCTGCTTTATGAACCGGAGGCTGTGGTCTGGCACCGCGAGTCTTTCGACATACTGCACAACGATGGTCCAGCCCGCCAGATGTATTTCTATACTCGCAACCAGCTGGCCGTGATGTGGAAACACGCCAAAGGGCGGCACTGGTTAACTTTCCTGCCATATTTCGGGTTGCGCTGCCTGCAACGGGTGGTGTGGGCTAAAGGCGATTCGCAAATGCTGCGCCAGATCCCACGCGCATGGAAGGACTTTCTGGCGCTAGTGCCCAGACTGCAACGCTGGTCGCGGCATGCGCACCCTGTTTCCAACATTGGCGCTCCAGGTGAGCAATGGCAACGTGCCTGGAGGGAACGTAACCTGCCGCGAGAGGTTGAACTGTGCCGCCATCGCGAACTGCGGCAGCACCTGGCCAATGAACTGGCGGCCATCCCCGATCCTGTGATCGTGGAGGCGGGGTGCGGCAACGGCGCCTGGGTTGCTCATCTTCAGCAATCTCAGCACCGCGTACTTGGAGTGGACAACTATGTCCCCGCACTGCAGGAGTTGAAGCGGCACTTCCCGCAAGCCATGGCCGTTGCCGCCGACGTGCGCCGCATGCCCTTTCCCGACAACTTCGCCGATGCCTGTATATCGTTGGGCGTGGTAGAACACTTTCCCGCCGGTCCGCAGCAGGTCTTGAGTGAGATGCAGCGCATTCTGCGCCCGGGAGGACTTCTGTTTCTGACCGTACCCTACTACAACTGGCTGCGGCGACTCTTCATACATCCGCTGCGAGCCGGTTACATGGCCCTGCAGAAGCGAGTGCGCCGCCGGCCGCTGCGCTTTGTGGAATACCGGTTCACGCGCCACGGCATAACCCGCGCTGTTGCGGAAGAGGGATTGCAGGTATTGGCGGTGGCGACCGATGAATACGATGCGCGTGAGGCGAATCTGGGCTTGGGCCTTTACGTTGATTTACCCGCATTCCGCGGAAATTATCCGGGAGAACTAAACCGGCTGGGCCGCCTGGTGCGGACGATCGGAAATGCCATTAATCCATGGTGGGTCAGCGGCGGAATCCTCGTGGTTGCTCAAAAGAGGATAGCTGACGCTCATGCCGAACCCGCCCACCAGCTATTGTCCGCGAGCCTGGTGGAATGAATATCCTGTTCTTATCGGCGCACCTGCCCTCGCCTCACGCCCGGCAAGCCGGACAAAAAATCAGCTACTATCTCTGCCAGTTTCTTGCCCAGCGCCACTCTGTGCAATTGCTGGCCCTTTGCCCGGACAGCGAACTTGAAAGGTGCGGCGCTGATTATGTCCAGACGTTCACTTCCCGTACCGTCATCTCCGTTACGGCAGCCTCGCGCCTGCTCGGCATTGTTCGAGCACCCTTTCTGCCCCTGGGTGTCGCGGTCAGAAAGCAAACGCGCTTCCACCACGCACTTGCTTCTGCCGTGCGGAGGAAGCCTTTCGATGTGGTTATTTTTGATCACATGGCCATGTGGCAGTATGCGGGTCATGTGCCCTCGACCGCTATTCGGACCGGCATCGCTCACGATGTGCTTTCGCAGCTCTGGGCTAGAAAGGCGAACAACGACGGCGCTTTGGCAGCGCGGCTGGAATCGTGGCGGCTGCGCAATTGGGAACGGGCCGTTATCCGCGACCTAGACCTTATTTGCGCCCTCAGTACTAAGGATTCTCAACTTATAGCAGAGTGGGGAGGTGACCTGCCGCGCTGCGTTCTGCAGCCGTGGTTCTCACGAGCATCTGGTTCGGATACCCCTGCTGCCTCCAGGAAAGAGCCGGCCCTGATCTTTACCGGCGCATTTGACCGCGACGAGAACGTTGACGCAGCGAAGTTTGCGGTTGCTGAAATCCTGCCGCAGGTCACGCGCGCGGTGCCGCAATTCACATTTTATTTAGCGGGCGCCTCTAGTGAAACGCTGCCCAGACAAGTGACCCG
>Ga0134128_10002270_pt1 | contig 23937 bp, 25 predicted proteins | sample KB31754_FD_96462 | JGI IMG/M metagenome (GOLD analysis project Ga0134128, IMG submission 96462) | Terrestrial soil microbial communities with excess Nitrogen fertilizer from Kellogg Biological Station, Michigan, USA - KB3-175-4 | ecosystem: Environmental > Terrestrial > Soil > Unclassified ... | reverse complement strand
TCGCGCGAACGCCAGCGCCGCCAGCGCCCGTCCGCGGACCGTCTCGCTGGCGGCGCGATCGCCGGCCACGACCATCAGCGTGCCTTCGGCGGTGGCGGCCCAGCGCTGCAGCTCGCCGGGGCTGCCCCCCTTCGCCAGGGCCGCCTCCACCTCGGCGCGCTGCGACGACGATTTCGCTCGTTCGTTCGATGGCGCGCCACCGTCGGCTGCCACCAACGCCGCGAGCAAACAGGTCGTGTGTATAATCGCGCCCGCAATTGCCACCAGGAGATGATTGCATGGTCCACCGCCTCCGCGCCCCTCTGATCGTGTTCGGCTTGCTGATCGCCCTGGCGCGGCCATCGGTGGCCGCCGCTGCAGCGGATGAAGCGACCGGCGCTTCGGGCTCGGCCACCGCCGAAGCGCCCAAGAAGCCGCCCGTCGATCTGGGCGAGGAGCTCCCCGTGCAGCGACCGGCCGACCTCTCTTACGGCGTCGCCGTCCGGGCCGTCTGGGTCTCCGTCCCCCAATGGCTGCTGCACCCTTTCGCCAGCCAGAACGTGCCGCTCTCCTCGTGGGGAACCGGCATTCAAGTCTTTCGGCGCAAAGGGAACTTCGACATCGCCCTCTCCTTCAACTACCAGAACATGTCGCCGCCCCCCGGGAACTGGCTCGGTAACGGGAACAAACCGGAGACCGACACCAGCTTCCTCATATTCAACAACTTTGCCCTCTACGGGATCGACGCCTCGTTCATCTGGCACGCCTTCTTCACCAACTGGTTCGGCATGCACTACGGGGCGGGCGTCGGCATCGGCATCGTGGGCGGGAACATCACCCGCATCAAAAACCGGAACGGCGACTGCACGGCGGCGAACGTCGGGAACCCCCTGCAGTGCACGCCGACGCTGAGCATGGCCGGCCCGCTGGCCGACGTGCCGCCGGTGGTGCCGATCCTCAACGCCGTGCTGGGCGTCGACTTTCGCGTCCCGACCCTGCGCGGCTGGGAGGCGCGCATCGAGGGCGGCTTCTACGACGCCTTCTTCCTGGGCGGCGGCGTCGGATACACCTTCTAGGCGTTACGGCTCGTCACCCGGCCCTGGGCCGCCGCGGCCGGAGGCCTCGCGGATCCAGCCTGCGAAGTCGCGTTCGAGGCGCGGCAGCAGGAGGACCAGCTTCGCCTGCTGCACGGGCGTCAGCACCTTCCGGACGTCCTTGACGCGATCGTCGTGGAGGGCGCGCTCCTTCGCGCGATTGGCCATGAGCTTGTTCAACATCGCCGTCAGGTGGGCATCGTCGGGGTGCGGCGCCTCGGCGGCGGCCCGGAGGTCCCGCATGATCTCGTGCCGCTCGGCGGCGATGGCCATCTCACGCTCGTCGTAGCGCGACAGGATGGGAAACAGCCGCGCCGAGGTCGCCTCGTCGAGCTTCAATGCGTCGACGATCTTCCAGGCCCGCAGCGCCCGCATCCGCTCCAGCACCTCCTGGCGGAGCTGATCGGGGGTACGGTGATCCGCACCGGTCGGCGGTGAGGCCGGGGCCGGCGCCGAGCGCGGCTGCGCCCACGCCGCTGTCGTCCCGAGCAGCAGCAGCGCGACGAGACCGAGCGTCCGCTTCACCAGCGCACTCCTTCCAGTGAGCTCGCCACCCGCCGCAGCTCGGTTCCGTCCAGATCGGCCAGCTCGTCGTTCATCCGCCCCTCGTCCTCGCCCAGGAGGTCGGCGGCGTCAATTGTACCGCTCGACGGCGCCGTGAGCGCCACCGGCGCGCGGGCGCCCAGGCGATCGAGCAGCCGCCGCAGCGCCCCGACGTCCAGCTCCGCCACGTCGGCCTCTTCGTCCACGGTCCCCTCATCCCCCGAGGCGCCGACCGCCTGTGCCTTGTGCACCAACGCGTCGACCGGCACCACGGGCGCCACCGAAACCGGCCGCCGCGCGACCAGCACGAATCCCGCGGCGGCGGCCGCCAGCGTCGCCGCGAGGGAGATGATCCGCGTGCCTGCCCCCCTCGACCGCTGCGCCGCCCACCGCGCCCGCGCGGGCGGCGACGCGGGCGCCGGCGCCCGCGGCTGCTCGGCACCCCGCAGCGCCGCCTCCGCGGCGGCGGTCGTCCGGGCCGCCAGCTGGTCCCAGAACCGATCGTCGGCGGGCGGCACGGCCGGCGCCTCTCCGCGCAACGCCTCGGCCAGGCGGGGCGCGTCCCGCAGCTCGGTCAGCGCCCGGAAACAGGTCACGCACGACCCGAGATGCTCCGCCAACACCAGATCTCCGCTCACGTCTTCGCCTTCGACCAACCGATCGAAGACGCGCTCGCAGAGCCCCGCTTCGCCGTGCTGCCGGCTCATCGGCCCCTCCCGCGGCGCGAGGCACCGTCCGGCTCGGGGCCGAGCGTCGCACGCAGCTTCCGGACCGCGTAGTGGAAGTTCACCTTGGCCGCCCCCTCGCTGATGTCCAGGGCGGCGGCGATCTCGCGAAACGACAGATCTTCGTAAATCCGCAGCTCGAGCGTCATCCGTTGCTTGGTGGGGAGGGTCTGCACGGCGTCGCGCAGGGCGGCCGAAGACTCGGCCGATTCGATCCGCTCGAGCGCCGCGGGCGTCAGCGGCCGATCGGGATCGCTGGGACGCTCGTCCGGCGCGTCGTCGGAGACGAATCGGGCGTGGTCGCGCAGGTGGTTGAGCGCCAGGTGGGCGCCGATGCGGAGCAGCCAGGAGCGAAAGACGGCCGCGTCGCGCAGGTCGCCGATCTTCGCCATCGCCCGCTCGAACGACCGCTGCACCAGGTCGGCCGCCTCGTCGACGTCGCCCACGTAGCGCAAGCAGAGCGCGAACAGCCCCCGCTGATGCCGGTGGACGAGCAGCCCCAAGGCGACGCGGTCGCCGCCCTGGGCCCGCGTCACCAAGACCTGGTCGGGCGTGTCGTCGTCGGCCGCCATCGCGCCTTTCAGGAGCCTGAGCTGACTCGACATCATATCTGGCGCTCCCCCCAGTCGGGACCCGCGCGCGCGGCCGCAGGTTAGAAGCCGCTCAGCGTTCGGCGCCGTGCGTCGAGGCCGTGCCGTTCCGGGCGGCCCTCGATTCCATGATCGCCAGGTTGTCCTCCAATGACTGAACCGTGGAGCGCAAGGCCGAAACCTCCTCCTGCGTCGCAAATCCAAGCAGTCCGGCGGCGAACCGGGTGGCCCGGTCGAGCTCGGCTTTGATCGATCCACCGACGCCGACGGCCTTCATCGCCACGTTCATGACTCGTTGGTCGCCCATCATGCGCGAGATCCGGGGGTCGCTCATGAGGCGCATCGCCTGGCCGACCATCTTGTCCTTGACGGCGTCAAACATCGACATCGCTCGTTTGTGCCACGCGCCCTCCCTTGCGTCAACGCAGGGCGCGCGCCATGCTGCGCGCGTGTTCGCCAGTCGCCGAGCCCTGCGCGTTCCGCCGTACGTGACCCTGGCGATCGGGACCTTCGTCCTCGGCTGGCTGCTGGGGGTGGCGATCGTCTTCAAGCTCTGGCAGCTCGCCCACGCCCCGCGCTGGATGGTGCTGAGCGGGATGGGGACGGTCAGCTTCCTGATGGCTCCCTGCTTGACCGGCGTGCTGTTCTCGCGCGCGATCGGACGCCTGGCGGCGCGCGGCTGGCGTGGTGCACCGTTGGGCCTGGTCGGTCTCGGCGCCTGCGGCCTGGTCGCCGGATTGCTGGTGCTCTGACGTCGTCGCGATGACGAAGAGCCCGGAGCAGGCGAAGCAAGAGCACCAGGCCAAATCGCCGGCGCGCGCCTCGATCCGGGTCGCACTGGTGACCGCCTCGGACAGCCGGACGCCCTCGACGAACGAGGGCGGGCAGCTTCTCCGCCGGTTGGTCGGGGAAGCCGGATTCACGGTGGTCGAGGAGCTGTTGCTGGTCGAAGATCCGGCCGCGCTGCGCGAGCGGGCGGCGGCGCTGGCGCGCCCGGAGGTCGCGGACGCCGTGCTCGTCACGGGTGGAACGGGGTTGGCGCCGCGCGACCGGACGCCCGAGGCGATCGGTGGGCTCTTCGAGCAGCGGTTGCCCGGCTTCGGCGAGCTGTTTCGGATGCTCTCCTTTCGTCAGATCGGCGCGGCGGCGATGCTCTCCCGCGCCGAGGCGGGCGTGATCGACGGGGTGCCGGTGTTTCTGCTGCCGGGTTCGCCGGCGGCCGTCGAGCTGGCGGTTCGCGAGCTCATTGCACCCGAGCTGCCGCATCTCATCGGCCAGCTCCGCCGTGGCCGGGAATGAATGATACAAATCGGCCGATGATCGACGGCGCGCGACTGCGGCAGCGGGTGGCGGAGCTCGAGGCGGAGTTCGAGCAGCGGCTGGGAGCTCTGGTCGGAGTTTCCACGGTGAGCATGGATCCCGGGCGGCGGGGCGAGATGGACGCCTGCGTCTCGCTGGCGGGCGGCTACCTGCGCGAGGCCGGCGCGCGCGTCGACGTGATCGACACCGGCGGCTTCCCGCTTCTGCTCGGCCGCTTCATCCAGGATCCGTCGTACCCGACGGTGACCATCTACAATCACCTCGACGTTCAGCCGGCCGAGGCGGCTGACGGCTGGGAGACGCCGCCCTTCGCCTTGACCTCCGCCGAGGGGCCGAACGGGGCTCGCCGCTGGTTCGGGCGCGGCAGCACCGACGACAAAGGGCCGGCGCTGGCGGCGTACTACGGCGCCCGGTTGGCGCTGGAGACCGGCGCCCGCGTCAACGTCCAATTCCTCTGGGAGCTGGAAGAGGAGATCGGCAGCCCGCACTTCGCCGCCGGCCTGGCGGCCGCGATCGCCGGGGACGCGGCCTCGGGGCGCGCGCCGCTCGGCACCGATTCGGTCGTCGTCTCGGACACCATCTGGACCGCCGCCGGCCATCCGTCGATCTCGTACGGGCTGCGCGGTCTCATGGGCTTCACGATCGGGCTCGAGACCGGTGCCAAGGATGTCCATTCGGGGACGACGGGCGGCCTGGCGCGCAACCCGATCGGCGAGCTCGCCGCGCTCATCGCCGCCATGTACGACGCGCGCACGGGAAAAGTGAAGATCCCCGGGTTCTATCGGGGCGTCCGCAAGGTCTCGGCGGCCGAGAAGAAGGCGTTCGGGCGGGCCGGCTTCTCGCGCAAGCGATTCGCGGCCGCCCATGAGCTCGCCAGCCTGCGGCCGGCGCGCAACGACGTGGACGCGCTGACGGCGCTCATCGCCGCGCCGACGCTGGAGGTGCACGGCCTCGTCGGCGGCTACGCGGGACCCGGGATCAAGACCGTCGTCCCGCACCGCGCGGAGGCGAAGCTGTCGACGCGGCTGGTCCCCGACCAGAACCCCGATCGCGTCTTCAAGCTCATCAAGAGCTTCGTCAAGAAGCGGTTGCCGGACGCGCTCGTGACGCACGAGGCCTCTCTCGCCCCGTACCTGGCGCCCATCGGCGGCCCCTACCACGCGGCGGCCGCGGCGGCGGTGCGCGCGACGTTCGGCAAGGAGCCCGCGTTCGTGCGGGAGGGGGGATCGATCGGCGCCGTGCTCACGATGGAGAAGCTGCTTCGGGCGCCGGTGATCTTCCTCGGGCTGTCGCTCCCCGAGCACGGCTACCACGCGGTGAACGAGAACTTCGACTGGGGACAGGCCGCCGGCGGGATGGAGCTCTTCTGCCGCTATTTTCACGAGATCGCGTCCACCAGCGGCCGGCCGGCGAAACGCGGTTGAATCAGGCGCCCGTCGCGCTACCATTTCGACCATGAGCGGCGCGTCCCCTTCCGCCCCGGTGGCCCGCGGCACGGCGATCAAGATCGTCGCCACCGTGGTCGTGGTGGCCGGCACGGTCGGCTACCTCCTGAATTCGTCGATGAAGGCGGGGGCCGAGTACTACAAGCACGTCGACGAGGTGACGTCGGCCGCCGACGCCTGGCGCGGCAAGCGGCTGCAGGTGCACGGCAACGTGGTCGCCGGATCGATCGAGCAGGCCAAAGGGACGCTGCTCTACCGCTTCAAGATCGAGAGCCGCCCGCCCCGCGCGCCGGCGGTCATCACGGCGACGTACGACGGCCTCGTCCCCGACACCTTCAAGGACGGCGCGGAGGTCGTGGCCAAAGGGACGCTCACCGCCGACAACCAGCTCTCGGTCGTTCCCGACGGCATCATGGCCAAATGCCCCTCGAAGTACGAGGCGGACAAGAATGCGCCGCCGCCGCGGCCGAACCTCGCCCAGCCGCCGCCGGGCGTGGCGCAGAAGCTCTAGGTATATCGCAGCCCGTCCACCGCGCGCATGCGGCTCGCGCGCCAGGACGGGTAGACGGTCGCCAGGAAGCAGATTCCCATGGTGGCGGCGGCGACGAGCAGGATCTCGCCCCAGGCGATCCGCACCGGCAGCGATCCGATGAGGTAGACCTTCGGGTCGAGGGGATACCCGTAGAGGCGCGCCAGCACGCAGATGAGGAGGCCGAAGCAGATGCCGAGGCCGGTCCCCACGACGCCGACGGTGGTGCCGCCGATCAAGAAGACCCGCGCCACCATGCCGGCCGGCGCCCCCATCGATTTCAGGATCGCGATCTCGCGGACCTTGGAGAGCACGATCATCGTCAGCGAAGCGATGATGTTGAACGCCGCCACCACGATGATGAGGACGAGCAACAGCGAGATGATCACCTTCTGCATGGTGAGCGCCATGAAGAGGTTGTGGTTCAGCTCCTTCCAATCGATGATCCGATAGGGACCGTCGAGCCGGCGTTTCACCTCGGGCGCGGCGCTGAGCGCCATCATTGGATCGGAGAAGCGGAGCTCGACCCCGGAGACGAGCCGCCGCGCGTTCGCCAGCCGGTGCGCGTCCATGATGCTGATGTAGGCGAGGCGCGTGTCGTACTCGTTGAACCCCATGCGGAAGAGCCCAACCACCTTGAAGAGGTAGGAGATGGGCGCCTCGCCGACGCCCGAGCTGAAGGGGATCATGATCGACACGCAGTCGCCGAGGCGGACGTGAAGGTGATGGGCCAGCTCGGCCCCCAGCGCGATGCGCCCGACGTTGTCGGTGGTCTTGCGCGGCGTCCCCGAGGGGAGCGTGCAGCTGGCCGGTCGTTCGAGCGCTTCGACGCTGCCCGCGACCAGCGACCGCCGCAGGTCGTCGGCGCCCTGCTGGATGTCGATCCCTTTCAGGTTGGCGCCGATGCGGCCGATCATCACCTCGCCCGCCGAGAAGAGGAACTTCGCCATCCGCACCACGCCCGGCATCCCTTTGAGGCGCGTCTCGATCTCCGCTATCTCGGGGCCGTCGACGTCGGTGTCACCGTAGGGCATCACGATGAGGTGCGCGTTCAGCGCCAGGACCTTGTCCTGAAACTCGCGCTCGAACCCGCTCGTCACGCCCAGCACGACGACCAGGGACGCGACGCCCAGCACCACGCCCATCGTCGAGACGGTGGTGAAGACCGAGAAGGTCCGCAGAAGAAAGGCCACCACCGCCACCAGGCCGCCCGCGAGGACGGTCAGGACCGCCGCCGTCTCGATGGGCCGCGAGTGCCCGCGCGCGAGCGCGAAGACGCCGAACCCGAGCGCGGTCAGCAGAAGCCCGACGAGCAGGCCGACCCGGGCCCCGCGCGACCGCCGCCCCCGGTGGAGATAGCGCATTCCGACCAGCCGCTCGAGGCCCAGCGTGAAGAGGCCGCCGAGCCCCAGCCCGAGCAGCGCCGCTGTGGCCCCCTCGAGCAGCGCCGCCCGCTTGGTCGGCAAGAACGCGGCGGCTCCCGCCAGCCCGCCGACGACGACGAGCAAAAGCAGGCGGAGCACGAACCGGATGCGTGACGGCGCGGGCGAGGAGGGGATTTCCCGGGCGGCGCCGGTCTGCGCGGGATCGGGCGGGGGATCGAAAGGACCCTCCGAGGGTCCTTTTTCGAGTGGGGAGCGCACGGGCGAACCGAAGGTAGCAGACTCGGCGGCGGAGAGCCGTCTTGACACTCCGGAAGGCCAACCCGTACCGTACACGGCAATGGTCGCGTTCCGGGGCCGGCGCAGCCCGCTCCCCCTCCTCCTCGCCGTGGGCCTCGCCCTTTCGTGGCAGGCGGTCGCGCGCGCAGGCGGAAACGATCTCAACCTGCTCAACCTCTGCTCCACCATCGGGGGCACCAACAGCTGCCTCGACACGAGCTCGCCCGACTACGACAACACGCAGTCGCGCTATCGGAGCCTGATGTCCGAGCTCGGCGTGGTGGTCGCGCCGCGCCTCATGACGCCCGCCGACACGCTCGGCTACGCCGGTTTTCAGTTCTCCGCGGAGCTGGGAATCACCACCATCAACAACAGGCGAACGGTCAACGGCGACACCTCGGGCATCCCGTACTGGGACGGCATCGAGTCGGTGAACGCAGGCAACAGGAACTTCACCATCCCTCCGTCGTCGCTGACCACCGTCGGCGGCTTCGTGCGCAAGGGACTCTGGTTCCCGATTCCGGCCATGGAGTTCGGCGCCGGCGCCGTCGACGTCCTCGGGTCGAACATGTACGCGGTCCAGGGCTACGCGAAGATTGCGCTGCAGGAAGGGTTTCACGACTGGGTCCTGCCGTCGTTCGCGGTGCGCGGCTCGGCGTCGCAGTTGCTCGGCACGAGCCAGGTCAACCTGACCGTGTTCGGCGTCGACGTTCTCGCCTCCAAGGCGTTCAGCATCGGCGGCACGGCGCGCATCGAGCCCTACGTCGGATGGAACGCGCTGTTCATCGACGCGCGCAGCGGCGTCATCGATGCCACGCCCAAGTGCGACGCCTACGCCCAGCACTTGGTGACAGCGGGCACCACACCGCCGATGACGCCCCCCGGGTGCAGCGCGGCCAACGACGGAACCTGGAACGACCTCACCAACAACTTCACCTTCAAGTCGCAGGACGTCATCACCCGCTACCGGTACTACGGCGGCTTCAAGCTGAAGCTCTCGGTCCTGTTCATGGCGGCCGAGTTCGATTTCGTCCAGTCCGGCACGAGCCGTGACAGCGTGGCCGACATCGCCGACAGCAGCGGCTCGCAAGAGGGCTTCTCGCTCTCGGCCGGCCTCGATTTCTGACCGCGGCACCAGAACACGAAGCTGATCCGCGGCACCACGGACCTTCGACCGTGCGTGGTGCGGCTCACACGACAAGCGCGGCGAGCGTCCGGTCCCTCGCGGGCCGAGGCCCACGCTCCTCGCCACCGGTAGCGGCGCGGCTCAGGCTGCTGCGCCGCCCACGCCACCGGACCCGGCAGCGGGCGGCGCGGCCGGCGGCGGCGTCCCGCCAGCAGGAGCGGCGACCGGCGGCGCGCTCGCCCCTGGCATTCCCCCCTGGATGATCTTGCGAAGCCCGGCGACGGAGAGGCGCGGCGTCTTCTTCTCTTCCTCGAAGATGATCTGCGCCAGCGTCGCCGTGGTCAGGTCGGCGCGCGTCGTGTTCTCCACCACGCGAACGTCGTCGCCGGCCCGCACCATCGCTGCGATGTGGTCCAGCGTCACGTACCGACTATCGCGTGTATCGTAAAGCTTCCGATTCGCGTACCGCTTGATAGTACGTGCTGTGGTCATTGTCTTAGGGTGTCATAGGCAAATGTCGCGGTCAATCATGTAATACAACCAACGATTCCAAGACCACGTAGAACGCCTAACCAATCCAGGTAGTTAGACCCGGACGCACAAATCCCCAAAAACGCGCTCGGGCGCTGCCGTTAGCTCTCCGGCACCGCACCTAGGAGAGGGCGGTCGGCTGCGGAGGGAGGTTGCCGAGTTACTTAGTCGGCTTGTCGGCGCCTTCGTCGAGCTCGCTCTTTTTGGGAGAGACGTCGATTTCGTCGTGCGAGTTCACCGCACGCTTGAAATTCTTGATCGCCTTGCCGAGGCCATCGCCGAGCTGCGGCAGCTTTTGTGCGCCGAAGACGACGACGACAATGACGAGAACGAGCATGAGCTCGCCGAAGCCCAGTCCGAAGGGCATGACTCGCGATCTATAGCACCCCGACTGAAACAATCAACGTGGAAGGCAAGGATTTTTGAAGCCCTGGCGCCGATCCGTTACGATCCGCGCCAGATGGCGTCGAAGGCAGTCGCGCGCGCGGGCTTGGCGGTCGCGCTCTTGTCCCTCCTGGGTTCCGCCCTTGGTTCACCCGCGCGGGCAGCGCCGGTCCGATCGGCGACGACCGGCGCGCCGGATCCCGCCGAGCGCAGCCTGGCGGAGCGCCGGGCCGTTCGCGGCGTCCCGGTCGACGACGTCGCGGCCACGGAGAGCCCGGAGCTGCGGGAGATTCGCCGCTTCGAGGAACAGGCTTTCCCGAAACCCGGAAACCCCACCGCGCCGCCCCCGGCCGGACGCGAGGGGGAGAGCCCGATGCCGCCGACGTCGCTCCCCGGCGAGTGGGGGGGCAGCGGCGACGTCCCGGCGGAGGTGCGCTCCCCGCCGCCCGCGCCCCGGTCCGACAGCGCGGCACCTCCGCCCGACTCGGAGTGGTTGCGCAGTCTCAAGCTGCCGGAGCTGCCGGTGCGCTGGGACCCGCAGGTCCTTCGCTACCTCGACTACTTCAAGAACGATCCGAAAGGTCACGCCGTCATGGGCGGCTGGCTGCGCCGGGCGGGGAGATACCGCCAGCTGTTCGAACGGACGCTCGAACGCCAGGGCCTCCCCAAGGATCTGCTGTACGTGGCGATGGTGGAGAGCGGCTTCGACAACGGCGCCCGCTCGCGGGTGGGAGCCGGCGGCATCTGGCAGTTCATGCCGGGCGCCGCGCGGGCCTACGGTCTCGAGGTGAGCTACTGGATCGACGCCCGCCGGGATCCGGAGCGCGCCGTCGAGGCCGCCGCCCGCTACCTCAAGGATCTCTACGTTCGCTTCGGCTCCTGGTACCTGGTGTTCGCCGCCTACAACGCCGGTTACGGGTCGGTCCTCCGATCGATCACCACCTACAACACCAACGACTACTGGGAGCTCGGTCGCCACGAGTCGGGGCTGCCCTGGGAGTCGACGCTCTACGTCCCCAAGATCCTGGCGGCGGCGATCGTGGGACACAACCTGGCCGCGTTCGGGTTCGCCGACCTGACCGAAGACGCGCCCTTCGCTTACGAGCAGGTCGACGTGCCCGCCGGGACGTCGCTGTCGGTGGTCGCCCGCGCGGCGGGGACCCGGCCGGAGGTGATCGAGGCGCTGAACCCCGACCTCGTGCGCACGCGAACCCCGCCGGATCGGGGAAGCAGCAAGGTACGACTGCCACCGGGGACGGCCGCGGTCTACGCCGCCAGCACGGACAAGACGCGCGACGCCGACAAGATGGAGACGGTGGTGCTGCGCTTCGGCGAGACGCTCGATGACGTGGCGCGCGCGCACGGCTCGAGCGCCCGCGAGCTGCGGCGGCTGAACGGCGTCAAGGATACGCTGGAGCTGCGCGGCGGAACGGCGATCGTCGTCCCCCGGCGCGGGCCGGCGGCCAAACCGAGGGACAAGGATACCGAGAAGGCGCAGACGGCCTCCGAGAGCGACGAGGCGAGCGGCGACGAGGACGCCATCTTGGTGGCGGTCCCCGACCGTTCGTTCAGCTACGACGGCCGCGAGCGTGTGTTCTACCGGACGCGCGACGGCGACGGCCTCGACGAGGTCGCCGACGTGTTCGGCGTGCGGCCCGACGATCTGGTCGAATGGAACAACCTGGATCCGGCGGCCAAGCTGCACCCGCGGATGGTGTTGCAGATCTACGTGCGCAAGGACTTCGATCCGGCGGGCGTGCTGCTGCTCGATCCGGCCAAGGTCCGGGTCGTCACCTGCGGGTCCGAGGAGTTCCTGGCCCTCGAGGCGGCGCGACGCGGAAGGAAGCGCCTCTATTACAGCGCCAAGGCCGGGGACACGCTGGCCAAGCTCGGGCGGCGCTATGGCCTCACGCCCGGGGACCTGGCGCGCATCAACCGCTTCTCCTACAACACCGAGCTGCACGAGGGGGACCGCATCGTCGTCTATTCGCCGACCGGCGAGGCGCCGCGCGACGTGACCCACGGAATGACCCCGGGAGAGAAGCGCCCCGGGCGGACGACGGCCGCGGCGGCAGGGACGCACAGACCGAGCGTGGGAAGCGAGCACAAGACGCAAACCGCGGCGCACGACGCCAAGAAGAAGGTCGCCGTCGCCACCGCCAAGCCGGCCGCGAAGCCGACCCCGCGCGCCAAACCGGCCCCTGCGCCCGCCAGCAAGAAGAAATAGCGAAGAGATGGCGCTCTTTCGCGTGGAGCCGGAGCGTGCCGGCGCGCGGGTCGATCAGTTCGTGGCCGCCGTCCTCCCCGGCGTGAGCGTGGCCGGGGCCCGCCGCCTGCTCGAAAGCGGTGCCGTGCGAGTCGATGGGCGGGTCGGGAAGAAGGGCGCTCGTCTCGGCGCCGGACAGACGGTCGAAGTGGACGAAGCCGAGCGAGAGCGCGCTGCGCCGGACGCGCGCCGCGTCCTCGCCGATCCAGAGGCCCCGCTGCGCGTCCTCTTGGTCGATGCGGCGTTCGTCGCCGTCGACAAGCCGGCGGGGATTCCCGCCCATCCCAAGGCCGCCGGCGAGCGCGGCACCGTCGCCAACGCCCTCGTGGCCCGCTTCCCCGAGTGCGCGGGCGCGTCGCCCGATCCGCGCGAGGGGGGGCTTTGCCACCGCCTCGACACGGGGACGAGCGGCGTTCTGGTGGCGGCGCGCAGCCCGGCCGCCTGGTCCGCGCTGCGAGCGGCGCTCTCCGGCGCTGGCTGCGAGAAGAGCTACCTGGCCGAGGTCCTGGGATCGCCGGCGCCGACCGGCGAATCGTACGCCACGATCGGGCGCGTCGGGCGCCGGGGCGCGCGCGTCCGCGTCGACGGCGGACGCCACCCGCTGCCCGCCCACAGCAGCTGGGAGGTGGTCGAGTCGCGCGGGGAGACGGCTCTCGTGCGCGTTCGTCTGGTCAAGGGGCGCGCCCACCAGGTGCGCGCGCACCTGGCGGCCGCCGGTCATCCGATCGTCGGCGACGACGTCTACGGCCAGGGCGGCGGCTCCCTTCACCTTCACGCAGCCGCGATCCAGCTCGTCCATCCCGAAACCGGGCGGATGATTTTGATCGAAGCGCCGGCGCCGAGCTGGGCCAAGATGCGGGCGTGACCGCCAAGCAGGCCGTCGTCCTCCAGCACACGCCGACCGAGGGGCCCGAACGCGTGGCGGTCCTGCTCGCCGAGCGCGGCGTCGGTTGCGCCGTCCGCGCCCTCTACCGCGGCGAGCCGGTGCCCGGCGATCTGGCCTCCGACGAAGTCCTCCTGGTGATGGGCGGACCGATGGGCGTCGGGGATCTGGGCGATCCGCGCTGGCCTTTTCTCGAGGCCGAGATCGCGCTCCTCCGCAAGCTCATCGCGCGCGACGCGCCGGTGCTGGGGATCTGCCTCGGCGCGCAGCTGCTGGCCGCGGCGGGCGGCGCGCGCGTCTACCCGAACACGCGCCCCGGGCCGCGCGGCCCCGAGCCGGCGCGCGAGGTCGGCTGGGGCCCGGTCGATCTGATCGGCGCCGAGCGCGAGCCGGTGCTGGCCGGCCTCGGCCCACGCGCGATGGTGCTGCACTGGCACGGCGACACCTTCGACCTGCCGCCGGGCGCCACGCACCTGGCGTCGACGCTCCTCTGCCCGCATCAGGCGTTCCGCCTGGGGCGGCGGCAATTCGGGCTTCAGTTTCACTGCGAGCTCGAAGCCGCCTCGATCGCCGCCTGGGTGCGCGAGGACGCCGAGTTCGTGCGCGCGGCCAACGGCGAAGGGGGCGCCGCGCGGATCCTGGCCGACACGGCGCGCCTCTACGCCGAGGCGCGCCCGGGGTGGGACCGACTGCTCGGCAACGCGATCGATCTGCTGCGCGCGTGACGCAAACGTCGATTGACGCCGCCGGGCGCGGCGACAATAGTTACGCCGTGCCGTCGCCGGTCGAGTTCAAGATCGCGCTCGTCCAGATGCGCTGCTCGACCGATCCGGCCGACAACCTGGCGCGCGCGCTGGAGAAGATCCGCGCCGCCGCCAAGCAGGGCGCCAAGCTGGTCTGTCTCCCGGAGCTGTTCCGCAGCCAGTACTTCTGTCAGACCGAAGATCACGCCAACTTCGACCTGGCCGAGCCGATCCCGGGCCCCAGCACCGACGCGCTGTCGAAGGTCGCGCGCGAGGCGGGCGTGGTGGTCATCGGCTCGCTGTTCGAACGCCGCGCGGCCGGCGTCTACCACAACACGGCGGTCATCCTCGACGCCGACGGCAAGCAGCTCGGCAGCTACCGCAAGATGCACATCCCCGACGACCCGTTCTACTACGAGAAGTTCTACTTCACGCCGGGCGATCTGGGGTTCCGCGCCTTCGACACCGCCGTGGGCCGCATCGGCACGCTCGTCTGCTGGGACCAGTGGTACCCGGAGGGGGCGCGCCTCACCGCGCTGGCGGGCGCCGACGTGCTCTTTTACCCGACGGCGATCGGCTGGCACCCCGACGAGAAGGCCGAGTTCGGCGCGGCGCAGGCCTCGGCCTGGCAGACCGCGCAGCGCGCCCACGCCATCGCCAACGGCGTCTACGTGGCGGCGGTCAACCGGGTCGGGTTGGAGAAGCCGCCCGCCGGGACGCCCGGCAAGGGGATCGAGTTCTGGGGCGGCAGCTTCGTGGCCGATCCGTTCGGCGTGGTGCTGGCCGAGGCCTCGCGGGTAGAGGAAGAGACGCTGATCGTCACCTGCGATCGCAAGCACCAGGAGACCGTGCGCCGGCACTGGCCGTTTTTGCGCGACCGCCGCATCGACGCCTACGGCGGCGTCACCCGCCGCTTGATCGACGAATGAAGCGCCCGCCACGCGGTCCCGAGATCGGGACGCCGGCGAACCTCGGCTTCCGCATGCCGGCGGAGTGGGAGCCGCACGCCGCCACCTGGATCGCCTGGCCGCACGAGCCGCGCGACTGGCCGGGAAAGCTGGCGCCGATTCCCTGGGTCTACGGCGAGGTGGTCCGTCATCTGACCCGCGGCGAGCGGGTCCGCATCCTGGTCGACGACGCGGCCACCGAGGCGCGCGCCCGCAAGCTGCTCGGACGCGTGGGCGCCGATCCGGCGATGGTCGACCTGGTCCGCGCGCCGACCGACCGCAGCTGGACGCGCGACTACTGCCCGCTGTTCGTCAAGGACGAGGCCGGCGAGGTGGCGATCACCAACTGGCGCTTCAACGGCTGGGCGAAGTATTCCAACCACAAGAGAGACGACGCCATCAACGACAAGCTCGCCCGCCGCCTCGAGCTCCGGCAGTGGCAGCCGATGGCGAAGGTGGGCGGCAAGCCGTGGCGCGTGGTGCTCGAGGGAGGCGCCGTCGACGTCAACGGCGCGGGGACCTTGCTGGCGACCGAAGAGTGCCTGCTCGACGAGGTCCAGGCCCGCAACCCGGGGCTGCCGCGCGAGGAGCTGGAGCGGATCCTGGCGGCGCACCTCGGCGCCCGCAAGGTCCTCTGGCTCGGCCGGGGCATCGCCGGCGACGACACGCACGGCCACGTCGACGATCTCTGCCGCTTCGTCGACGAGACGACGGTCGTGCTGGCCCAGGAGGCGGACCCCTCCGACGCCAACCACGCGCCGCTGCGCGACAACCTCGACCGGCTCCGCCGGATGACGACCGCCGACGGCAAGCCGCTGCGGGTCGTGCCGCTGCCGATGCCCGCGCCGCTTCATCTCGACGGCGTGCGACTGCCGGCGAGCTACGCGAACTTCTACATCGCCAACACGGCGGTGCTGGTCCCGACCTTCAACGACGCGAACGACCGGCGCGCGCTCCAGATCCTGGCCGAGCTGTTCCCGACCCGGACGGTGGTGGGGATCCACGCCGTCGATCTGGTCTGGGGCCTCGGCACGCTCCACTGCATGACGCAGCAACAGCCGGCGGCCGCGTCCTAGCCGCCTCCTCGACCGGATCCTAGCTGGGCTCGGTCGAGGCCATGCGCGCCGCGAGGATCCGCTTGTGGCGGCGCCAGGCGCGAACGAGGACGATCGCCACGGCGATGGCGAACGCCACCACGATGCCGTGCTCGGTGCGGCGGGCGTAACGGACCACGTAGTCGATCTGCCCGCCGAAGAACCAGGCCGAGTAGACCAGCAGCGGGACGGTGAAGGCGGCCGCGGAGAAGTCGTAGATGAGGAAAACGGGCGGCCGGAGGTGCAGCGTCCCGGCGGTGAAGAAGATCGTGAAGCGTAGCCCGGGCGTGAAGCGCCCGACCAGCACGACCTTGCTGCCGAACTTCCGGAAGTAGGCACGGACCTTGAGTTGCCGGCGGTGCGTGAAGTATTTGCGCGCCAGTTGGCTGGCCAGGACGCGCCGCCCGAAGTAACGCCCCAGGAAGAACGCCAGCGAATCGCCGGCCAGGACCGCCACGAAGCAGACGGCAAAGGCCTTGCTGATGTGCAGCGCCCCCCGCCAGGAGAAGTACCCGGCCGCGATGAGCGAGATGTCCTCGGGAATCGGCAGCCCCAGGCCGCAGAGCAGCAGGATCCCCCCGAGCCAGGTGTACGCACCAAGCGGCGAGAGGGTCGACAGGTGCGTGATGAACCACTTCACGTGGGGGGCTTCCGACCGGCCTCCTCAAATACCACGGACGCCACCCCAAAGACGAATCGGAGGTCGGGGCGGACCCTCAGGCCAAGTCAGCAACCAGGAGAGGGGATGAACCAGCGGGTGAACCAAAACGAAGGGGAGAAGCATAGCCGAGGGGGTTCGCGTTGACATTAAGAGCGGGCGAACGTACGGTTTTCCCGTCGAGGGGGTCCCCAACCATGCGAGCGCACCGTCCTTTCGCCCGAGCCGCCCAAGCGGCTCGGCTGTCGGCACCACTGGCCCTGCTGGCGGTGGCCGTCGCGGTCGCCACGAGCTGCACGCCCGACTATCCCTCCTGCGAGACGGACAAGAACTGCCATCCCAAGGAGTTCTGCGTCGCCAACAAGTGCCAGCAGTGCCGTGACTCCAACGACTGCCCGGCCGGCAACCAGTGCCAGTCCGGCAAGTGCTCGCCCGTCCCCGGCTACTGCACGAGCAAGGCCCAGTGCCCGGCCAATCAAGGGTGCATCGCCAACCACTGCCGAGCCTGCGCCGCGGACCGGGAGTGCCCCGGCGGCCAGCACTGCGTGGCGGGCAGCTGCAGCGCGAAGAAGCCGTGCAAGACCGAGAACGACTGCGCGCAGAACGAGGACTGTGTGAACGGCTACTGCACCTCCGAGCGGGCGCCGGCGCCCCCGCCCACGCAGTGCTCGCTCGACCCGGTGCTGTTCGACTTCAACGAGTCGGCGCTGACCACCGAGGCGACGGCCACGCTGGCGCGAGACGCCGACTGCCTCAAGCGGGTCGGGCGGGCCGTCACGCTGATCGGCCATACCGACCCCCGCGGCACGCAAGAGTACAACCTGGCCCTCTCCGAGCGGCGCGCCCAGTCGGTGCGCGATCACCTCGGCCGGCTGGGAATCGACGGCAACAAGCTGTCCGTCCTGCCGCGCGGATCGCTGGATGCCAAGGGGACCGATGAACCGAGCTGGGCCCAGGATCGACGTGTCGACTTCAGCTGGAAGTAAGCGCCCCGGCCTGCTCCTCGCCCTGGGCGCGGTCCTGCTGGGCGCCCTGCTCGCGCCGCCGTCTTGCGTGACGTCGACCGAGGGCGACAAGATGCGCTCGGACATCGACAGCTTGCGGGTCCGCCTGGACGAGATCGATAAGCGCGACAAGGAATACAAGGAACAGGTCGTCCGACTCCGCAAGGTGCTCGACGAGGCGACGGCGCTCCTCACCCGCAACTCGGCCGATGTGGGGGCGAAGGTGGCCAAGTCCGAGCAGGACATCGCTGCGATCCAGGGGCGGATCGAGGAGCTGGCCCACAACGTCGACGTCGAGATCCGCCAGGCGGGCGAGACGCAGAGCAAGCTCGAGACGCGCCTGGCTGCGCTCGAGCAGACGCAGACGAAGATCGTCGACCGCGTGGCGCCCGAGATGCCCACCGACAAGGACCAGCTGTGGACGCAGGCCGGGCAGCGGCTCGCCTCGGGCCAGCGCGACGACGGCCGCCGCTTCTACCGCGTGTTCATCCAGCGCTTCCCGGCTGACCCGCGGGCGTCGCAGGCCTACCTGGCGATCGGGATGTCGTTCGTCCAGGAGAGCAAGTACGCCAACGCGGCGGCCGAGTTCCAGAAGGTGCTGCAGAACTACCCCGCATCGCCCGAGGTCCCGGAGGCGATGTGGCAGCTCTCGCTGGCGTTCGTGCAGCTCCACTTCTGCAGCGACGCGCGCGCACTGCTCTCGGATCTGGTGAAGCGCTACCCGAAATCGGCGCGCGCCGCCGACGCGCGCGGCGAGCTCCGCTCCATCTCCAAGCTCCCCAAGTCTTCCTGCACCAGCTAGTTTCGCTTCAGGCCGCTCGCTCGAAGGCCGCGCGGATCTGCAGGCCGGCGGCGGTCGGGTCTGAGGCGGTGGCGATGGCCGCGATCAGGGCTGCGGCGCTGGCGCCGGCGCGGGCGACCGAGCCGACCGCCTCGAGCGCGATGCCGCCGATGGCCACCACCGGAACCTCGACGGCGCGGCAAACCTCGGCCAGCTGGCCGAGGCCGACGACCGGGTCGGGGTTGGTCTTGCTGCCGGTGGCGAACACCGGCCCGAAGCCGATGTAGTCGGCGCCCTCCCGGGCGGCCTCCAGGGCCTGGGCGCGATCGTGCGTCGAAAAGCCGATCAGCAGATCGGCGCGGCCCGCCGCGGCCCGCACCCGGAGCGCGTCGACGAGCGGCAGGTCGTCTTGCCCGAGGTGAACCACGTCCGCCCCCACGCTGAGCGCCACGTCCAGCCGGTCGTTCACGCAGAATGGCACCCCGGCCGCGCGGCAGAGCCCGACGAGCGGGCGCGCGGCGTCGGCCAGAGCGCGGGCGCTCGCCCCCTTCGCGCGGAGCTGCAGGCAACAAGGCTGGGCCGCCAAGAGCTGCCGAGCCCGGCGCTGGAGCGCTTCCGGGTCGTCCAGCCACGACGCCGGCGCGTCGAGGATGGCGTAAAAGCCGCGCATCGCCGAAGGAGGCATCGCGTACACTATAGCGTTTTGCCGACGCCGTTCCGTCTGACGAGCGACCTCAAGCCGATGGGCGATCAGCCGCGCGCCATCGATGAGCTCACGGCCGGCGTCCAGCGCGGCGACCCGTCGCAGGTGCTGCTGGGGATCACCGGCAGCGGCAAGACCTTCACCGTCGCGCAGGTGGTGCAGCGGATCCAGCGCCCGACGCTGGTCATCGCCCACAACAAGACGCTGGCGCACCAGCTGTGGATGGAGTTCAAGGGGCTGTTCCCCGACAACGCCATCCACTACTTCGTTAGTTACTACGACTACTACCAGCCCGAGGCCTACGTCCCCTCGACCGACACGTACATCGAGAAGGACTCGCTCATCAACGAAGAGATCGACCGCATGCGCCACGCGGCGACCTATGCGCTCCTCACCCGGCGGGACACGCTGATCGTCGCCTCGGTCTCCTGCATCTACGGCATCGGCGCCGCCGAGGCCTACCTGGGCATGAAGCTGGATCTGGCGCGCGGGGTGGAGGTCCGGCGCGATGCCGTCTTGCGGCGGCTGGTCGAGATCCAGTACGAGCGCAACGACATCGACTTTTCGCGCGGGACGTTCCGCGTGCGCGGCGACACCGTCGAGATCTTCCCCGCCTACGAGCGCGAGAAGGCGATCCGGGTCGAGTGGTTCGGCGATGAGATCGACGCGATATCCGAAGTGGATCCGCTGCGCGGCAAGGTGCTGCGCAAGATCGACGAGGTGTCGATCTTCCCCGGCTCGCACTACGTGACGCCGGCGGACCGCCTGACCAAGGCGATGGCGGGGATCAAAGAAGAGCTGCGCGAGCGCCTCGGCCAGCTCAAGTCCGAGAACAAGCTGGTCGAGGAGCAACGCCTGCAGCAGCGGACGCTGTACGACCTCGAGATGCTCGAGCAGATGGGGCGCTGCAAGGGGATCGAGAACTACTCGCGGCACCTCTCGGGGCGGGCGCCCGGCGAGCCGCCGCCGACGCTGCTCGACTATTTTCCCAAGGACTTTCTGGTCTTCGTCGACGAGTCGCACCAGACCGTCCCCCAGATCGCGGCGATGTTCAAAGGCGACCGCTCGCGCAAGGAGACGCTGGTCGAGTTCGGGTTCCGGCTGCCGTCGGCGCTGGACAACCGGCCGCTGCGCTTCGATGAGTGGGAGACGCGCGTCGGCCAGTCGCTGTTCGTGTCGGCGACGCCCGCCGAGTACGAGCTGCAGCGCGCGCAGGGCGTCGTCGTCGAGCAGATCATCCGCCCCACAGGCCTGCTCGACCCCGAGATCGAGGTCCGCCCCGTCGGCCAGCAGGTCGACGACCTTCTGGGCGAGATCCGCGAGCGGGTCAAGATGGGCGATCGGGTGTTGGTCACGACGCTGACCAAACGGATGGCCGAGGACCTGACCGAGTACTACGCCGAGCTCGGGGTCCGCGTCCGCTACCTGCACTCGGACATCGACACGCTGGAACGGATCGAGATCCTGCGCGACCTGCGGCTCGGCGAGTTCGACGTGCTGGTCGGGATCAACCTGCTGCGCGAGGGGCTCGATCTGCCCGAGGTCTCGTTGGTGGGCATCCTCGACGCCGACAAGGAGGGGTTCCTGCGCGCCGAGCGGTCGCTCGTCCAGACCATCGGCCGCGCCGCCCGCAACGTGCGCGGCAAGGTGATCATGTACGCCGACCGCCACACCGACTCGATGAAGAAGGCGATTGCCGTGACCCTCACGCGCCGCGCTGCCCAGGAGGCGCACAACAAGGCGCACGGCATCACCCCCAAGACGATCGAGAAGGCGATCGCCGCGCTCACCGGCACCGCGCAGGACGACTTCGTCGACCTGGCCAAGACCGCCAAGGAGGCCCAGGCGGCGGACGTCGCGCTGGAGGAGATCCCCAAGACGATCACCGCCCTGCGCCGGCAGATGCTCGACCTCTCCGAAAAGCTGGAGTTCGAGAAGGCCGCCGCCCTCCGCGACCGCATCAAGGACCTGGAAGAGATCCGCCTCTCGATGGGCGGCGGCTAACCCGCCCTGGGACCGAGCGGAAACCTCCGACGGCGGCGCCAGCGACGACTCAGGCGACGCGCCGGTACAATAGCCGCCAGACGCGCGTCCCCTCGTCCTCGCACTGGCGCTCCCGGCGCGACTTGGCGCCGTAGGGGTTGTCCTGCGCGAACGTCCAGGCCCCGCGCGCGCTCTCGAACAGCGGCGCGGCCTCCAGCTCCGCCATGGCCTCGAGCGCGAGCGCGAAGATGTCGGTCATCACGTAGAGCTCACCGGCCGGCTCGAGGGCACGCCCGATCTCGGCGATGAGCTGCGGCCCGATCACCCGCCGCTTGTGCTGCCGGCTCTTGAACCAGGGATCGGGAAAGTTGAGGAAGAACCGGCGGACGCTGCCCGGCGCGAACAGGCGCGGCATGTCGACCGACATGTTGGCGAAGACGCAGCGGACGTTGTCCAGCCCGCGCTTGGCGCAGTCCTCGTTGGCCGGTCCGACCAGCTCGCGCCGGATCTCGACCCCCACGAACAGCGTTTCCCCGTCGCTCGAGGCGCGATCGATGAGGAAGTGCGCCTCGGCCGCCCCCAGCTCGACCTCCAGCGCGCGCCCGGGCGGCGCCTCGACCCGCGGAACGTCCGCGATCTCGAGCAAGTCCGACTTGAGCGGGTTGACGTGTTGTCGGACTCGCGGCACCGCGGGCTACTTCTGAACCTTCTTCCAGTCGGCCAGGAACTTGGCGAGGCCGCTGTCGGTGAGCGGGTGCTTGACCAGCGTCTGCAGCACCGCGAACGGCACGGTGGCGACGTCGGCGCCGACCAGCGCCGCCTCGACGATGTGGTTCGGCCCCCGCACCGAGGCGACCAGCACCTCGGTCTTGAAGCCGTAGTTCTTGTAGATGGTAACGATCTGGCGCACCAGCTCGATCCCGTCGGTGGCGATGTCGTCGAGTCGCCCGACGAACGGCGAGATGTACCCGGCCCCCGCCTTGGCGGCCAGGATGGCCTGCACCGGCGAGAAGCAGAGGGTGACGTTGGTCTTGATCTTCTCGTCGGCGCAGGCGCGCACCGCCTTCAACCCCTCGGTGGTGAGCGGCAGCTTGACCACGATGTTGGGCGCGATCTTCACGTACTCGCGCGCCTCGCGCATCATGCCGTCCTTGTCCTCGCTGACCACCTCTGCGCTGATCGGGCCCTTGCAGATGTCGCAGATCTCTTTGAGCAGCGCCCGCGGCTCGCGCGCCTCGCTCCCCGCGGCGATCACCTTGGAGATGAGCGTCGGGTTGGTGGTGACGCCGTCGATCAACCCCTGCTCCACGCAGGTCCGAATCTCCTTCGGATCTGCCCCGTCGATGAAGAACTTCATGCTGCCCCCTTCCACGCTGGCGCCGTCGGTGGCGCGCCTCTTTGTTAAGTTAGCACGCGCTAGACGGTGACCGTCCCCTTGCGGTCGAGGTGGTTCACCCAGAGCTGCTGCAGGATCCCGATGAGGTAGCTGGTCAGCATGTAGATCGCCAGGCCGGCCGGCAGGAACAGGGAGAAGGCCGTGAACATGACCGGCATCATCACGGACATCATCTTCTGCTGCTGCTGATCGGCGCCTGAGGGGGACATCCGCATCTGCACGAACATCACCACGCCCATCAAGAGCGGGGTCAGCGGCAGCGGCAGCGGCCCGAGGTGGAACGGGTCCTTGGCAGTCAGGTCGTGGATGTGCAGGAACGGTGCCCGATAGAGCTCGACGGCGTAGTTCAGCGTCGAGTAGAGCGCGATCCAGATCGGCATCTGGATCAAGCTCGGCAGACAGCCGCCGAACGGCGAGACGCCGTGCGCCTTGTAGAGGTTCATCGTCTCGACCGACTGCTTCTGCCGGTCGTTCTCGTACTTCTTGCGGATGGCGTTCATCTTGGGCGCCAGCTTCTGCATCTTCTTGGCCGACAGCAGCGACTTCTGCGTCGGGTAGAAGGTCACCGCCTTGATGAACACGGTGAGCAGGATGATCGCCAACCCCCAGTTGTGGGCGAAGCCGTGGAAGAACTTGAGCAGGGAGAGGATGGGGCGCGAGAGGATCGCCAGGCTGACGTCCACCGCCTTGTCGAGCTCGACCTCCTCGCCCCCGGGCTGCACGGCCTCGAGGTCGGTGATCACCTTGGGGCCGGCGTAGACGGCGAACGGGTAGTCGATCGTCCCCTGCGCCGGCACCCGCCGCTCGCCGAACGTGAGGGTCACCGTGCCGGTGCCGCTCTCGGCTCCTGGCTTGGCCGCGCAACCGCGCTCGACCGTCGGCGACAGCGGGTAGGGGACCGCGGCCAGGAGGAAGAACTTCTCGTCGCTGCCGATCCACCTCGCCCCGGTCGGCGCGTCGAACGCGTCCTTGCCCAGCTTGTCGATCGCCTTGCGATCGAGCTTGCCGTTGAGGAAGCAGAGCATGGAGGCGATGTTGGCCGAAGAGCCGGCGAAAAACCCGCCACCCCGCCTCTCCGGATCCTGGCGGCCCGACAGGGAGATCTTCAGGTGCTGGTCGATGGGCTGCCCGCCGCGGTTGGTGATCGACACGTCGAGGTGCAGCCGGTAGCGGGTCGCATCGGCGATGTAGCGCTTCTCGATGTGGACCGTCCCGGTGTCGGTGGCGAAGACGACGGTCTTGGCGTCGACTCGCCGGACCTGCCAGGCGGCGTCGGACGGCGCCGGAAAGCCCGAGTCTGCGAAGTCGGTCCGCAGCGCGGCGTCCCTGGGATCCGAGAAGGCCACCAGATCGTGGCCGGTCGAGGGGTCGTTGGGGTTGTCCAGGAACTTCGCGTTCCGCAGCTCGGCGCGGACCAGCGTCCCGCCGAGGCTGGAGAAGACGAAGCGGACGTCGGGCGTATCGAGCTCGACCTTCTGTTCGGGATGGTTCGCGGCCCCCGCACCGGGCGCGGGCGGCGCCGTCGCCGTCGCCGGCAGCGGCGGCGGGGCGG
>Ga0134128_10002268_pt1 | contig 23947 bp, 27 predicted proteins | sample KB31754_FD_96462 | JGI IMG/M metagenome (GOLD analysis project Ga0134128, IMG submission 96462) | Terrestrial soil microbial communities with excess Nitrogen fertilizer from Kellogg Biological Station, Michigan, USA - KB3-175-4 | ecosystem: Environmental > Terrestrial > Soil > Unclassified ... | reverse complement strand
TTTCTGATTTCCGATTTCTGACTTCCGCGTTCCAGCGCCGTGATGGCGCTACTCATCGCCGGGCTGGGCAACCCCGGCGCGGACTATGCGCGCAATCGGCACAATGCCGGCTTCATGGCGCTCGACACGATCCATGCCAGCTACACGTTCGGCCCCTGGCGCGCACGCTTTCACGGCGTTGTCAGCGAAGGCGCGCTGGCGGGCCGCAAAACCTATCTGCTGAAGCCGACGACCTTCATGAATGAAAGCGGCCGCGCTGTCGGCGAGGCGGCGCGCTTCTTCAAGTTGTCGCCGGCCGCCGTGGTGGTGATCCATGACGAAATCGCCCTCGCCGCCGGCAAGCTCAAGGTGAAGACCGGCGGCGGCGATGCCGGCAACAATGGCGCGCGCTCGGTGACTGCGGCCATCGGCCCGGACTATCGCCGCGTCCGGCTAGGTGTCGGCCATCCGGGCCACAAGGACGGCGTCATGCCGCACGTCCTGGGTGATTTCTCCAAGGCCGACCAGGAATGGCTGGTGCCGGTGCTCGATGCGCTCGCCGACAATGCCGGCCTGCTGCTCAAGGGCGACGACAACACCTTTATGAACAAGCTGGCGATCGCCGTCGCAGGCGATGGCGCCGAACGCCCGCAGCGGCCGGAAACCGCCGATCCGACTCGCCCCAAGGCGCAGAGCCACGTCCGCGCCGCGCGCCCCAGGGCGCCGCAGGCAAAAGTGCCGGAAGCCGGCCCGATGGCCGATATGCTGAGGAAACTGCTCGGCAAGAAGAAAGACGAAGAAGACTAGGCGCCGACTGGTTGCCGGCGCCTGCTTGGTGCGGCTTACATCGCGCCGACAACCATGCCGAGCTTGACCTGGGCAATGGCGTCGTCGATCAGGCCGATCGCCTTGACGCGATGGCCACCCTTGTCGTGGGCCCCTGCGGCAAGTACGGCGCGTGCCGCCTGCAGATCGCGCAGCGCATCAGCCATCAGCGGCTGGGCCGCCTCGGCTGACGAGGTGGCGAGGGCAGAAGCCCCCATCGCCACGGCGACCCCGGCGACGCCGAGCGCCGCGATGTTACGCAAACTGTCACGACGGGAAACATTGGATTCAGTCATAACGATACTCCCTGTTCTCGAGTTGAGCGTCGATAACGACGATCCAATACTAGCCCCCACCCTGTCGCGGCGCGCTGTGGCCAAGGGACGCGTGCCGGCATCATGAAAATTCAGCCGCCGTTCATGTCAGGGCGTCCGGCCCTAACAATCCCCGCATTGACACTTGGCCCGTTCCGAACCATGTGGTGCGCTTGCACCCGCCGCGGGAAGGGATTTGGCCTATGGCATTCAAGATGGGCATCGTCGGCCTGCCCAATGTCGGAAAATCGACACTGTTCAACGCACTGACGCGCACCGCCAACGCGCAGGCCGCCAACTTTCCGTTCTGCACCATCGAGCCGAATACCGGGGAGGTGGCCGTGCCGGATGCGCGCCTCGACAAGCTCGCGGTGATCGCCAAGTCCCAGCAGATCATCCCGGCCCGCATGAGCTTCGTCGATATCGCCGGCCTGGTGAAGGGCGCCAGCAAAGGCGAAGGGCTCGGCAACCAGTTTCTGGCCATTATCCGCGAATGCGATGCCATCGCCTATGTGCTGCGCTGCTTCGAGGATGGCAACATCATCCACGTCGCCAACAAGGTCGACCCGATCGCCGATGCCGAAGTGGTCGAGACCGAGCTGATGCTGGCCGACCTCGAAAGCCTCGAGAAACGCCGCAATGCGGTCGAAAAGAAAGCCAAGGGCGGCGACAAGGAGAGCAAGGTCGTTCTCGGCTTGATCGATCGTTCCCTCGTGCTCCTCCGCGACGGTAAGTCGGCGCGCCTCGTCGAGCGTTCAGCCGACGAGGAAAAGCCGTTCCGCGAACTGCAACTGCTGACCAGCAAGCCGGCGCTCTATGTCTGCAATGTCGATGAGGGCTCAGCCGCAACCGGCAACGCCATGACCAGGCAGGTCGAGGCCTATGCCAAACAGCACAACGCCGCCGTCATCGTCATTTCCGCCGAGATCGAAAGCCAGCTCGCTCAACTGGCCGATGCCGAGCAAAGCGAATATCTCGAAACCCTCGGCCTCCACGAGCCCGGCTTGAATCGGCTTATCAGGGAAGCCTACCAACTGCTTGGCCTGCAGACGTATTTCACCGCAGGGCCGAAGGAAGCGCGCGCCTGGACCATCCACAAGGGCGACCGCGCCCCGCAGGCCGCCGGCGTCATTCACACCGATTTCGAACGCGGCTTCATCCGCGCCCAGACCATCGGCTATGATGACTATGTCGCGCTTGGCGGCGAAGTCCCCGCCAAGGAAGCCGGCAAGGCCCGCGATGAAGGCAAGGAATACGTCGTCAGGGACGGCGACGTGATGCTGTTCAAGTTCAACACCTAGACGGATCGACATGGGCGAGCTGTTTGCATCCTGGATTGCGGGGACGAGAGGGGTAGCTGCCGAACTCTTTTGGCTGCTGGGCGGAAACATCGGGCCGATCGGCATCGTCATCGCCGCCGGCGCAGTCTGTCTGATCCTTGGGCTTGCCCTTTCGATCACATGGCGCGAGACGCAAAGCTTCTGGATGCTGCCGGTCATCCTGCTCGCAACGCTCGCGCCGGTCGCGGTCGGGCTGGCAAATCATCTCGCCGGCTCACTCGGCGCGGCCTTTTCCCTGTGCGCGGGAGCAGTCATCTTGCTGCTCGCGACGGCACTTATCGCCAACGAGGCCACAAAGCGGTCGCCGATTTGGCTGATCGGGGCGTTCAGCGCCGTTTTGGCAACTGGGTGCGCGTTATTCGGCTTCGACTTTGCCAGTCTCGCTTAGCCTTGCCATGAACCCCATCACCGTCGACCGCCGTCACTACGAAGACCTCGCGGTTGGCGAGACCATTGCGCTGGGCTCGGTTACCGTCACCAAGGACATGATCTTCGAGTACGCCCGCGAGTTCGATCCCCTGCCCTTCCATCTCGATGAGGCGGCCGCGAAGAAATCGCTGCTCGGCGGCCTCGCCTCCTCAGGCTGGCAGACCGGCGCACTGACGCTGCGTATGCTCGGCGACAATTTCCTCAACGGCATCGCCGCCGCCGGCGGCTTGGGTTTCTCCAACCTCAAATGGAAGAAGCCGGTGATGGTCAACGATACCATCTCCGCCAGCGCGACCATCGCTGGCCTTCGCCGCTCGAACCATCATCCCGATCGCGGCATCATGACCGTCGATCTCGTCGTCACCAACCAAAAGGACGAAGAGGTGATGACCATGTCGCTCGCCAATCTGGTCGAAACGCGCGAGCCAGCCCCGCCCGCCGGCATGCCGACACCCGAACAGCCCTACGACACCCCGTCCGGCGAGGAACACCAGCCGTGACCCGCCGGTACCCTTTCTCCCTCCCCCTTGCGGGGAGGGTGGCCCCGAAGGGGTCGGGTGGGGGTGGGCCACAAGCTCAGAGTCCGCGGCTTCCCCCACCCTGCCCTCCCCACAAGGGAGGGGGAGAATGACCCGCTGGTTCGAGGACATCGTTATCGGCGAGACCTATCCGCTCGGCAGCCACACCTTTACCGAGGCCGAGATTATCCGCTTCGGCAAGCTCTACGATCCGCAATATTTCCACGTCGATCCGGAAGCGGCCAAATCTGGCCCGTTCGGCGGCCTCGTCGCCTCCGGCTGGCACACGGTTGCCGTCGGCCACCGCCACATGGTCGATGGCATGTTCGCCGAAGCCGGGCGCCTCCGCGCCCTTGGCGAGGAGCCGGGCGTTGCCGGTCCCTCCCCCGGCGTCAACAAAGCTGAGTTCAAGGTGCCGGTGCGGCCCGGCGACACGCTGACCTATGCTTTCGCAGTCAAGGACAAGCGCCACTCCAACTCGCTGCCCGGCTGGGGCGTGCTGATCAGCATCATCGAAGGCGTCAACCAGCGCGGCGAGCAGGCCTACCGCGCCGAAATCGTGAGCTTCACCAAACTGCGCGATTACCGTATGCCGCTGCGCCTTAAGGCGCTGATCGCACTAACCCGCATCCCGGGCGTGCGGCGCCTGCTGCCCAGTCGATAGGGCCGCGACAACTCGTCCGGCCGTCGCTGGCCGCCGTGAATGGCATCAACCCGCCGGGTGTGCAAAACTGCGCGGCAAGAGAATCAACCAGGGCCTGCGCCATGCGACTTCTGTTCCCCCTCGCCCTCATCGCAGCCGCGCTCGTCGCCGGTCCGGCCCTCGCGCAATCGACGCAGGGCCGCTGGGAGTGCCACGGCGCCGCGCCAACCGACCCGAGCCAGCCGGCGGCGCACGGACTCCTCGCTATTTTCGGCCAAAGCTACACCTACAGCTCGTCCCAGTATCAGGACCCGGCCTCGGGCGGCGGCGGCGTCGAGCAGCAGGAGTCGGGCATCGCCTTCACCGATGGCCCGCTGGTCGAAAGCGACGGCATCCAGATCGGCCAGATCGATACCGGCACCGGTACCGTCGCAATGGACCTCTCCAGCGCCAAAGGCGTAGTCCTCACCTGCCTCGCGATGTAGTCCGGGCTCGGCTAGCGCTTTTCATTCCCCCTCGCCCCCACCACCGCGTCGTTCCCGCGAAAGCGGGAATCTCCGTTTCTCGCTAGCACGGAGTCCACCAAACCGAGATTCCCGCTTTCGCGGGAATGACTCAGTAGATAAATGACTTGGCCTGATGCCGCATCACGATTGAAGGACAAGTCCATGCCGAAGCTGAAAGTCATTTTCGACACCGATCCAGGCATTGACGATGCGATGGCGCTGTTTCTGCTTGCTCGCCATCCCGAGGTCGAGCTGCTCGGCATCGCCACGGTGTTCGGCAATGGTGGCATCGAGGCCGTGACGCGCAATGCGCTCTTCCTCAAGGACAAGTTCGGCATCACGGCGCCGGTCGCCAAAGGCGCCGATCGCGCCATCGACGCCGCCGCCCCACCGCCAGCGGTAGCGCACGTCCATGGTGAGAACGGCCTCGGCGACATCGCCATTCCCGACACCATCAAGGCGACGCTCGATCCTCGCCCGGCGCACAAATTCATTATCGACCTCATTCGCCAGCATCCGCATGAAATCACGCTGATCGCCGTTGGCCGCATGACCAATCTGGCACTGGCGCTGCGTGAAGCGCCGGAGATCGCCGGCCTCGTCAAGAACGTGGTGGTGATGGGCGGCGCCTTCGGGCGCAATGGCCACACCGGCAACGTTACGCCAGTCGCCGAGGCCAACATTTTTGGCGATCCGGTCGCCGCCGATATCGCCTTTGGTGCAAGCTGGCCAGTGGTGATCATCGGCCTCGATGTGACCAAGGAAGTGCTGATGACGCACGATTACGTCGAGGAACTCGCCACAACCGGCGAAGACGGCCGCTTCGTCCGCGATATCTCAGCCCACTACGAGAAATTCTATCGCTCGCGCGAAAATATCAATGGCTTCTACGTCCACGATTCGAGCGCCGTAACCTATGCGCTCCATCCGGAGTTCTTTTCGACCGAGCGTGGGCAAATCCGCGTCGTCCCCGACGGCATTGCCGCCGGGCAGACCATCATCAAGCCGGAAGGCCAGAGCTTTACGCCGGGCCCTTGGGACGACCGCCCGATGCAGACCATCGCCATCGGCGTACAGGCGGGCCGCGTGCTGAAACTCTACCGCGACCTTTTCCCCGCCTGAGGCCGCCTACCCCTCGAGCGTATCGACCTTCCGCAAAGCCGGGAACAGCCGCGTCCAGAGCAGCACGACCAGCAGCGTGCCGATGCCGCCGACGATGCAGGCCGGCACCGCGCCGATCAGCCCCGCCACCGTCCCCGACTCGAACTCGCCAAGCTGGTTCGAGGTGCCGATGAACAGCGAGTTGACGGCATTCACGCGGCCGCGCATCGCGTCGGGCGTCAGCAACTGCACCAGCGAACTGCGGACGACCACGCTCACCGTATCGGCGGCCCCGATCACGAACAGCGCCGCCACCGAAAGCGCGATATTGGTCGATAGCGCAAAGACCAGCGTCCCGAGGCCGAAGACTGCCACCGCCGTCAGCATCTTCATGCCAACCCCATGCCTGAGCGGCCGCCGCGCGAGCACTATCGACATCAACACCGCACCAACCGCCGGCGAGGCGCGCAGCAGGCCGAGGCTTTGGGGACCGGCATGCAAGATATCGCGCGCATAGATCGGCAGCAGCGCCGTCGCGCCGCCGAGCAGCACCGCAAATAGATCGAGCGAGATCGTGCCGAGAATCACCGGCCGGCCGCGAATGAAGGCCACGCCGGCAAACACCGATTTGAGGCTCACCGGCTCCCGCCGCGCGATTGGCGCCGGCCGCTCGATGGCGATGACGCTGGCACTGGCGACGAGGAACAGCACTGCCGCAACGGCAAAAGGCGCGACCGGAGCCACACCATAGAGCAGGCCGCCGAGCGAGGGCCCCAGCACCATGGCGGTCTGCATGAACGACGTTGAAGTTGCAATCGCCTGCTGCAGCAGCGAAGCCGGCACGATCCCCGGCAGCAGCGCTGCCATCGTCGGCCGTTCGAACGCCTGCGCCGAGCCGATCAGAGCGACGGAAGCGAAAATCAGCGGCAGGGTGAGCCAGCCCATCATGATGCCCGAAGCAAGGAAAGCGACCGCGGCGGCCTCGATCAGTTGGCAGATGAGACCGATGCGCCGCCGGTCGAACCGGTCGGCGACATGCCCGACAAGAAAGGTCAGCACAACCATCGGCACGAACTGGGCGAGGCCGATGAAGCCGAGATCGTACGCATTGTGCGTCCGGTCATAGACCAGCCACCCAAGTGAAATCCCTACGCCCTGAAACGCCAGCGACGACAGCGCCCGCGAGGCCACGAATTTGAGGTAGCCGGTGTGATGAAACAGCCGGTCGGCGGGAATGTCTATGACAGTGGACATCAAAAAATGGGGTGCCGGAGAGCACGTGCGAGGAAAGACCGGGACCAAGGTATATGACAGAGCGGCGCTCGCTTGTCGCCTCAATGCCCTTCGAAGTCGATGAGCTTGAACACTTTTACGTCGAGCGCCCGAAGTTTGTCGGCGCCACCAAGGTCGACCAGATCGATAACGAAGCCGGCATTCTCGCAGGTCGCGCCGGTACGGCGCAGCAGCGAAACGGCGGCGAGGGCCGTGCCACCCGTCGCGATCAGATCGTCGACAAGCAGCACCTTGTCGCCGGCTTCGAGCACATCGGCGTGGATTTCGATCGTATCGACCCCGTATTCCAGCACGTAGTTTTCGCCGAGTGTCTTGCCCGGCAGCTTGCCGCGCTTGCGGATGGGCACGAAGCCGACGCCGAGCGCAATGGCGACCCCTGCCCCGAAAATGAACCCCCTCGCCTCAATGCCGGCAACGTGCGTGATGCCAATGCCGCGATGCGCCTCGGCCAGCTGCTCGACGCTCTCCTTAAAGCCCTCGGGATGCTCGATGAGCGTGGTGATATCGCGAAACAGGATGCCCGGTTTCGGATAATCCTGGATCGAGCGGACAAGGGATTTCAGGTCGATGGTCATGGTCTGAATCGGGAATGGAAAATGAGGAATGGGGGCAGCTATGCCGGCACCCTAACATTCACCGTTCACGATTGACCATTCACTGAATGAGGCTCTTCGGCACGATCCGCCGTGCCACGGCGCCCGCCGCGTAGGCGGCATTGAGGGCCGTTTCGGCCGCTGCTTCCTTCATTGCCGGCGTCATCAGGTGCGGGGCAGCCTTGATGCCCGCCCGGACCAGCGGATGGCGGCTGATGGTCATCGCAATGCCGACGACCGCAACGGTTAGCTCGACAGCGGCGATGGCGGTGCGCGCAACGGACATGGCAACCTCCTGATGGCGCCAAATCTAGCGCACATCGCGCCCAAATCAAGGCGCCCGCCGCTACCTTCCTTCTCCCCTTGTGGGAGAAGGTGGATCGGCCGCAAGGCCGAGACGGATGAGGGGTGGGCCACGAACTCAGAGTATGCGGCCCACCCCTCATCCGCCCTTCGGGCACCTTCTCCCACAAGGGGCGACGGAAGGCCGCTTCGCCCAAAACGAAAGGGCCCCGGAGGGCCCTTTCAAATCTCGCGGTGTCGAAAACCTCAGTGGCCTTCGACATTGCTCCAGATGCGGCGCTTTACCAGCCACATGATGACCGCGAAAAGGATCAGGAACATGATCACCCGGAAGCCGGATTCCTTGCGCTGGTTGAGGCTGGGCTCCGAGAGCCACATCATGAACGCGGCGACGTCGTGCGAATATTGCTCGACCGTCTCGGGCACCGTGCTGCCGTCCTCCCCCTTGGCATACTTCACCAGCCCGTCGCTCAGCGGCGGCGGCATGCCGATCGCGTGGCCGGGGAAGATGTCATTGTAGTACTTGCCGGCCGGTAGCTTGAACGGGGTGCCGTCGGCATTGACGATGTTGGCCGGCACTTGATCGTGGAAGCCGTTGAGTAAGGCGTGGATATAATCCGGACCACCCTCCTGGTAGGCGAAGATGATGTCGCGCATCCAGGATAGGAGCGGCCGCTCGGCGCCGCGCGCCTTGGCCAGCACCGAGAAGTCCGGCGGCAGGGCGCCACCATTGGCATCGCGGGCATCCTGCTCGGTCGCGAATGGCGACGGCCAATAGTCCGAAGGCAGGGCAGCGCGCTTGCCACCCTTGGCCGTAGGATCGCTGACCTGGTAGGTCGCGGCCAGCGCCTTGACCTGCGCGGCCGAATATTCCGGCCCGCCGTCCTCGTCGAGATTGCGGAAGGCGAACAGATGGGCCGAATGGCAGTTCGAGCAGACTTCCTTGAAAACCTGGAAGCCGCGACGAAGCTGGTTCTGGTCGTACTTGCCGAACGGGCCCGAGAACGACCAGCTCTGCAGCGGGATGTCGGGCTCTTCGGTCACGAGGACGCTGCCCGCGGGCAGCGCGGCCGGACTGCTGTCTCCCGTCGCTGCGGGTGTGGCCGTGGTGGTCGCAGCCGGTGCCGCGGCGGCGGCAGGCTTTGCATCATCGGCCAGCACGGGTGCCGCGGCGAGCAGCAAGCCGGAGAGGACTACGGCGGCAAGTGTCTTTGTGTAATTCATTTGCGCTTTGGTCCCAGGCATTACGTACGAGCCGGCCGGAGCACGCTCTCCGAGATGCTTGCCGGCAGCGGCCGGGTAACCTCGAAGCGCGGAAGCAACGGCAGGATGATGAGGAAGTAGGCGAAGTAGTAAACCACGCCGACCTTGCCAAGCACCGGCACCCACCAGATCGTGGTCGACTGGGAGCCCAGATACATCAGCATGAGGAAGTTCAGCACGAACAGCCAGTAGAACGGCTTGAACAGCGGACGGAACGTGCCTGAGCGGACCTTGGAGCGATCGAGCCACGGCACGAAGAACAGGATCAGGATCGACCCGGCAAAGAAGATAACGCCGAGCAGCTTGGAGTCGATGAACAGGATCGGAAAGTCGATCGATCGCAGGATTGCGTAGAACGGCAGGAAATACCATTCCGGCACGATTTCGGGCGGCGTCACCAGCGGGTTAGCCATGACGTAGTTGCTCGAATGCCCCAGGATATCCGGGGCGAAGAACACCACCCACGCGAAGGGGATCAGGAACACCACGATGCCGAAGAGATCTTTCATCGTGTAGTAGGGGTGGAAGGGCACGGTATCGCGGCTCGACTTCACGTCGACGCCGACCGGATTGTTGTTGCCCGGCACGTGCAGCGCCCAGATGTGCAGCACCACGACGGCCGCGATAATGAACGGCGTCAGGTAATGCAGCGAGAAGAAGCGGTTGAGCGTTGGGTTGCCCACGGCAAAACCACCGCGCAGCAGCGACAGCAGCGGGTCGCCGATGACGGGGATCGCCGCGAAGATATTGGTGATCACGGTGGCGGCCCAGAAGCTCATCTGGCCCCATGGCAGCACGTAGCCGAAGAACGCCGCAGCCATCATCAGCAGCATGATCAGCACGCCGAGCATCCACAGGATTTCGCGCGGCGCCTTGTAGGAGCCGAAAAACAGGCCGCGGAAAATATGGATATAGACCGCGAGGAAGAACATCGAGGCGCCGGTCGAATGCACGGCCTGAAGAATGCGGCCGCCGGAAACGTCGCGCTTGATCAACTCCACCGAGTCGAAGGCAAGACTTGCCTCGGGCGTATAGTGCATCGCCAGCACCACGCCGGTGACGATCTGGATCACCAGCATCGTCGCGAGAATGCCGCCAAAGGTCCACCAGTAGTTGAGGTTCTTGGGGGTCGGATAATCCATCAGGTGCTCTTTGGAGAACCTGATAATCGGAAGCCGGTCGTCGACCCACTTTTCCAGCGCGTTCGACGGCGCGTAGCTGCTCGTATGTTCGGCCATGCCCTTTGCCCCTTAACCGATCGTGATCTTCGTATCGGAAGTGAATTTATACGGTGGGATCACAAGATTCTTGGGCGCCGGACCTTTGCGGATGCGCCCGGCCGAATCGTACTGCGAACCGTGGCACGGGCAGAGCCAGCCATCAAAATCGCCCTGATCCGGCCCGTTCGGAATACAACCCAGATGCGTGCAGATACCGATCTGGATCAGATATTTTTCGTGCCCCGCCTTGGTCCGCTGCGCGTCGGTCTCCGGGTCGCGTAGTTCCGATAGCGGCACCGCCTTGGCCTCGTCGATCTGCTTTTGAGTCCGGTAGCTGACGAAAACCGGCTGCCCGCGCCACTTGACCGTTACCGACTGACCTTCGGTCAGCGGCGTGAGATCGAAATCGACCGCCGCGAGAGCCAGCACCGAGGCATCCGGATTGAGCTGGTTGATCAGCGGCCATACTGCTGCGCCCACGCCCACTACGCCCACGGCGCCCGCCGCGACATAGAGAAAATCCCGGCGCGTCGCATGGGGCGTCGGGTCTAAATTGATATCAGTTGCCAAGGCAGGATTCCTCGTCCGGGTCGATCGATCAGCGCGTCCCGGCGAGGCACTGGCCAATCGAGACATGGCCTGCCGCCGCCGCCCTACGGGTCGCGTGATTTGAGGCTCTTTTTGCACTCTGAGCCGGACTTGTCCAGCCTAGCCGCGCGTGACTTTCGCGTTGTGCGACACTATACCCGCCGCAGCCGCCCAGCCCCTGTCCCAGCAGCTTTCCTCCCCGCACCGAAGATGCCCGTCGAACTCGCCCTCTACCAGCCCGACATTCCGCAGAATACCGGCACCCTGCTCCGGCTCGGCGCCTGCCTCGGGGTGCGGCTCCACATCATCCATCCGACCGGTTTTCCGTTTTCCCGCAACAGCTTGAAGCGGACAGCGCTGGATTATCTCGAACACGCCGATTTCGTCGAACACCTGAGCTACACGCAATTCGATAGCTGGCGGCGCGCCGCCGGCAGACGCCTCGTGCTGCTCACCACCAAGGCCAGCCAGTCTGCCTACTCTGTCCAATACGGCTCAGAGGATATCCTGATGGTCGGGCGCGAGAGCGCCGGCGTCCCCGATTCGGTCGCCGATGACGCCGACCTGAGGATTCGCATCCCGATGCGCGAAGGCTTGCGCTCGATCAATGTCGCCCTCGCCGCAACCCTGATATTGGGGGAGGCAAAGCGCCAGACCGACCAATTCGCAGGACTGACATGATGGTAGAAACTTTGACCGCCGGCGACATGGAAGAACGCCAGAGCCGCGCCACGGAATGGTTCCGTTCGTTGCGCGACCAGATCGTCGGCGACCTCGAAGCGCTCGAAGATGAAGTGACGGGGCCGAACGGCGACCGCCCCGCCGGCCGCTTTGTGCGTGAACCATGGGTTCGCGCCGAAGGCGGCGGCGGCGAGATGTCGATGCTGCACGGCCGCGTCTTCGAAAAAATGGGAGTGCACATTTCGGCCGTTCATGGGCACTTTTCGGCCGATTTCGCCCGGCAGATGCCCGGCACCGAGGAGAACGCCGCCTTCTGGAGCGCCGGCATCTCGATCATCGGGCACCCGTGGAATCCCAATGTACCAGCCGTGCACATGAACACGCGGATGATCGTGACCTCGAAATGGTGGTTTGGCGGCGGCGCCGACCTGACGCCGGTGCTCGATAGGCGCCGCACCCAGAGCGACCCCGATTCGCTGGATTTCCACGCGGCGATGCAGGCCGCCTGCGATGCCCATCCGAGCGTTGACTACGGGCGTTACAGGAAATGGTGCGACGACTATTTCTGGCTCGCCCACCGCAACGAGCCGCGCGGCATCGGCGGCATCTTTTACGATCACCACAATTCCGGCGACTGGGATGCGGATTTCGCTTTCACCCAGGACGTCGGCAGCGCCTTCCGCGACATCTACCCAAAACTCGTCCGCCGCAATTTCGAAACACCCTGGACCGAGGCCGAGCGCAACGAACAGCTGATTCGCCGCGGCCGCTATGTCGAGTTTAACCTGCTTTACGACCGCGGCACCACCTTCGGCCTCAAAACCGGCGGCAACGTCAACTCGATCCTCTCCTCGATGCCCCCCGAGGTCCGCTGGCCATGAGTGTCAGCAACTTGCCGCCACTCGGAACCCCTGCCCCGCTCCTGCGTTTGGCCCCTGCCAACCCCGACAGGAGGAACAGATGAAACATTACGATTGCCTGGTTCCGGGCTGCACGTGGCACACCGATGCCGAGGATAGCGCCGAGATCGTGCGCCGTGCCGCCGAGCACCTGCGCACCACGCACGATGAATCGGTGATCCGCCCCGAAATGGTCGAGCGCATCAAGGAACGCATCGTCGACGTCCAGCCGGCGCACTAACCGGCAGCGTTCTCGCCGAATGGCTAGGCCTGGCGCTTGAGTTGCTTGAGCAGCGCGTCGCGATCGAGCGCGAGGCCGCTGTCGATCCAGACACGCTCAAGCCGCGCCAGCTCGGCGCCGAGCTCGGGGCCGGACGGAAACCCCCTGGTCAGCAGGTCGCCCCCGGTGAGCGGGAACGGCTGCAGCGTCACGCCCGCCAGTTGATCGACAACCGCCGATTTGCCGGCTTCCGTCCACCCTGCCAGCACCGCCGCCACCTCGACGCCATCGGCCAGCGCCGCCGGATAGCGATAGGCCGCCTCATGGACGCGCAACTCCTGGAGCAGCCGAGCGACCGTCAGGATCGCCTGTGAGCGCCCGACTTCCTCGTTGGAAAGCCGCCAGCGCGCCTGCACCGCATCGGCACTTTCCCCCGCAATGATGAGCGCCAGCCGCGCCGAAAGGTTCGGCTTTACAACCCGGACGCCATAAGCCCGCAGCCGCTCGAGCGTTGGCTCGTCGATGTTGAGGATGCCGGCATCGCACATTGTCCTGAGCGTCGTCGCAACCTTGGCGAGGCTCAACAGTCGCCGCATTTCGGCGCCGACGCGCTCGGCCGACAGCGCGTCGAGCGTGCCGGCGGCGCGCTCGGCAGCGGCAAGGCCCGCCGCGTCGAACCGTTCGCCGCCGTGGCTCGCCGAAAAACGGAAGAACCGATAGACCCTGAGGCGGTCTTCTGCGATGCGCTGGTCCGGATCGCCGATGAAGCGAATCTGCGGCTCTGTCAGGTCGGCGCTTCCCCCGAGCGGGTCGAACAGCGTGCCGAACATATCGGCATAAAGGGCATTGATGGTGAAATCCCGCCGTGCCGCGTCCCGCGCCCAGTCCGTGCCGAATTTGACCACGGCATGCCGCCCGTCGGTCTCAACGTCCTCGCGCAGCGTCGTGACTTCCGCGACCTTGTCGTTCAGCCGCAGCGTGACCGTGCCATGGGCAATGCCGGTCGGGTAGGCGGCAACGCCCCGCCGCTCGGCTCGTGCCATCACCTCGTCAGGCAACAGTTCGGTGGCAAAATCGATCTCGCTGTCTTCGCGGGTAATGCCCAGCAGCGTATCGCGCACGATGCCGCCCACTGCCCGCGTTCGCTGGCCCTCGCCATCGAGTAGCGAAAAGATCGCCTGCGCATCGGGATCCGCGAGCCAAGGGGCAGCCTTGAGCCGCCGCTCCATCTGCCCGCGGCCTACCATCGTCCCTCTCCCACCAGCGCCAGATCGTAGAAGCGGCGCGTGAGATTGGCCGTGATGCCCCAGATGTGGCGCCCGGCATGATCGATCTGCCAGGTCGTGTGTTCCACCCCGGCGCGCGTGATTCGCATGGTGCGGTAGGTCTCGGGCTTCAGCAGCAGGTCGAGCGGTACCTCGAACACCGATTCCACCTCGCCCGGATTGGGCAGGAACAGCCGCGAGGGGTGCACCTCGGCGACGACGGGCGTGATGAGGTAGTTGGTGCCGGTGAAATAATTCGGCAGGAAGCCGATGATTCGCGCCTCCGCCGGCAACATGGCTACTTCCTCGGCCGCCTCGCGCAACGCTGCTTCGCCGGCGTCCCTGTCCTCGGGATCGATCTTGCCGCCGGGAAACGCAATCTGGCCCGAGTGGTTCCTGAGCGTGGCCGAGCGCTCGGTATAAAGCACCGCATACCCATCCGCCCGCTCGACAAGCGCAATCAGCACGGCGGCAGGGACCGGCGGCCGATTAAACGGCTCGTCCGGCATCCAGTCGGGCATGAACGAACCTTCGTCGTCCACCGCCTCGGGATGGGGCAGGAGCCGTGCGCCGATCCGCGCAATCAGGTCGTCACCGACGGCCAGCATGAGTCCTCAAAGATGCATCCGGAAACAAATCGTTTATCACAATCGATGTGAAAAGGCGCGCCCGCAAGGTTCATTTGCGAGGCGCGCCGTCATTCTTTGGACGCATTCTTTCAGGCGGCGGTCTTTTTCCGGAACGCCGCGATCGGCCCCTCAAGCGTCAGCGCCAGGGTCGGATCGGGCGCATGCAGCAGCACGCGAGCCGGATCGACCGGGCCGGGGAACTGGATCGCGCCGAGCGTCGTCCTGGCAAAGCCGAGCGGGCCATAATAGGGCTCGTCGCCGACCAGCAGCACAAAGCTGCCTTCACCGCGCCCGAGCGCCCGCCGGCAGGCCTCGCGCACCAGCAGTTTGCCGGCGCCCTGCCCGCGATAGTTCGGATCAGTCGCGAGCGGGCCGAGCAGATAGCCATTTCGGCCGCCGACGCTGATCGGCGTCATCCACACGGACGACACGGCAATGCCGCCGATCTCAGCGATCAGGCTCAGGCTTTTGTCGATGGGGAAGCGCTCACGCACACGAAAAGCGGTGCGCGCAAAACGCCCCGGCCCGAAGGCAAGCGCCTGCAGGTCTTCAACGAATTTGTCATCTTCGGGAGTAGCAAAACGGCTTACGGGAAAACCCCGTTGCGGAGGCTCGAGCGGCGCTGCGCTCTGTACGGACGGCATGGTCATGTGACGTGTCCCGGCAAGAAACGAAGGACGAACAAAAACGGCGAACTAAGTTCGTCGTGTCACCTGAAACCCATTCTCCATCTTGGGCGCCTCCACGCCTGGACCGGCCGTTTAGCACCATCGGGGCAAACGCGTCCACAAAAACTGCGTATTGGGTACGGTTTTTTCAAGGGACCGTTCACGAGAAACCGATTGGTTTTTCCGTCGCAATCGCCAAATGAGGGCTAGAGCGTAGCGAAGCACCTGAAAGGCACGGATTCATGGGACAGTTGGTGGACGGCAAGTGGTCGACCGAATGGTACGACACCAAAAAGACCGGCGGCCGCTTCGTGCGGACCCAAGCAGGCTTCCGCAACTGGATCACGCCCGACGGCAGCCCCGGCCCGAGCGGCGAAGGTGGCTTTCCCGCCGAGGCCGGCCGCTATCACCTCTACGTCTCCTATGCCTGCCCCTGGGCACATCGGACGCTGATCTTCCGCGCGCTGAAAAACCTCGAAAACCTGATCTCGGTTTCCGTCACCGACGCCAAGATGCCCGATGAGACGGGCTGGAGCTTTACCGGCACAAGCGGGTCGACCGGCGACCCGCTCAACCACAAGGACTATCTCTGGCAGATCTATGCCTTTGCCGATCCCGATTACACGGGCCGCGTGACTGTGCCGGTGCTCTGGGACAAGCGGCGCCAGACCATCGTCAACAATGAGAGCTCCGAGATCATCCGTATGCTGAATTCGGCCTTCAACGGCCTGACCGGCAACGAGGACGACTACTATCCCGAGCCCCTGCGCGGAAAGATCGATGCCCTCAACGCCCGCATTTACGACACCGTGAACAATGGCGTTTACAAAGCCGGTTTCGCCACGACACAGGAAGCTTACGAGGACGCCTTCAACGCGCTCTTCGCCTCGCTCGACTGGCTCGAAGGTATTTTAGGCGAGACCGCCTACCTTGCCGGTGACCAGATCACCGAAGCCGACTGGCGGTTGTTCACCACCCTCGTCCGGTTCGATGCCGTCTATGTCGGCCACTTCAAGTGCAACCGGCAGCGCATCGCCGATTACCCGAACCTGTCTCACTACCTAAAGGCGCTATACGAGGTGCCGGGCATCAAGGACACGGTCCACATCGACCATATCAAGACGCACTACTACTGGAGCCACGTCTCGATCAATCCGACGCGCATCATCCCCGCCGGGCCGGAGCTGGAATTTTTGAGGTAGGAGGGGGGAGTAGCGAGTAGCCAATAGCGAAATAGACCTTGCCCCCGCCTCGTGCCGGTCAGAAACTCGCTACTCGCTACTCGCTACTCGCTACTCGCTGCTCGCTGCTCGCTACTCGCTACTTCCCCTCCCCTCACCAATGCGCGCTTTTCGGTGCATCGTAAAACACCTCCGCCAGCCGCCGGCGGGCGGATTCGCTGGTCTCGGGCGGCAGTTCTTCTAGCCCGAACCAGCCGAATTCGGCGATCTCAAGATTACCCCGAAAGGCCCGCGCTTCTTCGAATTCGCGGCAAATGAACAGCGCCACATGGTCGCGATTGGTGATCAGCGTGTTGTGGAAGAGCCCAAACAGTTCCAGCTTGCCGGTGACCTGATAGCCGCTCTCCTCCGATACTTCGCGCGCCGCCCCTTGCTCGGTGGTCTCGCCCGGCTCGACACCGCCACCCGGAAAGTGCCAGCCGGGCGCATAGGTGTGGCGGATCAGGTAGATTTTCTTGTCGCCATCGACCATCAGCACGCGCGTACCCAGCGTCATCCGCCGTTTGAGCCCGATCAGGTTGAGATACAGGCCCATACGGCGCCGATGCCAGCGCTCACTGTCCATAGAAGGCTCCTTGCGGTAACGCGGCCGAAACCGGCATGGGACAAAGTAGGCAAAATAATGCTCTTTGCCATCTTAATGCCCGAGAGGCCCTGGCAGTACGCCCCTAATGATCACCCTCGCGCACCTCTCCGACATCCATCTGGCGCCGCTCCCGGCCGTTCGCCCGCTCGAACTCGCCAATAAGCGGATCACCGGCTATTTGAACTGGCGCCTGCGCCGGCAGTCCGATCTCGGCGGCAGCGGCCTTTCCGCCCTGGTCTCGCACCTGCACGAACAGGCGCCGGACTTCACCTGCATCACCGGCGACCTCGTCAATCTCGGCCTCGATGCAGAAATCGCCACCGCGCTGGGTTGGCTCAAGGGCATCGGCCCACCGGATCGGGTCTGCGTGTCGCCCGGCAACCACGATGCCTATCTGCGCGGCACGCTGACCCGCGCCTGCGCCGCCTGGCGCGACTACGTCTCCGGCGAAACCATCGACGAGCACCCCTTCCCCTTCGTCCGCCGCGTCGGCGAGGTCGCGATCGTCTCGTGCTCCAGCGCCATCGCCACCCCGCCGTTCATTTCCGCAGGCCGCTTTGATGCTGCACAGGCCGCCCGCTTGGCGCGCATCCTCACCATGCTGCGCGAAGGTGGCTACTTTCGCGTGGTGATGGTCCACCACCCGCCGACAATCGAGGGCGAACGTTTCCGTTCCGGCCTCTGGGGTGCCAGGCTGTTTCGCAATGTCATTGCCGAGACCGGGGCCGAGATCATCCTGCACGGCCACACCCATCGCTCAACCATCCAGGCGATCCGCGGCCCCAGCGGAGACGTCCCGGTGATTGGCGTGGCGGCCGCAGGCACTGCACAGGACGCAAAACCCTCCGACGATCCGGCGCGCTACAACCTCTTCCGCATCGAAAAGCTCGGTTCCACCTGGACCTGCAGCATGGGCGAATTCGGCTTCCAGCGGCTAAGCGACGAGATCACGCTCAGGCTGCAGATGAGGATTTATTGATAAGCGGGGCTTGTGGCTCCCCCTCCCGACAACGGCGCGCTGGTGCCTGTGGCTCACCCCCACCCGCCCGGCCCTACGAGCGTAGCTCTCCGGGCGTTCTTCGCTAGCAAAGCTCCACTGGAGCTTTGCGTAGGTAGCTCATCACCCCTCCCCACAAGGGGGAGGGAGAAGAGGAGGAGAGGCAGTGCAACAAATCTCCCTCCCCCTTGTGGGGAGGTAGCGGCAGCAGGGTGGGGGTGGGCCAAAAACACCAACCGTCCTCACACCTCATTCCCGCCAAGGCTGGAATCCAGTATCTCATGTCCATGATCACGGAATCGCCCAGCGTGCCAACCAACCCGGATTCGATCGAAATCGCCGAGGCGCCCGCCGCTTTGACCTTTATCGTCGATCGTCCATCCTTCTACACCCCAACGGCCACCGCGCGCTTCCCCTACCACCTTGGCGGCCTGAGCTTTGCCGAAACCCTGAAATTCCCGGCACTTCCCAATCCCGCGGTCACGCAAACGCCAGCCTTCGCCAAGCTGCTGAGCCTCACCGCTCTCGTCCTCGGCGTCAGCTATTTCAAGCTGCTGGCCCCCTTCCGGATCGCCGCACCTGAAATCGGCCTCACCGAAGCCGAGCAGGCCTTTGTCATCGACCTCCATGAGAACGGTCTCGGCGAATTCTACGCTCGCAACGACCTGAAACGCTTCGGCCGGCTGACCCTCGACGCGCCACGCGATGCGAGCCCTGCGCCCACGGGCCTCTCCCTCCCCGATCGCGCTTTGTTGCCGATCGGCGGGGGCAAGGATTCGCTGGTATCCGTGGAATTGCTCGAAGCGGCTGGCGTCGATTTCACGCCATTCGCGGTGAACCCGAAGGGCCCGATCCTCACCTCGGTCGATAAAATCGCTAAACCGCCGGTTTACGTGACCCGCACGCTCGACCCCGAGATGATCCGCCTCGGCCAGGAGCCCGGCTACTACAACGGCCACGTCCCCTCAACCGCGATCAACTCGATGATCGCCGCCCTCTGCGCCCTGCTCTACGGCTACAACCGGATCGTCCTTTCCAACGAGCGCTCGGCCAGTGAAGGCAATATCGATTTCGATGGTCGCGAGGCCAACCACCAATATTCGAAATCGCTCGATTTCGAAGGCCGCATCGCCTCCATCCTGTCCTCCGCGACCGGCAGCGCTCTCGGTTACTTCTCGCTTCTGCGCCCCTACTCGGAAGCCAAAATCGCAAAGCTGTTCGCCCGCGAAACCCGCTTCGACCGCGTCTTCTCAAGCTGCAATCGTAATTTTCGCCTCTCCGGTCATGACGGCCCGCTCTGGTGTGGAGAATGCGCAAAGTGCCACTTCGTCTTCCTGATCTTCGCACCCGTGATGGACAAGGGTCGGCTCCTCGGCATCTTCGGACAGGACCTGCTCGACAATCCGCATAACGAGGGTTCGTATCGCGAGCTCACCGGCCTCGCCGGCCAAAAGCCCTGGGAATGCGTCGGCGAAATTCTCGAAGCCGCCGCCTGCCTTTATGCGCTGACCAAGCGGCCGGAATGGTCGCAAACGGCAATCGTTTCAAAGCTCAAGCCGGACCTGCTGAGTCAATATGGCAGCGAAAAACTCGATGCGGCGCTTGCCGAGCTGATGAACGACAGCGCAGACCACCACATCCCGTCCGCGCTCGCCGAAAGGATCGCCCGTGAACTTTGACGCGCCCGTCCTGCTCTACGGTGCCGGCCGCGAGGCGCATTCGACCCGCACCTTCCTCAAGGAGCGGTCGCCCAAAACCAAGGTCTTCGTCACCGTCGACTCCGGCGAAATCGATATCGCGGACGCCGAAGTAGTTGCACCGGCCGATCTCACCGAAGCAGTCAGAGCCAAAAAGTTTGCGACGATCGTCAAAAGCCCCGGCGTGTCGCGCTACCGGCCGATCTTCGCGGTCGCCCGCGAGGCCGGCATCAGCGTCACCTCAAACCTCAACCTTTGGGGCGAGGTCTATCGCCAGGGCACAAAAGTCGTCGCCATCTCCGGCACCAAGGGCAAATCAACGACCGCCACGCTGACCCACCTGATGCTGATGCATTCGGGCATCGACGCCGGCCTTGCCGGCAATGTCGGCCTCGCCCCGCTCGATATCGGCGCCCTGCACAAGACCGTGGTGTTCGAGCTTTCGTCCTACCAGACCGCCGACATGGCGTTCACGCCCGACATCGCCGGTCTCACCAACCTCTACCCCGAGCACGTGGACTGGCACCGCGACGTCGAGCACTACTACGCCGACAAGCTCAACCTCATCGACCGCGACACCGATTTCCCGGTCGGCCTTGGCGAAGGCGCCAAGCACAATCCGCTGGTGCTCGCCGCGGTACGCAACAAGGCCCGCGTTTTGCCCGAGCCCGCACCCTTCATCGCCGACCGCATCACCTCAGTCGTTGCGAAATCGCGTCTCAAGGGCGAGCACAATCTCGACAATGCGCGCCTCGCCGCGAAACTGGCGTTGGCTGCCGGCGGCAATCTCGACGGTATCGTCAAAGGCATCGCCGAGTTCACACCGCTCCCGCACCGGCTCGAAGAGCACGAGATCGGCGGCAAACTGTTCATCGACGATTCCATCTCGACGACGCCCGAAGCCACCAAAGCCGCCCTCGCCGCCTACCCCGATCAGCGCATCGCCCTCATCGCGGGCGGCCACGAGCGCAACCAAGACTATGCCGAACTCGCCGGCCTCCTCGCACCGCGCGGCGTGACTTTACTGGTGACCCTGCCCGTCACCGGCGACCGCCTCGCCACCGCCACCTACGCCGCCGCGCCCGAGATCGAAGTGCTGGAAGCGCCGAACCTCGAACAGGCCATGGATGCGCTCGCCGCCCGCAAAAACCGCTTCGACACCGTGCTGCTCTCCCCCGCCGCCCCCAGCTACAACCAGTTCAAGAACTTCGAAGAGCGCGGCGCGGCCTTCATTGCACTCGCCGAAAAGCTGTTCGGGTAGGCAACGGAGCGCACCCCAACCAATGCGCTACCTCAAGAACACCAAGTCATTCCCGCGAAAGCGGGAATCTCCGTTACTCGCGTGCGCGGCACCTGATCCAAACAGAGATTCCCGCTTTCGCGGGAATGACTCCGGCATGACCTGTCGACCGACCGTGCCCTCACACCGGCTCAAATTCCGGCTTCACCTCTTCAAGCTCGATCAGCGTGCCGTCGAAGTCCTTTGGATGGAGAAACAGCACCGGCAAGCCGTGCGCGCCGATCTTCGGCCTGCCGTCGCCGAGCACGCGGGCCCCTGCCTTGGTAAGCTCCGCCGCCGCATCGGCGAGATCATTCACCTCAAAGCAGAGGTGATGCACGCCCCCGCCGGGGTTCCTTTCAAGGAACCTCCCGATCGGCGACTCTGCCCCGAACGGCGTCATCAGCTCGATCTTGCTGTTGCTGAGCATCACGAACACCACCGTGACGCCATGCTCCGCCAGTACCAGTGGCTCGCCGACATCCGCCCCGAGCAGATCGCGATACTTCGCCGCCGCCGACGCAAGGTCGGGCACGGCAATGGCGACGTGGTTCAGGCGGCCGATCATCGATTGCTCAGCCTTCCCTCTATCCTGTCGAGCACGGCGAACGCCGCTTCGAGCACATTGGTGCCCGGCCCGAAAATTTCCGCCACACCTGCGTCGCGGAGAAAATCATAGTCCTGCTCGGGAATGACGCCGCCGACAATCACCGTGACATCGCCCAGTCCGCGCGCCTGAAGTTCGGCAATCAGCTCTGGGACCAGCGTTCTGTGCCCCGCGGCCAATGATGATACGCCAACCGCATCAACCTTCAGCTCACCGACATGCGCCGCGACTTCTGGCGCCGTCTCGAACAGATCGCCCATGTGCACGTCGAAGCCAAGATCGGCAAAGGCCGAAGCGATCACCTTGGCGCCACGGTCATGCCCATCCTGGCCCATCTTGGCGATGAAGATCGAGGGGTGCCGCCGCTCGGCCTTCTCGAACGCCGCGAGCCGTTGTTGCATCGCCGCATATTGCGGATCGCCCGCATAGTTCTCGGCATAAACGCCGGAGATCACCCGCGTCACGGCGGCGTGGCGGCCGAACACGTCCTCCATCGCCGAGGAGATTTCGCCGAGCGTCGCCCGGGCCCGGGCCGCGACAATTGCCGCTGCCAGCAGGTTGCCGCCACTGCCCGCTGCCCGCGGCAGGCCCGCAAGCGCCGCCGCAACCGCCGCGCCGTCGCGTCGCGCCTTGATTTCGGCGAGCCGCGCGACCTGCTCTTCTCGCACCTTGGCGTTGTCAATCTGCCGCACGTCGATGGCGTGCGGCTCCTCCACGCGATAGCGGTTGACCCCAACAACGACCTCCTCGCCGCGATCGACCCGCGCCTGCCGGATCGCCGCTGCCGTCTCGATCGCGGCCTTGGGCGTGCCCGCGGCAACTGCCGCGATCATCCCGCCGACCGCCTCGACTTCGCCGATCAGCGCCCGCGCCTTCTCCACCAACTCCGCCGTCAGCGCCTCGATGTAATACGAGCCGCCCAGCGGATCGACGACATCGGTCACTCGCGTCTCATGCTGCAGGATGAGCTGCGTGTTACGCGCAATGCGTGAGGAAAATTCCGTCGGCAGCGCAATGGCTTCGTCGAATGAATTGGTGTGGAGGCTCTGCGTCCCGCCTAGCACCGCCGCCAGCGCCTCAAACGCCGTGCGAACGACATTGTTGTGCGGATCCTGCTCGGTCAGCGACACGCCGGAGGTCTGGCAATGCGTCCTGAGCATGAGCGAGCGCGGGTCCTTCGCGCCCAGCCCTCCCATGATTTCCGCCCATAGAGTCCGCGCCGCCCGGAGCTTGGCGATCTCGACGAAAAAGTTCATGCCGATGCCGAAGAAGAAGCTCAGGCGGCCGGCGAAAGCGTCGATATCGAGCCCCCGCGCCTGCGCCGCCCGCACATAGGCCATACCGTCGGCGAGCGTATAGGCCAGCTCCTGCACCGCCGTCGCCCCGGCCTCGTGCATGTGGTAGCCCGAGATCGAGATCGAGTTGAATTTCGGCATGTTTTGCGCCGTGAAGGCGATGATGTCGCCGACGATCCGCATGCTCGGCTCGGGCGGATAAATATACGTGTTGCGGACCATGAACTCCTTCAAAATGTCGTTCTGGATGGTCCCCTCGAGCTGGGCCGGCTTCACCCCCTGTTCTTCCGCCGCCACGATAAACATCGCGAGCACTGGCAGCACCGCGCCGTTCATCGTCATCGACACCGACATCCGATCGAGCGGGATACCGTCGAACAAAATCTTCATGTCCTCGACGGAATCGATGGCGACGCCCGCTTTGCCGACATCGCCGACGACGCGAGGATGATCGGAATCGTAGCCACGATGCGTCGCAAGATCGAAGGCGACCGACAGGCCCTTCTGCCCCTTCTCCAGCGCTTGTCGGAAGAAGGCATTGCTCTCCCGCGCCGTCGAGAACCCTGCATATTGCCGGATCGTCCACGGCCGGTTGGCGTACATGGTGGCACGGATGCCGCGGGTGAACGGCGCGGCGCCCGGCATTGCCTCGGGGGTACCCGACGGCGCGTCGCCTGCAAAATACGCCGCCTTGACCGGCAGCCCGCCATAGTCGCGGTTGAGCCCCGCCGCCGACTCCGCCTTCAGCTCCCTCGCGGCAAACTTTTCCCAGTCGGCGAAGGTGGTGGGCTTTGCGTCAGACAAAAGAACCCCCACCCGACCCCTTCGGGGCCACCCTCCCCACAAGGGGGAGGGAGAAAGCACGGCAAAGCTGCGCCACAAATCTCCCTCCCCCTTGTGGGGAGGGTAGCGGCAGCAGGGTGGGGGCGGCGCCAAACACCAAGTTCATACCCCCTCGAACTCCATGA
>Ga0134128_10002267_pt1 | contig 23949 bp, 15 predicted proteins | sample KB31754_FD_96462 | JGI IMG/M metagenome (GOLD analysis project Ga0134128, IMG submission 96462) | Terrestrial soil microbial communities with excess Nitrogen fertilizer from Kellogg Biological Station, Michigan, USA - KB3-175-4 | ecosystem: Environmental > Terrestrial > Soil > Unclassified ... | reverse complement strand
CTATGTTGGGTTCCAGTTGTCCGGAGGTTCTCCGTATGGCGGATCGACGGTTTACATTACATCCAGCAATCCATCTGTCATTCCCAACCAATCCACCGTCATCCCGGCAGGGATGAACAGTACGTCTTCTGGATACCTGTCGGTCTCCACCAATGCAGTTTCCACAAGTACGAACGTGCAAATAACGGCGACGTACGATGGATCTGCCTATTCCACGACACCCACCATTACTGTTACACCGTAATGGTGAAATAGGCTTGCCGATCAAATTGGAAACGTGACAGTGAGCCGCACACCACAACCTATTCGAGGCCAAAGCAGGCGCAAGCCTGCTTTAGCCTTTGAATAGACAAAGCCTTTCGGAGGGAATGATGAAGTTCTCAATCACGAAGTCGGTAATGTTGTTTCTATGTCTATCAATAGGGGCATCGATTGGAAGGGCCGCGACTGTTACGGTAGGCCCCACCGGGACTTATGCGACCCCATGTGTGGCATTTTCGCACTTAGCGGATGGCGACACGGTTCTGGTTGATGCAAATGGCGGAACCCCATATGTAGAGGGGAATTGCGTTATTACAAATAGCAATCTAACGATTAGCGGGGTCAATGGACGCCCCATTCTGGATGCGACGGGAGTCGCGATCAATAAGGCTATCTGGATCGTTGATGGCCACAATGATGTCATTGACAATTTCGAGTTCCGCAATTCCGGTCCCGCGGGCAGTAGACGTAGTTCAAGCAATGCCGAGGCAATACGGGCTGAGGAAGGGATTGGTACGGCTGCCGGCGGTGATATGACCGTGCAACGGTGCTATATTCACGACAACGGTACAGGTGTTCTCACCGACTCTGCTGACGGTACGAACAACTGGTTCTCAACCAGCAACTATTTTACATTCCAATATGATGAATTTTCCTTCAACGGATCCAACGATTCGCAAACCCACAATATTTATGTTGGAGATGATAGCAATGACAATACCCTGCTTACCTTTGAATATTCCTGGACGCATGATTCCAACGGCGGCCAGTTATTAAAGGACCGCGAGCCGAATAGTAACATCTATTATAACTGGATCACTGACACGGCGGGACAAGCCAATTACTTGATAGATATCCCGCAAGGCGGTACTACTTACCTTGTAGGCAGCGTCATTTACAGAACTACAACGCCGAACAATCAGACGGTGATGATTTACGGTAACTATGCCGATGCGCCCAACGGTTTCTATAGCACGAAAAAAGACCTGCATTTCGTCAACAACACCGTGCTGGACAATTCGGCTAACACTTTTCCAGGAGATTTTGTATCCATAGGGTGCTTTTCTGGTTCCACCGGTAGCTGTCCTTTGCCTCCATCAGGCACGGGCATGACAGTGAATGCTGTACTTGAAAATAACATTCTTCTAGGGCCGTCTGGATTTACAGCCACCAACCAGACCACGGCCTTTGAAGAAGGGAATGTTTTGGAAACAAATAACTCCACGAATGTGTCCGCGATGGACTTTAACAACGCTACATTATTAGATTTTCGTATCGTCTCAACCTCATCCCCGGCATATCTTGCGGGAGTCTATCCTCCAACCAATAACAGCGGATCATTCGATTCTGCAGCACTGGCTATAATGGAATATGCGATTCCGATGGCCGGGATATCTCGTCCAACGCCCAGCGGCTCGACAATGGATGCTGGCGCATACCACTACCAAACAGTTACGGCACCGAATCTGACCGTTACTGCCACCACGCCAATCACCGTTGCAGGAGGCTCAGGAACGATCACGGTATCGGGTTTGCCATCACCAGCCGCAGGTCAGTACAACTATGCAGTCTTCCTTTCCGGGAACCTTGCTGTGATCCCAGAAATTCCTTCAGCTACGAGTTCTGCAACAAGTGTAACGACAACTTTCAAGACAATCTCTGTGCATAGCCCGGTTGTGGTGCCGGTCAGCATCTACGTCGATGGCACGGTTCTGACTACTAACATCACGGTAAACAAGTAGCTTTGCGAGGAATAATGATCTGCTCAACCACCTGTTTGGTTAATCGCTTAATCTTCTTAAAAAAGGGCCCGCAAGGGCCCTTCATTTTGGGGTAAGCTAACCAGATTTCGAGCTTGTCAATGGCTATGCCCAGTATTCTACATCCGGCTCAATGCGTATTTCACTCGCGGAATCATGTCTTTGTAAGCTGCGGGAGATGCTTGCTTTAGGAATGCCTTAAAAGCAGTCTGGGCACAAGGAAAGTCGTCCGTCCGGGTGCAGAGAATTCCAAGATTCAATTGGGCTTCAGTGTAATTGGGGTCTAGATGAACGGCCTGCTCAAAGTTCTTGCGAGCGGTTGGAATGTCATTGCGCTGCATTGCAATAATGCCGAGCCCGTTATAGGCAGGCACATATTCTTGAATTGTGAGGACCCAGCGAAAAGCGCGTTCAGCATCCGCCAATCGACCGCTTTGGAGATATGCGGTCGCCAGATTGGCATGACCTTCAACATCCAGCGGATTCGCTTGTGCAGCTTGTTCGAAATATGCAATGGCCTTTTGCAGGTTGCCGGTACGCAGGTAAAGTTCGCCTAACCGCGACAATGTAAGACTGATTTGGGCATGGTGCTCTCCAGCCGCCTGGTAAACCTGGAGCGCTTTCTGGTATTGTCCGGCTCCTTCATATTGGGCGCCCAGGTCTTCATACAGCGCCGGATTTGTAGGATCTTGGGCGAGCGCTTGTCGCAATAAATCGATTCTGTGCGAGAAGGGAAGTCGGGTCGAACCCATATCGGTCGCCTCAAACATCAGTTTGAGTATGCCGACGCGGTCCTTGGGATCAGCTCCCTTCCCATTTAACTGGATATTGTCCTGCGGGGATCCGCCCACATAGCCAAGCGATCGGAGCTGTTCCGTCGTCTGCCGGTCCATCTGGTTGGCGACCACTGTTTCCGACTTGCTATCCCCAAGGAGGCTCAGAGATTTCAGTTGCTGTTCCAGAACGCGGTACTCCTTGGGATGCGTATCGATAACGTTGTTCAACTCTTCAGGATCTCTATCGAGGTCGTATAATTCGGGGCGGGGCGCGCGAATGTACATCCAATGCGCGGTGTGGATGCCGCGCAACTCCGACCATCCCAGGTTGAGCTTTGGATACAAAGTTTCTTCGTAAGAATATGTAGTGGGTATCTGCTTGCCGAAAATTGCAGGCAATACGCTGGTTCCTTGCGCCTCGTTTGGCGCGTTGCCACCCAGCAAATCCAAAATTGTCGGAAGCACATCAATTTCTCTGGCTTGTTGTTGGACACGGGCGCCTGCAGGAATCCCGGGCCCAACCATAATCCACGGGATGCGCACCGTCGAATCGTAAAGAAAAATCCCGTGCTGGTACTCCCCATGATCGCCCAGGCTTTCGCCATGGTCCGCAAGCAGCACGATCAGAGTTTTGTCTGCAGGCGATTTCTTGCGCAGGGCGGCAAGGAACCGTCCCAATTGCTGGTCCGTATAGGCAATTTCGGCGTCATACAGATTATCTGGATATTGTTTGCGAAATTCCTGCGGGGGGTTATATGGCCGATGGGCATCGTAAAAATGCAACCACACAAAGAATGGCTGGGTGGATTGGGTGTTCAGCCAATCCAGCGCTCGATCGACGGTAAGACTCGCGGTCCGGGTGGCGAGCGGCCTGCCAGTGCCTTCGCCAGCAGACGGCATCTGATCGTCATAAACCGAGAATCCTTGATTGAAGCCAAAAATCCTCTTCAAAACCGAAGAACTGACGAACGCAGCTGTATGCCATCCATGCTTTTGCAAAATTGTGGCCAATGTAATTGAAGAGGGTTGTAGGGCGAAGCCACCAGTATCGCGAACATGATGCACATTCGGGTTTGTTCCCGTAAAGATGCTGGCATGGGAAGGTTGGGTCAGCGGTGTTTGCGCCACTACTTTTTCGAACAGAACCCCTTCCGCTGCTAGAGCGTCGATGTTCGGAGTTTGAATATTTCTGTTGCCGTAGCACTGCAGATGGTCCGCCCGAACAGTATCGAGGGTGATAACCACTACGTTGAGAGGCTTCAACGTATTCTGGTTCGCTTGCCTGACCGGAGGTCTACAGGAGATAAGACTGAATAGTGCCAGAGCTCCAATAGACGCAAATACATGCTTTATGTGGGACTGCATAGGCTTTTTCTGGGTCGCTGAAACGATGGTTATTGAAGTCTTTTCTATTTTAGACTCACCTAAAATCTCGAAAAACCCAAGGAAATATCACAATCGAAACGTTTTGAAGAGGAATTTGTTTCAGAGGAGAAACGCGATTTAGCAACCCCGCTCAAAACGATATCGACCATGTGGAATCTCAATGGCTGACGTCTATTTTGGCGGAGGCGCAGTCGAATTCCTGATGCGCAACTCGGCGGAAAGACGAATCTGGCAGGGATGCGGATTCTCATTTTCGGTCCCTTGGATAAGCGTCAGCAACAACTCAAAAGATTTTTGTCCAATTTGGCGACTTGGCTGCGCAACTGCCGTAATTGTTGGATTGAAATGCTCGTTCCACAGATAATCATCAAACCCAAGCACACTTAGGTTGGTGGGAACGGAAATCTTCTGTTCGTCTACAGCCTGAAGCGTCCCCAGCAGGAGATTGTTGTTGCTTGCCATAATGGCCGTCGGCGGAGTCGGCAGATTCAGCAATCGATGGCCCGCTTCCAATCCATCCTGCACCTGGACATTTCCCATGATCAAATACTCATCGAGGATGGGGAGATGAGCCTCCTGCATCGCTTTGCGAAATCCTTCCAGTCGATAGCGATGGGGAGACAGACCCATGTGCCCGGCAAGCATCCCAATGCGCTTGTGTTCCAAACCGATTAAATGCTGTGCCGCCAAATAAGCGGCCTGTACGTTGTCGGTGCATACCGTGTTCTCCACGGCTGCCGGAGGCAGGCGATCGATATACACCACCGGAAATCGGCGTCTCATCGTTTCGTGGGCCCGGGAGTCTACGCAACATCCGAGCAGCACACCGTCTACACGCCGAGAGAACAATGCGGAAAGATGGCGTTCTTCGATCTGATAATTTTCACTTGAATCGCAAAGAAGAACTGAGTATCCGGCGGCCAGCGCGGCTTCTTCGGCTCCCCGAATGACTTCTGGATAAAATGCATTTGTAATGTCGGGTACGACGATCCCGATCGCGTTGGATTTTCCTGTTTTCAGACTGCGCGCGATCGCGTCCGGTTGATAATCCAGGGCCGACATGGCTTCCTGAATTCGGACCTTTTTTTCTGGACTGACCGGGACCGTACCATTGATAACGGCAGAAACTGTTGAGGTCGATACACCCGCAAGTCGGGCTACATCTCGCATCGTGTATTTCGCGCGTTCAGGCATTCTAATATCCTAAATCTTGCTGAAAATCAATTAGTTGGGATTGCCTTCGCCCGTCATTATAACGTTTCAGTAGGTAAATATATTCAAAAGTAATTACTCGGAATTCTCTTAATATATATCGATAAAAATAGTCGATTAAAAAATCGTAACGTTTCGCTTGACAACGATATTCGGAAAGTTATAAAAGCATTTTGATCAGAAAAATATCCATAAGCGTTGTTTTCACTCTAAAAGGAGCCCAGCTAAATGACGTTCAGGTTCACTAAAGTCTGCGTCCTGTTGCTATGCAGCGTTTTTGCTGTGCAGGCGTTTGCTCAAAATTCCAACTCCACGATCAAGGGCACTGTGGAAGATGCCAGCGGCGCTGTTGTACCCGGCGCAACTGTCGATCTGACCAATGTCGGCACCAACCAGACCCTATCCACCACCGCCAAAGGCGATGGTTTCTATGTCTTTACCAATCTCAGCCCGGCAAATTACAAAGTGAGTGTCACCGCCCAGGGTTTCGCCCAATGGGTCGGTGTACTCACGTTGCGGGTTTCGCAGGACGCAGAAATAAGTCCAAAGTTGACTGCGGCCAGCGTATCGACCCAGGTGACGGTAAGGGACGTAACGCCAGTCATCGATCGAGTCAATCCGACCCTCTCCGATGTGAAAAATGCGACTACGATCGAAACGATTCCAGTGGTAAACCGGAACATTCTGAACGTTCTGGCGTTTAGTCCGGGGGTGGTTGCGAACAATGTGGGCGGATCCGGCGGTGGATTTACGCGTGTCAACGGCATCCCGGGCGGTTCAATAGACTACCTGGTGGATGGCCAGACGATGGCGAACCGCTTCAGCAATGAGCTGCAAACTAATCCGCAACCTCTGCCGACATTTCAGGAAGTCAAGATCATTACCAGCAACGGCGACGCTCAATATGCTCGCCCCGGTGTGGTGGAACTGGTCACCAAGAGCGGTACGAACCACTTTCATGGGCAGTTGTTTGAACTGAACAAGAACAATATTTTGCAGGCCAAAACGTTCAACTCCGGTCCGTCCATTCCCTACTTGATGCATAACGAGTTTGGCGGTCAGGTGGGTGGCCCGGTATGGCTGCCCAAAATTTACAACGGCCGCGACAAAACTTTTTTCTTCGTCGATCTGGAAGGGATTCGCGAAAACGGAAACGACGTCGTCCAGTACGTTGTTCCGACGGCAGCCATGAGAGGTGTTGGCACTCCGAACGGGCAAGCTGACCTCTCCACATTGGTGGACACCAGCGGCAATCCAATCACGATTTACGATCCGAACTCGACAACGTATGTTCCCGCAACCAATAGTTATTCGCGCACGGCGTTCGCAGGGAATATGATCCCTGCGAACCGCCTGAATCCTGTGTCCATGAAGATTTTCCAGAATCCCGCGAACAGCTATGGCATTCCTGAACCCAATATCGACAATGGGAATGCGTTCATGACCGAGGGATCGCCAAACCTGATTCCACCCAATGCGGCCGAAACCATCCGCAATAAGCTATACACCGGCAAGGTGGACCAGCTCTTTGGCCCGAATCGCCTGGCAATGCGCTACACCTATACATCCAGCACACTTTTGTCGCCGTACTATCTTCTGAATCCAGAAGATCGTGCCAGCGGCGGACACAACGGCGCGATCGTATATACGCAGGTACTAGGAGCCCACGCAGTCAATGTGGTGCGAGCGGGCGTGCAGTACAACCATAACTTCGGCGGACCACAACCGATCTCGCCTCCAATCACGCAAACCCTCGGTTTGCCAACCTATCAGGACACCATCGCATGGCCTAGCTTCTACTACAACTACGGCAATGGAACCTATCAGCCCTCCGACTATCTTTGGAGCGGTATTGATCGCCCCAATCCGAAGGACTACCCGGATTCGACCATTACCGGCGGTGATCAGTTTTCCTACAATCGTGGCAACCACCAAATGATGTTTGGCTTTGAGGTGGACAATTCTCGCCTAACCACGATCGAAACCGGCCAGCCCGGCGGGAGTTATAACTTCTCCGGCGGCTTTACCGCGTTGCAGGATCCAGTTGCAGCAGCAGCTGGCACACCCGGCGTGGCTGTTCCTGATACCGGTTCGGGTCTGGCGGACTTCCTGCTTGGTAATTCGGCTCAAATCCAGCAGAATCTTTATCCCCACTATCACACCCGGCAAACGGAATACAGCGGCTATGCGCAGGACAATTGGCGCGCCACGCCGAGGCTGACGCTGAATCTCGGCTTGCGGTATACCTATTGGACTCCGTTTACGGACGCCAGCGGACTGCAGTCTACGTTTGATCCCAATGTTGCGGGTGGGAACGGAATCGTTGTCTATCAAGGAAAGGGCCCGCTACCCGCCTATACGTCACCTGCCGTATTGAAGTCCTTCGTCGATGCTGGCTTGCCCATCGAATCGGCGGCCCAGGCGGGATATCCGCTCGGTTTGTTCAACATGCCGAAGAACGATTGGCAGCCCAGGTTAGGTTTTGCCTATCAACTGGATTCCCGCACGGTTCTGCGCGGTGGTTGGGGTATCTATAAGTGGGCTATGCCATTGGTTCAATATCAACAGGCAACCCGTAAAAATCCGCCATTTAGTTACACGTCGATTCTTTCCGCTGGAGAAGTCAACGGCGCGATTATCGACAATGCGGCGGCTACATTGGAGTTCCCAATCGCTGATCCTCAATTTGGCGGTCCGAAGCCTTTGGACTTTTATCAGCTGGGTTCTCCTACATTGGTCCTTAACACCTCGAACGTATCGATTTCGAGAGGAAATGGTTTCGCCATCGCACCATTCAACGTCAACTACAAACCCCAGACCGTGCAGGAGTATAACTTGAGTCTGGCGCGGCAGTTGCCCCACGAAATTGGCTTCCAGTTGAGCTACATTGGAAACCGTTCCACTAACCTTCCTCAGGAAGATCCTATCAACTACGAGATTCCGCGGGAACTATGCACAATCCCGGGCTGTACCGATGCACAACGTCGTCAGTTTCCTCTTTTCGCCGAGTCCGGAAGTACGGCAATGAGCAACTTCGACTACACTGGTCATGCAAATACTAATGAGCTACAAGCGACCTTGCAGCACACCTTTGGCAATGGATTGCTTCTACAATCGTATTTCACATGGCAGCGTACTCTGACGACGACGGAAAGCTCGAACCTCGCCAACATCGGGGCGAACGCTATTATCGCTCCGGCCGCATTGACCAATAATGCTCCCTATGCCCAACGGCAGCGCGTGCTCTACGCTCCAGATAGTTTTCTCCCGACCAAAACCTTCAGCTTCAATGCCCACTACGAATTTCCTTTCGGAAAAGGCAAGAGGTATCTGGGAAATGCTCACGGCGTTGTGAATGCTCTGGTCAGTGGATATAACATCTCTCCGTTTTTCTTGTGGCATAGCGGCTTTTACTTCTCGCCGTATTTCACCACACTCGCTTCCGGCACAGTGAAGGGGGGACGAGCAATTAATCTCGCTCCGGGGAAAACCGGTATTCTGCCGGGAAGCCAAAGAAACGCACAGCATTGGTTTGATGCCAGTGTTTATGATCCGACATCGGGACAACCGTATGCGGGACAGACATACATCGAGGGAACCAACCTCGAGGGTGATTTCCGGAACAACATTCCGAGAAATTACATGACCGGTCCTGGTTACAACAATCTCGATGCAACAATTTATAAACTCACGCCGATCGCGAAAGGCTCTGTCCTTGATATTGAGGCTCAGATCTTTAACGTGTACAACCATCAGAATCTTGGCTTGCCCAATAACCGTGGCGTGATTCTGCGCACCAACAGTGGCGCCGTGCCGAGAACCATCCAACTGCAAGCCAAGTACATCTTCTAGCAGCTTGGCTTTGGTGTAACACTCCAGCGATCTGCACAAAATGCGGACCGCTGGAGAACCAAACATCGACTTTGAAATTGATGGGTTTGCAGCGATCATCAGCCTGCAAACAGCTCATCTCACGACGTTGGCTCTATTGCATTGCTTGGCGGCTTGCATGAAAATGCTGGTCGCCGAATTTTTTGTAGCTATTTCCGTCCGGCGCTCTGTCCCGCGGCCTTGGGTCTCTTTCATTTCTAGTTGCCCTTGCCTCGATCTTTTCCCCATGTCTTATAAAGGCCAAGATAGCCATAGTTTTCCGTCTGGCCGGCGATGGAATGCCCATAAGCGAATAGTAACTCCAGGCCTGGAGATGCAAAATGATAGTAGCCGCCCGCATCGATCAAGGTTGAAGATTGGGTTTGCGCGGCGGCGAAACCTTCTCGCGCGTGCGAAAAGATCTCAGTAGAAAGCTCCAGCTTCTTATTGATCTCGCGTTTTACAAGGAACCCGCCATATAGAAAGTTCCGATATTGATCCTGTGGTACGACCGCGTAACCCATCCCACCTACAAGGCTCCACGGCCCGAATTCTTTCTCGACCCAAATGGGAAGTTTGTACCAGACGCGGCCCACGCCAAGACCTTTCGTAGAATCGCCGGTTGGTATTTCGAACATGGTGAAGGAGCCAATTTGCGGGCGATGTTTCGTCTGCTTGATAAAGCCATATTTCACGCCAAACTCCATATCGGTAAGTCCGTAGGCGCTTGGGCCCGTACCCGCTGGAAGATAAATGGGATTGTTTGCCGGGAAAACGCCACCGAATGGCAGAATTGCGTGCAGTTGCACATTGGGGATCGCTCCCCAGTTGAACTCGAATGCGGGTCCCACGAAGTCTGTCTCAGCCGGGGTGCCATCTACCGTGCCAAAAATGTACGCCTCGTAATGTCCAAGATCCACCGGGGTTGGATCGTCCGTTTGAAACGGTGGCCCCGCCTGCGCCCATAAAAGCGCAGGAAAGAAAATCAGGGTGAGAAACAGTATCCGAAAGAAGAAATGATTGCGAACCGCCATAGATCCTTCCACTGCGTCTGTGTGCTGAGGGAACCATTATATGGTTGAATTGGTTAAGGATTTGCCATACGGATCGCGGTTGTTATCCGGCAGACCTTTGAGTTAGTTTCTATCCGTCCCCGACTGTAAAATACCTTTCATGCTTCGTGATCAGATCGCAGTCATTACCGGATCTACTTCTGGCATCGGCCTGGGCCTTGCGGAAGCTTTTGCCGCGGCGGGTTGCCGAGTTGTTGTCAATGGCATCGTTGCCGGGAATGAGGCCGAGGAACTTGTGCGGCGGTTGCAACTGCAGCATCAAACGGAAGTTATTTATCATCCCGCCAACCTTGCTGACCCGGAGCACTGCGCAGCTCTCATTCGCGATGCAGAAGCGCACTTCGGCGCGATTGACATTCTCATCAATAACGCCGGCATTCAGCACGTCGCCCCGGTGGAACAATTTCCAGTGGATCGCTGGAATTCAATTCTCGCCATCAATCTTTCAGCGGCCTTTCACACAATTCGAGTGGCGCTTCCGGGCATGCAGCGGCGGAATCGCGGCCGCATTCTGAACATCGCCTCCGTGCATGGCCTGGTTGCCTCCGTCCACAAAGGGGCTTACGTCGCCGCCAAGCATGGCATTGTCGGATTGACGAAGGTTGTGGCTTTGGAGAACATCGCCCACGGCATTACATGTAACGCAATCTGCCCCGGCTACGTTCTTACTCCGCTGGTGCAGAAGCAAATTGACGACTCTGCCGTTTCTGATGGCATTTCGAAAGAGGAGGCGAACCGTAAGCTGCTAGAAGGGAAGCAGCCCTCGGGACGATTCATCTCTGTTGAAGATATCGCCGCGCTGGCGATCTTTCTCTGCTCGCCGGCCGCATCGAGCATTACTGGAACATCGCTGCCAATCGATGACGGATGGACGGCTCAATAGGACGATCCATGCCGCGCTTCTCTCATCCAAGCGTGCTGGACCATCCAAGCACCGCGATCGCAACCAAAGTGACCAGCAGGCCCAGACCCATCCACTGGCGGTCCCTCAGGCGGGTCAATTTCCATTCGCCGGCGAGAAATCCGCAGGCATTCACGGTCACAAGTCCAGCCATTAAAGTAAGCGGCCATCCAATTGCCGGCCCCAATTTCCCCAGCAGCGGCGAGGCAAATCCATAGAGATACGTGTGGCCCCACCACATCAAGCCCATCGCGACAACCAGAAGATAAAGCCCCGATGTACCGGGCGCGATAAATTGCTTCCATGTGCCGTTTTTGTGAAGCAGATAACTGCAAAAAAACAAGGTTGGCAGAAACCCACAGCCTAGCATCAACAACCAGATTAAGTTTGTTCCAGCAAACCTGCTGTATCCCATGCCTACCGCGGTCCGCATCAGCGGTTGCGCCAGGCTATAACCGATATTGAATACGGCAGAGAGCAGTCCCGAGCCGGTGCAAAGCAGAAGACCAACGTAAAATGGCCGCGCATAACCGACCATGTCGCCGCGGGTTTTTTCCACGTGACCTTCCTGGCTTTTTTCTCGCCGAAATCCTGCATACCCGAAACAAAAAATGCCGATCACTCCGATCAACATCCCCAGTACAATTGCTTTTCCCTGGGGCAGATACAGTCGTCCGGGAGCGAGCACCAGGATCGGAAGAACCGAACCGAACGATGCGCTAATCGCCAGAGCCAACGTATTTCCCATCGAAATTCCAATGGCGGAAACTCCCTGACCGAACATGAGGGAACCAAAGCCCCATGCAAAACCGAAGGTGCAGGCATAGAGAACGACGTGTGGCGGCGCAGCGTGAAAAACATTCACAAAATCTGGAATCTGGATCCACACCATGAGGATCGGCATGATTACGCAGGATGTTCCCATCACCACCATCCAGACGTTTTCCCACGGTAACCGCCCCAGGTATTTCATCGGCACGGTAAAAATGCCATTCATGATTCCCGAGATAATTGCGCAAGAAATTCCTAAAATTAAGACAGAAGTCGTTAAATGCATGGATTCCTATTCTGGACCTACCGGGAGCTCTTTCTTAAAGGAAGTCTAAATTTGCGCGCTGCGAGTGGCTAGGAATTCGGCAGGACAGCAGAAAGAAAAATTATCGTGTGTTCTTATTGTCAATCATGCGTCGAATTTCGTCCTGCCAGTACGCTTGCGCCCGCAAACGGAGGAATTTTATCCCGGCCTGTCTCGATCCGAACACCCTCATTCCATTTCGCCATGCGTTCGGAGCGCGCGAAGGATCCGACTTTGAGTTGTCCGGCATTTAGACCTGTCGCCAGGTGCACGATGGTCGTGTCTTCGGTTTCGCCCGATCGCGCTGAAACTATCGTTGAAAAGCCAGCCCGTTTGGCGGTTTCGATCGCCGCGCGGGTTTCAGTAATCGTACCCACCTGGTTCGGCTTAATCAGCACTGAATTGCATGCAGCTCGTGTTGCCGCCCTCCGAATTTTATCCGCGTTGGTGACAAGATAATCGTCTCCAACAATTTGTATCTGCGAACCGGCTGCTCGTGTGAAAGCGACTAGGCCAGATTCGTCGTCTTCCGCCAAAGGGTCCTCGATCGAAACGATCGGATATTGCTCGATCCACCGCATCAGGAGCTCGCACATCCCGTCTGTGTCCAACTCCGTTCCTTCAAGAGCCAGGCGATAGCGTCCGTTCGAACCAAACTCCGACGCGGCAACGTCAAGCGCAATCGAAACATCCGTTCCCGGAACGTAACCGGCGGCCTCAATCGCCCCAACCAATGTATCCAACGCTTGTTCATTCTTTTCGAACGCCGGCCACCATCCGCCTTCATCTGCGACCCCTGCCAGCGATCCTCGACTGCGCATCAAATCTCCCGCGGCTCGATAGACTTCGGCCGTCATGACGAGAGATTCCTGGAATGAGTGAGCGCCAGTAGCGATCACCATCAAATCCTGAATGTCGATTCGGCGGCCGGCATGTGCTCCGCCTCCAAAGATTTGAATTTGCGGCAACGGCAGGCTCGCCTCATTTTCTCGGGTAAGATATTGCCACAATGGCATGTGGTCGGACGCCGCTGCCGCATTCAAAACGGCCATCGAGGTTGCCACTATGGCATTTCCGCCAAGCCGGGATTTATTAGGTGTGCCATCCAGTTCAATGAGGGACCGATCAATCGAGGTCTGATCGTGAACATCACGCCCAATCAACGGGGGCCGGATCTCTTGTTCAATTCCAACAATCGCCTTTTGTACATCCAGCCCGGCGAGCATGGGCGTGCCATCGCGCAGCTCGAACGCTTCATGCAAACCACGCGAAGCGCCTGCGGGCGCGATGCCTCGTCCAGCCACGCCGCAAGCCAAGGTCACTTCCACTTCTAATGTCGGCCGTCCTCGTGAATCCCAAATGCGCCGAGCCCGCAGATCGACAATGTCACTCAAAAGCAAATCCTTTTTTCCATTCGAATTTCAATTCATCCAGCCGAGTCGCTGGCTTGGCAACCAGCGCTCTCGCGACCTTGGTTACAGCTTGTCGAGCAGTCCGGTCAAAATATTCGACGGGAGACTTGCCGCTGATCCGGGCCAGGGTAAGCGCCGGCAACAAAGTTGCAATCCTCTGCTCAATTCTCAGTCTCGGCTCCCAATCGACGCTTGCAAGATACATGTCAGCGAGCTTATCAAAGGCGGCTAACAGCGAAGCGGAGATATTTCGATTCGCCACGCTCTTGAGCAACAGATGATTCAAACAAAATGCAATATCAAACGCCGGGTCCCCGTACCATGCGCATTCAGCATCGAGAAATACCGGGCCCGAAGGCCCAATTAAAATGTTTTTTGGACTTATATCTCCGTGCACCAATGCAATCTTTGCTTTTTGAGTGCGAACAACCAACTCGCGCAACACGGATTCCAGATCTGGATGCTGTCTGCCTGTCTCTAATAGGTATGGATCGAGGCGCAATGCGAAAAAATTGTCGTCATTGGCGAAATTGGATTTGATTTCTGTGTGATTGGCGGTTGCTTTGTGAATTGAAGCCAGCGTCGCGCCCACCGCAGCTGCAAACGAAGTATCAACCCGTCCGGCCAGCAATTCAGACTTCCAGTTTGGGAAAAGATCATGCGGCAGAAACGCCATCGCAAAACTGTTTGTTTCTCTATCGACCCCCAGAACGTTAGGAACACAAGCCGGTGCAATCTCCGCCACAAGCTGCAACCAGGCGACTTCTGCATATATTCGTTCGACCGGAGCATTCCAGGTGCCAGCTATCTTTAATTCCGGCAAAGCTTGTTTAATGCAATAGATTCCAGATGGACCTTCAATTTTTAGAATCGTCGAAGAGATACCACCGGTCAACTCTTCTACTTTGAATGACTCATCGAACTGGATGAGGCGGAGTCGAACCAGCGCTTCCCGCAGGGAATCGTGACTGGCCGATAGGTTGTGAAAGTTCAATGTCAAAGGCCATTTTCCAGTTGGCTGTCGATCGAATCGGCTATTGGTGGTCCGACGCTGCTGCAGTCTTCACGGGCGCTCCTGGCCTTGGGTCAGCACAGTTTCTATTTGCAAGGTTTTTGATCCGGCTTCCCAATGGAAGCGTATAAGATCTGCGTCTGCTCCGACGCGCAGCCGTCCACGTCGGCCTGCAAAGTTTCCGGGATTCTCTGTTGCCATTCGAATCGCATCGCCGAGCGAGACCCCTTCGATGCAAGCCGCATTTGCAATTCCATTCATCAAGGGAAGATACGCTCCAGCGAGAAAGCGGGCATTCGATGGTCCTCCTGCAACTCGTCCATCAGCAGTCACTTCCACCTCACCACCTACATCGGTGTTGTAAACGCCCACCGGCATTCCTCCCAGCGCCACCGCGTCGGAAACAAGAATACTGCAATCGATGGTTTTCGCTCGCAACATTGTTTTCAGTGTATCGGCAGGGAGATGATGTCCATCGGCAATAAAGGTCGCCGTAAGACGATCGTCTGCAAGTTGAGCCCACAGCAAATTGGGGTGACGCGGAAGCGGGCTGCCGAGGCCGTTGCCGAGATGCGTCGACAACGTGGCGCCCGCGTCGGCAGCGGCATGGATCTGGGCTGGCGAGGCCGCGCTGTGGCCAATCGCGGTCAGTACCCCCTTGCGGGCAAGCGCCGCAATATATTCCAACGCCTCATTGCTGTGCGGAGAGATGGTCACCAGACCGACGAGATTATCCGACGCCGTCTGCCATCGTTCAAATTCCGCCATGCTTGGAGGACGAACATGTTCGCGAGCATGCGCGCCGCGCGGGCCATCCTCCTCTGCGATATAGGGTCCTTCGACGTGGACAAACGGAACCGCATGGGCAACGAGAGGGCTGGCGCGACGGGCCTGTGCAATTGCCCGAAGGGAGTGGATAATTTTCTCTTCCGATGCGGTGATAATCGTTGGAAGATAGGTGGTTACGCCGGTTGAAAGAACTTTTTCAGTCAGCGAAATCACCACGTCCGCATCGACTGTATCCGAATTCACATCGCTTCCCAGGTAGCCATTGACTTGCAGATCGATAAAGCCTGGCGACAGCCACGCGGTTTCCTCTGCGAGGCCTGTCTCAATTGTTTGAATTCGTCCATCTTCAATAGCGATTTTGAGCGGTTGCCCACTCGAAGGATCGCGCCCGGTAATTATTTTGGATTTCATTATTTTGTCGTCCAGCTACAGACTCTTAAATTCTACGGAAATCGGAAAAAGATCAGTCAACCTCAACCGTCCACAGAAAGCTCGAACGAACGTGATTGTCATTTTCCGCAAGATAAATCGTGTGGTTGTCATCGACATCCAGATCGTGGATGCGAGCCGGACAGTCATTTATCTCAGGATCGAATAGATTTGCGAAGCTCTCAATCTTGTCCGTATTCAGTTCCCAACGGATCAGTTGTGTATGACCGTGCATGCCGCCACCGCCGTAAAGAATTCCATCGCGGATTTTAAGCGCAGGTAGTCGGCTTGCGGCCATCACATTTGCCACCTTTTCGACGTTGCCCGTTTGCGTATCAATCCGGCTCAGCACGCCTGCGACGGTGCCTGCATAGATATAGCGATCTCCGTCATACGCCATCGAATCGCAAAATCCAAAATCTTCTTTATGCCGGGTCTCATTCAGACTGCCGGTGACTCCCGGCGGCATGTCCGGATCGTCAAGCAGTTGTTTTCGTTCTGCGCGACGGGATAATCCGTGATCGAACCACACAAACGCATCGCGGTCCGGATGGTACTTGAACAAACGTATCGGAGACTTTCCGGGTGTCTCATCCCAGGCGCGTGTCTCGGCGCAGGTTCCCCATAGCCAGCCGTCTCGGTCCACGACGCCATTATGCGGCTGCGCAAATAGGATCGCATTTCCGATGTAAGCCAGAAGTTCTGAGCGCTTACTTTGCAAATCGGTCCTGAAAACCGCTTCCGCTGGATAGGTAAAACTGTAGATAACGTCGCGTTCCCAGTCTGCCGCAATCGACTGGATATACAGATGAGGTGCTGGGATGGTCAGTATGTCGTATTGCTGCGTTTTCGGGTCGAAGCGGACCACCTTTCCGCCTTTGGCCTCGCGTTGCTGATCGATGTCGTGCAGCAGGGAAGTTCCGAAATACAGGCAGCTGTCATTCGGGTTCAGCAGCAGATTTCGATGTATTTTGACGTCGAATTCATCCGTCCACTGTTTGGTGTGCAAACACTCAAACTGTCTATCCCGGGGATCAAATGCGTACAGCAGATCGCCATCGATAGAATTTAAACCGCAATAAAGTTTTTTATCTTCACCGCTCCAACAGACGGTGTCGAAGCTGATCCAGCCCCTGGACCACTCGGGATCGGCGGCCAAATCGCGATAGCTCCATTTTCCGGCAATCGTTTCTTTCCAGCCGGTCAATTTATAGTTGCGCAGAACATTCGCTCGCACCGACCGTAAATTTGACATCATCGTTGACCGATTGTTTGTGCACTGTGCGACTCCAGCGAGCTTTGCATCAATTGCATGATAAGCATGGCTCCGCGCGGCAAATGGAATGGATCCTTTACCGGAAGCGCGATGACTTCTGTTGTCGGTTTTCCTTCGCGTGTCAGGCGTTGATACCAGTCTGCTCCATCGGGAGCAGGGAAGTGCGACCACGTCCACTCCGCTACTCGGTCATACCACTCCAGGCACCAGGGTTCGCCGGTCAATTCATGCGCGAGTAGAGTTGCGTATAGGGCTTCCACGTGCGGCCACCATATTTTCTTATCGGAGTGCGGCAGATAAGGCTCGTTGCCTTCAATGTCTCTCGACAGATAGATACCGCCATATTCTGCATCCCAACCCAGCTCAAGATGCCATCGGATGACTTCGCTCGCCCGCCGGATCAAATCCCGGTCTCCACGTCTACGCGCCACATGCAGTACAAACCACATGGACTCGATAGCGTGTCCTGGCATCACAAATGTGCCCGCTGGAGGCGGCACTTCCCGATAATCCGTCGTAAGAAATTCCAGAAGGACTTTACGATCCGGACGGACGAAATGATCCATGATCCGGCTTACATAATCGTCGATCAATGGTTCGAGGCTGGCATCGCCTGTTGTCTGCGCCAGCTCATTGGCCACCTCTGTCATGATCATCGGGCAGCCGTGATTTTTCCATCCAATGGGCAGAGGGTAAGGTGCCGTCTCTTGAAAACCCGGTGCATCGATGCGGTGCCGGGCATACTCAAATGCCTCCCGCGCGACTGAAAGTATGCTCTCATCTCGCGTGGCTCGATAGTATTCGCTAAAACCATATGTCACGAAGCAATCTGTATAGATGCTGGTGGCGCCCTCGATCTCATGGCCTTGCTGATCGGTATGGTAGATCCACCTGCCCTCGCGGTTTCGCCCGTGTGCCAACAGAAATCGGACGGAATTTTTGGCAGCTGCCAGAAGCTCAGGACGCTTTTCAATACGGTTGTACAACGCGGAAAAGGTCCACACCGACCGGGCCTGCGACCAGATGAACTTATCGCCGAGGGTCACAGTCCCGTCGTCGTTGAGACAGGAAAGAACCCCACCGTATTTCCAGTCGATCCCGTTTTTCAGCCAAAATGGAACGAAGGTGTCGAGCAGCAAATGACGATATTGGTTATAGAGTTTTCGATGATCCAAAGCGAATACTTTCTGATTAAAATTCATGAATCAATTCCGACGCTCTTAGCGAGGCCACCCAACCGCAAGCATCCGGTCGAACCCAGCAGCAATCGATTTCATTACCACTTTGCATCCACACCCGGTGAAAGGATGTCCGCGAGCGCCCGTCCGGTAAGGCTGGTAGCGGTATTAAATGCGTTCGCTTTATCTTTCGGGCCGAAAGTGGCGCCATCGTTGAGAAGTCCGTACGATTTACCATTCGCGGGAGTCACAATGAATGCATCAAACCGCTGGACCGCCTTTGCAATCCGCGGGTCGCGATCGGCATGCCCGTAGTACCAGGTCAGATAGTTGATTATTCCAGGGCTGCGCGTCCGGTCCCAGCTCTTCGCGCCGAGCTTCGACCAGGTTCCATCGGGTAGCTGCGTGCGCAGAAGGAATTCGATATTCGGCTTGACAGCTTTCTGAATCCAGGACTTCCAGGCAGGGTTATCGCAATAAAGATCGAATGAAATCACGCCTTCTCCGACGTATGCCGACGTTCCATAGGTCATCTGATTCCACAGTTGATCGTCATTCTTAGGATCCCCGTGCTTTGTAAAGTCGGCCCCTTCCTCTGCCAGGATGTAGGGAATGTTTCCATCGCTGCGCATCGTGGAGAAAACCCATCGCAAAGCGTGATAGGAGATTTCTCTATATTTATCTTGCTTCGTCTGGCGATACATCCAGGTGAAAATCGTCGCCCCGGTCAGCGCGGAAGACAGCGTGTACTGGTCGTAGATCGGGCCAGTGAGTGTGCCATTGTGGATCGCTCTCCAGCCGGTTCCCAAGGCGCCGTTGGGTCGAATCATTCCATCTTTTTGGAGTGAATCGGTATAGCGCTGGACAGCATTGAAGTATTTCTTCTGGCGCACAGGGTCCACATGCTTATAAAGGACGATGAAAAGACCGAGAGCGCTTCCTGTGTCGGCCAGATATACCGGCCCGTACCCGGTCGCCCAGAAACCGTTTGGCATCTGTTTGCCAAGTAAATAATCTCCATAGGCAATCGCGGTATCGAGATAGCGGCGATCGCCGAAAATCTCATATCCAGCAACCAGGTCCCGCATGTAATATCCGCCCACATAGATAGTAGGGAATGTGCTCTTTTCCTTCACGATAAAATCGCATATATCTTTCAGCGTCTGCCGGGTCGGAGCACAATCGGACTTTGAGCAAAAGGGAGAGGTGGATTGTGCGAAAGCGGAAGCGGTCAACAAGGGGATCAAAACGAGCAGGACAACCGCGGAGATCGCACGTCGAAAAGAGTTATTGAAAGCCATAATCCATGTCCTCTTTCTTCAAAAAATCGTTCCGAATAAATCAGAGAAAAGCTAAAATGATCTCAATCGTTTTAGCTATAATTCGGCGTTACAAGCGTAATATATACTATGAAAGAACAGTTATCGAAACGATTTGTTGGAGAAAATTGCAACAGATCGTAATCCACTCGAAATGTCCGAACCTCAACAATAAATGGGCGTGGTTGACTCTATATTGGGCATCGGACATGGAACTTTTTCAAAACCACTACCACTTTTGATACTTTGAGTTGAACCGGACTGTGGGCCAGTTCGCATGGATGCGACTGCGGCCGCCATCGGGGAATATCGTGAGGATGCAAGTATGGAATTAAAAAGCGCTGAAGTCCAAAAGTTTCAGGTTGGCACTTTAAAACTGGAAATTCACCCGGATGCACCAGCAGCAGGCGCGGCCGCGGCCAACGCGATTGCAGAACTCATGCTCCATCTAAAAGGCAAACTCAAAAATATCGGAGCAATTTTCGCGACCGGAGCTTCTCAGCTTCAATTACTGAGTACATTGACGACCATCTCCAATCTGCCCTGGGACCAGATCAATGGTTTTCACCTGGATGAATATATCGGGATTGATGAGAACCATCCTGCGTCGTTCCGCCGATATTTGAGAGAGAACCTCACTCAACGCGTGCCCATAGGAAAATTTCACGAGATCAACGGCAGTGCGGCCGATCCCGAACTGGTTTGTCGTGAATACGCGCGAAAATTAAAAGCGGCCGACCCGCAATTCTGTCTGCTGGGGTTTGGGGAAAATGGACACCTGGCATTCAACGATCCAGGAGAAGCAGACTTCCATGACCCGGAAGATGTAAAGGTCGTTCATCTAGATGCAGTTTGCCGGCAACAACAGGCATCTGAGGGTTGGTTTCACACCCTTCAGGATGTTCCAGAGCGTGCGATCACGGTAACCATTCCAGCGATTTTCCGCGTGCCTAAATTGATCCTCACCGTTCCAGGCAAGCGCAAGACCGAAATTACGCGGCGCGTGCTTACCGAACCAATCTCGGAGGAGTGTCCAGCTACAATTATTCGCACTCATCCCGACGCGACTGTCTTTCTAGACAGGGAAGCAGCGGCGAAACTGGATGGAATCAACTTCGACTAGGTGCTTAGTTTTTCTGTTTTCAAGGGGATTCCCTGGGGAATTCATGTCAATAAGAAATAACAACTTGAAAGACAGGAATCGTTCGAACCACAAAGATTCCGATTCGGTCATCGGAGTGACAAATCACAGTCGTCGCGGGTTTATCTCCATGGCCTCAGCGTCGGTTGTGGCCGCAAGACTGCCTGCGAAACGAACCAATCCAAAACTGTACTTTGTATGCTCCCAGGATAACGACCTGTTCAAAGTCGCTGGCCTGCCTGGACATGCTTTTGAGACAACACAGCAAGCAATCAGCGCGGCGGATTCCGGAGCAGGCGTTCTGATCCTTGCCGAACAATACCCAATATCCCCTACACGGTTCGACCAAGAGATGATCAAGATGGCGGCGAAGAAAAATCTCCGTCTCTATATCGAGTATCCTGCGTGGCTGCCGGAGATGGATATCAGTCTTGAGAAGGCAGGTCCCTGGGATCGCGCTGTCATCACTTCCAGTCGATTCGGGGGGCAACTGAAACCGTCACGCATCGTCTCCTTGAATGACTGTCACTATGTCTCTGTTCCGATTCCCAATCCGGACATAGTTGTTGCCAAGGTTGCAGGTTTCGATACCGCTGTTTATGGGCTGGAAAAGACGGAATCACATCCAATCTTATTTGAGAATTTTGCCCACTCTCTCATGGTAGCGACAACCAAACTAAGTCAATTTCGAACGGCAAGATATGGTCCATCGTGTGCTTGGGTCCCGATCTGGGAAGAGATTCTGGAATGGCTCAGTCGCGGCAAATCCGTTGAGCCGCTTCGATGGGAGCCCACGGTGCGACCATCGTATCGGAAAATACAGGCGCTATCCAGCGATGCCGAACGTGAATCTTTTCGACGCGGCATCAAATGGTTTTTTAATTCCCGAATTCTTGTTGACGAGTCATGGAAGCGCCAGATCGACTCAGCAAAGTTGCTGCCCGATTCTATTGCCCCGGCGCCACAGCGTGACTGGTCTATAGGAAACGGTAGCTGCGGAATGCTTGAGGGCTTCAGTTCCAGAATTGATCTCCGCGGGTATCAGCCGGTTCGCTGGGCTCTGAGAGCGGATTGCATGGGAGAGACATCCTTGGCACTCGCTCTTTCATATGCGATAAGCGGTGAGAAGCGTTGCGACGACACCGCGAAGAATCTCATCAGGTTTATTTACGGTTCATCTAACCTGGCGGGAGGGCCGAGAGCACAGCAAACCAGTCCCTCCTTCGGCCTTCTTAATTGGGATGTTGACTCCAAAGGTCTTTATTACGGAGATGACAATGCCCGTTGCTTACTGGGCATAATAGGCGCTGTTGGATTAACTGGAACATCCGAGTGGGACAAAAGCATCTTACGCACGATCCTTGCGAACTTTCGAACTACGGGGATATATGGATTTCGCGGAGAAAAGATCAAAGAGGTAGATCTCCAAAAAAACGGTGTTCATTACTATCAGCAGATGGACCGGAAACATTTTGACCCTCATTATGAGGCGTATCCATGGGCTCTTTACCTATGGACTTATGCGAAGACAGACTATAAGCCACTTCTTGACCGGACCGTCGTTGCCATCCGCGAGACGATGAGTGCTTATCCTGACACGTGGCAGTGGTCATACGGTACTCAGCCGGAGCGGGCGCGGATGCTGCTTCCTCTTGCGTGGTTGGTCAGAGTCCAGGACAATGCGGAGCACCGTGGTTGGCTCCGGCTTATGACAGAAGATCTTTTAAAGCATCGGGATTCTACCGGCGCAATCCTGGAAGAGATCGGCCAGCAATCGAAAGTAGGTTGTGGCCCTCCTGCCTCGAATGCTGATTATGGAACGGAAGAAGCATCGCTCATTCAGAGGAACGGCGACTCAGTCTGCGATCTACTCTACACAACGAATTTTGCTTTTCTCGGCTTGCACGAGGCCGCCGCTGCCACAGGTGACAGATACTACAACGCAGCCGAAGATCGGCTTGCCCAATTATTGTGCCGAATCCAAATTCGATCAGAAGAGCACCCTGAATTGGATGGTGGATGGTTTCGCGCATTTTCTCCAGCTATGTGGGACTACTGGGCAAGCAATTCAGATTCAACGTGGGGGGCATGGACAATCGAGTCCGGATGGACTCAGGCTTGGATAACTAGCGTGTTAGGAATGCGATCAAAAGCGGTTTCCCTATGGACTCTTACTGAAAACAGCAAAATCAGCCGACAGATGGACAGTGTTATACATGAATTTGCTTCATCGGGAGGTATCTAGTTGGATTGCATCGGCATACTGCCTGATATTTCGTCTCGATATTTGATGAATTGGGTCGCTCCAGTCTCAATAATTCCGATGTGCATAAGCGCGTTCTTTTAATTGCAACACAAATAACTTCATGCTTGGGGCCCGAGGAAGTGAGCCAGCCATTCATTTGCGCGCCATATTGCCTCTGGTGTTGGCCGATGCCCCGTGTGATGGTTGAAATAGCCAATATTCTCGTGTTTTCCGTAGAGACTATAAACAGCCCGAGCCGCATTGATGTAGTACCAACTATTTTTAGTATCGTACTTATCTCCACCAATCAGTAAAAATGGCCTTGGCGCCAGGAGTGCGATTAATTCATGGTGATCGGTGCTCCGATCCAGCTTGTGAACCACATCTCCCAGATACCAGTAGTCCTCGTAATTGGAGAACGACAGGCCGATACCCAGCTCATTCGATACGACCACGTTGATGCGTTCATCGAATGCCGGCGCATAGAGGGCCATCTTCCCGCCTAACGAATGCCCGATAATTCCGATTCGGGTGCGATCGACCTCCGGCATTGTGTAGAGATAGTCAACCAGCCGATGCGCGTCCCACACCCACTTTCCCAGACCAGTGCAGTTTGGATGGCGGAGCTTCAAGTTCGCAGTCGCTTCGCTCCAGAATTCGCCATAGCTCTCGCCCCACCAGCGGATTGCCACAGCAATGTATCCCTTTTGCACTGCGCAATACGCGTATGGATCGACGGTGCTTCCGAGATATTGATTCCCCGATAGATTTTCGGCTGCGGAGGTATCAACATCGTAAAACGGCACAATGACAACCGGGCGCGGGCTCGTCATT
>Ga0134128_10002265_pt1 | contig 23953 bp, 20 predicted proteins | sample KB31754_FD_96462 | JGI IMG/M metagenome (GOLD analysis project Ga0134128, IMG submission 96462) | Terrestrial soil microbial communities with excess Nitrogen fertilizer from Kellogg Biological Station, Michigan, USA - KB3-175-4 | ecosystem: Environmental > Terrestrial > Soil > Unclassified ... | reverse complement strand
TGCAACCCGAGATGCGGTGCGTTTCTGGGGCTATGACAGTGCGATTGAATGCTCCTTCTTTGTTACTCGAGATGCGCTCGAGCGCCTTGTGCCGAGGCTATTGCCGGAAGAGCCCGCCCTCCTCGCCGCGTTTGACAGGAATCGAGAACTGATCTGCCGGGCCGCTACAAGGGTCTATTCACGCGGTCAGAGAGGATCCTATGAATTAGACGCGTCGGCCTTCTGACACTCCGCCACCAGGTCCTGACGAAGCAAAACGCGACAGAGCACAATTAGCTTTAACGTCGGCGATACGGGCACTCGTCTGTATCGCGTCAGACCCTCACGAAAGGCAATACGATGAAAGTTCCAGCCATCTTCCAGCGCGAGGCGCGCACGCGTTTGTTTCAAGGTAGCGCTTTCGGCGCTGTCGCAACCATGACCATCGGCTTCATCTGGGGCGGCTGGATGACGGAGGAGAGTGCCGGAATTATGCGAGCCGCGGCGGAGAACAGTGGCCGGATGTCTGTCCTAGTACCCCTGTGCGTCGCGCAATTCACAGCCACAAACGGTGCCATGGCCAGATTCAAGACAAGCAGCGTTTATGTCAGGGAAAATCTCGTCAGCGAGGTCGTGAAAAACGTTGCGTCCACGAATATGGATTACGCTTTGGCCAAGGCTTGCGCGAGCAGCATCGATCTGCAACTCGCAAAGACGGCGACGAAGAGTTAAACGACCCGCGGGCTTGCAAGGCGCGCTGAGCGTCATGGGAGGCCTCACAATAAGCTTATCTGGGAAGATTAACGCCGCCTCAGTTGGCAGCCTTTTTCGTTTCCATGGAGAAGACTTTTCTGAAAAAAGCGCCTTCATTGCTAGAATGCGCTAAACGCCAGCCGAGCGCAGATACAAGGGAGAATACAGAGGGACTCAGAATTCAACGCAGCGGAACAATCGATGTGATGCAACTGAGTCCACGCACCGTCACCAGTGAGAAGCAATGATGCGCATACCTCGAATAGGCGAGCCAAGCTGAACTGACAACGATCCTTTCGTTCTTATTGCTTGCTTTGCGTATGCCGTAGCCCCATGGTGTCATTCGGCCTGCAATATTGACGCCCTAAGCCGGGGGATCGGCGTCAAAAATTTGAACGCCGATTGACAATTAACTCGGCAATCGCCGCGTTGACCTCGGCGAGGCTGTGGAAGACGCGGTGGCGCAGCCGCCCGAGCAGCCAGCGTTCGACCATGAGGACTGCTTGCTCAAGCTTGGCCTTGTCCCGTGGCCGTCGCGGCCTGGCCGGCAGAATGGCGGTGCCGTAATGCGCCGCCATGCCGGCGTAGCTTCGGTTGATCTGCGGATCGTAGAGGCAGGCCTTGATCACCGCGACCTTGGTGTTGTCCGGCACCAGCAGTGCCGGCACGCCGCCGATCGCCTCGAAGGCGCCGACGTGGCCGCTGATCCAGTCGGCAAGCCCTTGCGTCCAGGTCGCCTGCGCGTAGGTGAAGCTCGATGCGCCGAGCACCGCGACGAAGATCTGCGCGGTGCGCCTTTCGCCGGTGATCCGGTCGATCACCACCGGCACGCCGTCACCGGCATAGTCGACGAACAGTTTGTCGCCGGCCGCATGCGACTGGTGCATCGTCACCGACAGCCGGCCTTCCCAGGCCCGGTAGAGCTCGCAGAAGCGCGAATAACGATACCCGCCGGGTTCGCCCGCGATGTACTCCTCCGACAACATCGACAGCGTCACGTGCTTGCGTCTGAGCTCGCGGTGTACGGATGCCCAGTCCGGCTCGGCTTGCCGGCGCTGGCCCCGCCGAGTGCCAGGACCGGCACCAATCCCGGCAAACAGCCGGGCCTCCAACTCAGCGTCGGTGACGTCGGCAGGTAATGGCCAGCTCAGCCCCGCCGCCTCGAACCGGCGGATCGTCAATCGCACCGTCGAGGGCGCCGCTCCCACCCGCCGCGCAATCTCGCGGGTCGGGATCCCGGCCGACTTCAATCTGATCACATCGCGCACATGGCGCATCGCTAGCCTCTCCGTCGGCATCCAGGTCCCCCTTCGCAAAGCCGAAAGGCGGGACCGTATCGGAGCCAGAAGAGGCCTCGCCACCCCGGGCGGCATCATCCCGGAATGGTGGGCGAGATCAAATCGGAACGGTGGGCGAGATCATTCCGGAATCGTGGGGCGACATCGAGCGGAACCAGCAAACAGGGCGTTCGTTGCGAGAAAATCGACGCCGAACCCACCGGCATAGCTGAGGTAGCAACCCACGCCGACGGCGATCGCCGCCGCGAATATTCCGGAGCCGCGATCGAACAGCAGGCCCGACAGAAACACGCCCGGGCAGCAGCAGGAAGTATCCTGGCATTCCGGTCTGCATCTGGAGCGCCATCTGCAGCACGGCGCACACCAACATGATGCACGCGGAGATGCAGTACCGGACCAAAATCGGAAGCCGGTGCTCTAGCACCAGAGGCTAGAGTCTGTTCATGGAATTCAAACCGCCCACAGGTGAGAGCCGTTCCGGCCGGCAGCGCAGCAATTCCGGCCACCCGGATTCTCAGGAAAGCCCCCGAACTAAGAAGCCAGGCTCGTGTTGAAAAACGTAAATCGCGTGAAAGTATCTAGTATCTATGAGATCGGCCCCGCCCAAGCGATCAGTGCGCCCGGGTCGATTGGTTTTGTCCAGGTGGTGGCTTCAACGGCGCTTCGGGTCGGCGCAGCGCCTGATGCGACCGTTCAAGAAGCGGCGCGGCTCCGAGCTTTCTTGCTTTGCTTGGAGCCCGGGAGGCTCCGGGGCCGGCCGATCAAGTAGCCCTGCATCTCGTCGCATCCCTCCTGCAGCAGGACGGACATCTGAGCATCAGTCTCAACGCCCTCGGCAAGCACCGGCATGCCAAGCCCATGTGCGAGGCCGATCACGGCGCGCACAATTGCCAGCGATCGCTTGCTCTGACCCAACGAGGCAACAAAGGATCGATCGATCTTGATTCTGTCCAGAGGAAAAGCCTGGAGGTATGATAACGACGAATATCCCGTTCCGAAGTCGTCGAGCGTGATGAGAATCCCGAGTGCCTTGAGCGACTGCATCGTCCTCTTGGCGCGTGCGATGTCCTCGATCAGCACGCCTTCGGTGATTTCCAGCTCAAGGCGCGAAGGCGGCAACCCGCTTTCGGCCAGTGCTTTGCGAACGTGAGCATCGAGGTTTTCACGGCGGAACTGCGTGGCCGACACGTTGACGGCGATCCTGAGAGGCTGATCCCATGAGGCAGCTTCCCTGCACGCCTCCATCAAAACCCAATCGTCGATCTGCGCGATCGAGCCACTCCGCTCCGCGACCGGAATGAACTCTCCCGGAGGGATGATGCCGCGCACCGGGTGTCGCCAGCGCACGAGCGCCTCGTAGGCGTCGAGCGTGCCGTCTCGGTGCTGTTGCGGCTGGTATTCCAGATAGAGCTCGCTCCGCTCCACAGCTACGCGCAGATCCTGCTCCAGCGCGCGGCGCTCCCGTAGCTGCTGGTCCATGGCGCTCGTGAACAGGCGGATTGCTCCCCTGCCTTCGTGCTTCGCGCGGTAGAGAGCGGCGTCGGCGTTGGCGAGCAGCGACACGGCATGCTCGGCATCTCTCGGATACAGCGCAACGCCGACGCACAGGTCGATCTCAAGCGCATGGCCATCAACTTCAACCGGACGCTCGAACTGGGTCCGCATCGTCGTGGCGAGCAGTTCCGCACTTGCCGCCAAGGGCAACTCGTCCGTGATCCCGATGAACTCGTCACCGCCAACGCGTGCCACATACGACCCTCGTGCGGCTTCCTGCAGTCGTCTTGACGCCTCGCGGAGCACGGCGTCGCCGATCGCGTGGCCAAAGCGGTCGTTAATCTCTTTGAAGTGGTCGAGATCGATACAGAGCACGGCGAAACCGCCACCTGTGATCTGCGCTCGATCTATGGCGCCCCGCAGGTGCTGGTCAAAGGCGGCCCTGTTTGGCAATTCAGTGAGCGCGTCGTGACAAGCGAGATAATTGATCTTCTCTTGCGCCCTGTTCCGATCCGTCACATCGAAAGCGACGCAGACGTAGGCGGACCGCGCCTCATAGATGAGCGGCCGCGATTCGATTGCCACCTGGATGGCCTCGCCGCCCGCTGTCCTGTGCAATTCGCAGTCGCGTTCAGCCCTTTGTTGTTGCTCACCGTACTCAAGCTGCTCTTCTGACATGGCGAGGAGGGTTTGGCGGGAGTAGCCGTAGTGCGGCTTCGGGGTACTGTCCCGCGACCAATCCAACTCGGAGAATGGTTTCGAACGGTGTACCGGCCGCGAGGCCGTCCCGACTGGCGGCGTAGAACTGCGCGTACTGCCGATTCCACAGGACCAGACGATCGTCCTCGTCGAAAACGGCGAGTCCCTCGGGGACGACGTCGAGCGCCTCCGTGAGATGGGTGTGAGCGGCACGCGCATCGGCTTCGGCCTGTTCGGCCGCCCCCTTCGCTGCCGCAAGAGCCATCTCGGTCCGGTGACGCTCCGTGATGTCCTCGTGGGTCGCGACCCAGCCTTTGCCCTCCATGGGCCTATGCCGGATAAGGACAATGCGGCCATTCGTTAGCTCGACCGTCGTATCCGAGTTCTCGGCGATCACCGGCGTGCTGTTGCGCCAGATCAGATACTGCTGCTTCGCCATTTTTGGTGCGCTGCCGACCGAATACCGGAGATCGACGATGTCGTTCAGCTTCATGCCCGGCCGGACGTGGTCAGGATCCAGATCGTAGATCTCCAGATACCGCCGGTTGCAGACGATCAGGCGCTGATCGTCGTCAAAGAAGCAGAGTCCTTGGGACATGTTATTGAGCGCCCTGTCGAAGCGCTCGGCGACGGCGGTGGCGGTCTGCTCGGCGATTCGTGCGCGGTCCCCTTCTTCGGCCAACCGGCTTTGGGTCTCGACGGATTGGACAAAGGACCAGAAATTGGTGTTGATCATCCGGCCGAGCAGGACGAGCAGCAGCAGCAGGTTGATACCGAGCGAGATCATCATGCCGTCGCCAGAGAGGAGCAGCACGCTCACGATCGGCGCACCGACGACGATCATGGTCAGTCGGGACGCTGGCGGAAAGCTGCCGAGACAGTAGGCCGCGCCGATGCATCCTATGAAGATGAGCAGGGCGATCGGCGCCCGCAGGCCGGGTCCCACAGCGCCGAACAAAGCGAGCATCCAGCATGCGAACCCTGCATCGACGAGCCCCGTGAAGACCCTGGTAATGGAAAGTTGGCGATGCGCCTTGTCCGGAGTGAGCTCGGAGTCCTCAAAGCGGATCCACTGAACCAACCTGACAAAACAGATGGCAAGGAGCGCAGCCGGCGCGGCAAATCTCAGCCAGGGCGACACAGTGGACGGAAGAACAAGCCCCACGCTGATACCGTCCACCAGCAGCACGGCGTAGAGAACGGGCACCTGCTTGCGAAGCATCCGGAACTGTTCAAGGAGCAACGAACGACCGAGCGGATCGATCGCATCAGCAATGCGGAAAGCGTCACGAACTCGTGCGAATAAGCCCATTAAAATTACCCCAGCCGTGCCGAAGCTAGGGCGGACACGCGAAGGGCCCGTAAAGGCACTTGGTGTCGGGCGGGACAGACGACTGCAATGTGTCCTCGGGCTCAACCTGCCAGTCAAGAAAGGCTTGGTCTGTCTACCCGAAATCAGACCTCGCCTTTGAGCTTTGTCGTTCGTGATCCAGAGCAGTCATTTTTGCTGGAAGTTCGATTTGGTGAATTCTTGCCATAGCGATCGCGCGTCATTGTGATAGCCGACCACCGCTTCCGCGAACGGGCGCCCATCCAGAATCGCGCTCATCGTGCGGTCAAAGGCCGGCCGATCGGACTCGTGAAGGCTGTTCACGAACATTCCAGCCTGTCGATAGGCGAGCACGACTAGACACCAGGAGGGGGTTGTCTTTGCAGGCGCTCTGTCGAACCGATGGCGGCTAACGGGAGGCTTTTTACTAGCGCGGGTCCCCTGCATGTGATTTCCTTGGGTGAGGTGACGGAGGACCCTTTCGTGGTTCACGCGCGCGTCGAACGCCGGTTGGCGGCAATCTTGGCGGCTGATGTAGCCGGCTATTCACAGCTTATGGGCGACGACGAGGAAGGCACTCTCGCCGGATTGAAGGCGCACCGCCGGGAGCTGGTCGATAACAAGCTCAAGTCGCATCGCGGGCGCCTTATCAAGACGACCGGGGACGGAATGCTCGTGGAGTTTTCGAGCGCCGTTGAGGCGGTGCAGTGCGCGGTCGCAGTTCAGCGCGGGATGGTCAGCAGGAATGCAAGCATTCCTGCTGACCGACGTATCGAATTCCGCATAGGGATAAATGTCGGGGACATCATCGAGGATAAGGGCGATATCTTCGGAGACGGGGTCAACGTGGCAGCGCGACTCGAAGGCATGGCGATGCGCGGCGGCATCTGCATTTCCCGTCAGGTCCTTGATCAGATCGATGGCAAGCTAAAGCTGCCCTTTCGCGAGCTGGGCCGGCAAAACCTTAAAAACATCGCGCGACCGATCGAAGTCTTTGCCATCGATCTAGACAAGGGCGGGTCGCCCGCAGCGCGTGTCCTGTCGGCAGCTAATCTCAAGCAAGAAATCCGCTATTGCAGGGCTACGGATGGCGTGCGGTTGGCTTATGCAAAGGTCGGAAGTGGTCCAGGGTTATTGAGATCGGCGCACTGGCTTGGCCACCTCGAGTATGACTGGGACCTCCCGCTCTACCGCGATTTTCTGCTCGGGCTTGCCTCCTCATTCACGCTCGTCCGGTATGATGCCCGCGGCAACGGCCTATCGGACTGGGACGTCGGCGAGCTCTCACTCGACGCGTGGGTCAATGACATGGAAAGCGTGGTCGACGCGGCCGGCCTTGACAGGTTTCCGCTTCTCGGGTTCTCGCAGGGCTGCGCCGTTTCAATTGCGTTTGCAGTCCGGCATCCGGAGCGCGTGTCGCACCTCATCCTGTATGGCGGGTTTGCTGTCGGCGCCAACAAGAATCCGGATCTTTCGGCCGCCGATCGGGAGCGGTTTGCGGCAATGAAAACACTGATGAGGCTGGGTTGGGGCGCGGATGAGCCGACCTTCCGGCAGCTCTTTACATCCACAATGTTGCCGAACGCCAGAAAAGAACAGGTCGACGCCTTCAATGAACTTCAGCGTCTCAGCGCCTCGGCGGAGTCTGCGGTACGTTACCTCGAAACGGTAGCTAATTTCGACGTTCGACACCTGCTCAAAGATATCAAGTCGCCTACGCTCGTGATGCATGTTCGAGACGATCGCAGGGTTCCAATCTCCTCCGGCCGAGATATGGCCGCGGAAATTCCGGGCGCCAGGTTCATCTCGCTGCCCGGTCAAAATCATATGCTGCTATCGCAGGATCCCGGCGCACCAATTTTCCAAGAAGAGGTGCGTAATTTTCTACTTTAGTTTCTTCGTTCGGCCGCATGCCTTGCGAAAGCCGCAACTGCATTCGCTTATGCTTGATGCCCGCTGGCGGCACGGGTTGTCGCCTTGTGGCGCCATAGCCGGATTGGCAACTCACTATCGCCGAAGGCAGCTTCTGACCCTGGCTGTGTGAAAAACGCTGCGGCTACTGTTATGATTCTCCAGTGATTCTTTTGGGGAATCGATGGGCCGTTTCGTTGATGAGGCGGATCATGGGCAGTGGACGCTATTGCCCGAATGCCTCGATGATTTCATCGACGAGCGCAACCCTGTCCGACGTGTTTGTCGATGCGCTCGATTTGGCTGAGACGGGTTTTGAAGGGGTTGAGCCGGCGGCTGGAATGAGAGATCGGACGCAAGGTCGAGGTCATGTGGTTGCTGGGTCGGCTCGCTCCCGATCACAAGACAATTGCGGACTTCCGCAAAGACAACGGTCTGGCACTACGTAAGAGATGCGCGCGCTTTGTCGAACTCTGCCGTGAGATGGGCCTTCTCGCGACATCGAGCGTTGCCATCAATGGCAGCAAGTTCAAGGCCGTGAACAATCGGAACAACAACTTCAACAAGGCGAAGGTGCAATGGCGGCGTGCTCAGCTGGACGAGAGCGTCCCCCCGTATCTGAGCCAGCTTGATACAGCCGATCGGCAGGAGCCGACCGAAGCGCTGGCCGCGAAGGCAACAAGGCTTACCGAGAAGCTGACGAGGCTGAAGCAGGGAATGGGCAAGCTCGCCGTCTACGAGGAACAGATGCTTGCCACGCCCGACCAGGAAATCTCCCCAACAGCCGTTCGATGGCAACGAGCGGCCACGGTTCCGGCGTCGTCGGCTACAACGTGCAGGTTGACGTCGATGCTGAGCATCATCTGATTGTGGCGCACGAGGCAATGAATAGCGGCTCAGATCGGGCACAATTCGCCAATATGGCCAAGCAGGCGAGGCCGTTCTCAAAACCGAGGCGGTAGCTGATCGCGGCTACTTCAGCAGCCTGGAGATCCTCGCGTGCCACGAAGCCGGCGTCACGGCAACTCTGCCCAAGCCGCAAACGTCGGGTGCCAAGTCTGATGGGCGCTTCGGCAAGCAGGACTTTGTCTATTTGCCGGAGGAAGAGCCTATCCCTGTCCGGCCGGGGGGCAACTGCCGAGCAAGATGGCAAGCAGATAAGGCGCTACTGGACCACAGCCTGTCAGAACTGTTCGCTCAAGTCCCAGTGCACCACAGGGCCAGAACGGCGGATGGGAGCAAGAGCACGAAGCTGTGCAGCAGCGCCTTGATGCAAATCCACAGGCCATGCGCCAGCGTCGAGAAACAGTCGAGCATCCGTTCGACACGATGAAGGCCCGCATGGGAGCGACGCACTTCCCCACCAAAATGCTTCCGAAAGTGGCCGCCGAAATGGCTCTCTCCATCCTGACCTACAACCTGACACGAGTCATAAATATCGTCGGGACCAAGCCGCCGATGCATGCGATCGCGACGTGAGACCGAGCCGGTCATCGCTTCTGACTGACCGCCTTGGGAACGGTGCTTTTACACAACCAAGACCCATACGAGAACTCACAACTCAGCAGTTGCGGTACTGAGTTTGGGAGCCCTAACTAACGATTTCGCGACCGCTTGCGCCTGGTCCACGAAGAGCTGAACAACCGGGCTGACGGTGCGCTTCTTGAGACGGAAGATCACTATGGGCATTGGTGGGATAAGCAGGTCAACTGGCAGCACCTTCAGCGAGCGCTGCTCGGAAGCAAACCATAGCGCTGAGTCGTGGAGCATGGTCAAAAAGCGTCCCGTCGCCAGCAAATGCAAACGCACATGTGTTGAGAACGAGATAACGCTCGGCTTGGGCATTTCCAGCCGATGTGCGAGAAACCCCTCCTCAATGTACGAACTGACGAGGCTGTCCGAGGGAAACGATATCCATCGCTCATTCATCAATTCGGTGAGCGAGACCTTGCGGCGACGAGCCCAGCGACTACCTGCGCCCGCCACGATGCGGAAGGCGTCGTCGCAAAGGACGTCCACGGCTACGTCGTCCTCGGACAGCGGCTTGAAAATGCGTCCCAGCAGTAGATCGACGGTCCGCTCTCGTAACTCGCGAAATTCCTGTTCGCCAGGCTGAGCCGCAATCACGGAAACGAGTACGTTGGGATATCTTTTCGAGATTTGATCGACAACGGCAGGCACAAATCCAGCCATCAATGACTCTGGAGCACCGATCCGGACTTCTCCAGCCGTCGGATTGGACAAGAATTCGATGTCTCGAATGCCCTGCTTCAGCTCATCGAAAATTACGGCCCCGCGTTTTAGCAGTGCGCACGCGTAAAGCGTAGGTTCGACGCCTCTTGGGCTTCGGTCTAGAAGGCGCACTCCCAGCGTGCCCTCCAGATTTGCAATTGCCTCTGAGACCGCTGGCTGGGACATTCCAAGATGAGTGGCGCCCTTTGCCATGCTGCCCCAGTGCACCACCATCGAAAGGAGATACAGGTCCCGCAATTTGAGGCGAGGACCCAGGCGGTCTTCCCAATGTCGGATCGTCAGGCTGGCCATCGGATGCGCCTATATCGGTAGAGGAATTTCCCTAGTTCTCCTATAGCATATCTTGGCCAATGATGCGGTCTTCATTTGCACCTGCAAGCGTTCAGTCAAGAGGAATGCTATGAATCGGATCCGCACAATACTATTCGCCGCTACCGCCCTGTCGTTACTCGCAGGCAGTGCGACCGGACAGCAAAAAGCGCTTGGAGAGCAACTGGTCGGCACATGGTCTTATGTCGCTGTCGACATTGTCCGCCCCGATGGCAGTCGAGTGCCGCTGTATGGTCCCAATCCGTCGGGTCTCGCGAGCTTTGATGCCGCCGGACACTATGTGCTAATAACTGCCCGCACGGGCATACCCAAATTCGCTTCCAACAACCGCAACGAAGGAACTGCGGACGAGAATAAGGCCGTTGTGCAAGGCACGATTGCTCACTTCGGCCGGTACACTATCGACGAATCGCATAAGACCATCACCTTCCACATTCAAACGAGCACGTTTCCCAATTGGAACGGCATTGATCAGACCCGCCCGTTAACCGTAACGGCAACCGAACTGAAATGGACCACCGCGGCTTCCAGCGGCGGCACTGCCGAAGTGGTATTGAGACGAGCAAACTAGCACGAGCGCCGCTATTGCCGATTTGGCCAACGGTTGAAGCTCATTGCCTAACGGAGGTCGAAGTCCTTCTCGGGGCAGCAGTGAGAAGCCGCTTCTGATCCCACTACTTCGCTCGAGGCTCATCGCGTCTGTCGACGCGCTGCCGAGCCGTTTTGGAATTGAGGCTAGCTCTGGAGCTGCCCTCCGAGCGGCCAAAAGGCGCGAATGACCCAATGTATGGTCCGGCCGCGCGTTGTAAGAGGTCTCGTCAACCTGTCAGACGCGGTCCTGCATCAATGTATCCGGCCTCTGATGGAAGATGCTGTGCTCCGGGCCATCATGGATATCAGCGCGCATTCGCGCTGATTAGCGGAAAGGCCTCGAACGGGCCATTCGGGTCACCAGTGTTCGCATGCGCCGGGAAGACCCGATCTTCCGTCGTCGTCTCATCCTCTCGCAGACCTCGGCGGGTAAGAGAAATTGGTTACGGCATCTCGATAGCTCCTCACTCCGCGCTGTTCCTTTGTTCGGGCGCGGCGGTCGTTCCTTCGTCCCGGCCTGCGTGCGCAGACGCGGGGCGCGCAAGGGGCCGTCAAGGCCGGCCGTCGTGCTGTCCTGACGTCTTGCTCTCCAGCTGCCAGGCTGCGCCTTGACGGCTCCGCGCACGGCGCGAGGATCGGGCCGGTCAGGACGCCCTCTCCTCGAAGGCGCGCCCCTTGTTGAGAACCGCCCAGACGATCCGGGCGAGCTTGTTGGCGAGCGCAATCGCCAGCACGTTGTGATGCAATGCTTGTTGGCAGCTTCGATCCAAGATTTAAGGAGCGCTCCCAGCACTTGACCCTGACCAGCACGACCATGCGGCTTTGACCAACAGTGCCCGGCATTGGCCCGCTTACCTCGAGTTCAATGGTGACGGTGGCGGCGATCGGCACTGGGACGTGTTCTCGAAAGGCCGCGACTTCGGCGCCTGGCTTGGACTTGTGCCAAAGCAGATATCGACCGGCGGTCGCACGATCCTCGGCAGCCAGTCACCCGCCAGATGCGTAACATGCGAGGCGAGAGCACATCGGTGCGCGTCGCGAGGATGCCCGGCAACTCGGACCGCAGGGAATGCAGGCCCTGGCTACGGCGATGCCCCGCGCCAGCAGGAACGCACGGATCTGATTGATGACTCCGATACGCTGACCGAGCAATCGATCGCGGACGCGGTGCAGCGCCTGAAGGTCGAGCTGATCGGCTGCCTTGACTGCGACGAATTTCATGGTCGGGCGTTGGACAGCCTCGGCGAGGGCTTCCGCATCGGAAGTCGTTCTTCTATCCCTTCGAATACGGGCGCACGTATTTCGCCGGCATCAGGCGGGCGTCGTGGCCAAGCATTTGGAGTTTGGGGCTGAGATGATGGGCGCCGACGCAGGCCTCCATAAGATCAGCGCTTGGCCAATCGTCATGGCTGACTATCCGGGCCCCGTGCCTTTCGAGGAGGCCTTCGATCGATGGCCCACCAGGCTCCGACGATGATAGCCGCGACGCAGCACGTCTTTGCGGATCCCCTCGCTCACCGAACGCACCGTGCGTTTCTTCTTCCGCCAGCTGCCGCCGAAATCAGAAGGAATAGAGTAGCCCCGCGGAACGACAAGGAGATCGTTCCTTCCGTTCAAATACACGTCGTACATGCAAGTCCCCGCTCCATGCGAGCATAGAGCGCCGCCCGGAGGCGATGGTGACATCGAAGCAACACCGGGCTTTAAAAGGACTCAGGCACGGGCTTTAGATGGCCCTAGCTTGCGAGAGCTTCCGCAGCGCTCGGCGCGCCACGACGTCCAGGGCTCCCAAGGTCCTCTTCCCTTGCCACGCAGCCCGCATGAGCCTCTTGGCGATGAACTTGCGGCTCTCATGATCGCCTCCGCTGTTCGGTAGGCCTCGGCAAACGTGGTCCAGAACGACATCTAAATTAGCGGTCGTGCGCTCATCGAATTTCTGCATGGCATCGTCCGACAAATGATCAACGTCGGTCCAAGAGCGCAGCGGAATTTCCGCTACACCCGCACGTACCTCCGTTCAACTATTTGCACTATCGTCTCGTCGAATGCGGGAGACTACCGCATGTCGGGATTTCTCCCCGTTTTCCCCGCGCCAACGACCGACCAAGCTTCGAGTCGGTTACCTTCCCGTGGATCAGCGTGAGGTCAAGGTAGGCCGACTATGAAGTCGCTGGATCATATGCACTGGGGCGTCGAGACCTGCCCGACCGGGTCCTGAACGCCCTACCCGTTCGGGAAATCACGAGATACCTGCGGCACCGGCGGCGCTCGGGTGCTAGAGCAGCATGAGGGACACGCGTGGCTCCGCCCCAGACCGAACTCGGTAGGCGAACGACCGTGGGATGCTCTGGGGTGGCGACTACTCCCGGGCCCGCCGCAGCGAGGTCTCGAGCTTTGCCTTCTCATTTTGCCAACGCTCGCCTTCGCCCTGCAATCCCTTTTCGAGAGTTCGATCTCCGTCCGGAGGTCCCCTGCGCTACCTTCGTGTTTCTCGGCGGTTGCGCCGATCTCAATAGGCGCCCCTTTTTAGGTCGGTTTTGGGCAGGTATCGGCTGTCGGGCGTCTAATCATGTTCGCTCCAGCCGTACCGACCGAAAGCTGCGCTACGAGTCGGGGTCGTTGCAAAAGGGACAACAGCTGTCATTCGGATTTCAGGCCTCCCATATTCCGCGTGTCGCGCGGTAGAGTAATGACGAGTTCGGTAAACAATCCGGGCTCGGTCTCGACATCGATCCGGCCGCCATGCTGCTTGACGATGATGTCGTGAGTCATGGAGAGACCTAGTCCCGTTCCTTCCCCTGTCGGCTTTGTGGTGAAGAAGGGAATAAACATCTTTTTCTTGACATCGGGTGGGATGCCGGCGCCGTTGTCGCGAATGCGGATTTCGACCGTCGTGCCGAGATCCCTCGTAGACGCGCTGAGGACCGGCTCAAAACTGTCGTCGACCGATTCGACCTTGCGTCTCGTCGCGGCATAGAAGCCGTTGGAAATCAGGTTGAGCAGCGCCCGCGTGATCTCTTGAGGATAGAGTTCGGCGGCTCCCGCGCGGGGATCGAAGTCATGCTGCAGCGTGATCGTAAACCCGGACTTCTCCGCCCGCGCACCATGATAGGCGAGGTTAAGGCTCTCCCCAACCAGCGCATTGATGTCGACGACCTGGCGTTCGCCAGAGCTTTCGCGCGAGTGTAACAGCATGTTCTTGACGATTGAGTCGGCTCGCTTGCCGTGCCCGACCACCTTGCCGAGATTGTCCTTGAGGAGGCCAGTCAATTCATCGACTTCGACGCGGATTTTATCATCGAGAGTTGCCGGCCTCAACGCGCCATTAAGTTCGTCGACGAGTTCGACCGAGAGAGCCGAGAAATTATTAATGAAATTAAGCGGGTTCTTGATCTCGTGAGCGATACCGGCGGTGAGCTGGCCGAGCGAGGCCAGCTTCTCAGTCTGAACAAGGCGGTCCTGCGCGGCGCGCAGCCCGTCAAGCGAAGATGCGAGCTCTTTCGTGCGAGCCTGCAACTCTCCGAACAGCCGGACATTCTCGATCGCGATCACCGCCTGATCGGCGAAGGTTTCGACGACCTCGATCTGCTTGGGTTCAAACGATCCCACGGCGAACCGGAACAGATTGACCACACCAAAAGTATGCCCGTCGCGGACGAGAGGCACGCCGAGCACTGCCCTGAACCCCATGAGCTTCTGCGCCTCGGGACGCTTGAAATTGGCATCGGCGAGCACGTCCGGCATATGCACTGTACGACCGCCGATGATTGTCTGCCCGAACACCGAACTCTGGTCCGGTTTCGTCGAGTACCCGGATAAATGCTTGATCCATTCCGGTTTGCAGCCATAAGTAGCGGCAAGGCGGTAGCTGATCCCGTCCTTGTACCGGATCGTGCCGATGTCGGCCTCGCAGAGTTGGCATGCGGATGTGAGCAAAGCGTCAAGCACCGTCTGTAGGTCGAACGCCGAGCGGCTGATCGCCTTCAGCACGTCGGCGGTTGCGGTCTGCTGCTGGAGCGCCTCCTGCAACTCGCGGGTTCGCGCCTGCACCTGCTCGATCAGCTCAACATTCTGGATCGCGATCACCGCCTGATCGGCAAAGGTGCGCAACAGCTCGATATCGTTTTCGGCGAACGACCCAGCTTCCGTGCGCGTGACGCTGATCGCACCCATGACACCGCTGTCGCTCGTGAGCGGAATCATGAGGCGGCTTCGAAATCCACGTGCCCGAGCCATGGCCTTGCTTATCTCGGGCTCGCCATCAGCCTCAGTGTCGACCGTCCGAGCAATCTCACCACGGGCAATCCATTCAAAGCCGGGCATCGTCGAAACTGGTCTTGGAAATGCAGCGCGAAGCCATGCATCAGCTTCTTCGCTCAGCCGCGTGGCCGCCGCCAACTCTACAACGTCGCCGTTGAACCGGAATACCGCGGTCGAGTGGCCGCCAACGAGCTGATTCGATCGCTCGGCGATAACCTCGAACACCGGCTCGAGGTCCGAGGGGGACGATGCGATTACCTTCAACACGTCGGCCATTGCGGTTTGTCGGGCCAGCGCTTCCTTCGTCTCATTGAATAGGCGAGCATTCTCGATCGCTATCACGGCCTGGTCGGCAAACGTCGTCACCAGACCTATTTGCTTGTCCCCAAAAGGCCGGACCTCCCGGCGATAGATAGCAAAGGCACCGACCAGGTCATCGTTCTTGAGCATCGGCACAAGAAGAAGCGTGCGCGCTCCAGCATCGTCGACGAGTTCGCAGAATCGCGGGTCGCGGTCGATATAGCTTCGTTCCTCCCTGGCATCGACAATGTGGATGACCTGCTTTGTTCGAATGACGCGATTTAAGGGAACATCCGGATTCAGGTGACGGACCACCACACCACGACGTCGTGCCTCAGCATAAGCCGGCGAGGCGCCCTGCAGCGCAGCCGTAGCAAAATCCTCGCCATTGTAGAGAAACAAATTCCCCGCCTCCGCTTCACACAGCCGGAGCGCATTTTCGACCATCGCGTTGAATACCGGTGCAAGATCGCCGGGTGACGAGCTAATGACGCGGAGCACATGCGCCATGGCGGTTTCGCGCTCCAGCGCCTCATCGCGTTCGCGGGAAAGGCGCGCAGTCTCTGTTTCGTTCTCTGCTGTCGCTCTCGCTGAACGAACACCGGGCATTGCCTTGGGTGGAATAGCTTGCCCTGGCGCCGCCGCCTTGCGGCGTCCCCCCTTAGCTGCTTCGTCGCCTGCTTTTGACCGTCGCGCCACTGCACGCCCTTGCTCAGAATATTCATCGTAATCGTCGGATTAGCTCATGGCTAGCGGTCTTCATCGCAGCGCAGCAAATGATGCTGCCGGCTCTCCAGTGCCGCGATGCCCATTGCCTATGTAACTGAGTGTGCGCAAACGATGGAAATCGTCCAAGCCTCGGAAACGTCCGCAACGTGCCGCGTTACTGCACCGGGCTAAACACTGGAGGAAGTACCAATGCGAACATCGATTTTCGCGATGGTCGTTGTTGCGGCGAGTGCGGTCGTTTTCCCTACAATCGCGCAACAGAAGCCTGGGCCACAGCAGGCTGCACCTAGCGAACAAACTAAAGGGCAGATGCACCAGGATGTAGACAAAGACCTCAAAACTACCGGGCAAGCGAACGAGCAGATGCAGCGCGACGCTGACAAAGGGGTCAAAACCCGCAACTCCGGCGAGTCTGGCTATGTCGGCGATCAAGACAAGCCGGGCGCTTCTTTTGCATCACCATCGATTCTGCATCCAAATATTCGATTTGGTGAAAGACGGATGTGTTGGATTGGCGATGCGCGCAACTCAGGTCCATCTTATTGCCGGTATGCTGTCTCCACGGGCGCGCAATTAGCAGAGGCATATGCGCTAGAATGTGAGATCAAGCCCGAGAGGCTTTGGCTTCCCATCCACACATGCGGACCTGCTCAGTTGGCAGGAAAACTCAACCAGATGAGATTCACTCAGACACCTTCTTTTGTGAAGGTTTCTGCACGACAATCGCCGATTGACGATCCGTGGACCAGCCATGGTTCGGTAGCCACTATAGCTGACGCATCTCCGCCTCGGCCTGCTGCAGCCAGTAGGGCATGTCCATCTCACGATACATCTCAATAGCGGTTGTCAGGTGTTGCCGAGCCTTCGCGTGCTTGCGGGCGGTCTGGTAGAGCTTGCCCAAGTCTAAGTGGCAGCAAGCAGCGAACGGACGAAAGTTGATTTTCTCCGCGAGCGCAAGGGCGTCGCGATAATGGCCCTCGGCCTGTAGCAGGGAACTGCTGCGGGCGGCGATCTCTCCAAGGCGGTGCAGGGCCCGCACTTCGTAACCTCCTTGGCCGCGCTCCATGGCCAGGATCAAGGCCCGCCTGACAAGTGGGAGAGCGTCGTCGAGCCGTCCGGCGAGAACGTAGGCTTCGGCGAGAAAAATCAAGCAGAGCGGCAGCATGGCTTCTTCCCGCGTCGCCTCATCATCCCTCAGCGCCTGCTTCAGCAAAACGATGGCCTCATCGATCCGCCCCGAGAGCGCGTAGCCATGGCCCAGGCCCATTGTGGTGAGGATTGACAGGAAGATCAGGTTCCGCTGGCGACTGAGTGCTGCCCCGCGCTCGAGTAGTCTGACGGCATCGCCGAAATTTCCTCTGACTATGTGCGGCCGCGCGGCGCACCATAATGCAAAGGCCAGGCTATAGGGGTGATCGAGCGCCTCGGCGAGTCGAACAGCTTCCTCACCCCGGAGGAACGCTTCCGCGAATCTGCCCTGTTCGGCGAAGATCCAAGTCAAATAACCGAGGGCTGCCACGGCGGGAAAAATGGTTTGCCCAAAACGCTCCCGCCGCCGATCACCTTCGAGCAAACCGATGACCTTCCGGATGAGTTGTTCCGCCGATCGATCGTCCGCTGCAAAGTGGTAGGCCCAGCCGAGGTTGAGATTGGCTGTCACCTGGAGCTCAAGATCCCCGAGCGACTCGGCAATGGCCTGGGCGTTCTGGCCAAACCCTATCGCCTCCCGCGGGTAACCAGAATAGATGCGGATATGACAAAGTTGGTCGGACAGTTGTCCTAACCGTCGTTGATCATTCAGCCGCCTTGCTAGACCTTCGGCTTCCCGAAGATAGGCGACAATCCGCTCGAACCCTTCGCCAAGTTGAAAGTGGGCCGTGCGAAGCTCTAAGCGAACGTCGATGGCCTGCTCCAGGCTCTCGCGAGTCTCGGGCAGCGCCTCGAGGAGATGCAGCGCCTGCTCAAAAGAGGAGACAGCCTCGCGGTTGGCCGAGCGCGACGCCGCGAGCTGACCTGCCTTGCGCCAGTAGCTGATCGCCTCGTCGGCGAGGCTAGCCTCGGTGAAATGATGGGCGACAATCTCAGGCTGGCTTTGTGCCGTGCCCGAGAACCGCTCGACCATCACTTTGGCGATGCGCGCATGCACTTGCCGCCGCCGGCTCAGGAGCAGGGTGGCGTAGGCCGCGTCCTGCACCAATGCGTGCTTGAACGAGTAAGTGGCCACCGGGGGCGTTCCACGGCGGGAAACCAGGCCGGAGGTCGTCAGTCGTTCCAGTGCGGCGTCAAGGTCCGTCTGCTGCAAATCCGAGATCGCTCCGATCAGGTCGAGCGAGAACTCTCGTCCGATCGCCGCGCCGAGCTGCGCCACGTCTTTGGCCGTCCCAAGACGGTCGAGCCTGGCCACCAACAAAGCTTGGAGCGTCATTGGAACGGTGAGCTGTGGCAGCGGTCCATCGAGCGTGTACCCGTCGGCAGTCTCGCGCAGCACGCCGCTTTCCAGGAGGGTACTCGTCAGCTCTTCGATGAATAACGGCACACCATCGCTGCGCGTCAGGACCTGGTGGACAATCGCGGGGGGCAAGCTCTTCCCCTTGGCCATGCTGGCGATGATACTAGCGCTGTCGCGGGGGCCGAGGCGATTCAATGGCAGCACCGTCACATGTGGCTCGCCGACCCACGCCGGCTGGAACTCCGGCCGCAGCGTGATTACCGCCAGCACAGGGACGTTGGCAACGCGAGCAATGAACCGATCGAGCAGGTCCAGCGATGTCGGATCGACCCAATGGATATCCTCAAACACGATGAGGACCGGATTTTCGGCTACTAAGCTGTCTAGCTGGCCGAGCAGCACATTAAGCGTCATCTCTCGCTTTTGTTGCGGACCGACCGTCAACGCCGGATAGCGTCCGTCCACCGGAACGGCCAACAGCTCTGCAATCAACACCACGTCACGTGGCAGATCCTTCGCCGTCGGCTTGAGCATGACCTCCAGCCTGTCGAGCTTCGCACCGGCATCACTGCCCGGTGCGAAGCGCGCGGCTCGATCAAGCTGCGTAATGATCGGGTAAAGCGGGCTGTGCGCATGATCGGGCGCGCAGAAGAAGCGAAGGCGAGTATGCGGTTCGCCTTCTAGCCTGGTCTGCAGGCTTTCGGAAAGGCGCGACTTGCCAATGCCGGGTTCCCCCGACAGCAGTACGACACGACCCTCGCCAAGCTTGACCTGATCCCAACGGCGCAGCAGCAGATCGATCTCCTCCTCTCGACCAACAAACGGGGACAACACGCCGGCGCGCCGCGCGTCGAATCGACTGACGCCAGGCGCCTCAGCACGCACTTGCCACGCTTCTACCGATGGCGGCAGTCCAGCGAGTTCATCGGCAGCAAGCGCGCGATAATCGAACAAGCGTCCCACCAGGCGGCGCGTGCTGGCTGAGACAACAACCTCGCCCGGCGCTGCCAATGCCTGTAGCTGAGTCGCCAGATTTGAGGTTTGGCCAATTGCCACCGTCTGTCTGATCCCGGCGCCGTCCGGCTGCTCTTCGATGACAACCAGTCCCGTGGCGATCCCGACCTGCGCCTGGATGGCCTCGTCGGAAAATCCGTTCAACTTGCTTGGCGCCTGGAGGATCGCCAGGCCGGCGCGCACCGCCCGCTCGGCGTCAAGCTCGTGTGCAGCGGGGTAACCGAAATAGACGAGCACACGTTCGGCGAGACGATACGCGACATATCCGCCGAATTGCGCCACCACCTCGGCGACCATTTTGTGAAAGGCTGCGATCAGATCGCGCATGTCTTCGGGATCAAGATTAGCCGCACCGGGCGAGCCGAGGATATTGCAGACAAGGATAGTCAGCTGTCGCCGCTCGGGGGTGGCAGAGCGGATCAAGAGAGCGCCCGATTTGGGGGCGCCGGGCGTCACAAGCTTTTCGGCGCTTGCGCCCTCGTCGGTGTCACTGCTTCGGTCGGAAAAGGGCGGTGCACTTGGCGGCTTCCCGGAAGATGGAAGCGCGGGCCCGGCGCTCTCCCCAACGCTCGGCGCCTTTCGGAGCTCGGCGGCGAGCGCCCTGGTTGCCGCATCCGGCTCCGCATTCAGTTCGCGTTTCAGCAACGCAAGCAGGCCTTGATAGTGCTTGAGCGCCTCGGCTTTGCGTCCGCCGGCGGCGAGCGCCCGGATGATCATTCGATGGGCATCCTCGCGCATGCTGTCGAACCCGATCGCCCGTCGGCCTGCCTTCAAAGCCTCCCCGACCCGGCCATCCATGAGTTCTTGCTCTGCGAGCCTCACCAAGGCGTCAAGGGCGAGGTCCTGTAGGCGTCCGCGTTCGCCAGTCAGCCATTCGTTCCAGCCCTCCTCGCCAATGACAACGTCGTCGACCAGGTGGCCTCGATAAATATCCGCCGCGGCACTCAACGCGTCACGGCCACCCTCACGGACCAGAGCCTCGAATCGGCTGACATCACATCGGACGATCGCAGCGTTCAGCGATACAACCTCGCCATCGCTCTCGAGCGAGTCCTGGCCAAGCACCTTGCGCAGCCGGAATAGGGCCTGCCGCAGGTTTAGCCTGGCCTGCGTATCGAAATTGGAGCCCCATAGCAGGGCCGACAACCTCTCGCGGGGCTGCGGCTGGGGTGCCGCGCAGGCCAGACAGGTCAGAAGCCCAGCGAGCTTTTTGTTCGGCAAGTCGACAAGGCCATCCGCTCCCACCAACTCGAATCGTCCCAGCAGCGAAAGACGAAATCTTGCGAACGATACCTCTTCTGTCATTTCGCTCGGCACTGGCAATGTGATGCATTTGCGGAAGACATATCCTGCAACATATTTCCAGGGCTGGGAAACGAATTAACGCCTCTGTAACGCTCCTGTAACGCCTGCAAAGACGGCAGCAGGCTTGAATTGCGTCGCGAGCGCATCGCCTGTTGCATTTCAAAAGGAGCTTTTCATATGCCGGTTAATATTGCGGCCGAACGGGACGTGCCATCAGCCAGCGCGCGCCGGATAGCGGACGTCTTTCTTCGGTACAAGATAGCGGACATCATATTGGTTGCTTGGGCCATCGTCGTTCTATTGATCGCGGCCCACGCGACTTTCGGCGCAAAGACCGAATTCCTCAACGCTTTTGACGTGTCCGTGGCGCCACTTTGAAACCCTCAAGGACAAGCCAGCACCAGCAAAAAAATGGCGCAAGCGCCATTCCCGATTGATCCCCAACCGCGCCTCGATTCCGCGCCGGATGACCACACCATGGACACTTATCGTCAAGCTTCCTCACACATGAATAGAGGCCTAAGGACCACGATCTTAAAGGCCTCGACGCCCGAAGAGAGGGCAACCTACCGCCGCTGGGCCCGCAGCGTGCTCGCTTGTTACTGCCTCCTCTTCGTCTCGGGCTGTATCGCAGTTCTGGCCAACCATTCGATTGCAAACCCGGACAACAAGTCAGCGCAGGCTCTTTCGCAAGAGAACGTCTCGGCTCAAGCTGGGCGATAGCGCCTAACCCGGTCCGTTATGGTCCGCCGATGGAGGCGCGATGTGCGCTGGTTAGACTTGCTTGGTTTCGCAGCTGCGGCCGCCGTGTTGGCGGGGTTTTGCATGAACTCGATCCGGCATCTTCGTCTGGCAGCTCTCGCCAGCAATGTTCTTTTCGTTTTCTACGGTCTTTTCGCGCACATCTATCCGGTCGTTATTCTCCATCTCATCCTGGTGCCCATCAATTTGCAGAAGCTGCACCGCGTCAAGCCTGACGTCTATTCCGGAGAGCTCAAGTGAAGGACAACGGGATGCTCAAGTTAAGAATCGCAATTGTCGCCGCGGTCTTGCTTACGGCTTGGGCTCAGGCGCACCACCATCGCTTTATGCCGCGAGCAACGGGACCGCTGCCGCCCGTAAATGTGCCCTAGCAGAGTACACCGCGCATATTCCGTTCGTCCGAAATGCTGTGCGAGCTTAGAGGGAATAGCGAATGTCCGGACTTGCTATCGAGTGGGTCGATGCCATCGGTTATTTGGCTTCACTCCTGGTGTTTGCGACATTCTGCATGAGAACGATGATCGCCTTGCGGATTGCGGCCATTGGCAGCAATATCTGCTTCATCGTGTTCGGCGTGGCAGCCCACGTCTATCCCGTTTTATTGCTCCACGTGGTGTTGCTGCCCCTCAATGCCATTCGAACCCTCGAGATGGTGCGGCTGACGCAACGGATCGAGGTCGCAGCGAAAGCCGACCTGTCATTCGCGCCGCTCCGGCCATTCATGACCCTGGAGCACTATTCGAGCGGTCATGTTCTCTTTCAGAAAGGCGACTTTGCCGACAGGATGTTTCTGATCTCAGCGGGCAATTTGTTTGTCGAAGAGGTCAACGTATACTTGGGCCCCGGCGACTTGGTTGGAGAAATCGGCGTCTTCTCTATGCAGCAGTTGCGCCTCGCAACGGTGCGGTGCCTATCGGATGTCGAACTGATGTCGATCGCGAAGCAGCATGTGGCCGAGATATGTTTCCAGAATCCGGGAATTTCATTTTACCTGCTTGGTTTGATCACCAACCGATTGCTCGCGGACCTTTTCGATTCTGGACCAGCGCAGGATTCAGGCGGACCTCCTGCTTCGAAAAGCCTGAGGAGATTCGTTTGTCCAGCAAATCCGTTGGGGACTCTTCCAGACAAACTGTGAATTATTTGCGCGTGTTTGAACGATCGACGAGGTCAGTCAACCGACTAAGTAGGACTGGAAAACGCCCGGAAAAGATTTTTTAAAAATTGCCCCAGACTAAATCCCAGACTAAACGCAAATTTTAGTCTGGGGCCATTTTAGGCCGCTCTGGAAATCGTTGATATGTGAAGGAGATAGCTGGCGCGCCCGGAACGATTCGAACGTCCGACCCTCAGATTCGTAGTGTGGTGCTTTGGAGTTAGGGCCCTCCCCATTTGGGGCAACAATCGCTTGCCTTCGAATAACACTCAACTGCGCCGATCGCGGAGGTTGGCTTCCCACATGCGCGACAGCCAGCGCAAGCAAACGGGCGATCAGCGCGTCGGAGGCGACGCACTTTAGGCGGCGATGGAAGGAGGCATGAGCAGCAGTTGAGATACTTGATAGGGCGGCGGTGTTCGCCAACGTTTGTCGACGCTTATTCGACGGATATTCGACGACTTCTCCAACGCGAATCTAAGTCATTGAAGTTTCTGGCGCTCCCTAGGGGAATCGAACCCCTGTTTCAGCCTTGAGAGGGCCGCGTCCTAACCGCTAGACGAAGGGAGCAAGCGCGTGAGGCCCCCGAAATAGCCTGTGAGGGCCGCCCACGCAAGGAAGATTGGGTTGAAAAGGCGCCGCCAGCGCCAAATCTTACGGAGCTGTGGTGAATCTCAACCTGCCGGCGGGTTTCAGGGTCTGCGCGTCGAAGGTGCGGATCTCGGTGGTGCCGCCGACGTCCAGGGTCAGGACGATCTTGTCGCCGGCGACTGCGGTGGAGGTAATGCGGGCGCCCTTGGGCAGCGTCTCGGTGACGTCCTTTGTGGCCGCCTGTGCGCTTCCCCCCGACTTGAAAAGGCGGTAGCCGACAGCGACCAGCACGGCCGCGACGGCGACCGCGGTGGTGAGGCTCGCGATCAGCATCATCCGCCGAACGCGCGCGAACAGGGCGGCCTGCTCGGGCGTCGGCTCAGGGATTTCGGTTTGGCTCATGCAAGGCTCTTCAAATCAAGGCTCTTCAGATCAAGGCTCGTCGACAGGCGCAGAAAGGCTGGAAGTTAGGGTGGAAGGCAGCGAAGGCTCGCCCCGCCTCGATCGCGTGCTTGCCGCGCACATCGGCGAGCTGTCCCGCTCGCGGCTGAAGGCGCTGATCCTTGCAGGTCATGTCAGGATCGGAACCGCCCCCGTCCGCGACCCCGCTTATCATGTCGCTCACGGCGATACGATCACAATCGACGTGCCGGAAGCGGTCGCCGCCGAGCCCGCAGGCGAGGCGATCGCGCTGGACATTGTCCATGAGGACGACGACATCATCGTCATCAACAAGCCGAAAGGTTTTG
>Ga0134128_10002264_pt1 | contig 23958 bp, 22 predicted proteins | sample KB31754_FD_96462 | JGI IMG/M metagenome (GOLD analysis project Ga0134128, IMG submission 96462) | Terrestrial soil microbial communities with excess Nitrogen fertilizer from Kellogg Biological Station, Michigan, USA - KB3-175-4 | ecosystem: Environmental > Terrestrial > Soil > Unclassified ... | reverse complement strand
ACTACATTCCTGTACACACGCAACCGGACTTCGAAGCTCTCGGGTTCCACTCGGGGCAGTTCCCGCAAGCCGAGCTTTACTATTCACGTTGTCTCTCTCTACCGATGTATCCGGGGCTCACCGAGGAAGACCTGAGTTCCGTCGGCCGGGCGGTCAAGGCTGCCCTGTCGTGAAAGTTGCGATCATTCCGGCCCGGGGCGGCAGCAAGCGCATTCCCCGGAAGAATGTCCGCCCCTTTCTCGGTAAGCCGATGATTGCACACTCCATCGCTTGCGCTCGCGAGAGTGGGTTGTTCGAGCGGGTGATCGTATCTACGGATGACGATGAAATAGCGAGTGTGGCCGTCGCGTATGGTGCAGACGTCCCGTTCGTGAGGCCGCGGGAGCTGTCCGACGATCACACGGGAACTACGGCCGTCATGGCGCACGCGGTCGGGTTTTTACAGGATTCGGGCGCACAGCTCTCGGCGGTCTGCTGTGTGTATGCTACTGCTCCGTTCATGCGTGTGGCGGACTTGCGGGCTGCACTGAATCTGCTCATGTCGGGCAACTGGAGCTTCGTATTTGCGGCCACGACATTCGCGTCGTCCGTTTATCGATCGTTTCACGTCGAGGCGGCGGGCGGCCTGAAAATGCTGTTTCCGGAGTTCTTCCTGACCAGGTCTCAGGATTTGAGAGAGGCGTTGCACGATGCGGGGCAGTTCTATTGGGGCAAACCCGAGGCATGGTTGACGCAGGCAAAAGTCTTCGACAAGGGCTCGACCGTGGTCTTGCTTCCTCGCTGGCGCGTACACGACATCGATACTGAGGATGATTGGCGTCGGGCCGAGCTCGTTGCTGGCGCCCTCAAAACTTTGAACCACGATGACGGAAACGAGCATGAGCAATAGTTTCAAAACCGATCAGGAAGCGTTCTGGGCGGGCGATTTCGGCGACGCGTACACCGCGCGCAATGCCGGTGACGCGCTGGTTGCCAGTAACGCGGCTCTGTTTGCGCAAATCCTTCGGAGGTGCACCGCGGCGAGTACCCTGATCGAATTCGGCGCCAATAGAGGCCTGAATCTCCGTGCCATCCGCGCCCTTCGGCCGAGCATCGAGTTGGACGCCATCGAAATCAATGAGAAGGCGGTGCAGGAGTTGCGCTCCTGGGACGGCGTGCGCCAGATTCATCACGACTCGATCTTGAACTTCCGTCCGGAGCGGACCTGGGACATCGCGCTCATAAAGGGGGTTCTGATTCACATTGCGCCGGCGCAATTGGCGAAGGTGTACGAGGCACTCTACCGCTCCTCGAGCCGCTACATCGTAGTCGTCGAGTATTACAATCCGACCCCGGTGGAGGTCGCCTACCGCGGGCATGCCGATAGGCTTTTCAAGCGAGATTTCGCGGGCGAGTTGCTCGATCTGTTCCCTTCACTCCAGGTTGTCGACTACGGTTTCGTGTGGCGGCGAGATCCGGCCTTCCCTCAGGACGACATCACGTGGTTCCTTCTGGAGAAAAGAGCCGGGTGCGAATAGTCGTCCGCGCCGATGCCTCCGTGGAAATTGGGATGGGGCACGTGATGCGATGCATCGCATTTGCAGGCCGGATGAGGACGCGCGGCGCCAGCGTGAGATTCGTTTGTCGCGAGCAGCAAGGCCATCTCCTCGATGCCCTTGCGGCGCGCGGGTTCGGAACGGTGCGCTTGCCGGGGACAGCAGCGTGGACGCAACTGGACGATGCGGCCCTTACGCGGCGACATCTCGCGTCGCGTGGGGGAAGTGCGGATGTGCTGGTGGTCGATCATTATATGCTGGACGAACAGTGGGAGGGCGAGATACGCCCATATACCGGCCGTATCGTGGTCATCGATGATCTCGGAAATCGCAGGCACGACTGCGATGTCCTGATCGACCCAAATTTGCATGACTCGGCGGAAACGAGGTACGCCGGCCTGGTTCCAGCGGGTGGCCGCGTGTTCGTGGGGCCGCGATATGCGCCGCTACGCGAGGAGTTCGACGATACATCACCGCAAATGCGTGTCAGTGGGTTGAGGCGATTGCTCGTATTTATGGGCGGCTCAGACTCGACGGGTGAGGCACTGAAAGTCGTCCGCGCGCTGCGCGAACTCGAAGCAGAGGGGCCCGAGACCATACTAATCACCGGGCCGATCAACCCTCGAGTGGCGGAGATTCGGCTGGCCGCGGAACGAGTTCCCTCGCTTACCGTGATCGAATCCACTCATGAAATGGCGCGGCTCATTGCTTGGGCGGACGTAGGGGTTGGAACGTGCGGTATCGCAGCATGGGAGCGCTGCGCATTGGGGCTTCCCGCCCTCGTCGTCATCACGGCTCCGAATCAGCGCGATGACGCGCGGCTGTTGCACGCGATCGGAGCCGTTCGAAATTTGGGAGAATCCTCCGAAGCGACGGTCGACCGTTGGATCGAGGCAATCGGAGACCTTCAGCGCAAGCCCGCTGAGGTTGGGCGGATGTCGACCGCCGCGGCAACCGTCATGGAAGGATGGCGTGAGGCCCGCCGCGAGCTCGAGATGGCGTGCTGGGAATAGCGCATCGTCCCTGGCCGTGTTGGAACAAAAGCTGCAAACGATGTTCTCCGCGAGACGCGCGGTTCTTGTCGGGCGTGCAGCACTCGGTCTGTCGAGCGTGCTCGGTTGCTGGCGCGAGCGCGTCGGAGAGTGCAAGGTCGCGCTGCCGTCTGCTGTGTGCCACGACGTCCTGTTGGCTGTTCTGGCGGCCGGTTGCACACCCGCATTTTGCGATGTAGACGTGAATACCGGCCTCGTCGACGGAGTCGAATGGAAGAAGAGCCGTTCGAGCGGCGCAAATGTCGCGATCGTGGTCCATCTCTACGGCAATCCGGCAAACACGAGTGAGGTGATGTCGATATTTTCGACACCGGAGTGCCTTGTCATCGACGACGCTGCACAGGCTCTGGGGTCTCGACTCGACAGCTCCCTCTGCGGAGCCGTCGGTCATATCGGACTGCTCTCCTTCGGCGCCACCAAGCAGATATCCTTGGGTAATGCCGCCATGCTGTTTCAGGATCCGGATTTCGGCGCCGAAATCGCCGGCAGGCTTGCTCGCATTCGATCGGCGTCCGATTCCGAGCGACAGGCGCTCACGACGGCCTTCCGAGCGCGGCTGGAGCATGCGCGGCGAGGACTTCGCGAAGAAGGCGCTCGCGCGGCGACCCGATTTTCGGGGCTGCTCGGAGGTCTGCAGCCAACGCTGCATGTTCCATATGCAGTGCAACTGGAAGCACAAATCGTCGCGGCGCTCGACCGCTATCCTTCCTCTGCGGCCGCCCGGCGTGCAAAGGCAAACTCATGGCGCGACAGCCTCAGCGGCACGGGCCTCGTTCCCGTCGGCATGGGAGAAGGGTGCGTGCCATGGCGGTACGCGTGTCGACTTCCTGGGATCGGCTGGTCGACGCAGCACTCGCTCTCGGAAAGGATGAGGGCCGCAGGAATGCACGTCAGCAACTGGTATCTTCCCGCCCACTGGTTCATGGGCGAACCTGCCGGCTCTTATCCAGGCGTCGAAACGCTCGCAGAGCAGGTCTTTCAATTCTGGATAGACGACGACACGACGGAGCAGACGATCAAGGACTGTGCGAGCCTCGTCCGGCAAGTGATCGCCACACCATGACAGACTTATGCCTAGCAAGATAGCAATCGCGCAACCGACGTTCCTCCCCTGGACGGGCTGGTTTGATCTGGCGGACCAGGTGGAACTCTTGATCCTCCTCGATGACGTGGCGTTTTCGAAGCAGTCCTGGCAGCAGCGAAATCGCCTCCGCACACCCAGTGGATTGGAATACGTGACGGTTCCGGTACGATCGTCGGGCCGATTCGGACAGCGAATCATCGACACCGAAATCGCAGACAGCAAGTTCCTGGAGAAGACCATTCGTACTGTTGCGCAGAATTACCGGCGGGCGCCATTTTTCCAGCAGTATTTCAACGAGCTGAAAGAGCTGCTCGAGCGGTCGGTCGCGACAGGAAGCCTGGCAACTTTGAACTGCGCGCTGATCGCCTGGCTGAGCGACCGTCTGGGCGTCAAGACCCCTCGGATGCGATCCAGCGAGCTGGGCGCAACCGGCAAGCGCGGCGAATATGTCGCGAGGCTCTGTGAGCGAGTGGAGGCCTCGACGTATATTTCTCCCGCGGGCGCCGAGGACTATTTGATCGAAGATCGAGCCGAATTCGAGCAGCGGTCAATCGAAGTGAAGCTGCACGTTTACGAGCACCCCACATATCGCCAGTGTTTTGAGCCCTTCGTACCGTATGCGAGCGCGTTGGATCTCTTGCTGAACGAGGGACATGCGGCAGGTGAAATTCTGAGGTCTGGGCGCCGTCCAGCACGGGATCTGCGCCCGAATTGTGTCGAGGAGCAAACAAGGTGAGCTCATTCACGATTGGAAAGCGTCAAGTCGGTCGCGAGCACGAGCCATTCGTGATCGCGGAGATGTCCGGAAACCACAATCAGTCTCTGGAGCGCGCGCTGGAAATTGTCGACGCTGCCGCGAGCGCCGGGGCGGACGCGATAAAGCTGCAGACCTACACGGCGGATACGATAACGCTGGACGTTCGCGAGGGCGAGTTTCGAATCTCCGATCCGCATAGTCTATGGAGCGGGAGCAGCCTGCACGAGCTTTATCAGAAGGCTCACACCCCATGGGAGTGGCATGAGGCCATCATGAAGCGTGCGCGGGAGCGCGATATCGAATGCTTCAGCTCCCCGTTTGACGAGACAGCCGTCGACTTTCTGGAATCCTTGAACGTTCCGGCATACAAAATCGCGTCGTTCGAAAACATTCACCTGCCGCTGATTCGAAAGGTTGCTGCGACCGGAAAGCCAATGATCATTTCCACCGGTATGGCTACCATTGCCGAGCTTGACGAGGCGGTACGTGCGGCCCGCGCCGCCGGCTGTCGAGACTTGGTACTTTTGAAATGCACCAGCACATATCCGGCGTCCCCGGAAAACAGCAACATAGCGACCATACCGCACATGCGAACACTGTTCGACTGTGAGGTTGGTATCTCGGACCATACGATGGGGGTGGGGGTACCGCTCGCCTCCATAGCCCTTGGCGCAACCGTCATTGAGAAGCATTTCACTCTGCGCCGGGCGGATGGCGGTGTGGACAGCGCGTTTTCACTTGAGCCAGCCGAATTGGCCTCGCTCGCCACGGAGTCGGCGCGCGCTTGGTCGGCACTCGGCAGCGTTCGCTATGGCCCAACGGCCGCGGAACAGAAATCATTGGTCTTCCGCCGCTCCATATACGTTGCAAGGGATCTGAAGCAAGGTGAGCTGTTTACGTCGGAAAACCTGCGCTGTGTTCGACCAGGACTGGGACTGGCGCCAAAGTTCTATGAGACGGTGTTGAGCCGAAGGGCCAGCCGGGATATCAGACGCGGAACGCCTCTGAGCTGGGATTTGGTCGGGTCATAAGGAATCTACCCGATTGAGACTGTGACGAGCCAGGGTATGCAGTCGCCGGTGAAGGTCGCATTGCTGATCCCTAACCTGAACCTGGGTGGGAGTGAGCGCAATATTCTCGAAGTTGGCGACCTTCTCCAACAGACGGGCCTCGAAGTGGAGGTCTGGCTGACAGGATCCGATAGCCGCGAGCTCGCGACAGGGCTTCCGGTGGTGGCGATTGAAGGCGTACGTGCGTCGAACAGGGCGGCCTTGATTCTGCGTCGATGCCGATGGATCGGCGAGAATATCGAGCGCTTTCGCCCGACCTGTATGATCGCCTTCCTCGAGAGCAGCAATATTCCCGCCATGATCGCGGGTTTGCGCGCACGTGTCCCGACCATCGTGTCCGTCCGCGGCAACCCGGAGCGCTTCATATTGTTCCATCGCGTGATGGCATTCGCGCTCTATCGCTTTGCTCGATCTGTCGTCCTGCCTTCGCAGGAAGTGGCGCAGGTGCTTGCGCGGCGATATTGGCTCCGCAATACGGTTTGCATCCCGAACGTAGTGGCAATCAGCAAGACTCATCCCGAGCGTTATGAAGAGAAGCTTCGCGGTCCGATGATCGGGGTGGGTAGATTCGTCGCGGGAAAGAGATTTGATGAGGTGATTCGAGTCGCCGAGCTTCTCAGGCCGGGAGGAGAACTGATCCTCGTGGGCGACGGTCCGGAGCGCAGCTCTCTCGAGCGGCAGGCCGAGGGATCGCGAGTCACGGTACGGTTTCCCGGCGCACTGAACCGCCAGGAAGTCCTGCGGGTGATGCGGCGCGCATCGGTGTTGCTCGGCATGTCGATCAGCGAATGCTGGCCGAACGTGGTGGCTGAAGCACTCGCTTCCGGGACGCCGGTCATCGCCCGCGACTGCAACTACGGACCGCGCGAAATGATAGTGAACGGGATGAACGGGTTCTTGGTGCGCTCAAGTGATGATCTGCCCGGGCGCGGGGACATCAAGAAGAGTTTCGCCGATCTGCGGATCTACACGCAGATGTGTCGGCGTGCCGCTGCCACTGCCAGCTCGTGGGCTCCGGAGCGCCTTGGGGCGCTATGGACGGATCAAATTCTGAGCGCGCGGGCATGAGAGTATTGATCAGATTGGACGATTTTACCCCCAACAGCAACCGGGAGAGCTGGGGGAAAATCGGTGCAATACTCGATGATCTGCGCATCAAACCGCTCGTCGCGGTCGTGCCGGAAGACCGTTACTTCGGGCCCGAGCCGACCACCGCGGATTTTTGGAGCAGCGTGCGCGAGTTGCAGGCGAAGGGATGGAGCATAGGGCTGCACGGAGAGACTCACATCGTCGAGCGGATTCCTGTAGGGATGCGCGGCGAAATCTCGTTTGCGACGAAGTCAGAATTCATCGGGCTGCCACTCGAAGCGCAGCTGGAGAAGCTGCGGCGGGCCTGGGCGACCTTTGTCGCAAATGGTGTACGGCCGGTGGCATTCGTCGCGCCAAATCACGGATTCGACCGGATTACCGTCGAGGCACTGTCCCGTCACGGGCAGATTCGGGTGGTGAGTGACGGAGTTTCTCTGCGTCCGTTCATGGACCGCGGACTCTGCTGGCTTCCGCAAGTCGACTGGCGCATGCCGAAGATACCGCTCGGCTTCCGTACCGTCTGCCTGCATCCTTCGACGATGAGCGCGGCGGACATCGCTGAGTTCGCGAGGTCGGCGGAGCGCGCGGTCGGGTCATTCGTTGCGCTCGATGAGTTGGATCTGGAGCACGCGCAGCCGCGAACGCCCGGCGATGCGGCGCTCGAGTATCTTTTGAGCGGATACATTGCGGTGAAGGAGCGAATTGCCCGGCTGCTGGCGGTACGAGCAACGAGGATGGCCAGCCGTGCGTGATGACGCATTCATCCGCCGGTACCTACGGTTTTGCAGGAGAATCCTGCGGCGCGCCGCGTACTCGGTCCGCTTCCTGGGAAGGCCGATATGCGTGGATGCAACTGCGTGGGTGTCGTGGAAATCAACGTTGCATACGCCATGTGGGGGGTCTATTCGAATAGGACGGAATTGTGAGATCCATCCCTACAGCATGCTGCTGACGCACGGCGGAGATATCCGGATAGGGGACGATTGCAGTGTCAATCCGTTCACCATCGTATACGGCGCTGGCGGCACGACGATCGGGAAAGGCGTCCGTATCGCGGCGCACTCGATGATCGTGCCTGAGAATCACAATCCAGGATCAGATGCGTTGCCCGTCATCGCTTCGGGAAAAACGCGGCGAGGAGTCCTCATTGAGGATAATGTCTGGATCGGGTCAGGCGTTTGTGTGTTGGACGGCGTTCGTATCGGACGAAATTCCGTCATTGGGGCCGGTAGCGTGGTCACTAGGTCGGTCCCGAACGACGTAACGGTAGTTGGAATACCTGCACGGGTGATCAAGTCGCGGAGCGATGCCGGGGCGGAAGGTGCACCGACTACGGCTCCCAGTTATACAGAGCGTGAGCGTGGCTAGAACCGAGTCACGGCGGCCGACGGTCATCGTGGTCATGAACCGGTTGGATGCGGGGGGCGCAGAAGTCGCCTGCATCGAGCTCGCGCGGGCGTTGTCTCCATCATGTGACTTGCACGTCGTATCGCTCCTCGACGGAGGTGCCGCCGCCGAGAAGATCCGTTCGCTCGGCACCAAGGTGAGCTTGCTCGGGGGCGGCGGAATCCTGCGGACGCTGCGGGTTGTCGTCAAGCTCGGAAAGATGTTTCGTGCCGAACGTCCACAGCTCGTGATCACGTTCCTATATCTCGCGGATCTGATTGGCGGAGTGCTGGCGCGCATCGCGGCTCCCGGGGCAGAGGTCCACTGGAACGTTCGAAACAATGTTCTGTACCGACGGCAGACCGGTTTCTTGACGTTCGTCGCCAGCCGCCTGAATGGTCTGGTATCGCGCATCGTACCCACGTCGGTTGTCTATTGCTCGGAGCTATCCCGTCGGCAGCACGAATCGATCGGATACTGCTGTCGCGAGAGTACTGTCGTAGAGAATTCCACCTCCGGTGTCGGCTTCGGATTCGACCCCGCTCTGAGGCAAGCGTTCCGGCGCAATCAATTTGCCGCGGCGTTCTTGTTTCTGTTCGTCGGCCGATTCGATCCGGTAAAGCGGGTCGATCTGTTCATCGAGGCGGGCGCAGCGGTGGCGAAGGCGTGCGGAGAGGCTGCGCAGTTCGTCCTCGCAGGAAGAGGCATGGAAGCATGCAACGGCGAGCTTGCGGATCTGGTCGTAAGGACGGGCGTGGGTGGGCAATTTCATCTCTTGGGCCATGTCAGTGATCCGCAGCGACTATACTGCGGCGCCGACTGCCTGGTGCTTACCTCGGAAAGCGAAGGTAGCCCCAACGTCGTTTTCGAAGCGATGGCGACGCGTCTCGAAACGATAATCCTTGGAACCCCCGGCACCGAGCACATAGAGGGCCCGGGCCTGAGGCGGCTGAACGGCCGAAAGCTCGACGACCTCGTTCGCTCGATGTGTGAGCTGGTCGGCCGCGGCCCGAGAGAAGTAAGGGAAAGGCTGTCTGGAGATAAAACGACATGCAGAACCGGAGAGCATCCGCTCGCGACTCATTATCGCGGTATGCTTTCGAGAATTTGACCAGGCGCCGCTGGTGGCGATTGCTCGCGAAAAGGTCGCTCTACACGGTATTGCGCGCCGCGTATCCATTCGATCGCTGGCACTGCCGGGTCGTTCGAGAGAATTGCCGGTATTTCGACCGCGTAAGAGCGTTGCATGGAGAGCTGAGGCCGGATGCGACGGTGGAAGTGGGGAGCGGCCTCGGCGAGATCGTCTCGGGCCTGGAATCTCCGATTTTGATCGGCGTGGATCGGGACGCGGCAGTTATCAGGGCAGCGCGACTGCTCCGGGGGCGCAGAGTGACGTTTCTGCACATGTCCGAGCTCGAGAGAATGGAATCACTGCTGGGGCAATCGGCGAGCGCGTGTCTGCTCTTCCTCAACTGGTTTCACGTGTATCGCCCGGAAGAAGTTCAACGTTTTGCGCGAGAATATGTCCGCAGGACCAACGCAACTCACGTCATTTTCGATGTGATAAACGAGGGCCCCGGAGGATACCGCTTCAGGCATACCCCGGAGATGTTGCTAGACATTGGGCCAATCATTGCGGTCCGGGATGCAGGGGACGGCATTCGTCGGCTCGTGGCACTACGAGCAAACCATGGAAACCAATCTGCGCGACTTCATGATGCAAATGAATGACATGAGATATGTTCTTCTTTTCGGAAAGTCGGACCGTCGGCTCGAGGAGTGGGCGCAGGCGCACGCGAAAGTCGTCGAGGCGGACGGTCTACGAGTCATATTTCTTGCGTTATATGGCGAGAATTACACGGTTGATAACTTCGAGTTCGTCAACTGCTACACGCTTCCGCTCACAGTGTCGCTGGAGGAGGTTCAAGGTTGCTTGAACGAATCGATCAACCGCGCTCTCGCCTGCGATCGCTCCCTCACGGACTATACTTTCTCTGCGTCGCATCGACGATACTCGCGATACTCGGAGAGGGAGATCGAAAGCCTCGTGCAGGTCGTTGGTAATGCGCTCATGCGGTACGTTCCGCGCGCTGAATACTGCCTCGAGGGATTGTTCGACAACTTCATAGCGCCGTTCGCGTTCCAATTTGCTCGCAGATACGGCGTCAAGTTCTACATGATTCGCCTGTGGCAGTATTGGGACAAATGCTTTCATGTCGCAGACGCTCCCGGCTACGCGTCCTCGGTTGTGAACGGCTATTACGCGAGTTACTATCGGCGAGTTCGCCAGAGCATGTACGAAAGAGTTGCCACGGAGTTTGCGGCCGAGCGTTTTTCTGCGGCAGCGTTCGATGACGGCGGCCTGAGGTTTTGGGCGCAGATCGTATGGGACAAGTTTCGCTCCTATGAGCGTCCGTCGTTGCGAAACGCACTGTCGAGGCGGATAAGGAGATTGGCGGGAAGGTTTCGGGGGAGGGCACTGAAAATCACGAGCATGTCCGAGCGGCCTGACAAGTACATCGTGTTCGCTCTTCACGTCATGCCTGAAGCCTCGATTCTCGGAACGAATCCGGAGGTGGCCGATCAGTTCTCGCTTCTTCGCCGGATGTCTCTCAATGTGCCGCTGGGTGTACACATCCTCTGCAAGCCCCATCCAGGAGACCGTTACGGCGTGCACCTCGAGATGGAGTTTCTGCGTAGCCTTTGCTCGTTGCACAACGTGTCGCTGACGCCGGAGAGAGAGAGAATAGATACCTTTTTGTCGGATGAGCGCTGCGTCGCGGTGGCTACTATCAACGGGAGTGTGGCACTCGAAGCGGTGATGGCTGACAAACCTTGCTTCCTCCTTGGGGACGGCTTGTTTTCGATTGCCGACTGCTTTCTGAAGCCTGGCGGCGACAAAGAGCTGTTCGAGCAGGTCCAAGCGGTGCTGCAGGGGCGTTACTCCGTCGACAGAGCCGCGGTGACGGCGATCATTCTCAGCATGAAGCGGGCTCTCGTGAGGGGGGGGGGATCGCAGAAAGCGCCCGGCACCTGGCTTGATTTCTATGTGTCGCTGCTGCGACCGATCCATGGATATCACAAGGAGATAGGACGTCGCCGCCGACGCACAGGGGTTGAGCGTGTGGCCCTCGAGAGATCATCGCCCCAGGCTGTATTTGAGCGAACTGGGACGGGGAAGTAGGCGCCCTATGGGAAGTAGCAAATGATAGGCTTCAATTTATCGGTCGATTTCGAATTGGGTTGGGGGGATCTCGCGAGGATCACGGAAGACGACGAATTCCGCCGTCGGGCGATAGATGGCACGGAGCGGACTTTGGAAGTGGTCGACGTTCTCGAGCGTGGCCGAGTCCCGAGCACCTGGGCCGTGGTAGGGGGCTGCTGTTGTACTTCGCTTGACGAATTGCAGCGGAGGGCCCCGCGGCCTTTCGCGGCCGTTCAACCCCAGCTCGAGCGGTTGCAGCGATCTCGACGCGACTATGAGCGAATCCTGTTTTGTCCGTCCGTTGTCCAAGCTTTGGCGCAAAGGGATTTGATCGAGGTGGGTAGTCATGGTTTTCTGCACCTGATTCCCGCGGGTCTCGACACGGCTGTCCTCCAGGAGGATGTCGCAGCGAGTGTCAAGCTCCTGCAGGAATCATATGGCAGGCGTGTTCTGTCCTTCGTTCCGCCGCAGAACTACTTCTGGCCGAGAGAGGCCTTCGCGCAGACGCCGATTCGGTACGTGCGACACAGTCCGATCGTCTACGGGCGGCCGTATAGCGCGCGAGGGCTGGTCGTCAAGTTGCTCAGAATGGGTAACGACGTATTACGGCCGACGAGGCACCCCATCCGGTCTGGAGAGCATGCCGCGCTCGTGTTCCTGAGGATCGACCGCGGTTCGGGCATGTGGCGGGTTCAGCTCAAAACGCTGCGGGATGCATTCAGGCGTATGACCGGCACGGTGTATTGCTTTACCCATCCACATAATTTTCACAGTTCCGCGGCCGTACGGCGCCTGGCCGAACTGTGCGACCTGGTTCAGGAGTACCGGGAGCGGAGAGCGCTCGAGTTTCGACCTTTTGCCAGAGACCTGGGCCTCGAGACCAACGCGAGTGTTCATTGATCGATCCGCGGCGGCGGTCCCGCCCGTTATCCGCCCGTCCGAGCTGTTTCTTGTCTTGGTCGGATTTTTTGGCGGCACCGCGCATGATCTTCCTTCGTTCATGTACGTCGGCGGGGGGATCGGGCCGTTCGACTGGCTGGTGCTCGCACTGCTGCTGCGGTGGGTGCTGTTCTCACCGCGCACGTTGGACAAGCGGGCTATGCGGATGTTCGCGCCGTTCTTCGTCTTCGCAGCGTTCGCGTATGTCGGAGAGATATGCGGTGCGCTCAGATTCGAGGGTACAAATGCGGCCAGCATCATCGCCCCGATCAGGTATCTGTCGTATCCGACGATGTTCTTCACGCTTGTCCCGCTCGTGAGAAGCGAGCGTGATCTCAAGATTCTGTTCTCGGCATACGTCTTTGGAGTCCTGGCTCTGGCGGCACTGGCCGTGATGCGTTCACCGGATCCTTCCTTCTTTTTCGGCCTCCCAGTGCTTTACGACCCCAACGTCGTGGGAAACTTCGTTGGCTATGCCCTCATTTGCCTCGGCCTCAGCTTCATGCCGAGATCCGCGACGTTCCGCATCGCGATGCTTTTCGCGCTGTTCACATTCGCCATGTTCACGTTCTCCAAGGCGTCATGGGTTCTTGCGTTGCTGGGTCTCTACATCAATGCCGCCACCATGAACAAGTGGAGGCTTGCGGCCATCATTGTCGTCGCGGCGATGGCAAGCCTTGCGTTCGTGGACTGGGGGCACGTGCTGACGCTGGCGACGGACGCGATCGACGTGAAGCTGGCCTCGTCGGTGGGAAGCGATCAGTCGGGAGGGACCTTCTATATGAGGCTCGGATACTTTATCTCGAGCGCATACGCGCTCGTACAGTATCCGTTGGGGATAGGATTGAGGAACTTTCCATTTGTAAACGATACCTATGCGCGAGCTCTGGGAAATCTCTACTTCCCGACCGATAGTCCACATACGGCTGTCGGATTCGTATGCGCTCAAGCGGGTTGGGTCGGGCTCGCGGTTCTGGCGGTAGTATTCCGTCGGGTAGCTAGCTCGCTCCGATCAATGTACGCCGCGCGTGACATTGGAACGTCGTCCGTCGTGGCTGTAATGCTCCTCGTGAGCGTCTTCTTTCAAATCGAATTCTTTACGCAGCCGTTCATCTATCTGGTGCTGGCGGCCGCGATCGCGCGGCATATCCATTCGTGCGCTGGCCTGCAGGAGACGCTGAATCAAGGGAGGGCGCCTGCATGACGGTTGCAGAGTTCCTCGCTGAGACGATAGAGACGAAACATCGTCTCGCGCCGCAGTCCTGGCGAGTCATCGAGGACTACTATCCTGGTTTAGGCACCAACCCGTCCTACTACAGCCAGAGCATGGAATTGGCATATGCGTTTATCTACCAGTTCATAGCTTCGAATCAAGGCTGCAGCATTCTCGATGTCGGCTGTGGAGTCGGAACCGAATCCCTCGCCTTCGCGCGAATGGGGGCGCGCGTTCAAGGAATAGACGTCACCGCGGAGTATCTGTCGTGCGCGAACGAGAGGTTGCAACTGCTGCGGCGCGAGTCCCTGCCCGTGGAATTCCAATATGCCAATGTGCTCGATCTCCAGCCACCGCAGCCATTCGATGCGATCTGGCTGAATCAGGCGTATCACCATTTGGAGCCGCGAAAGGCGGTGGTCGCGAAGCTCGCGGGTCTGGTCCGCCGTGGGGGGATGGTGCTTGTGAGTGACACGAATGCGGCGAACCCGCTCGTGCAACTCATCTTTTTCAGGCACCGGGGATTTCAGACGGTGCGTGAATATCGAGACCCCAACGGCATTCTGAGGGCCTATGGACGTGAGCGAGTAACGACGGTGCGGGGTGTAGTAAAGGCGTTCGCAGAGCACGGATTTCATCATGCGGGACACTTCCATTACAAAGTGTTTCCCAATTCGCCGCGATTCGCCCAGTGCGAAGCGCTAGCGAAGCGAGTCAGGCTTCCGCATGTGTTCTATGCGAACTATACCTTGGCGTTGATCAAGGCATAGTAAGTGACGAAATCCGATGAGATAGGGCGATCTGGCGCGCCTCCGGTTTTGTTGTTCGTGGTGAACGTCGCTTGGTTCTTCCGACTGCATCGGCTTCATCTGGCGCAGGCGGCGAAGCGGGCGGGATTCGAGGTGCATGTGGCGACGGCGCCGGACGCCGCCCTTGACGTCGAGGAAATTCGCAATGCCGGGCTGATTTATCACGAGATCACGGTCAAGCGTGGCGTGAGCACGTTCGCAGCCGAGGCGCGCCTGATCGTGTCGCTCTTCCGTCTCCATCGACAGGTTCGGCCCGCCATAGTCCACCATGTGACGATAAAGCCGGTCCTCTGGGGCACGTTGGCGGCGCGCGCGGCAGGAACGAGGGCGGTTGTGAATTCCATCTCCGGATTGGGGACTCTGTTCGCGCTTACCGGACTCCGTGGCTCGATCGCGAGATTCTGCTGACCGCCACTTACAGGCTGCTCTTTGGGCAATCGGGCGTTCACGTCATCTTTGAGAACTCGGATGATCTTTCGCTGTTCCTGAAGAAGCGTGTCATTCCGGCCGAGCGAACGACCCTAATTCGCGGCGCGGGAGTGAACTTGAGAACTTTCCGCGACGAGGGGTTGCGGGGCGGTATTCCGGTCGTCATCCTCGCCGCGCGCATGCTGTGGGATAAGGGCGTTGCGGAATTCTGCGCTGCGGCAAGTTTGCTGCGGCAACGCGGTGTCGCGGCGCGTTTCGTCCTGGTTGGCAGAGCCGATCCGGATAATCCGACCGCCGTGCCGACGGAGTGGCTGGCCGAACAACAGCGCGTCGGGTGCGTTGAATGGTGGGGTCACCGCGATGACATGAGCACGGTTTACAGCAGTGCCGACATCGTGTGCCTGCCCTCCTACCGGGAAGGGCTCCCGACGGTTTTGCTCGAGGGTGCCGCATGCGGATGCGCGCTCGTTGCAACCGACGTGCCAGGATGCCGTGAAGTCGTGCAACATGAAGAAACGGGATTATTGGTGCCGCCGAGGGACGCTCAGGCGCTCGCTCGAACATTGGGCACCATTGTCCAAAATGCGGACATGAGGCGGAGGCTCGCGGACGCGGCCTTGCGGAAGGTTCGGGAAGAATTCTCGGTTGAGATGGTTCAAGGAGAGACACTCCGGCTCTACTCTCATCTTCTCCGTAATGGGCGCGGGGAGATTGAAAGTTCGAGCGAAGCGAACGTTCAATGACACGGCTCCTTGTCACCGGCAGCACCGGATTCGTCGGGCGCGTGCTATGTGCGGATTTGGCGCGGAGAGGTTACCTGGTGCGCGCAACGGTACGGCCAGGCAGGGAAAGACCTGCGGGTGCGACCGAGGAGGCGGTCGTGAGCGATATTCGCGGCGACACGCGGTGGGACTCGGTGCTCGAGGGTGTGGATGTGGTCGTGCACGCAGCGGCAAGGGCTCATGTGCTGAATGACGCGGCGGCCAACTCGGAACTATACCAGGAGGCGAACGCGCGAGGAACGCAAGGTCTGGCGCTGGCGGCGGCACGACACGGAGTTCGACAATTCATATATTTGAGCAGCGTCAAAGTGAATGGTGAGTGGACTGGGAGTCGGCCATTCAGAGAAGATGACGCGCCAGCTCCCAAAGACGCGTACGGGTCCTCAAAATTGTCCGCGGAGCAGCTGCTGGCGGAAATCTCTGCGCGATTCGGATTGCACGCCACGATCGTCCGGCCGCCTCTCGTCTATGGTGCGGGGGTTCGCGCCAATTTTTTGCGCCTCCTGCGTTGGGTCGACAAAGGCTGGCCCCTGCCGTTGGGCGCGGTCGAGAACCGGCGCAGTCTGGTCTCCGTCTGGAACCTGTCGGACTTTGTAGGACACCTCGTCGAAAAGAGCGAATCGTACGGCAAGGTCTGGATGGTCTCCGATGGAGTGGATATTTCGACCCCGGAACTGCTGCGCCGCATCGGTGCCGCGATGGGTAGGCGCGTTCGCCTGGTAGCGGTTCCGGAATCGGCACTCCGCCTGGCTGGATCCCTGCTAGGACGGCGCGAGCAGATCAACCGATTGTGCGGATCATTGGTCGTTGACATCTCGAGTACACGAAGCATGCTGGGATGGGAGCCGCCGCTCGACCTGGATACGGCACTCAAGCGCACGGTAACCTGGTACGAGGAGCAAGCTCGCGGAGACAGAGGCACGTGAAGGATCACATTATCGAGGGAATTCTCGTGCCGCTCGGCACGCTTCTCTCGTCGAGCGCACTCACCTATTTGGTGCTGAGAAGGGCGCGATCCGAGGGAATTCTTGACATTCCAAACGAGCGTAGTTCGCACGAAGTGCCGACCCCGAGGGGCGGAGGACTTGCAATCGTGCTTGCCGCAGCCGGAGCATTCGCGGTGCTCGCCTTTCTCGGCGTCCTGCACCAGAGACTCGCGATGGCTCTTCTCGGCGGAACTGCCGTTGCGGCAATTGGCTTCATGGACGACCGCAGAAGCCTGCCTGCGCCATTACGGCTCTTCATTCACGTGGGAGCTGCTCTTTGGGCGATGATCTGGCTGGGCGGGCTTCCGCCCGTCCGGCTGGGCGGCGAGCTGATCCAGTTCGGTGCTGCAGGCTACGCCGCAGGGGCGATCGGCATTGCCTGGAGCGTAAATCTTTTCAATTTCATGGACGGCATCGACGGAATTGCCACCGCCGAGGCGGTGTTCGTCGCGCTCGCCGGTGGCGCAGTGACGCTCATCGTAGGCGGGGCGGCGGAGGTCTGTTACGCGGCATTTGCGTTCGGAGCGAGCTGTTGCGGATTTCTGCCTTGGAATTGGGCGCGCGCGAAGATATTCATGGGTGATGTCGGAAGCGGATACCTGGGGTACGTCATTGCCGTATTGGGAATAGCGGCCGCAAGAGAATGGGAAGTCGGTTTGATCGTGTGGGCCATGCTGACTTTGATCTTCCTTGCCGATACAGCCGTGACGCTCGTCCGTAGAGCTTTCAGGGGCGAGCGAGTGTACACGGCTCATCGCCAGCATGCGTACCAATGGACAGCGCGGCGATGGCGCAGCCATGGCATCACGACGGGCGTGGTGACCGTCGTGAATGTCGCATGGTTGCTTCCGTGCGCGCTGCTTGCGGCAGCTCATGCTCGTGAGGCAGTCTGGTTTGCACTGCTCGCGGGCGGCCCGATCCTCGTGCTCACCATCGCGATCGGCGCAGGTCGCCCTGAGCAGCTGGCTCCGCCGATTCACGCGGGACGCTGAGTAAGTCCATCAATGGGGGACTGCGATCACCTGACTGCCGTATACGGCCACCACATTCGATCCCGCCACTGCGCCGATTCCGGCCGATTGGGAGCCCGTCCAGGTGGCAATTCCACTCGTCGTGGAATAGATCGCGTTGGCGCCTGAGTCGTAAATGGAGCTCGTGCTCACGACCTGCAGCGCCTGCATTTCGACCGGCAATGATAGGTCGGCGATCTTGGTGCCCGTAGTGTCATAAACCGTGCTGTTGAGATACGTTCCGCGCGTGGCGGCGGGCGGGCTGTAGTTGTTTACCAGCACATGCGACTCATCGAGCCACCCCACAACCCAACCCTCTACCGCCGAAACCAGGGAGCCATTATGGTAGAGATTCGTCGTGGGGTACTGGTTTATGCCTATCGTGGTAGGAAGGGCTGACGAAACGGCAACCCACGTTCCATCGGGCGAAAGGCGAATCGGTAGTCTTTCGCATGTGTAGGCACTGGCGGGATTGCCGGCACTGACGGAATCGGACCACAGCATGGCTCCGCCGCTCGCAGCGGTCACCTCCCGCACGCACGTAAGGTTCGCTGTGTCGTAGATCACCTGGCCGACGGCTGTGCCTGATCCGGACAGCGTGAAATCTTCCACGGCATGCGGCCAAGTGAACGTCTGCGCGCCTGACGGGATTGAGTAGACGTTCAGCGACACCGTCGGTGCGTACTGAGCGTCCTGCAGATCCCCGGCTGCGGCGAGCACACTGCCATCGGATGACAGCGCGAGCTCGGTCGCTTGGAATCCGATGGTTCCCTCCTGCGCGAGGGTGCCGGCATCGAAGTAAAGCACCCGTCCGGAGCCCGTGGCGATCGCCAAGGTCTGGCTGCTCCCAGCTATGCTCCATGCGCGACCGTAGCCGAAGTAGCGCGGCGCCCCACCGAGGCTGGCTCCGTCGAGAATTGCGCCGGAGTTGGTCCCAACGACCCACTGCGAAGGAGATGCCGCGGCGTAAGTGACGAGGTAGGCGACCGGTGTCGTGAAGTTGGTGACGGCCGGGCTCGAGCCCGACAAATCGATCAACTCGCCGGCCCCGGTTCCATAATCGAGAAGACCGATGCTTCGACCCGAAGGAACGATCGAGGTGAGTACCGCGATGGGGTACGTCGCCGTAGGCGTGCTGCTTGCGCCCACTTTGAACACGTTCAACTGGCTCCGGCCGTCTGGCGCAACGTTCCAGAACCATTTCCCTTCTCCCGCGAGATTCTGAGTGCTGGTCACTGCGGCGATGTCCTGCTGCACGGCGGCGCTCGAATAAACCCGGACGGTGTCCCCCGTGGTGGTCAGGAATCGCTGCCCGTCGAGAAACCATGAGTTGAATTGACCCTGGAAGGTCGGGCTTGCCGTGGATGCTCCGGAGGGAAGAGTCACTGTCTCGATGACATCCGCGCCCGCCGGTCCTTGGGCAACCTGAACCTGACCGGGAGCTGCGAATACAGAGGCATTAGAGTAGTCCCCGGGGCGCGACGCGATGATCGCGCCGCCCGGCGACCACATGATCAAACCGGTGGTGGCGCCTCCGCAGATGTAACTGCCATCCGTGGCGACGGCCCACCACGTGACGGGTGTTGTGATCACCGTGGAGAGAGACCCATCGGCGGAGGAGTAGACCTCGAGTCCTGCAGAGGTCTCCACAGCAAGGGTAGCGCCCTCGATATCGGCGAAAGGTCCCTCTTGCGGAGTCCAAGGTCCTTGGCGGGTGCATCCGGAGGGTCTGCATGAGGCGAACCCGCTCGCGACCTCCTTGCCGGTTGCGTAGTCCCACAAATTCCAGTGATACGCGCCATCGAAGCTCATGACCCTGGTGCTCGTCATCCGTAGCAGTTGGACGTCCTGCTGGTGGCCGAGATCTAGCAGCAGGGTTCCCGCGACGATGGTCAGATCGAAGGTCGAGCTTCCACCGGAGTTCTTGGCAGTGATGGTGTAGGCCGCGGGCGCGGCTGCTGCCGTCGGCGTACCGCTGATGCCGCCGGTGGTCGGGCTGAGCGTCAGTCCCGACGGTAGGTCTGGGGTTACCGACCAGCTCACCGCGGCGCCCCCCCTGTTGCTCGGCTCCAGCGTGGGAATCCGAGAGCCCGCTGCAAGTGTGACGCTTGGCTCGGGGTATGAGATCGCCGGCGCCACGGCATCCACGACGATAGAGAGGGTCGTCGAGGTGCTCCCGCCCTGATACTCCGCACTCACCGTGTAGGTGCCCGCAGTAGTAACTGCCGTCGGCGTCCCGCTGATCACTCCTGACGTCGAATTGAGCGAAAGACCCGGGGGCAGGGAAGGAGTAACGGACCAACTGGTGACGGTCGCCGCGCCGCCGATCAGCGGCGTAAGGCTCACGATTGTGCCTACCGTCAACGTCGTGGACCCCGCGTAACTCACAGTGTCTTGTTTCGGGGCCGGCACTCCGCTCGTACTGCCGGAGCCCCCACCGCATGCGCTCAGCAGGAAGGCGGCCGGCAGTATGAAGATGTTCGCAACACCCTTCACGGTATCGGCTCCTTCGCTGGTGAAAGATCTTGAGCCTGACTGGTACTATACGCCGGAATCCGTTGTGGCTCACCGCATTTGGGCGAGACGAACGCAAGCGAACTCCGGCGGTTGGCGCCGCCGGAACTCGCATATCAACTGACCATAGCCTGTCTGGTTATGAGAATCCGGCTAGGGTCCGCCCGCTGCCGTTCCCGTGGCGGCGGTGTATTGGATCGTGCCCGGCACGTACTGGGATCCGGTAGTGGCGAGCGGGGGCGACTCTGATGTGCTAAGGTGGTCGAGTATCTCGACGTCGATTGGATAGCTGTTGGCGTTCAATTTTCCCAGATAGATGGCGATGCCGCCCCCTTGGTTCGCCTGTGTGAACGGCTGCAGGATTTCAATGTTGTCAAGGAATTGAGTCGGCTGGTCCGGCTCCAGATCGATGCCGAATCCCGGTGCCGCGCCTTGCGTGTACTGGAACTGGCAGTTGACGACATACACGTTGCGTGCGGAAACGATACTCAAGCCTTGGCGCCTGTTGTTTGATGCCAGGCAGTCATCGAGGACGATGTTCTGCGATGGTTGCCCTTGGTACTCGCCTATGTAGAAGCCATCGCCGGCATTGTCACTCGACTCTAGGCCGTCAATCACCACGTTGTTGGCGCCGATGATGAGCATGCCGTACCGTTGCTCGTTAGGTGGATAGGCGCTTCGGTCTCCGGTAATCTTGGCGCCATAGCCACTGATGTAGACGTTGGCGGTATCGATGGTAATAAGTGCCGCGCCGCTGGTGTCCGCGTTCCTGAAGATGACTCCGGAGTCGAGCAGCAGCGCTGTGTTTGACGGAATGCTGAATTGTCCCGTCAGGTAATCCCCCGCGGGGATATGGATCGTACGGTTGCCGTTGCCGAGCAGTGTTTGCAGTGCGACGGAATTGTCCGTCTTGCCGTCGCCGACTAGGCCGCCGCCTGATGACGCGTCTATATATTGCGCGGTGGCGAAGTTCGGCCCGGTGGTCGATTCGCTGACGAAGGCATTGATGGAAGAGATTTCGTGCTGCGCGGTGTTTCCATCCGGGGTGGTTACTTGCGGAAGTGGTGGATCGCTCCCGCCGTTGCAGCCGGCTAGTTGGCTGCAGAGCAGTAAAATGGCGACGGCAAAGCTGGAAGCGGGCGCGAGATGGTGATCCACGTAGCACGATGCGTTGGAGCTGGCGCTCATACGCACGCATTCTTCGTACCTGCCGTGGCGTCATCGGCTGAGAGCCAACGACGAAGTAGTAGTTTTGCGTGATGAGGTTTGTCGTCGGGCGTGCGGAAGTGGCAGTAGTTTGGTAAGGGGATTTTGTGATGATGCACATGGAAACGGAGGCGCGCGAAGCGCACTGTGGCAACGTTTGCAAGCTGGGCAGGATCCTCGTGTGTAAGTTCGCGGCGGTGATGGTCGGAAAATGATCTTCTGCCGAATGTGCGGTTCGTCCCAACTTGCCGTGATCGTCAGTTGACAGAATGTCAATGCTTTAGTACAAGGGCGGCTTAATAAGGCTGCGCTCAAGTCAGCGCAGCTAGGGCGGGCGGGTCTAATGAGGGTGTACGGGACGAGCCTCACCACCGTAGAAGCGGTGCGGGGGCGCTATTTCCAGGGCAGCCGTCGCATGGCGCGCAATGGTAGCCAGAGCTGGCTGCGGCTCTTCCAGAAAGAATTGTGATGTCCAGGCCAATGGAGGGTCTGGCGATGAGCCCGGTCGGGGATCGGTCGATCTTCGACCCTGCGACGGCTGCATCGCCGCCGGCAGCGAACGGGACATGCGAATCCATTCACACTCGCCTCGCCAGGCTTGCCATAGGGCTTCCTCGTCCAACCAAGCGGCTGCTAATGATCGCGGCCGACGCCTCGGTGCTTCCGTTGGCTCTCTGGATGGCGATGGCCCTGCGCACCGGCGAGCTGTTCGCACCGTCGCCATACGTCACTGTCCTCCTCGGTACGGCTCTTTTCGGCGTCATGCTGCTCTCGCTGACGGGCCTCTACCGCACCGTGACGCGCTTCATCGGGGTTCGGGTCGTCGGCCGGATCGCCTTCGCAGTGACGTTGGGCACGTTCCTGCTCGCCTTTATGGACAGCTCCGCTTCGAGCTGGCATATCCGGTACTCGTCCCTCGCCGTATTCTGGGCTTTCGCGGTGCTTTTCGTCGCCGGCAGCCGCGCCACGGTTCAATATCTCTGCCTTTCTGCCTTGAATGGCGGCGGGCGTAAGCGGATCGCGATCTACGGAGCGGGAGAAGCCGGCGCGCGCCTATCACGGTTTCTGATTGGAGGCCCGGACTTCGACGTGGTGGCCTTCGTCGACGATAGGTCGGTGCTTCACGGTCGGCAGATCAATGGCATCAAAGTTTACCCGCCGGTGGATCTGCCCACCCTGGTAATCACCCGCAAGATCGATCGGGTCCTGATCGCCATGCCCTCCGTGTCCCACAGACGCCGGCGCGAAGTGCTGGAGGACCTCGAGCCGCTCGGGGTTCACGTGCAGTCACTGCCCGATCTGGCCGACATCATCTCCGGCACCGCGCGCATCGACGAGCTGCGCGATGTCGACGCCGCCGATCTGCTGGGGCGCGATCCCGTGCCCCCCGATCCAGAGCTCTTCGAGCACTGCATCCGCGGCAAGAGTGTTCTCGTCACGGGCGCCGGCGGCTCGATCGGCTCGGAACTGTGCCGCCAGATCGTCCGTATCGGACCTCACCGCTTGGTGCTCTGTGAGCGATCGGAGCTCGCTCTTTACACGGTCGAACGTGAGCTGCGCGAGGTTCTCGACAAGGAACAGATCGCTATGGAGCTCGTGCCGCTGCTCGCCAATGCCGGGAATCGCGGTCGCATGGCGGCGATTCTTTCCGCCTACTCAGTACAGACCGTCTACCACGCCGCCGCCTACAAGCACGTTCCGATCGTTGAGCACAATGTGCTCTCGGGCATGCATAACAATGTCATCAGCACCTGGAATGCGGCGCATGCCGCCATGGAGGCGGGGGTAGAGACATTCGTGCTGGTGTCCACGGACAAGGCGGTCAATCCCACCAATGTGATGGGGGCCTCCAAGCGACTCGCCGAGCTGGTGCTCCAGGGGATGCAGGAGCGCTCCCCCAAAACGCGCTTCTGCATGGTGCGCTTCGGCAACGTGCTCGGTTCTTCCGGCTCGGTGGTCCCGCTCTTCCGCGAGCAGATCCGGCGCGGAGGACCAGTTACCGTCACACACCCACAGGTTGTACGGTACTTCATGACCATTCCCGAGGCAGCGCAGCTCGTCATCCAGGCAGGGTCCATGGCTACCGGCGGCGATGTCTTCGTTCTGGACATGGGCCAACCCGTTCGCATCGACGATCTGGCCAGACGAATGGTGGGCCTCATGGGCCTGACGGTTCGCGACTCCGATCACCCCGACGGGGACATCGAGATCCAGTACACGGGTTTGCGCAGTGCCGAAAAGCTCTTCGAGGAGCTGCTCATCGGCAATAACGTGGGCGGAACACAGCACGCCATGATCATGCGGGCCATGGAGAAGCGGCTGCCGTGGAGCCAGATGCGCGAGATTCTCGAGAGTCTCTCCGCCGCGATCGAGAGCTTAGACTGTGGGCGAGCCGTGGCACTGCTGCGCGAGGCCGTCCCGGAGTATCAGCCTACCGAGTCGCTGTGCGACCACGTGTGGACCAGCCAGGCAGGAGCGGCGGCGGCCAAGGATTCCAAGGTGACGAGCCTGCGTTCGCACCGTGCTCATCTCGAGGCCGTCCCGTCCGCCGGGCGACCGAGACCGCGACCGATCGAAGGCTTGGCCCCGCTGCCGCCGTAGAGTCGCCCGGCCCGTTGCCCCGTCCGTGCGACGGGAGCCGATTGCCCCTACAATCCGCCCCTTCAAGTGAACCGATGGGGATGGTGTGGGCGCTAAAGCGGGGCTGCTCCTTTCGGGGCTCGACGAGCACAGGGAGGTCTTCGGGCGTCTTTCCGCGCTTTCCACCCTGATCGAAGCGGCCGCAGGCCTCATGCAGGCGACGCTGTCCGGCGGGGGTAAGCTGATGCTGTGCGGCAATGGCGGCTCGGCGGCCGACAGCCAGCACATCGCCGCGGAGCTCGCGGGGCGCTT
>Ga0134128_10002263_pt1 | contig 23973 bp, 25 predicted proteins | sample KB31754_FD_96462 | JGI IMG/M metagenome (GOLD analysis project Ga0134128, IMG submission 96462) | Terrestrial soil microbial communities with excess Nitrogen fertilizer from Kellogg Biological Station, Michigan, USA - KB3-175-4 | ecosystem: Environmental > Terrestrial > Soil > Unclassified ... | reverse complement strand
TGGGTCGGCGGATCGATCAACCCGATACGGCGATGCCCCAGTTTCGCCAGATGCGCCGTTGCCGTCGCGGCCGCATCGTCGTTGTCGATATCAAGGTAGGCATGAAGGTCGGCCATGGCGGTTCGCCCGAAGGCAACAAAGGGCACGCCGCTGTCGATGAGATAACGCACGCGCGCATCGTCAGGCCGCGTATGGTCGATAATGATGCCATCGGCTCGCATTGCCTCGACGGCGTCGCGGAGCGCCGTGAGCTGCTCCTCCTCGCTTACGACCGGTTGGATCAGCAGTTTGAGGTCCGTCCCTTCGACGCTGCTGATCAGCCCCTGCATCAGGTGCATGGCGGCGGGGTCGCCGAACTCCTGCATCGGCTGCAGCGAGAGGATCGCGCAGAGAGTATTCGTGCGCCCCGTCCGCAGGTTCACACCTCTGTAGTCGCGGCGATAACCCATCTGATGCGCTGCCTCGCGGATGCGCTGCATCGTCTCCGGGTGAACGATCGACTCGCCGCGCAACGCGCGAGACACCGTCGAGGGCGACACCGAAAGTGACTCCGCGATCGACGTTATTGTCGCCGCGGTCCTTTGCGGGGCTTTCGGCTGCAATTTGGATGTTGCCTCCATCCTCGTAGCAAAGGCGTCAACGGCACCCCATGTCAATCGCCTGCAGCGGACATCACAACCAGGCTGACCGGGGACAAGGCCGAGGATGGCCATGTCGCGGTCCTTCGGCGGCAGGTCATTGACTACCCTTGCCGTCGACCTCGATTTCGCCCCCGGGAGATGCCATCGAGTCCGGCGACCATGCGCAGCAGCGTCGACTTTCCGCAGCCCGACGGCCCGACCAGCACGCCTCCCCAAGGGTCAAGAGGCAGGCCTCGAGATGCGCGCGGTCGGCGAAGAAATAACGGCCATCGGCGATATTGGGACAGCTCAGATTGAACATCAGATATGAGGCGAGATTTTTGAACTTTCGCCCAACCTCGACATATTCGGCGATGATCGCATCGGCGATCTCGCGCGGTTGCGACTGCCGCTTCAGCGGCACCTCGCGGGCCACCAGTTCGTCCTGCACTTTTCGGCCGCCCATTCGGTCAATGGCCGGTTGATTGAATGATGTATCGACCCAGCCCGGACAGATGGTGTTGACCCGGATGTTCTCAGCCCCAAGCTCGCGCGCCAGCGCATTGCCGAACAGCACCGAGGCGCCCTTGCTGGCGCTGTAGCCGACGAGCCCCGGCGCGCCGCGCACGCCCGCCGCCGAAGCCATGTTGACGATGGAACCCTTCCGGCTTTGCGCATGTGCGGAATGGCATATTTCGCCCCGAGGAACTGCGCCCGCGCATTTACCGAAAACATCAGATCCCATTTCTCGACCGTGAAATCGGTGAGGTCGCCAGCGATCTGCACGGCGGCGTTCCGGCAGAGCACGTCGAGTCCGTCAAGCCAGGTCGCGCCGGGCTCGACCTGACCGGAAAGAACGAGAACTCCGGCCTCCCCCTCAGTTCGGCCGGGACGCACGCAGCCAAATCCATGCCAAGGGGAGGATCGGCGCCCTCTAGCGCCAGTCCTCGAACCGCCGCTACCGTGGTCCAACAGCCTCGCCGCAAGTGATCGCGACATTGGGCGCAGCGCCGCGGTGCGACGACAGGAACGCCGGGTAGCCAGCGATCCGCACCGGCGCGAACCGATTTCCGCCGGCGAGGGGACACCTTGCCTCGGCCCGCTGAGTTCTCAGGGCGAATTGCGCAGATAGGCCGCAACGGCCTTTCAATCGTCATCCGTCCAGTGCGAGGTCTCGTCGCGAATGACCGGGCCCATCTCGTTGCCGACTTTGCCGGCGTTCGGTGTGACACCGGTCTTCAATGTCTGCGCAAGACCGTCGACCGTATAGCCATTCTGCAGCAAGGCCGGGGCGGTGAGCGGGGGCGCCTTGCCGCCGGTGCCGCCGGCGGACTTGCCGAAAAAATGCTTGCCGGCGACGACCATAGGCGCCGTAGAGCCCATGCGGGGCGAACATGATGAGGGCCGAGAGGATATCTTACCCACCCAGCCTCCCCAGCGGCTTCCGTCGCATTTGAACTCTACCGCGCGCTCCTCAGCGCCAGCGCTCGCTGTGCCCGATACGAGAACAGCACCAACGCGAGGATCGTGACGATAAACGGAATCATGTGGATGATCTCGGGTGGCACCCAGGCGAAGAGGCCGGGCAGCACGACCGTCAGGCCGTCGAAGGCGCCGAACAGCAGCGCGGCGAGCAGCGCGCCGACCGGATGCCGCGCACCGAGCAGCACGGCGCCGAGGGCGATGAAGCCCCTGCCTGCCGTCATGTCACGCGTAAAACCGATATAGTTGAACATGGCGAGTTGCGCGCCGGCGAGACCGGCAAGGCCACCGGAGACGAGCAGGCTCCAAACCTTTACCGCCGTTACCGGAATGCCGGCCGCTTCCGGCGCGGCCGGATATTCGCCGACGCCGCGCAGCCAGAGGCCCCAGGGCGTCCGGTAGAGGAAATACCAGATGCCATAGACCAGCAGCGCCGCGACCCAGCTTAACAGCGAGTGACCGGAAAAGATCGCCGTCAGGATCGGGCCGATGCCGGGAATGGCCGAAAGGAACGACAGGTCGACGGCGGGAATGGCTTTCGACGGCAGGTTGATGGACGTGCCTTTGTCGCCCCCCGTTGCCAGCGCCAGCGCGAACACCGTACCACCCGAGGCCAGGATGTTGATGGCGAAGCCGACGAGGATGATGTCGGCCTTCATCCTGAGCGCGAAGAACGCCATCACGAGGCCAAGGATGCCGCCGGCGACGATGGCCGCGAGCACTGCCACGTACCAAGGCGCCACCACCGAGACGAGAACCGCGGTCAGGCAACCGATCAGCATCTGGCCTTCGAGCGCGACGTTGAGAGCGCCCGATAGGTCTGCGATGAGGCCGCCAAGCGTCGCCAGCAGCAACGGCGTCGAGGTGCGGATGACGGTGGCAAGGAAGGCGGCGGAGAAGATCGTGAGGAGAAGCTCCGTCATTTCGGCGAGCCTCCTGCGACCGGTGCAGCGGACGGTACGGTGGTGTTGCCGCGCAGCAGTTTCAGCAGCCATGCCTTGCCGGGCAGGCTGAAGGTCGACGAGACCAGCAGGATGATGATCGCCGTGACGACGCCGATCACCTCGGCGGGCACGTCGGTGCGGATATTCATCAGCTGCGCACCCTGCCGGAGATAACCATAGGCCAGCGCGACAAAGGGCACGGCCGCTGGACGGCTGCGGGCGACGATGGCGACCAGAATGCCCTCAAAAGCAAGGTTGCCCTCGAACAGCACGGTCAGCTTGCCGTAGGACTGGCCCTGCACGAACATCGAGCCGAGGAGGCCGCCGAGCGCGCCGGCCGCCGTCATCGCCGAGACCGTGATGAAGCTCGATTTGATGCCGGCATATTCGGCGAAGCGGGCATTGTGGCCGACGAGCCGCAGCTTCAGGCCCCAGCTCGTACGATAGAGCGCGAACCACACACAGAACACGGCGACGAGGGCAAAAATCGTCCCGAGGTCGATGCGGGTATTTTTGACCAGCGCCGGGAATACGGAGGTGGCGGGAAACGCGTCGGTCGTCAGGAGGCCGCTGCCTGGCGGCACCAGAGAGACGCGCACGAGGTAGTTGCAGAGATCGATCGCGATGTAGTTGAGCATCAGCGAGGAGACGATTTCGTTGGCGCCGAGCTTGGCCTTGGCGAGGCCGGGGATGAAGCCGTAGACGCCGCCGGCGATCATTGCACAGATGATGCCGAGCGGCAGGCCGACCCACGTCGCGCCGATCGGCGACAGCGCAACATAGCTCGCCGCAAGTGCGCCGACATAGACTTGGCCCTGCACACCCATCGAGAACTGCCGCGCCTGGAACACCAGCGAGAAGGCGAGGCCGGTGACGGTGAGTTTTGCTGCGTCGTCGATCCAGAGGCCGATTGTGCGGATTTTGGCGGCGGGCGCGGTGAGCAGCGTGCCGAAGGCGTCCAGCGGCTCCTTGGACGTCAGCAGCACCACGACGAAGGTGACGACCAGCGCAATGACCGCTGCCAGGACGGCGCGGCCGATTTCGCGCCGCGCGACTGTCCAGCGGCTTTGCGGCTTGAGGCTCGTGCCGGCCAAACTCATGCCAGGCCTGCCTGCATTTCGTCCGGTCCCTGTTCGGCAAGGCCGAGCATGTAGGTGCCAAGCGTCTCGGGCGTCAGGCCCTCCCGATTGAGGAAGGCAGCCACGATTTTCCCACGGTAAAACACCAGCAGCCGGTCGGAAAGCGCCAGCAGTTCGGAGAGATCGGCCGAGCTCAGTAACACCGCCGCGCCGTTATCGCGCGCGCCGGCGATGGTCTTCCAGATGAACTGGGTGGCGTTGAGATCGACGCCACGGGTCGGCTGCGACACCAGCAGCAGCTTTGGCTGTTCGGCAAGTTCACGGGCGACCACCACTTTCTGCATATTGCCGCCGGAGAGAGTCCCGACGGCCGCGCCAGGGCCGGACGCACGGATGTCGAACTGGCCGATGAGTTTTTGCGCATTGGCGCGAATCGCCCTGAGGTCGAGCAGGCCGCGGCGGACGAAGCGGTTATCGCTGAGGCGCGTTGCCACAAGATTTTCGGCGACGCTGGCGCCGATCGCCAGCCCCTCGGCAAGGCGATCCTCAGGAATGCCGGCGATCCCCCGCGCCCGACGCTCCAGTACCGACAGCGGCGCGATGTTTTCGTTGGCGACGACAATCTCGCCATCCGCGACAGATCGGAGGCCGGCGATGGCTTCGAGCACCTCCGCCTGGCCGTTACCCTCGACGCCGACGAGCCCGACGATCTCGCCGGGGCGCACGGACAGGTTCAAGTCTTTGATGACGTCGTTGCCGCGGGCGTTGACGATGTGCAGCGCCGATACCTCGCAAACGGGCCGCTCTTTCGCGGTCGGGGCGCGGTCGACCCTGAGCGTCACTTCGCGGCCGACCATCATGGTGGCGAGCGAATGCTCGGTGACCTCGCTGGCCTTGACGCGCCCGACCGTCTTGCCCTGCCGCATCACGGTGATGGTGTCGGAGATTGCCAGCACTTCGGGCAGCTTGTGGGCAATGAAGATCACCGTCCGTCCCTGCGCCACCAGCGAGCGGATGGCGACGAACAGCTCTTCCACTTCCTGCGGCGCCAGCACGGCGGTGGGCTCGTCGAGGATGAGGATGCGGGCGTTGCGATAGAGCGCCTTCAGAATCTCGACGCGCTGCTGCTGGCCGACCGGCAGGTTGCGCACCGCCGGCAGCGGATCGACCTTCAGCCGGAAGCGCTCGGAGAGTTCGCGCACTTCCTCGATGGCATTAGCGCGATCGAAGCGGATGCTTTTGTGCGGTTCGGAGCCGAGCACGACGTTCTCGTAGACAGAGAAGGACGGCACCAGCGAGAAATGCTGGAACACCATGCCGATGCCCGCGTCGATGGCATCCCTAGGGCCGGCGAAATGCACGGGCTTGCCGTCGAGCAGCAACGTGCCGGCATCGGGGCGTTCAGCGCCAAACAGAACCTTCATCAGCGTCGATTTGCCGGCGCCATTCTCGCCAACCACGGCATGGACCTCGCCGGCCGCGACGGCGAGGTCGACGCCATTATTGGCGACGACGCCGCCGGGATAGACCTTGCCGATGCCGATGGCTTCAATCAGGGGCATATGGTTGTCCTAGTTGGCAGTCTGAGCTTGCGGCCCACCCCCGCCCCCGACCCCTCCCTTCAAGGGGGAGGGGAGCCTGGCTCGGCTGCGCTGTTGGACCGCTACTTCATCACCGTATCGACCGTGATTTCGCCGGACTGAATCTTTTTCTCCAGGCCGTCGATCTCGGTCTGCACATCGGCGGGCACAAGCTTCTTGTAATACTCGTTTTCGGAGATGCCGACGGCGCCTTCCTTGAGGCCAAGCAGTTCCGCACCACCATATTTCTGGGTGCCGTCGATCGTCGCCTTGAGGGCGAGATAGAGCGAGTCGCCGACCTTTTTTTCAACCGAGGTGAAAATCACGGCGGCCTGTGCGGGATCGGTGCTCTTGAAGATTTCAGCCTGATCACTGTCGACACCGACCGCGAGCTTCTTGGCATCGCGCACCGCCTGCAGTGCGCCGATGCCGGTGCCGCCCGCAATCGGGAAGATCACGTCGGCGTTCTGGCCGAGTTGGGCCAGCGCCATTTCCTTGCCCTTGGCGGGATCGGAGAAGGTGCCGGCGACCTGATTCAAAATCTGGATCTTCGGATTGGCCGCCTTGGCGCCCTGATCGAACCCGACCTTGAAATCGGTAACCGTGGGGAAATCCATACCCAGGATGGTGCCCAAAATGCCGGTCTTCGAAATCTTCGCCGCAGCATAGCCGGCGAGATAGCCGGCCGACGAGGTCTGGTACTGGATGGCGAGCACGTTGGGCAGCGGCGTCTTCTTGAAATCCGGCGCGTCGTCGAAAATGATGAACTTCTCATCCGGATATTGCGGCGCAAGGGCGACCACGAAGGCCGTCATGTCGAAGGTGCCACAAATGATCACATCGTAGCCGCCGTCTGCCGCGTCAGCCAGCGCCGGTTGCCACTTCGAGCGGTCATAACCGGCCTCGATGATTTTTACCGTCACCGGCAGGTCGGCTTCGGCCCGCTTCATGCCGGCCGCGGCGCTGTCGAAGAAACTCTTGTCGCCGAGCGTGCCGTGGAGCACCAGCGCGACCTTGAGCGGCTTATCTTTGGTATATGCTTCGGCGGCCATCGCAGGCAGGCCGAGCAACGCGGCAGCACCCACGCCGGCCATGAGGCCGAGGATACCACGGCGCGAGAGTTTTAGGACGGACATGAGCACTCCTGTTGGTTCTTGTTCTTGGGTGGTGACGATGAGCAGTCAGGCGACTTTCCGCGCTTGTTCGACGCGAGTCCAGAAGGCGGCGTAGGTCTTAGAGTAGGAGCGCCGGATGTCGGCAAAATCCTGCAGCACGAGTTGGCGGTCGCGTACGATGGGGGCGCCATCGACCCAGACATGGCGGACGTCGCGGCCCGAGCCCGAATAGATCAGCAGCGTTTCGGGATCTGGCGTTTCGGAATAGCCGGGCCCGGAAATATCGAGGGCGATGATGTCGGCGGCCTTGCCAATTTCGAGGCTGCCGGTATCGTGATCGAGGCCGAGTGCGCGGGCGCCGTCGATGGTCGCCATGCGCAGCAGGTCGCGGCTCGAAATCGGCTGTGCCCTACCCTCGCGGTGCGAGGCCACAAGCCCGGCAACGCGCATCTCGGCGACCATATCGTAGGCGTTATTGGCAGCGACGTTGTCGGTGCCGAGTGCCACGACTACGCCCTTGTCACGCAGCTTCACGGCAGGGCAAATGCCTTCACGGCCGGAGCGCAGCCCGGCGGTTGCGCAATAAGCGACTGACGCCGCGGGCGAGGCGGCAAAAATCTCAATGTCGGCATCGGAGAGATCGAGGCAGTGGGCGGCGTGGACTCGACCCATAAAGAAACCGTCGCGCTGCAAGGCCTGGGTGGCCGTCAGGCCGTAGCGCCTGAGCGTTTCCTCATTGTCCTCGGGGCCGACCGCCATGTGTAGATGCACGCCGACGCCGTATTTTTGCGCGAGCGCCACTTCGGCGCGGAGCAACTCTTCGGAATTATCGACGTATGGCGCGTGCGGGCCGAACCACGGAACAATCCGCCCGCCGCCCAGCCGTTGTCGTTCGATGAAGGCACCGGCCTTGGCCAGTTCATCGGCGCCGCGCGCCTCGTCGCCAAGCTGCACAATGCCGTAGGCAACGACGGCGCGGAGGCCGCTCTCGGCGGCCGCGGCGGCGATCTCATCAGCGAAGAAATACTGATCGCAAAAGGTGGTGGTCCCGGAGAGCGCCATCTCGGCACACGAGAGCGCCACTGCTGGACCGATATCGCCCGCTTCGAGCGATAGCTCAGGCTCGCGGATGGAGTTGTACCACCCCTCCATGGTGAGGAGGCTCTGGCCTTCCGAGCGACCGCGGAACAGCACCATCGCCGCATGCGTATGTGCGTTGATGAGGCCCGGCAGGATGAAATGGCCTGTGAGGTCGTGGTGCTCGTCGTAGCGCGAAGGATCGGGTCGGATGTGCACCGGGCCGACCCCGGCTATGCGCCCATTCTCGACGGCGACCCAGCCACCATCGAAGACGTGGTTCTCGGCATCGACGGTGAGCACTGTCGCACCTGAAAGCAGCACCGAAGCCAATTGCGCTATCGACCCCCGCAGCGTCTGGTAAATCGGTTTACAGGACGATCTAACGACACTAGGATCGCGATTGTCAAATGCTATTGCTAACGGATCGAGGCCCTGCGCATCGTTTTTCGCCAACGTTGTTGCTGCCAAGTCTTCATCATAATTTCAAAAGAAGACCGGGGTTGCTGACGATGCTTCGACCACCCGCCGGAGTCCCGGCGACAACGGTAAAGGGCGGGTTCGCCATCGCATGGCAGCAATCCAAAACTGCGCAGATTTTCTGCTACTAAACCGCTTTACTAAACCGCTGCTCGCATCTATCCGAAGGCCCCGGAGAGGCAAATGGCAAATATCCATGACGTAGCGCACAGTGCCGGCGTTTCGCCGACAACCGTGTCGCGCTACCTCAATAACCGGATCGAATTGCCGCCGCCGACGGCGGCGCGGATCGATGCAGCAATCTCCGAGCTGGACTATCGGCCGAACCTGCTCGCCAAGCGCCTTTCTACCGGCAAAAGCGAGGCCATCGGCCTCGTCACGCCCGAAATCGGCAACCCGTTCTTCGCCGAGCTCGCGGCGGCGGTCGAGGACGAGGCGGAGAAGTATGGCTTCGCGGTCTCCATGTCCTCGACGCGCGGCGATCCGGTGCGCGAAATGGCAAGCCTGAGGCGGCTCAACGACCGTCACGTCGATGGCCTGATTTTGATGACCAACCGGCCCGACGACGGCACGTTGGCCCGGCTGATCGGCGGCGCCCATAACGTAGTGCTGGTCGACGAAGACGTCCCGGACGCGGAAGTGCCGCGCATCTTCGTCGAGAACGAAGCGGGCGCCCGGGCCGCGACGACGCATCTCATCTCGCGGGGCCACCGCAACATCGCGATGATCGGCGGTCCGAACGGCCTGTTCAGTGTGATGGAGCGGCGCGCCGGGTTCGAGCGCGCCATGCGCGAAGCCGGACTGACGGTTCGGCCTGATCATCTGCTGCTCGGTGCCTACACCAGGGAATTCGGCCGCGCCGCAGCATCGACGCTGATGGGCAGTCCGGAGCCGCCAACCGCGATCTTTGCCGCAAGCGATTACATCGCGGTCGGCGTGATGCAGGCACTGCAGCAACTGGGCGTTGCCGTGCCGGGCGACGTGTCGCTCGTTGGCTTCGACGACATGCCGTTTGCCGAACTGATGGCGCCGGGCCTCACCACCATCCGCCAGCCGGTGGCCCAGATGGGGCGGCTCGGCTTTCAGGCACTGCTCGCGCTGATGAACCACGGCCCTGCCCCAACGCTGACGCGGCTGCCGGTCGAACTGATCGAGCGGCGCTCCGTCGCCGCGCCCAAGAAGAAGGACCGCAAGACCGCATGAGCAAGCGCGTGCTGATCGCCGGCGAATCCTGGACGGTGCACTCCATCCACCAGAAGGGCTTTGACAGTTTTACCACTACCGAATACGCCGAGGGCGCGAGCTGGCTCAAGGCCGCGCTCGAAAGCGATGGGTGGGACGTCGCGTTCATGCCCTCGCATATTGCGGCACGGGAATTTCCGGCGACGGCCGAGGCGCTGGCGGCGTTCGACTGTGTGATGCTCTCCGATATCGGCGCCAATACTCTGCTGCTCCACCCCGAAACTTTTACCCAATCGAAGGTGCTGCCGAACCGTCTTCACGCCATCCGCGACTACGTGCTCAACGGCGGGGGCGTCGTGATGATCGGTGGCTATCTGACGTTCCAGGGCATCGAGGCGAAAGCGCAATATGCCGGCAGCGCGGTCGAGGAGGTTTTGCCGGTGACCATCAGCCACGGGGATGACCGGGTGGAAGCACCGCAAGGGGCGAGCCCGGCGCTGGCCGATCCATCGCATCCGATCGTCGTGGGGCTCGACGGCGAGTGGCCGAAGCTGCTCGGCTATAATCGGGTGACGCCGAAGCCCGGTGCAACGCTGGTCGCTAACGTCCGCGACGATCCGCTGATCGTCGCAGGCTTGTTCGGCAAGGGTCGGTCGGTGGCGTTCACCAGCGATTGCGGGCCGCACTGGGCGCCCCCGCCTTTCGTCGAATGGCCCGGCTACGCGACGCTCTGGGCGCAGCTCGCCAACTGGGTTTCCGGCAAATGATCGAAGTGAAGCAGCCGCCCGATCCCTGGCAGTCGATCAAGACGGAGAACGGCTTTGCCGCCGACGAGGTGATTTCGGCGCTGCAGAAGTCACTGCGCCGCGGGCTCGTTGAGAATGCCCTGCTGCTCGGTTGGGAGATGTATCTCACGAGCCGCGAGATGGAGGAAATGTTGTGGTCGCGGCTCGGCGTGATTTCCGTCGAGGATGTCGGCTTCGGCAATCTCAATGCGCCGGTGCTGGTCGAAACGCTCTACCAGATGCATAAGCGCTACACGTACCCCCAGCACGACCGGTTCCTGTTCGCCGCCCACGCCATCCGGGTCATGGGTTCTGGCGACAAGGACCGCACCACCGACGACATGGTCAACTGGGCCAAGCAATCGGTGGCGCTCCGCGAAAAACTGCCGGAAATTCCGGACGTGGCGCTCGACATGCACACGCGGCGCGGCCAGGAGATGGGCCGGGATTATCTGTTCTTCATGCGCGAGGCATCGAAGGTCGTGCCGGAAATCGCAGGCAAGGACCAGAGGTATCACGACTGGATTTTGGCGGCACTTGCGGCCGGGAAGCTCAAGTAGGTAAGCACTTCCCGTTGCTGCCTTGGCAAGCAAGCGCGCCGGGCCAGTTTTTGGAGTGCTGCGAGCCAGTGGCGGCATTGCGCCAGCGATCGCTCACGATGGGGGGCGGAGCGTGAGGAGGTGTCTCGCGGGCTCAATGCCGGCCTGTCGTTCCGCTCTATCGCGTCGCAGATTGGTCGAGCACCATCGCCCGGTAAGTCTGAAGTACGTCGAATGAGGGTTCACCGCGCCCCCTTCCAGCACTAGAGTAAGCCATTGGAGTTTGAGGGGGCGCCGTGATGGCTCAAACAATGGCGGCAGTTTTGTGCGTGGCCGCGATCATGGGCATATCGGCAACTATTGCGCCAGCCTTTGCCGATGACGCCAGTTCAAGTCCTGCGCCGGCCGCCGCGGCCTCCTCGGACGCTACAGCTACCACAAACCCGACCACTCCACGGGCCGACGCCTGGGCGACGAATTGCTCCGCGCCGATGCGGGCGGGCCCGCTCGATTGCAGCGTGGTGCAACGCGTCGTGCTGCAGGGCACGGGTCAACTACTGGCAATGGTGAGCATTCGGCTGCCGAGCGACAGCCGCAATCCCGCGATGTTGGTACAGACGCCGCTCGGCCTCTATCTGCCGGCCGGAGTGTCGTTGAAGATCGACGAGAATGCGGAGATCAGTCTGGTGGTTCAGACCTGCGACGCCGGCGGGTGCTATGCCGGTACAGCCATTTCGACAGCCATGCTCATCCAGATGCGCAGAGGCCACTCGATGACCGTGACCTTTGAGAACATCTCGAAACAGCCCGTTGCCGTTCCGGTCGCCCTTGCCGGATTCGCCGGCGCCTACGACAAAGTGAAGTAGCGTCCATCCTGCACCTGGGCGCTATGGTGGTTCCCTAAAAGGCACAACCATATGTTCACTAGAACGGCGCCGAGAACTTCACGTTGCCGGTATAGCTGCGCGTGGTCTGGCCGATATCGGCGCTCGCCGTAGCCCTCAGGGTCATGTTCGTCGACGAGATCACATCGACCCCCGCCACCAGATCCAGCACGCGGTCCTACTCTGTCCGCGCCGTCCGCTCATGATTCGTAATTAGTGGGCGTTCGCCCCAAAAGCGCGCCCTTAAAATGCAGGGCTCCGACTCGGGTCAACCTCTAGTGGGAGCTTAGTATAGCAAACCAGCGACTGCGCCTTTTCCCTCGGAGACACTGACCAGCGTGATGGCGCCGGAACCTGGGGTCCCGGCGCGAGCTAGCGGATTATTTCGCCAGGTCGGTCTTAATCTTCTCGACATCGTCGGCGCTCATTTCACCGACCGTGGTTACGACGCCGTCCTTGATCTTCCACAGACGGAATGGACCGGTGATATCGCCGTACTGGTCGAAGCTGATCGGCCCGATGACGCCTTCATACTTGATCGGCTTTCCTGCCTTGATCAGGCTCAGGGCTTTGGCGAATTCGTCCTTTCCCGCGTAGATCGGCGTGCCATCGGCGGCAACGACTTCGGGGATTGCAGCTTTGATCGCCGCGGCATCGTCCTTGCCGGCCTTGGCAATGGCAAGGGCCACAACGGCGCCGGCGTCGTAGGCCTGGACGGCGGCAGGTGCGTCCGGCTTGATGCCGCCCGAGGACTTCTCGAAATTATCGTTGAAGTACTTGGTCGACTGCGTCTCGGTTGTACCCGAGGAGGTGCCATAGGCGTCGTTCAGATATTGGGCGCCGACCGCGGAGATAAAGTCGGAAGAGTTCATGCCATCGTTGAGCAGGAACTTGGCCGGGCCACCGCCGGAGATCCAGGCACGGGCAATCGTTGCACCGTCGACCGGGTAGCTGATGAGATAGAGCGCGTCCGGATCGCCGGCCATGGCGGCGGTCGCCTCCGCGCTGTAGCTTGACTGCTTTTCGTTATAGGGCGTGGTCGAGGTGATGGTGCCGCCAAGCTTGGTGTAGGCAGCAGTAAATTCCTTGGCCATGTTGACGCCGAAGTCGTTGTTGACATCGATAATGGCGACCTTCTTAAGCCCTTCGTCCATGGCGTATTTCGCGGCCGCCGTACCCTGCAGCGCATCCGAGGTTATCATGCGGAAGAACACGCCGTTGGTCTTGCCGTCCCGGCCAAGCTGGGTCAGCGTCGGTGACGAAGCGGCGACCGAAACCTGGACCACGCCAGCGGGTGCCGTGACCGACGTCAGCATGGCGATCGAGGGGCCGGACGTGATGGCGCCGATGATCACGGGCACCTTCTTGATGTTGACCAGCTGGGTCGCCTGGTCCACCGCGACGTTGGCCTGGCTTTGGCTGTCGCGGGTGTCGAGCACGACCTTGCAGCCCTCGCCGAACCCGCCGGCGGCGTTGAGGTCGTTGACGGCCATTTCGATGGCTTTGGCGCCGGCCTGGCCGTACGCGCCCGCGGGCCCCGTCAGCTCGAGTACAACGCCGACAGTGACGTCGCAGTCGGCGGCGAGAGCCGGCAGAGCAGCGCCTCCGACGGCCGCCATAGCGGCGGCAGCAAGCAGTAGTTTTTTCATTTCACGTCCCCTGGTTGTCGCAGCTGCGGTGCAGCGTGGCGATCGTTTGAATGATGACGCAATATCCGGCTGGCGCCGGTGGTCACGCGGCTCCCTTGTTGAGATTGTATTTCATCACCGCGCCGTGCCGGTTGCCGCGCTCGAGCGAATAGACGTCGCCGTCAAGTTCACGGGCCTCGGCCAGAATCGCGCCGATGCGCTCGAAATCGTCCGCATCCAAGGTGAGCCGGCCGATGGCCAGATTGGCGGCGAGATGATCGCGCGTTCGCGCCCCGACGATGACCGCCGCAACACCCGGCCGAGCCAGTACCGCGGCGCTCGCCACCGTCGCGATGTCGACACTGTGCTTGTTGGCGATGCTGCGGAGGACCTGCAGCAGGCGCTGAAACAGGTCCCAGCCCCCAAAATCATCGATGATCAGCTTGTATTTGGTCAGCGAGCGGTTTTCGAGCGACGGGCCGGGCTCTACCGCTCCGAGCCACGCGTCACCAAGAAAGCCGCCGGCGACCGTGCCGTAGCAGAGGAGTGTGACGTTGTGCTCCGCCGCCGCCGCGACCATGCGCTTCGCCGGCCGCGCATCGAGCAGAGAATATTGCAACTGCAGGGAGGTGATCGGGATGCCGTCGCCGATGAAAGCCAGCAAGTGGTCGGTGTCGAAATTGGTGAGGCTGACCTTGTTGATTTTGCCGGCCTGCCGAAGCTCGTCCAGCCAGTGTGCCGTCTCGAGCCAGCGCGGCATGGCATAGTCCCACCAGTGGAACTGTACGAGGTCGAGCCGTTCCATATGCAGCCGGCGCAGCGACTGCTCGACGACGATCTGAACGTAATCCCTGGTGATGGCCGGCAATACGTCGCGATCGGGTACGAACTTGGTGTGGACCTTGATGCGGGCCAGTGCTTCGGGCCCGCGCAACTCGCGGTAACGGAGCCGAAAGCGACCGATCAGCTCCTCGACCCCCGTATAGATGTCGGCGCAATCGAAGGTGGTGATGCCGGCGTCGGCAAAGGCGACCATGTCTCCCACGGGGTCGGCGCCGCGGAGCTGGCTGTGTTCGGTCGCCAACTGCCAGCCGCCGCGGATGACGCGGGAAATCTCGTGATCCGGCGCGAGCTTGATGCGCGGCATAGACGGAAGATCATTCATGGTCGAGAGGTACCGCAGTGGTTTGGGCGTGGCTGAACCGGCGGCGCCCCAGCCGCGTAATGCGCAGCCGCGAGCTGCAATGCGGATCGGGACAGGCGATCTCGCTGTCCGTTGTCATCCAGTCGTTGCCATCGGTAGCGCGCTGCTTCGCCGCCAGCAGCGGCAGCACGGAGGCCAGCGAATAGATCGAAAACCCCTGGCCTGGCGGCAGAAACAGCATCTCGCCGCGCAGCTCGAAATGGTCGCCCGGCGTCGCGCCACAATAGATCGCGCCACTCTCGGGCGCAATCACCTCGACCCGCAGATCGTAGAGTTCAAACGAGTCGTCGCCGGCTTCGGCCATCGTTGCCGTCCTTTCCTGACGCTCGACATAGTGTAAGGTCTCGCGGCGTCACAGCAATTGGAATCTTTGGTCACGCATGCCGTCCGTTTTCAGCAGCTCCAGAAATCCGGATGCACTTCAGCCGAACTCGCCGCTAGAGGCGAGGGGTCTGGTCAAGCTGTTCGGTGGGTTGCGGGCAGTGGACGATATGTCAATCGCGCTGAGGAAGGGAGAAGTCCTTGGTGTGATAGGACCCAACGGCGCAGGGAAAACGACGCTCTTTAACCTACTCGCCGGCAGCATCCGCCCGAATGCCGGCAGCGTCCGGATTGCCGGGCATGACTTGACCCAGGCGGGCGCGGAGGCGCGGATTGGCGCCGGCGTCGGCCGGACGTTCCAGATTCCGCGGCCATTTGCGCAGATGACCGTGCTCGAGAATGTGCTGACGGGTGCGCAGCGGCAAAGCGGTGAGCGCGCGTGGATGAACCTCGTCCGCCCCGGCCTGGTCGCAGCCGAGGAGCAGGCCGCCGTCGATAAGGCGCGGCGGCTATTGTCGTTCGTGACGCTGTCGGCGCTCGAAGGCGAGCCCGCGCGGGTGCTATCGGGCGGCCAGCGCAAGCTGCTCGAACTGGCGCGTGTGCTGATGGCTGACCCGGATGTGATCCTGCTCGACGAGCCGGCGGCGGGGGTCAATCCAAACCTGCTCGAACTTATCATCGACCGGCTGCTCGAACTTAATGCCGGCGGCAAGTCGATTCTTCTCATTGAGCACAATATGGAAGCAGTTTCCCGCCTATGCCGGCGAGTGGTCGTGATGGCTTCCGGCCGCTATCTGGCTGAGGGGACGCCTACGGAGGTCGCGAACAATCCGGCGGTGGTAGAGGCTTATCTCGGCGGGGCAGCGGCGTGATCAGAGGATCGGTCTTGACGACCGAGGGCCTCGTGGCCGGCTATGAGGATGGCCTACCGATCGTGCGCGGCGTCGACTTTGCGCTCGGCCCTGAAGAACTGGTGGCGGTTCTCGGTCCAAACGGCGCCGGCAAATCGACCTTCGTGAAGGCCATCGCGGGACTCGTTCCAATTCACGGCGGCAGGGTGATGGTCGGGAGCACCGACGCCACTTTCGTGCCGCCGCATGAGAAAATCCGCCACGGCCTCGCCTTCGTGCCACAGACGGAAAACGTCTTCGCCACGCTGTCGATCGCCGACAACCTGCGGCTCGCCGCGGACATCCTGCCCAAGGCCGAGCGCGCGCGGCAGGTCGATCGGGTGTTTAACATGTTCCCAGATCTGGCAGATCGAAGCGGCCGGCGCGCTGGCGCGCTGTCGGGCGGGCAACGGCAGATGCTGGCTATCGCCCGCGCTCTAATAGTTGGGCCGACGGTGCTGATCCTCGATGAGCCTTCAGCCGGACTTTCCCCCAAAGTGGTGGGCGAGGTGTTCGCACGGCTCGACGACATCAAGCGTTCCGGCGTCGCGATCGTTCTTGTCGAGCAGAACATCAAGGCGGCACTTGCGGTCGCCGATCGTGCCGTTGTTCTGGTCGATGGCCAAATGCGGCATGAAGGCACCCCCGACGATCTCGCCCACGATCCGCGCATCGCCGAGCTTTATCTCGGGGTCCGGCGTAACCGGGTGGCGATACCGGCATGAATCCGCAGGGACTGGTGGACGGCCTCATCGCCGGCGCGACCATCGGCCTCGGCGCCGTTGGAATCACGCTCACCTATTCGATCCTGCGTTTTTCCAACTTCGCCCACGGCGAGCTGATTTCCTGGGGCGCCTATTTCGCGCTTGCCGTCGCTGGCCTGCTCGGGGCCGCGTTCGGCTTTCTCACGACGCCCATCTTGCCCTTCTCGTTCGGCTGGACGCTGCCGATCGCGGCGATTGCCGCCATCGCTCTCAATGCCGCGCTGGCGCTTGTCGTCGATACGCTGCTGTTCAGCCGGCTGCGAGCTCGCAACAGTACCGTGATCATCATGGTAATGGCGAGCTTCGGCGCAGCACTGACGCTGCGCAACCTGCTGGAGTTCACCTTCACCGGGAAGCCGCAATACTACACCGGCGCCTTGCAGATCGCGATCCGGCTCGGCGGCGGCATCCGTGCGACTCCGGACCAGTTGCTCTCCCTCGTCATCGCGCTGCTGGTCGTCAGTGGCGTGCATCTGCTGCTGACGCGGACAGCGATGGGGCGGGCGATGCGGGCAGTGAGCGAAAATCCCCAGCTCGCCGACCTTGCCGGCGTCAATGTGCGCCAGGTCATCCGCATCGTCTGGGTGCTGGGCGCCGGGCTCGCCGCGGTCGCCGGCGTCATGGCCGGGCTCCTGATCCAGATCCGCCCTGAGATGGGCCTCGACCTGCTGCTGCCGCTCTTCGCCGCAGCGATCCTCGGTGGCATCGGCAGCGTGCCCGGCGCGATGCTGGCCGGCCTGATCATCGGCATCTCCGAAGCGTTGGCGGTCGCCGCCGTCGGGGCACAATGGCGCGCCGCCGTGAGCTTCGTGATCCTTGTCGCCGTGCTGCTGGTCCGCCCTCAAGGTCTCTTCGGGAGGCCGGAATGACCATCGAGCTGATCGCCTATGGAGCGTTTTTCCTGACTATGGCGCTGAGTTTCGCGATCATCTGCCTTGGGCTCAATGTGCAGTGGGGCCAGACCGGCGTCTTCAATGTTGGCGTGTCAGGGTTTGTCGCCGTGGGCGCCTACACCTCGGCGCTGCTCACCACGCCGCCCAGCGATGCCCACCTCGGCGGTTTCGCTTTACCGATTGCGCTCGGCTGGATTGCCGCCGCCCTCGCCAGCGCGCTCGTGTCGTTCGTGATCGGCGCGATCACCATCCGGCTGCGCTCTGACTATCTCGCCATCGCGACCTTTGGTGTCGCCGTGGCGGTCCAGCTTTGCGCCCTCAATCTGCAGCCGCTGACGGGTGGGCCTTTCGGCATCGGCTTCATTCCACGGCCGTTCAGCGAGCTGGCCGGTCGGCCGCTCGCCTTCAGCCTGCTCAATCTCGGCGTACTCATCCTGCTGGTGGGCGGCCTTTATTTCTTCCTGCAGCGGCTAGCTCGCAGCCCCTGGGGACGCGTGCTGCGCGCCATTCGCGAGGACGAGACCGCCGCGCGAGCCCTTGGCAAGAACGCTACCCTGTTCCGCCTTCAGGCGTTCGCCATCGGCGGGGGGATCATGGGTCTCGCCGGCGCCGTGCAGGGCCACTTCATCGGCTTCATCGCGCCCGACAACTACCAGCCCATCCTGACCTTCCAAGTGTGGGCAATGCTTATCGTGGGCGGGTCGGGCAACAATAGAGGTGCCATCCTCGGGGCGATTGTCGTTTGGGGCATATGGGCGGCATCGGCGGCGATGATCGGCGCGGTCGTACCTGCCGATCAGCAGGCCAGGGCCGCCACGCTGCAGATCGTGACAATCGGCGTCGCCCTCTGCGTCATTCTCCTCCTCAGACCGCGCGGCATTCTGGGCGAATTGCGCGTAGTGTCGCGCCATCTCGATGCCCGTCCTCGCGACGCTGCGTCCGCAGCACCAACCAAGGAGGTTTCGCGTGCCGAACGTTCCTGAGCGCTGGCGATTGCCCAATGGGCGCTCGGCCAGCCGACTGGTCTCGGGCCTCTGGCAGGTGGCGGACATCGAAAAGACCGGCTCGATCATCGATCCCCAAGCCGGCGCGGATGCGCTGGCCGCTTACGTGGCGACCGGCTTCGACACCTTCGACATGGCCGATCATTACGGCAGCGCCGAACTGATCACCGGTCGATTGCTGGCGCGCTACGACGGCGCAGCGGAGCGGCCGACCGCTTTCACCAAATGGTGCCCTCCCCCCGGTCCGATGACGGCCGAAATCGTTCGCCGCGGCGTCGAGGAGCGGCTCGCGCGCCTTGGCGTCGACCGCGTTGACCTGCTGCAGTTCCACTGGTGGTTGTTCGAGCATCTCGCCTGGCTCGATGCCCTGCATGAATTGGCGCGACTGCGTGAGGATGGGCTCATCGCGGAGATCGGACTGACGAATTTCGATGCTGCCCATCTGCGCCTGGCACTTGCCGACGGCATCCCGATCGCGACCAACCAGGTTTCGTTCTCGCTCGTCGATCGACGCGCCGCAGGCGAACTGTCCGCGGTCTGCAAGGAGTACGGCGTAAAGCTGCTCGCCTATGGCACCCTCTGCGGTGGCTTCCTCTCGGAGCGCTGGCTCAACCAGCCTGAACCGGCCTCGCTGCCGGACTGGAGCCGGTCGAAATATAAGCGCTTCATCGATGCGGCCGGCGGCTGGCCGGCCTTTCAGGGCATCCTCGCCGTCACCGCGGGAATTGCCGCGAGGCACGGCGTTTCAATCGCCAATGTGGCGACGCGCTGGGTGCTCGACCACGAGGCGGTGGCGGCGGTGATCATCGGCGCGCGCCTCGGCGAAAGCGAGCATCGCGCCGATAATCTGCGGGCCTTCGATTTTGCGCTGGATCAGGCCGATCATGTTGCGCTGGCGGAGGCATTCGCCGCGACGAGACCAATCCCGGGGGATTGTGGCGACGAGTATCGTCGTCCGCCGTTCCTCACCGCAACGGGTGACCTCAGTCATCACCTGAGCGAAATCCCGCGCGCGTATAGCGCGGTCGCGGTGCCCGGCCATCCCGATCGCTGGCGGGTTTCCTCCGGCAGCGTTTGGGAGCCGCTTGCCGGTTACAGCCGCGCGGTGCGTTACGGCAATACCATCCGGGTCTCCGGCACCACCGCGACGGATGGCGCCAGCCGCCGGGTGGCGCCCGGCGATCCGGCAGCACAGACGACGTTCATCCTAGACAAGATCGCCGCAGCCCTTGCTGCGTTGGGAGGGAAAATAGAGGACATCGTTCAGACGCGGATTTATCTCGCCGACGAGTCGAGGTGGGAACCAGTTTCACGCGCCCACGGTCGTGTTTTTGGGGACGTTCTGCCTGCTAACACGCTGATCCAGGCCGGGCGACTCATCGGCGACTACGAGGTCGAGATCGAGGCGGAAGCTATCGTGAGTGTTCCAATGCCTTAGCTGGCTCGCTCTGGTGTGAGCCACAGACCGCCAATATCAAATTACCGGGCAACCTGCTAAAACTCCTTGTAGTGCGAGGCTGCTCGGCCTGCGGCAAGTGGCTTTTCTCTCGCCCGGAAGGCTCGCGGTTACCCTCACGCGCCGATAGCCGCCACCAACCATCGGCCACGTCTTCGGCACGCGGCTACACGCCTCGAAGCATCGCACGCCTGGCGTCGGTATATTCGGCCAATAGCTCGACGATCGCCTTGACCCGGGCGGAGTTGCGGGATGTCTCGTGGTAGGCGAACCACGTCTGGACCTGGTGGATCGGCTCGGGGAACACCCGCGCGATGGTGGGGATGGTGTCACTCTGGGCACAGGTGAGGACAGCGATGCCGCCACCGGAGATTACCATGTTGCTGGCGCTTTCAGTGGACTCTACTCGGGTTGCCGGGGTTTGGGGATCGGCGAATTGCTCGATCCAGGCGAACCACGGCAAATGCAGCATTGCCTCGCTGTATTGCACCAGGCGGTGGCCGCGAAGGTCCTCAAGCGTCTGCGGCACACCGTGTTCAGCGAGGTACGCATTGGCCGCGTAAACCCCCATGCCCAACTCAAAACCGCGGCGCGCAATCAGATCGCCCTCGGTCGGACGGGTATTGCGGATCGCGACATCCGCATCGCCCTTGGCGAGGTCCACGCTGCGATTGGTCGGGATGAGCTGAACCACAAGCCGCGGGTGACGGGCCCTCACGAAATCCTCGAACGGCAGCAGCACGTTGGTGATCGCGGAAACGCACGAGATCCGCACGACGCCATCGAGCCCAGTCTTGGCGGCGTGGATGGCGGCGGTTGCGTGCCCGACCGCCGCCTCGATGGCCGCCGCCGCGGCGAACGCCTCTCTACCCTCGGCCGTCAGGCAGAACTCACGGCCGCCACGGATGACGAGTACCGCGCCCAGCGCCTCCTCGATGGCGGTGAGCCTGCGGCTGACCGTTGAGCTATCAATCGCTAACAGCCGACCCGCTGCGGCGACCGAACCGCCGCGCCCGAGTGCCAGCACAATTCTGAAGTCCCCCCACTCCGGCGCGGCCATGTCGCCTCCTGTTGCGCCAGTTTAGTAGGACGACGACGAAGTCGGAAGGGCGCGTTTCGTTTCCTTGCCCTCGGCCGATGATCCGTAGCGGCGACCGCAAATTTGCACGGACCCGTTGCAGCGGCAGGCATCGACGCGCGCCGCAGGGCGACATAGCGTTCACATGTTGCCTGTCACCGCCGAGGAGGGCGCCCGGCGACGGCCCCTTCGGGTGGCCGGACGAATTCCGAAACTTCATACGAATGAGCGTCAGGAAGATGGTCTTCCGCGCATGCGATCGCCTGTCTTCAACATGAGGAGAAACACCATGACCACCGCCACCGCCGCCGGCCCAGTGCTCGCCGTCATCAGCCACCCGGTCAAGGACTACGCCGCTTGGCGCGTCGCTTACGACAAGGCCGAACCTATCCGTCGGGCCGCGGGCGTGACCGCCGCCGAGGTGTTCCACGACCCGAAGGACCCCAACAGCATGGTTATCATCCATCGCTTCCCCAGCGTCGACTCGATGCAGAAATTCCTCGGAGATCCGGCGCTTAAGGCTGCGATGGCAGCGGGTGGCGTGCTTGCCCCGCCGACCGCACTCGTTGGCATCGCTGCCTAACAGCTGACCGCATCAGCAGGAGGGGCGATGGCCCTTCCTCCATCACCAACAGAACTTCGAGGGACAAATGACGACGGCGGTGATTAAGACGCGGGAAATCCACAACCACCACATGAACTCGACCGCCTGGAACAGTTTCAAGTTCCGCGACGACGACGTGATCATCGCGAGCTGGGCCAAGTCCGGCACCACGTGGATGCAACAGATCCTCGCGCAATTGATTTTCGACGGCGCCGAAGGAGTCGACACCTCGCGTCTGTCGCCCTGGATCGACTTTCGCGTCATGCCGCCCGAGGCATTGGCTGCCGTCGAGCAGCAGACGCACCGGCGCTTCGTCAAGACCCACCTGCCGGTCGATGCCTTGGTGTTTTCGCCCAAGGCCAAGTACCTCTACATCGGTCGCGACGGCCGCGATGTGGTGTGGAGCATGTACAACCACCACCGCAACGCCAACGAGCACTGGTACGGCGCGATCAACAACACACCTGGCCGCGTCGGCCCGGCGATCGAGCCGCCGCATCCAGACATCGTTCAATACTTCCGCGACTGGCTCGAAAAGGATGGCTATCCGTTCTGGCCGTTCTGGGAGAATGTTCGCAGCTGGTGGACCGTGCGCGACCTGCCCAACGTCAAGCTCACCCACTTCAACGATCTGAAGCGCGACCTGCCGGGGACGATCCACGGCATTGCTGAGTTCCTGGGCATCCAGCCCGATCACCAAGCGTTCGAGGCGATCGTCGCCCACTGCGGCTTCGACTATATGAAGGCGCACGCCGAGACCGTCGCGCCGAGGGGCGGAGCGCTCTGGGACGGTGGCGCGAAGACCTTCATCCACAAAGGCACCAACGGGCGGTGGCGCGACATTCTCACCCCCAGTGACGTTGCCCGCTACGAAAGCGATGCCCTGCGCGAGCTAGGGGCCGAATGCGCCAGCTGGCTGGCGAACGGGATGGCCCGCTAGGACCGGCGAAGCTGCTCCGGAGGAGGACGTTGCCGATGAGTGTTGCGCCCTTCCCCACAACACACCCCGCGTGCCTGATCGAGTCCTACGCTGCGCATGCTCGCGACGCGTGCGCCATACTGGCAGTGGAGAATTGGCCTGGAAGACTCGAAAGGCACGGCACGCAAGAGCAGTCTCCCGGACAGTTACTTACCCAGCGGCGCGAAAAAAGGATCTGTAACCTCCGGGACTTACGCCGAGACATCTAGCTCCACCAAATATGATAGCTGTATCAATGACTTAATGGCGGTGCACGATAGTTGCCGCCGCCGCTCTCAAAATCGGGCTGAACGTGCTCGTGGGCACGGCGAAGCCTCACGAACACCAGACGTTCCGAGAGCTGCTGAAGTTCGCCATGCCGCAGCCCAGCGGGGCGTCGGCTGCTCCCGTCGTAGAGACGAAGCGATGGCCACTGCCGCTCTGGATGACTACGTCCGCCGTCGAGCCCCCGGTTTGATCGACACTTCTGCCGCTCTCGACGATCCCCGTGGCGCCGAGGCCATCGACCCGGAGGTTGGTCATGGCTGATCAAAATATCCTGGCGGCGGCTTGCCGGCGGGGGCGCGCTCCATGCGAGCGCCACAAATGGACCGCGGGTCGACGTGCCGTTGTACGGCGTCTCAGGGGTGACGTATGCGGGCTTGCCGTTCGAGCGCTTGCCCGCTGGTGCTTCGCGGCGGTACGCTGGTGTGTCCTTCAGGGAATCCGCAATGGCCAACCATGCGCCGTCTAGCCCCGAACAGCCCTCGAGTCATGCCGTCGGCATCGAGCAGGCTGTCGACGCCTTTAGCCTGTTGCGCGAGTTCTTCCAGGGCGCCATTATCGTCGACACGGCAAGCCGTATTACTTGGATCGACCTGCGCTATCGCCGCCTGCTCAAGCTCGCCGCCGATTTCGATCCCATCGGCCTCAAAGTCGAGGAGGTGATCCCCAATTCGCTGATGCGACGGGTCGTCGAGACCGGTAAGCCCATCCTCATCGACATCATGAAATTCGACAACCGGCAGTTCGTCGTCTGCCGCATTCCGCTCAAGGACGCCGCCGGGCAGGTTGAGGGCGCCATCGGCTTCGTGTTTTACGACAGCGTCGACTATCTGCAGCCCATCCTCGACAAGTTCGAGCACCTACAAAAGCAATTGAGCCGGGCCCAGGCGGCGCTGACCCGCGAGCGGCAGACCAAATATTCGCTCTCCGGCTTCGTCGGTACCAGCGCCGCGGTGCGGGAGTTGAAGGCCCAGGTGCGGCGTTTCGCGCTGCGCGATGGCGCGACCCTGCTGGTGGGCGAAACCGGCACGGGCAAGGAATTGCTGGCGCACGCCATCCATCAGCAGTCCGACCGCGCCGACGGGCCGTTCGTCGCCGTCAACATGGCCGCGGTGCCCGAG